>Ga0256404_1000361_pt1 | contig 118787 bp, 83 predicted proteins | sample RumenRJG_01DNA_FD_185990 | JGI IMG/M metagenome (GOLD analysis project Ga0256404, IMG submission 185990) | Bovine rumen microbial communities from Lethbridge, Alberta, Canada - RJG_01 | ecosystem: Host-associated > Mammals > Digestive system > Stomach > Rumen | place: Canada: Alberta... | reverse complement strand
TCTATCTTTTCTTGTTCCATGACCGCAAAGGTAAGCAAAAAAAATAGTTTTAGCACGCTATCATATCAAGTTCTTTGGTTAGGCAGCGGCATCCGCCTGCCACGGACAATCCCCCTTGGGCCCCTTTATTTGCTGAACCGTTTGTATGACTTTGAAAAAATAGTTATTGTCTGCAAAATTAGATGACGGCAGCCTTGATTGACCTGTACTTGTCAAAGATCCATTATCGTTAGACGCAGTTATTCTATTAGAGATTATTCTGTACTCATCATACATATCTGGGGACTGTGGAGAATCGAATCCACCCATCATACAGCCAATTCGCCCTATAATATCCTTATATTTTGGATAGCTATCCATCATAAGAAATACACCATTAAAAGCTCCTGCAGATGATATGCCATCTTCATCACATCCAAAATAATTCAAAGATGGTGCTCCACCGTCTTTATCAATGACTTTTTCACCATTAACGATTACAGATTTATTGTCTTGACTATATTCAATTCTTGCTTCAAGCATCTCCTTGAATAATGCAGAAATAAAGTTGTATCGATCTATAATCCATTTGTTATTTTCTGCTTGGAAATACTGTTTCCTGTTTCTCCAGAAATCGAGTAATTTCTCTGATGTAAGTGTATTCATATATATTTTTTAGTCTATCTAATACTTTTTGCGAAGTTAATCTTTTTTCATGATATGACAAAATTAAAAGTATCAAATGTCTATCATTTCTTTCTCCAAGGCTTTTCTATCAGAGAATAATAGTCAATATTGTATTTAAAATCAGTACAAAAAGGTTCCTTATAAAGAAAGTCAACTTCCTTCATAAGAACATCAGCTACTTCTAAAGGATCATCATGATTATAGATTCTGTCCATATCATTTTCTTTGTAGAAATCAGACAGCATCTTTTGGGCAAGTTTGTTCTTCTCCTTATCTGCATCATTAGAATATTCATCGTACAGACTTGAGCAGATGAAAGCTAATGTTGATACAATGCCATTATTTCGGTACTGGTAGAATATGTCTCTCTTATTGACCTGATACCAACAGACCAAGTCATTTATGTTCTCTCCATGTAAGTACATGTCAATAATAGTGGCAGCACGTTGACAACTACTTATAGCGTGTGCTTCTTCGACATTGGATTCAAAGAAAGCTCTTGGATTTACCTTAACTCCATAATTCTCGAAAGGGGAACTTTCGAAAAATTCTTTATCACGCTCTATCATTTTTAGAGTTTTTTCATCTCGTTCTCTATTGTAGAAACAGTTAAGAGTATCGTCAAATATTTCATTTGGACTTACAACATCGAAAAGGGTCATGCAGGACTTTACCTTCATGGCATCTACGGGACCAAGAATCTCCTCTATATCGTGTGTTATGTCGTATGCGTCAACGAGTAGTGCATGGGTTATCTCTCTGAGCCGTTCTTTCAAAACGGGATGCTCGAAGTAAGCATGTGCCTCATATAGCGATTCTATTCCGTACTTCTGCGACAACGGACTGAAGCCCAGTCCACGCATCTGCGGGAATATCCACCATATCCAGTGTCCGGATTTATAGCCCGACTTTATCTCTTTCAGCGCTTCGTCATAATATGACTCCTGGGGCGCAAGGAAGCGTTCTACATTCTGCTGCATAGTAAATCGTTGTTTGTTGAAGGGATATTAAAAATCTTGTCCCATCTTTCCTGTGATGATATTCCTTTCAAAGGATTCTGGAATAGAGGCTTGTTCTTGTATCCTCCATCGTTCTCACCTTTAATCCATTTCAAATCAAGTCCAACAAGTGTGTTGTTTGAAAGTTCATTACCATTACGATTCCACTTGTTGATATACCAATCATTACTTTCCTTGATAAGATTGAAGGTCTCTTCCTTTGTCAAGACATAGAATTCGAAGTCGAGTTCTTTGTCTTCTTGTCGTATAAGGACAAAGATCCAAGGCCCGATTATGTCTTCCTTCAAGTTGGCAATATATCCAGTATTATCTGATGTAAAACCAGTATGAAAATTTTCGCAGTCGAGATTTTCTTTTTTTATTCTCTTCTGCTTCTCTTTTGAAATCTTTCCTATGGTCGTCTTTACTTGTATATATTGAGACTCCATCGTGTCAGGATTGATTACAAGCAAGTCAACTTTCTTGTAGTTCTTCTTTACATTATTGAGATTTACCACATCATAACCCATAAGTTTGAGTTTGAAGACGACTGCTTGTTCACCTATCTCGCCTAATTTCTGTTTTGACCAATCTTTAATCTTATCCATACCTTCAGATTTATCGTTATAGCAGTGGTTTTTAATTCATTGGGCAAAGATAGCACTATTTGACGGGATTTGCAATTATTTGGCAGAATTTTATTGTACCTTTGTCTGCTGTTAATAGAATCGAAAGAACTATGGGGAAATTTGGCGCAGGGGGATTTTTCCGTGGATGTCCCTGCACTCGCCTAACTAAAATATAGTGAAACAGCGTTGCTGATGTCGGGAAACTATGTTACCTTTGCAGCATGGCAAAGAAACTATCGACATTCGACTACTCAACATTAGTCCGTTACATGCTGCCCGATGGCATCCTTGATTACTTCGAGATCACTAAGATCGACGAAGAAGTTACTAACGAGAAGGACGAAACAGGCACCGTCATCCGTATTCTTCACATCTACCTTGACGAGCGCGACCTGCGTGACAAGGTCTGGCATGACCTTCAGCCCAACGGTTTCACGGAGCCTCGCTTGTTCAATGACTTCCCACAACGCGAGCATAAAGTTCTGCTGCATGTCCGTCGCCGTCGTTGGTTGGACGGAGACGGTCACAACGTCGTCCTTGAAACCCTGCCTCTTGTGGCAGAGGGAACCTGCTACTCTGTAGAGTTTGCGGATTTCTTAAAAAAAATGGTTGGATGCCTTCCTAGTGACGGCCCAATGCGTGGGGCGCTTCTTCCGGACTGACGGGAAGTACCTCGGGCGTGCCTACAAGGAGCATCTGAGTGGCTTTACGGACTGGGACCAGAAGGAGCATGCCGGTGAGTGGGTGCTTCAAGAGAAGAACATGGGCGAGCGACTGTGCATAGACGAGACGATGCTTCACCATGACCTGATCACGTTCCTCTCCAACAGGGACGGACACTGCAAGAAGGGAACACTCATAGCTGCAGTCAAGGGCACGACCGTTGCTGACGTGACGAAGCATTTTGACGAGATACAAGAAGAGAGCCGAAATAAAGTCAAGGAGGTGTCGATGGACTTCTCCGACAGCATGATGGGCATTGTCAAGAAGTCCTTCCCACAGGCAGAGATAGTTATAGACCATTTCCATGTCATCCAGCTTTATACGACCAGGGGACTTGATGCGATGCGCATGAAGCTCAAGCGCACCAACACGACCGAGGTCAAGAGAGAGGAGCGGGAGTTCAGAAAGCAGCAAGAGAAGCGGGCCAAGGCAAGGGACAGGTACGCCGAGACCCATGAGGTCAAGAAGAGCAAGAACGGCAAACGCCTCGGCAGGCCGCGCAAGCGGAAGAATGAAAAGTTTGAGCCGAAGAAACTCAGCAATGGAGAGACCAAAGCCGACTTGCTGACGCACGTAAGATACCCGCTGACGAAAAACCACAACGACTGGACTGACTTCCAGAAGGAGGAAATGCGCCTGCTCTTTGAGATTGAGCCAAAGATGAAGGCTGCATACGGTCTGCTCTGCGCCCTGCGCAACATCTTCAGCAAGAAAAAGGACAGGAAGAGTGCAAAGAAAGCGCTCCATAAGTGGTACAAGAATGTCGGAAGAACCCGCATTCGGGAAATCATATCAGTACGTGACACCATCAAGGCCAAAGAGGAGTATGTGCTAAACTTCTTCAACAACAGGTCAACGAATGCGCCAGCCGAGTCGCTCAACTCAAAGATTAAGGGACTGCGTGCTCAGGTGCATGGGGTCAGTGACCTTCCCTTCTTCATGTTCCGCTGTTTCACGATATTTGGTTAGGCGAGTGCAGGGGGCATCCACGGAAAAATCCCCCTGCGCCTACAAAGGGGCTAAAATCGCCCTTTCCGGGGTCGCAGAATTGTGCATTTTATACCATATATCTCATTTCGCGCGGCGGCCTCATAAGAGCGAAGATTCATAATCTAAGTGAACTGAGAAGATGAGCGCGGCGATAGCATGGAGGGCCGCGTCGCGCGTTTTTATTCCCGGCTAAAGCGACTCTCAAACTTCATTCTCTTAAATAAGTTTCCAATTCGCTCGATAAAAAACCTTCAAAACACCCCTGTCAAATAGCAAAATAGCCACTAAAATCATATTCATTCTTTTTTGCGATTTTTCTCATAATTTATTTGGTCATTCAAAAGTATATATGCAATTTTGGGGCATAGTAATCGTCAATCCTCTAGTTCGTAACTTAAAAACTAAAAACAATGAAAGGGTTATTAGTTTCGGCTATGGCAGCTATATTATTTAGCAGCGTAGCACATTCGCAAAACATCGAGGAAAGCGGCTATTACGCTCTCCATCCCGAACTTGGCGGGACAGTCACAATCTTAAAGTCTGAGAAATCCGTCTTGGGCAAACAGGGAATTACTACTTCGGGCAGCAAGGATCATCATTCGTTGGACAGCAAGACGAATGTCAGGAAAATATCCATTCAATAGAACATATATTTAATATATATGTACAATTCACTTATGTTTAACTAATTAATAGCAGCAGCTGTCATGAAACACTTACTACATTATCTGTTAGGCGCAGCGTTGTTGACAGTTCCGACTCTCGTCACCGCGACGAGTGCGGCCGCAACTGCTCCACAAGCTGCTTCCCCGGTCACTCGGGTATCGGGCATCGCCTTAAGCGGCAAGAACGTATGGCTCGCTACAAAAGGCGGGATTATCTCTCTGAACACTGTCTCCGGCAAATCGGAGCTTTATGCACTCTCTAATACGGAAATCAGCAGCGCCCTGGGCGGCACTGACAATGACTTCCTATCTATTTGCACCAACGGAGAAGAGATCTGGGCAGGAAGCAGCCACAACGGTGTGGTGCGCATATCCGGCGGCAAGATGCAATTCTTCACGCTGTCATACTTCAACGGAGCTGTCATAAGCGACGGAAAAGGCGGCGTGGTAGTAGGCAACTCGTCCCTCAACTTCTACGACGGCAAGGCATGGACGACTACTGTAATTCCCAGCACTCTGATAAGCTCCTATGCCATCATAAAGGCATTGGCTTATGACAAGGACGGCACGCTTTGGTATGCGGGAGACAACGTCTCCGGCGACCTCTTCGGCTCCTATGCCGGAGGGAAGGTGGAGCCAGTGAAGGGCATACGCGACATCGAGGGCATGGCCATCGACGCTGCGGGCCATAAGTGGCTGGCCACACGCGGCAGCGGAGTCATCGAATACGGCGACAAGGTGGTGCAGAGCCTCACGAAGGCCAACTCAGCCATAGCCTCCGACCACATCAGTGCCATCACCGTCGACGCTGAGGGCAACATCTGGTTTGCCGCAGGCGCCTCTCTCTATCGCTACGACGGCAAGGCTGTCAGCGCTACCGCACTTCCGGCCGAGGACAACGGCTTTAAGGTCAACGCCATCGCCGCTGACGGCGGCGTCCTGTGGATAGGCACCACCGAGGGCCTCTTCAAGCTCTCCGGCGGTAAGGTGGAGGCTGTCGACTATACGTCGCAGCTCAAGGCCGCAGGCAACACCGAGATAATCCTGCCCAAGGCTGAGGCCGCCGAGACATGGATAGGCAGCCCCGAGGGTCTGATCTTCGTGGACAAGGCCGGCGCCAGCCATCTCATCGTGGCGGGCAATGACACCGTGAACACCATCACGAAGATTGCCGTGGGCAAGAGCGGCACAGCATGGGCCGCCGTATCGCACAGCGACACAGTCCTCATCCGCAGCAACGGCACCGACACGCAGGCATTCACCACCGCCGGCTGCCCGATAGCACGCGAGGGTGTGAGCGACATAGCTCTCGACTCTCAGGAGCGTCTGCTGGCCGCCACAACCGGCGGACTGCTGCGCTTCGACGGCAGCAGCTGGGAGAACCTCAGCGGCGCGGGCTCGCCCATTGAGGGCCAAGCCGTGAAGAAGGTCATCGCCGACAAGGCGGACAACATCTGGCTCACCATTGCGGGCAAGGGCCTCTACAAATATGACGGCAAGAGCTGGACTCTCTACGACAAGAGCAACTCTGCCCTGCCCTACAACGACGTGACCGACATCGTGGCTGATGAGAAAGGCACCATCTGGCTCACCACAAGCGCCGGCGACGGCACGAACGCCGGAGGCGGTCTCACCTCCATCAGCGGCGACACCTGGACCACCTACAACACCTCCAACTCGGCCATTCCTTCCGACAACATCAGCAACATCATGCCCTACAACAACAGCATCCTGTTCCTGATCTCGGGCAAGGGTCATGTGAGCGCCTTCAACGGCACCGACACATGGGCCAGCTACGACGCCGACGTGACGGGCTGCGACAATCACAGCCTGCTGAGCGTCGCCGGAGAGCAGTGCAACAACCCCGTATGGCTGGCCTCGATACAGTCGCGCGGTGTGACCGTGGCCCGCAATGTGAGCGACGAGATTACCGCCATCAAGAAGGTGACGACCACCGATGTGGACAGCGCCGATAAGGCTGTCTACGACCTCTCGGGCCTCCGTGTGCTCCATCCCGTCAAGGGACAGGTGTACATCAGCGGCGGGAAGAAATTCATAGCTCGCTGATGCCTGCGCCGGACTTCGGGGCCAGAGGCTAAGAAGGGAGCCCTGAGCCTCGGCATCTATAATCCCTGCGTCTTCCTCTGGGCGCAGGGATTTTTATGTGTCCGCATGCCCAAGTCGTCGGCACCTTGCTGAGCGCTTTATATTGTGCCTGCGCTCCCGTCACTAATGTGCTATCTTCGGCTGTAAGCCGTAAGACGTCCGGCTTAAAGCCGCGTAACATTTGGCGAAGCCTGAAGGATGCAGGCTACGACCTGAGCTGAGGGGATTATTCTCAGGGACTGGAGGCCTTCGCCGGGATGGCTTATAGTCATATATATAATAATGCGTCCCGGGAGGGCGGCATGAGGCAAGTGCGGGCATGCGCCGTAGCGGGCGGGAGAAGGGAAAATGCGGAGAAAAGCAGATAAAAATCCCGAGGGGATACAATAAGAGGCACAATAATCAGTTATAAAAATGTATTATGCTTAAAAAGCTCCTGACTATTCTGGCAGTCCTGACGGCAGCCCATGTCGCTATGGCTCAGTACGACCCGGAATTCACCCACTTCTGGATGATGCGGCCGTCGTACAATCCCGCAGCGGCCGGCGAGGAGGACGCCCTCAACATCACGGGAGCCTACTCTATGCAGATGACAGGCTTCACCCACGCGCCCAAGACGATGTATGCGGGCGTGGATATGCCGTTTATTGTGATGCGGAAGCGCAACGGCGTGGGCCTCACGTTCCTCAACGACGAGCTCGGCCTCTTCACCCACAAGCGCTTCTCGGCGCAGTACTCCTATTATATCAACCGCCTCTTCGGTGGCAAACTGAGCATCGGCGCCCAGGCCGACCTGATATCGGAGACCTTCGACGGTACGGGGGCCGACGTGGAGGAGACCAACGACCCCGCCATCCCCACCACCAAGGTGACAGGCTCCAAGGTGGACATGAGCGCGGGCCTGATGTACTATCACAAGCGCTGGTTCGCGGGCTTCTCGATGCTGCACATCCTCTCGCCCCGGGTGATGCTCGGCGAGACCAACGAGCTGCCGATCGACCCCACCTATTATTTCACAGCGGGCTACAATATTGCCCTGAGAAATCCGTTATTAACTATACACCCCGCCGTGCTTTGCCGCTACGACGGCAGCGAGTTTCGCGCCGACATCAGCGGGCGCATCGAGCTGCACAGCGACACCAAGAAACTGTTTGCCGGCGCCTCGTGGAGCCCGGAGCACTCTGCTTCGCTCTTCGTGGGCGGCCTCTTTCACGGTGTGACGCTCAGCTACTCCTACGAGGCCTACACCTCCATGCCAGACCTCAAGAGCGGGGCGCACGAGATTATAATGAAATATGATCTCGACCTCAATCTGTATAAAAAAGGACGTCAACGCCACAAGAGCGTGCGTTATCTCTAAGATAGATAAGTATGAAACATAAGTTTTTGCTCCATTTCGGTATCCTTCCCCTCCTTCTCGGCTGCCTGATGCTCACCTCGTGCTTCTCCTCCAAGAGCGCGTCGGTGGACGGAGGCGAAGTGACCGGCGAACGAAGCATACGCAACGAAGAACCGCAGCCTTACGGCATGGTCAAGATACCCCGCGGATACCTCAAGACCGGCCTCTCAGAGCAGGACAGCCTCTGGGGCACCGTAATACCGCAGAAGGACATCTCGGTCGACGGATTCTGGATGGATCAGACCGAGGTGACCAACTCGATGTACCGGCAGTTTGTCTACTGGGTGAGGGACAGCATCATCCGCGAGCGTCTGGCCGACCCCAGCTACGGCGGCGATGAGACCTACAAGATAGAGGAGGACAAATACGGCGACCCCGTGACGCCCCACCTCAACTGGAAGAAGCCCATCCCCTGGCGCAAACCGACCGAAGACGAGGAGCGGGCCATCGAGAGCGTCTACACCTATCATCCCATCGACGGTTCGCGCATGCTCGATGTCAAGCAGCTCAACTACCGCTATGAGATCTTCGACTACGCCAAGGCAGCCATGCGCAAGTATCGTCTGGACCCCGCCGAGCGCTCGCTCGACACCGACAATCCCGCCGACCCCGACGCCGTAGTCATGATCTCCAAGGACACCGCCTATATCGACGACGACGGCAATATCGTGAGGCAGACCATCACGCGTCCGCTCTCGAGCATGTACGACTTTCTGAACACCTACATTGTGAACGTCTATCCCGACACCACGTGCTGGGTCAACGACTTCACCAACGCCGACAACGAGGTATATCTTAAGACCTACTTCTCCTCGCCCACCTACAACGACTACCCCGTAGTGGGTGTCACCTGGGAGCAGGCCAACGCCTTCTGCGCATGGAGGACGGAATATCTGCTGCGCGGACTGGGCCCGGAGGCCCGCAATGTGCAGCGCTACCGCCTGCCCTCCGAGATAGAATGGGAATACGCCGCCCGCGGTAAGGAGGGCAATCCGTTCCCGTGGAAGTCTTCCGACATGAAAAACGACAAGGGATGCTTCTACGCCAACTTCAAGCCCGACCGCGGCAACTACACCGATGACGGCAACCTGATAACCTCCAAGGTGGGCATCTACGGCGCCAACAGCAACGGCCTCTACGACATGGCCGGCAATGTGGCCGAGTGGACTAACACCGAATACACCGAGGCAGGCGTACAGAACATGAGCGACATCAATCCTGAGCTCAAATACAACGCCGCCCGCGAGGATCCCTACCGCCTCAAGAAGAAGGTGGTGCGCGGAGGCTCGTGGAAAGATCCCGAATCGCTCATCCGCTCCGCATGGCGCACCTACGAATATCAGAATCAGCCGCGCTCATATATAGGCTTCCGCTGCGTGCGCTCGCTCGCCGGCGCCGAGTCGTCGACCAACAAAGACAACAAAAAGAAATAAACCCTCATATTAGGATATGAAAGCCAATAGTTTTAATATCATAGTCCGCCTGCAGCACTGGATGGACAGTGTGCCGGGGCAGACATTCCTCAACTACGCCTACTCCTGGGGTGCGTCGATCGTGATCCTCGGCGCGCTCTTCAAGCTGACCCACCTCTACGGGGCCGACATCATGCTCTTCATCGGTATGGGAACCGAGGTGGTGGTGTTCTTCCTGTCGGCATTCGACCGCCCGTTTGACAAGACCGACGATACGCCCGACCTCCCCGAGGAGGACGAACTGGAGGCTGAGGGCGAAGGGACCACAGAGGGCGAAGAAGCTACCGCAGAGAACGGCGCAGCCGCCACAGGCGGAATACCCGTAGCCGGAGGCGGCACCATCATCATCGGCGGCGGTGTGGCCGGCGCCGGAACCGGCAGCGTAGCAGCCGCATCAGGGGCCGCTGAGGCCGCAACAGGCGCAGGAACTACCATCATCGGCGGCGGAGCACCCGCAGCGGGCGCAGCGGCAACAGCAGCGGGCGCCGGAATGGCCGTAGCGGGCGCCGGAGCGACAGCCGCCGTGGCCGGCACAGTAGCCGACACCTCCGTCATCGACGCAGCCACCGCCGTGAGCAAGGACATGCCCGACGTGATGCAGAGCTACCTCGACAAGCTCCGCGACCTCACCGAAGTGCTCTCCAAGGTGGAGGAACAGAGCCGCAAGATGAGCACGGACAGCGAGGAGATGGTCAATCTCAACCGCACCCTCACCGGCATCAACACCGTCTACGAGCTCCAGCTCAAGAGCATCAGCGCGCAGATAGGCACCATCGACCAGATCAACGAGCAGACCCGCCACATGGCACAGCAGATAGAGGAGCTCAACGCCATGTACGGCCGCATGATAAAAGCCCTGACCATCAACATGCGCAACGCCGCTTCCGCTCAGGCCGCAGCGGCCGAACCTTAAGAGAGGAGGCTACGGCATACTATTGCTCTCTGAAATAAGAAACGCATAAGCAGAAAAATGGCAATCAAGAGAAGACCCGTATCGCCCAGGCAGAAGATGATCAACCTGATGTACATCGTTCTGCTGGCCATGCTTGCTCTCAATGTGTCGCCCGACGTCCTCAACGGTTTCACGATCGTGGAGGACAACATCAGGCGCTCTACGGCCAGCACGACCTCAGACAACGAATCGATGTACCGCGGCCTCGACGCCCAGATGGCGGCCAATCCTGTAAAGGTAAAGGAGTGGTTCAACAGGGCCAGACAGGTAAAAGCCATGAGCGACTCACTCTACGACTACGCCGAGGCTCTGAAGCGCGCCATAGTGCTTCACAGCGACGGCGCCGACGGTAATGTGCTCGACATACGCAATAAGGACGACCTCGAAAGCTCGACATATGTGATGCTCAATCCCACCTCGGGCCAGGGAAGCCGCCTCTACCGCGCCATCAATACCTATCGCACCCGTATCACAAGCATGATCACCGACCGCGACGAGCAGAAGGTGATCAACCACAACCTCGCCACCGTCGTACCGAAGCGCGCGGGCAACCTCGGCAAGAACTGGCAGCAGTACATGTTTGAGAACACGCCGACCGCCGCAGCCGTAGCCCTGCTGAGCAAGCTCCAGAACGACGTGCGCTACGCCGAGGGCGTGGCGCTGCGCAATCTCGTGGCCAACATCGACATCAAGGATATCCGTGTCAACCAGCTCAGCGCATTCGTCATCCCGAGCGCCAGCACGGTGGTGCAGGGCGGCAAGTTCAGCGCGCAGATCATCATGGCCGCAGTGGACACGACCAAGCGCCCCAGCATCTACATCGGCGGGCGCAGGGTCAGCTCCGACGGCAAGTATGAGTTCACCTGTGGCCGCACGGGCGACTTCAATCTGACAGGCTTCATCGAGATGGAGAACGGCAGCGGACAGATCATCCGCCGCAACTTCTCCCAGAAATACAGCGTTGTGGCGCCTGCGGCCACCGTCTCGGCCGACCTGATGAATGTGCTCTACGCCGGCTACAGCAATCCGATGTCCGTCTCCGCCCCCGGTGTGCCGCTCAGCAAGATCGGCGTGTCTATGAGCGGCGGTTCGCTGACACCGGCAGGCGAGGGCAAGTACATCGCCCGCCCCGAAGCCGTGGGCAAGGACGCCGTGATCACCGTGACCTCGGACATGGAGGGTCGCAGGGTGGAGATGGGCAAGTTCACATTCCATGTGCGCAAACTGCCCGACCCGACCGCTTACATCGCGTTCAGCGATGAGAAGGGCGCCGCCAGCCAGTACAAGGGCGGACGTCCGCTCAGCAAGAGCATACTCATGAGCTCGCGCGGCATAGGTGCGGCCATCGACGACGGACTGCTCAACATCCCCTTCAGCGTGCAGGGCTTCGAGACGGTCTTCTTCGACAATATGGGCAACGCCGTGCCCGAGATTTCCAATTCGTCCAACTTTACAGAGCGGCAGAGGAACATGTTCCGCATGCTCTCCCGCGGCCGCCGGTTCTATATCACCCGCATCAAGGCCACAGGCCCCGACAAGATCGAGCGCACCCTGCCTCAGGCTCTTGAGGTGATCGTAAACTGACACGATAATAACACAGGAACAATGAGAATACATCAGATAATCAGAAACGTCGCGACGGGAGTGATGCTCCTCGTGCTGCCGGCTCTGCTCCCTGAGACCGCGTCGGCCCAGAGCAACAACGACGGCGGCCGCCCGGCTCTCACCGTGCGCCGCGACCGGCAGTCCACCTCCTCCAAGCCCAGAAGCAGCAGCAAGAGCAAGGGCACGACCCAGGACAAGGCCGCCAAGACCAACACCGCCACGAAGGCCGCTGCCGACACTAAGGCGAAGGCCAATCCCACCATACCGGCGCGCACAGCCCCCGCCGCAGCGACGGGCAAGGACAACGGCAAGACTACCCGCCCCAAGTTCGTGCCGCGCCGCCAGACTACGGCCGCCAAGCCGCAGCAGGTGAGCGACGACCGCGCACAGCTCGACTTCCCCGTGGCTCCCGACATGCCCAAGGACGTATCCTGGCGCCGCGACATCTATCGCAGCATCGACCTCACGCAGGACGCCAACGCCACGCTTTATTATCCCCTCGAGCAGGAGGGCGACCAGATCAACCTGTTCACATACATCTTCCGCCTCATCATGCGCGGCCAGATCAAGGCCTACGCCTACACGCTGAGCGGCAATGAGAAATTTGACGACGCCAATATTGTAAAGGCCAAAGACCTCCTCGACCGCTACCACATCTACTACGAGACCAAGGACGGCCGCACGCATATCAACGACAGCGATATTCCCGCCGCCGAGGTGACCGAATATTTCATCAAGGAGAGCTCCTACTTCGACCAGCGCACCGCCACCTTCCACACCAAGGTCGTGGCGCTCTGCCCCGTGCTCAAGAGGGCCGACGATTTCGGCGGCGCCGACGCGCGCTACCCCATGTTCTGGGTGAAATACTCCGACCTCGAGCCCTACCTCACCAAGCTCCCGCTCACAGGCAGCAACTATAACAACGCCGCCACCATGAGCGCCGACGACTACTTCGCCATGAACCGCTACAAGGGCAAGATCTACAAGACCAACAACCTTCAGGGCCGCGTGCTGGCCAACTACTGCACCACCGACTCGGCCATGACCAAGGAGCAGAACAAGATCGAGAAGCAGCTCACCGACTTCGAGCAGCACATCTGGGGCAAGGACTCCGCCGACTCGGCCAAGATGAAGAAGGACACCGTAGCGCCGACCGACAAGAAGTCGCGCCGCACACTCTCCAGCCGTCGCCGCTCGAACTCCGACAGCGGTTCCGTCTCCGGCTCGCGCAAGAGCCGCGGCGCCAACAGCGGTTCCGGAGCCGCCCGCGTGACCGTGAGACGCCAGCGCCACTGATCCGGAGGCCGCCCAGGCTTCTCCGCCCGCTTGAATGTAAGGCAGGCAAGGCCGCAAGCGTTTCAGAGAATTACAAATATATTTCAGACCATTACAAGGCCGCAGGGGAACAGCTCCTCTGCGGCCTTGCTGCGTATGCGGGAAAGACTCGCTGTTTATACGCTTTCACAATCTTACTGTGAGAAGAATGCTGTCTCCAAAAAGGGGAAAGTTATCTACTACGAAATGATGAATTCATTTCGTAGTAAGGAAGATTTCGAATATAATAGCTTTAGGCGACGTTAGTTAGGATGCCGGCCGCATAAAAAGTGCGCGGCGAAAAGACCGGCGTGGCATTGAGCGAATAATAACTGGGAGGGTCGCTGCCCTCCCAGTTATCGTCGCCTCTTCATCTAATTTCGCTCACATCATTAATCTTCGCTCTTATCAGCCCGCCTCGCAAAATGAGTTATATGATATAATAGGCACACTTCTGTGACCTCGGAAAAGGCAATTTTTGACCCCTTGTAACTATATGATTTTCAGTGTCCGCGGAAGGCCAAAACTACATTTGAGACGTTTTGAACTATCTCAAATGTAGTTTTCCTCAGGTCCTATGTGAGTATCCTCACATGCGGAAGGGTTTTATGAAGTGTGGAGAATACATTTTACTACAAGCGGAAAAAAGGGGCAATTTTCGTATGGCGAAGATACATCAGCGGGCTTGGCGATTGAGTACCTATATCCGTGGAATTCTTTCTCAGTATTGCGCCGCATTAGCTGGGAGGGCCGTTGCCCTCAACGGCCGCCAGCCGCCGCATAAAATATTGAAGGGTATAATGCGCAATGTGCATCTACTTCTATCGTGAGTCTCTCGCATCGCAAATTACTTTCGCGCTTTGCCTTATTGGGCATGAGGGCCGCGTTGCAGCGAAAATAATGCGAAGAGGAAACGCTTGGGCACCAAAGCCACACGTCGATCTTATTGCCATATTAGCCAAATCGCCTGTAAAGCGGAATGCGGCCGCTGAGGGCAGCGGCCCTCCCAGTTATCGTCGCCTCTTCATCTAATTTCGCTCACATCATTAATCTTCGCTCTTATCAGCCCGCCGCCAAAATGAGTTACAAGGTATAATAGGCACACTTCTGCGGCCCCGGAAGGGCTATTTTTGGCCCCTTGTAACTATATGATTTTCAGTGTCCTCGGAAGGCCAAAACTACATTTGAGACGTTTTGAACTATCTCAAATGTAGTTTTCCTCAGGTCCTATGTGAGTATCCCAGCATGCGGGACGGTTTCCAACACATATAATAGCGCAGTCCATTCTCTGCATCATTTGCGTCAGCAGATACCCTCCTGCGGTCGCGGCGGAGGTGCACGGCCGCCACACAGCGGCACACAGGCGGGCGCAAGAAGACTCCGCGCGGGGGTGAAAGGGGCGCTGGGGCTAATGCGCGCTGAATCATAGTATACAAGACGGAAATTCTTTATATCTTTGCACTGCAAAATCTTAAAATTCATATTAGCATATACACAATGGAAGAGCTATTTTCTACCCTGCCCTACAAGGTGGCAGATATCAAGCTGGCTGACTTCGGCCGCAAGGAGATACGCATAGCAGAGCACGAGATGCCGGGACTCATGGCGCTCCGCGCAAAATATGGCGAGAGCCAGCCGCTCAAGGGAGCGCGCGTGATGGGCTCGCTGCACATGACCATCCAGACGGCCGTGCTCATCAAGACGCTCGTAGCGCTCGGCGCCGAGGTAAGATGGGCTTCGTGCAACATCTACAGCACGCAGGACCACGCCGCAGCCGCCATCGCCGACATGGGTGTCGGTGTGTTTGCATGGAAGGGTGAGAGCCTCGACGACTACTGGTGGTGCACGCTCCAGGCCATGAACTTCCCCGGCGGCAAAGGCCCCAACATGATCGTCGACGACGGCGGCGACGCCACGCTGATGATGCATCTCGGCGCCAAAGCCGAGAAGGATCCCTCTGTCCTCGACACCCCGAGCACATCGGGCGACGAGAAGGCGCTCAAGGCTATCCTCAAGCGTGTGCAGCAGGCACAGCCGCACCGCTGGAGCGACACGATCGGCGAGGTGCGCGGCATCAGCGAGGAGACAACGACCGGTGTACACCGCCTCTATCAGATGGAGGCCAACGGCGAGCTTCTCATCCCCGCCTTCGACGTAAACGACAGTGTGACCAAGAGCAAATTTGACAACCTCTACGGCTGCCGCGAGTCGCTGGTGGACGGCATCAAGCGCGCCACGGATGTCATGGTGGCCGGCAAAGTGGCCGTCGTAGCCGGATACGGCGAAGTGGGCAAGGGCTGCGCACAGAGCCTCCGCTCCTACGGCGCACGCGTACTGGTGACAGAGGTAGACCCGATCTGCGCGCTTCAGGCCGCCATGGAGGGCTACAAGGTAGTGACGATGGACGAGGCCGCTCCCGTGGGCAACATCTTCGTCACCACGACGGGCAACATCGACGTCATCACCACCGAACACATGAGCGTCATGCCCGATGAGGCCATCGTCTGCAACATAGGTCACTTCGACAGCGAGATACAGGTGGACAAACTCAAGCAGATCCCCGGCATACGTCATGAGAATATCAAGCCGCAGGTGGACAGCTACCAGTTCCCCGACGGTCATCACATCACGCTTCTTGCCGACGGCCGCCTTGTCAATCTGGGCTGCGCCACGGGCCATCCCTCATTTGTGATGAGCAACTCGTTTACCAATCAGACTCTGGCCCAGATCGAGCTTTTCAACCACGACTACAAGGTGGGCGTGTACCGTCTGCCCAAGAAGCTCGACGAGGAAGTGGCCCGCCTGCATCTGGCGAGCGTCGGCGCTCACCTCACCAAGCTCACTCCGGCTCAGGCCGAGTATATCGGTGTGAAGCCCGAGGGCCCGTTCAAGGCTGAATATTACAGATATTAAAAGAGGCGCACACCTCTCTCCGCGCCCGCCTTCACGGCGCGCGGAGAGAGACTCTCACGTCTCCCCTCATAGCCAAAAATATCCCATCATGAGCCAAAATACGAAACCATCGTCAGGCGTCAGGGCGCTTCTGGGCCGCATCTGGCCTGATGCCCTGGCGGTCATCCTGTTCATCTTAATCTCGGTGGCCTACTTCTTCACGCCTCTCACGCAGGGCCTTGTCCTCTCGGGCAACGACATCACGGGCGGCGTAGGTGCGGGCCACGAGGCGCAGGAGTACTACCAGCGCACGGGCCATCAGACACGCTGGACAGACGCCCTGTTCAGCGGCATGCCCACCTACCAGATATCGCCGTCCTACAAGTCGCGCTCGGTGCTCTCCGCTCTGGAGCGTGTCTACGAACTGTGGTTGACTGACTGTGTGATGTATGTGTTCATCCTGCTCACGGGCTTCTACATCCTGATGCGCACCTTCCGCGCACGGCCTCCCGTGGCAGCCTTCGGCGCTATCGCCTGGGCGTTCTCGTCCTACTTTTTCATCATCATCGGTGCGGGCCACCTGTGGAAGGTGCTGACGCTCGCCTTCATCCCTCCCACGGTGGCGGGAATGGTGATGTGCTACCGGGGGCAGTATCTGAGGGGCGCGGTGATGACCATGTTCTTCATCGCCTGGCAGATACTCTCCAATCACCTGCAGATGACCTACTACTTCCTGTTCGTCATGATTCTCCTGTCGATAGGATTCCTCGTGGCGGCCATCAGGGAGAAGAAGCTCTTGCAGTTTGCCAAGGGCGTGGGCGTCTTCGCAGTGGCTTCGCTCATCGGCGTGGCCGTCAACGTGTCCAATCTGTATCACACCTACCAGTATTCGCAGCAGACGATGCGCGGCAGCAGCGAGCTCGCCGGCAGCGACAGCGGCAAGAAGGGGCAGACGGGCCTCAGCAAGGACTACATCACCCAGTGGAGCTACGGCACGGGCGAGACATTCTCTCTCCTGGTGCCCAATGTGAAGGGCGGCGCCAGCGGAGCGCTCAATGCCAACGAGAAGGCGCAGGCCAGCGACCACTACTCCTCATACATGCAGACACTCCAGCAGCTCTATCCCAACCTCGGGGGAGCCACGCCGGGCCTGTCACAATACTGGGGTGAGCAGCCCGGCACCTCGGGCCCCGTATATGTGGGCGCATTCATCTGCCTGCTCTTCATCCTCTCGCTGTTCATCGTCAGGGGGCCGGTGAAGTGGGCTCTGCTCGTGGTCACCGTGCTGTCCATCCTCCTCTCGTGGGGGCACAACTTCCCCGCCTTCACCAACTGGATGATCGACTTCTTCCCGATGTACAATAAGTTTCGCGCCGTGTCGAGCATCCTCGTCGTGGCCGAATTCTCCATACCTCTCCTCGCCGCGCTGGGCCTCAAGCGCATCTACGACGAGCCCGCGCTCCTGAAGGAGAAGAGCAAGTATCTCTACATCTCCTTCGGTATCACGGCGGGCCTCTGCCTGCTGTTTGCCGTGAGCCCGTCCACATTCTTCGGCCAGTGTCTCACCGGCGCGGAGCAGCAGACGCTCACCCAGCTGCGCGGCATCCTGCAGCCGCAGATCGTCGACACCTACGCGGGCGACATCGCCGCCATCCGCCAGAGCATCCTCTCCGCCGACGCGTGGAGAAGCTTCTGGATCATCGTTATCGGCATGGCCATCCTCATGATCTACCGCACCGGCAAACTGAAAGGCGTGTGGATGGTGTCGGCTGTGACGCTGCTCGTCCTGGTCGACATGTGGAGCGTCAACCGCCGCTACCTCAACGATGACATGTTCGTCGACCCGCTCACCAAGGAACAGGTGTTCGCCAAGACCAACGTCGACGCCGAGATACTCCGCGACAAGAGCCTCGACTACCGTGTGCTCAACTTTGCCTCCGACACATTCAACGAGAACGAGACATCCTACTGGCACAAGAGCATCGGCGGTTATCACGCCGCCAAGCTGGCCCGCTATCAGGACCTCATCTCCACCTGCATCGCCCCCGAGATGCAGAAGACCATGAAGGTGTTGCAGGCCAACGGCGACCTGTCGAAGGTAAACGGCGACACCGTCTGCCCCGTCATCAACATGCTCAATGGCAAGTACTTCATCCTGCCCATGCAGGACAACCGCCGCATCGCGATGCTCAATCCCTGGGCCTTCGGCAATGCATGGTTCGCCCATAGCCTCACCTATGTGAACGGCGCCAAGGCCGAGATGAACGCGCTCCAGAAGGCTAACCTGCGCACGGACGCCGTGGCCGACGAGAGCTTCAGCGGTGCGCTGGGCAAGGCCTACAGCCTCGCTGCGCCCGACACGACGGCCAGCATCAGGCTCATCACCTACGAGCCCAACCACCTCGTCTACACCGCCACCACACGCACGCCGGCCGTAGCCGTTATCTCGGAGATCTACTACCCGGGATGGACGGCCACCCTTGACGGCAAGCCCGTAAGCATAGGCCGCGCCGACTATATCCTGCGCGCCGTGAGCATCCCCGCCGGCACACACCGCCTCGAGATGACCTTCGACCCGCAGTCGCTCCATGTCACCGAGACCGTCGCCTACTGCGCCCTCGCCGTGATGCTGCTGGCCCTCGTCTTCCTCGTGCTGCGCGATGTGCGCCGCGGCAAGACGACCGCCACGACCACCGCCGGCAAGACCGACAAGTAACACCCCGCTACAGCATAGCGGCACATATATAAAAAGTCCCGGAGCCTCATCGCTTCGGGACTTTTTTGTGCTCCTCACGCCGCCTTCCGGGGTTCACACCTCCTCCGGAAATGCCTTTTACAAGAATATGAAAATCAGTGCCACTATGAGGGGCGAAACTACAAGGCACATGTTTTCTACTAAGTCCTTTGTAATTTTCCTCATGTGCTTTGTAGTTTTTCTAATGTGCGGGAAGATTTTTCAGATGATGCGAAACACCTTTCTCCCGATGGGCATAATCCCCCGTGCGCAGGAAAGTAAGAATGTGTGTTTCGTGAAATTCCCCGTGCACAGGCGAAATGGATTTTCCAAACAGCCCCTCCGCCGGCACCGTCCTATCCCACCCAAAATAAAAGGCTCCGCGCCGTCACAACGGGAGCTCCCGGATGACATCCTCCGGGAGGAAGATGTCGCAGTCGGCCTTCGAAAGCGGCTGCTCGCGAAGGAAAAGCGCATACACCACATGCCGGCCCTCGGCAAACGGCGCAAGGCTCACCTTCCGCTTCAGTTTGTCCAGCAACCGGTCGGCATAGTCGGCCGCGGTCCATTTGCATTCGCCCACAAGAATGGTATTGCTGTCGTCCTGCGCCTCGGCAACGACGTCAAACTCGAGGTCCTCGTATCCGACAGGCGTCTTGCGGCCCTCCTCGCGGATGGGCGCCTTGCCCCACCAGCGACGCGCCTCCCGCCATGTATGCCCCATCAGCTCATTGCCCGTGACGGCTATCTGGCAGACGCGCTCCCAGACGCCGCCCACATGGTCGTGGAACGACTGCTCCAGCATCCGCTTCACGATGCCGGCGCGGCCGATGGCGATGGCGGACCTGTAGGGCTCGACAAACTTGTAATAGAAAGCCATGAACGGGTCGTCTATCTGATAGAGGGTCTTTTTCGTCTTTTTCTCGCTCTCGCCGAAGGGCACTTCCTTGCGGAGGAAGGCCATCTCGGTCAGGTTGCTGATGGGCTTGAACAGGTCGGCCGTGCTCTTGCCCACCGCGCCGGCGATGTCGGAATATCTGTGCCGCCCGCTGCCTATGGCCGTCATGATCGACGCATACGGGGCTATGTCCGGGGCATCGTCCATGAAAAGCCGCGAAGGCTCGTTGTAGAGGAGTCCGTGCTCGTCGAGCACCAGAGCGTCGACGGCTTCTCCGAGAGAGGCGTACTTCTCCCGCTGTGTCCAGTACTGCGGCACACCGCCCCACACGCTGTATTCCTCGATGAGGCTCGCGGCGTCCAGGTCCATGGCCTTCCGCCAGTGAGGCAGGCGGATGGGCTTCAGGCAGAACTCCTCGTCCGAGCGGCCGTAGAGCGGTTCCGTGCCCTTAATGAGGCTCTGCATCATCCGCTGCGACGAGCCGCAGATCACTATGTTGCAACGCAGTCCTTCGCCGCCCTGCACACGCCGGTCCACTATCCGCTGGAGCGCAGACGGCAGCGAGGGGTCACCGGTTACCATGTAGGGGAACTCGTCCAAGACCAGGGTGGCATTATCCGCGCAGCGGCGGCTGAAGGCGAGGATTATCTCCTCCCAGCCCGGGTATACGGGGCCGTCGAAACCCTCGTAGACCGTGGCGATGGCCCTGGCGAGCAGGGCTATCTGCGTCGCCGGTTCGCTCAGCGCGGCCTCATAATACACGTCCTGCTCTCCGAGCACCTTGCGGATGAGCGTCGACTTGCCCAGACGCCTGCGGCCGTAGAGCACAATGAATGCCGGCGCCGCGGAAGCCAGTGCGCTCCTGAGCCTCCGCTGTTCCCTTTCCCTGTCAATGAATTCCATCTGCCCTGAGTTTGTTTTAAAAATTACTTGTTTCGGAATAACTAATTGCAAAAATAGTTATTTGAAAATTGATTACCAAACTATTGCCATTGTTTTTATTGTCGGGAGAGGGGCGATTAAGACTGATGATGCGGAGGCGGGGAAAGGGCCGTATTTCTTTAATTTAAACACAAAGACGGGGCAGCGGGTGAAAATAAGTGCAGAAAAGAGGATTTACATAGCTGATATGCAAAAATTTATTAGTTACTTTGCAATACAGATATTACACCATGGTATTATGAAACATCGTTCTCTACTCCGTATAGCGACCTTCGCGGTCGCGCTCATTGCTCTGGCCGGCTGCCGTGACAGCGGCGAGGAGATGGAAGAGGCGCGCATCTCCACGCGTGTGAACCTCGGGGACACTGTCAGCGAGACGCCGCTGCTGCCCGCCAAGGAGATGCGGGCCGTCTGGATGGCTACCGTCTACGGCATCGACTGGCCCAACACTCTCTACACGCAGGCGGCGCAGAAGCCGCTCTATACAAAATACCTCGACTCCCTCAAGGCTCTGAACATCAACACGGTCTTCTTTCAGGTACGCAGCATGGCCGATGCGTTCTACAACTCGCCTTACGAGCCGTGGAGCCGGTTTATCACGGGCCAGGTGAACAAGAATCCGGGCTACGATGTGCTCAAGTTTCTCATCGACGAGGCCCACAAGCGCTGCATGAGCTTCCACGCGTGGATTAATCCCTATCGCATAGCCACGCGCTCCGACAATACGAAATCTTTCCCCGCGCTGGACAGCCGCATCCCGAAGACGCTCATCAAGGACTACAATAAGATCCGCGTGTTCAATCCCGCCCTGCCGGAGACCCGCGCATATCTGGACACCATTGTCAAGGACCTCATCACCAAGTACAACGTCGACGGTATCCACATGGACGACTACTTCTACCCGAGCCTCACGAGCGGAGAGAGCATGAACGACGATGCCGAGTACAAGAAATACGGCGGCAGCTTTTCCGACATCACCAACTGGCGCAGGGAGAATGTCAACCTGATGGTGCAGAGCCTGCAGAAGGTCATCAGAGAGACGCGACGGGAGGTGGTGTTCTCCATCTCGCCGCAGGGCAATGTGGAGAACGACTACAACGGGCAGTATGCCGACGTGGCCAAATGGATGTCGCGCGGATGGCTCGACGTGATGATCCCGCAGATCTACTACCCCACTGGCACAGCGAGCACCAACTTCAATGCGCGCCTCGACTGGTGGAGCTCGCACGCCTACCGCTGCAATCTGCTCATAGGCTACGGTGTCTACCGCTTCGACCCCAACTCGACGACGGCCAAGTTCCGCACCAACGCGATGCTGGCCGAGCAGTTTGCCCTGGCAGCCAAGAAAAAGAAGGTGACGGGCGCTGTGCTCTACTCGACGATAAGCCTGAAGAACAACAAGTGTGACGTAAAGTCGGTGATCCGCAAGCAGTACGCCAAGAAGGCGCTCATCCCCTTCTACGGCAAGTACACCCAGGTCAAACCGTCGGCGCCGGAGAATGTAGAGCTCGTCAAGGGCGGCACGCTCTGCTGGGATGCGGTCAAGGACTGCTACTACGCCGTCTACAGCAGCAATGGCGATCACAAGACAGCCACTCTCGAGGCCGTCACGACCTCTACGAGCTATGCGCTGAGCCGCGAAGGGAAATACTTCGTCACGGCGGTGAGCAAGAAGGACAACGCCGAGAGCGCCATCTCCACCATCCTGCTCTGCAAGAAGGCAGACATCCCCACGGGCATCACGGAGGTGAGAATCGACAAATAAGACAGGACAAAATACACATATACATATGAGACGACAATTGTTCACCCTGCTCCTGGCTGTGCCTCTGACAGCGGGAGCGCAGATATTCAGCGTGAGCTCAGAGCGTACCGTCGCCCTTCCGGACAGCACGTCGCAGGTAGCGGCCATCAGTCCGCGCGGCGACTTCCTGCTGCTCACCGACGCGGAGAATAACGGCCTCAGGAAATACGACCTCACCACGGGTGCCATCACTCCCATCACCACTGCATCGGGCGCTGGCTACGGCGTGGAGCTCTCGGCCGACGGCACAAAGGCTGTCTACCGCGAGATCACCTACGACCAGCATCACCTGCGCTACACCTCGCTCCATGTGGCGGACCTGAGCGGCGGGAAGTCGCGCCAGGTGGTGAAGCCCACACGCTCCCTGCAGGGCTACAGCGTCGACGGCGGGCAGCTCAGCACTACGCAGGCGGGGATGTCGCGTTCGCGCGTCATCGCAGGCGGCAGCTCCGTCTCCTCTTCCCGTCCCGCGCTCTCCATCGACAACGGGCAACTGATGATAAGTCGCGACGGCGGCGAGGCTACCGTGTTCTCGCCCCTGGGCACCGACAAGAGTTACATCTGGCCCTCGCTCTCGCCCTCGGGCAGCAAGGTGCTCTTCTATGTGGGCGGCGAAGGCGCTTACGTGTGCAGCCTCGACGGCAGCAATCCCGTCTCGCTCGGCATACTACGCGCCCCGAAATGGTATGACGACAACACGGTGGTGGGCATGTACGACGAAGACGACGGCGTAGCGGTCTACGCCTCGCGCATCATCGCCGCCACGCTCGACGGCCGGCGGCAGACGCTCTCGCCCGACAGCATAGTGGCCATGTATCCGCAGGTAGCCCCCGAAGCGGGCCGCATCACCTATTCCACCCCGGAGGGCGGCACACGTATCATCGACGTTAAAAAATAGACCGGCATGAAAAAGTTATTCTTCGCTATTGCAGCCCTGCTAATCTGCGGGAGCATCGCCGCCCAGAACAGCTCGGACGTGCGCATCTACCTCAACGCGGGCCACGGAAGCTGGGGCCCGAACGATCGCCCCATGCCCACCATTCCCTACCCCAACCTCGCCTCGACGGGACGCCCCGACACGTGCGGATTCTATGAGAGCAACACCAATCTCTGGAAGATACTCAAGCTCGGAGAGACCCTCGAGAAGATGGGCGTCAAGAGAAAGAACATCATGTACTCGCGCCGCAAGAACGGCCCATATCCCTATGTCAAGGGTGCGGCCGACGAGGCGAAATACAATCGCTCCCTCTCCGAGATATCCGCAGAGGTGGAGGCCAACAACATGGACATGTTCATCTCCATACACTCCAACGCCGCCTCCGAAGCCTCTACGGCCAACTATCCCCTGATCCTCTACCGCGGCAATGATGGTGACGGCGGCGACCTCGCAAAGGGAAGCCGCGCCATGAGCCAGGCCATCTGGGGCCCCCACTACATGGACGAGCTCGACCCGCAGAGCGCCTACAGCCGCACCAACATGAACATTCGCGGCGACCTCGACTTCTATCACGGCGACTATCCCGTCACCAACCGCTACTCCGGCGTCACCTACCACGGCTACCTCGGTGTGCTCAAACACGGCGTACCGGGATTTCTGCTCGAAGGATTCTATCACACCTACCAGCCCGCGCGCCATCGCGCCCTCAACAAGGACTACTGCGGCGAGGAAGGTGTGCGTGTAGCCCGCGGTGTGTGCAACTATTTCGGTCTGACGCCCGAGACGACGGGCTATGTGATGGGCACAGTGAAAGACCTCAAAAACAAGATAGTCAACGACCTGTTCCACTACGCTTCGGGCTCGATAGACCAGTGGATGCCGGTCAACGGAGCCACCGTGCGCCTCATGCAGAACGGTCAGGAGGTGGCCTCCTACCAGGTGGACACGCTCTACAACGGCATCTTCTACTTCGAAGGCATCGCCCCGGGCAGCTACACGCTCCAGGTGGAAGCCGAGGGCTACGAACCGCTCTCAGGCACCTACACCCGTCCTATCCAGGTCAAGGCCAATGCTACCACTTACGTCAACCTGCGCGTCGAGAAGATACCGCCAGTCATCCACTACGACAACTATCCCACGCCGGACCAGCCCGCTTACGTCGGGCTCCCGGGCGAATTCCAGATGCTGCGCACCACCAAGACCTACACATCGCTCAGCGGGACGATAAAGCGCGTCCTCTTCCGCGGCGACTCGGCCGTCGTGCTAACAGAGAGCAGCCAGAAGCCGCGTCTCTACCTCATCAATCTTAAGAGCAGCGTCATCTCGCGCACCATCAGCACCACCGGCATTGCAGCCCTTGACACAGCCAACGACGGCGAGATAGTGGCGCTCAACGACATCGCCTTCAGCGCCGACGGCAAGCTCATCGGCATCAACAAGGTGGTCAATCAGTACAGCGATGCCCAGGTGGACAGCGGCTACAAGCGCGGCACACTGCGCCTCTACAAGTGGGACAGCTACGCCTCCAGCCCCGTGCTGTGGGCCTCCACACAGAGCTCGGCAAACTTCTACCGGGCAACCATGGGCGACGCCCTGACGGTGAGCGGCGACAGCAAGGACTGCCGCGTCACCACCACGGCCACCACCATATCGGCCTCCGGCGGCATGAGAATGCTCTGCCTCCACATCACCGGCGACACGATAGAGAGCACGACATTCACCGAGAAGACCATCAATAATGGCAACTTCTCCACCTCGCGTCTGGGGGGCAACCTGTCCCTCGTTGTCTCGCCGCGCGCCGATTCGCTCCTGGTGATCGACGGCAACGCGTCGCTCCCCATCGAGTTTGAGCCCGCCGCCACCAACAATGTCGACAGCCGCATCGTCAGCACCTTCACCGAGCAGGCGGACGACAGCGTGGGCACCGTCGCCACGGGCGCCACGTTCTTCAAATACGGTGGCCGCAATGTCATGGTCACGCCGTATATCACCTCCGGCAAAGTGCAGGGCATCAAGCTCTACGATATCACCGCCGGCCTCGACCACGCAGTCATGACCGAGATCAATGGCGAGGCTGTCAGCTACGGCACAGCCATCCCATTCCTGGCCACAGGCAGCAAGGTGTCGGGCCGCGACATCACGCTCTACCTCGTCGAGGGCCGCCGCTTCATCCGCTACACCACCGTCGGCAAGACACAGCCCACCCAGGCCGGCATCACGGCCTACGCTCTCAAAGCCGCGCAGAGCAGCGACGGGGAGAACTACACATTCTCCTTCACCGCCAACACACAGCCCCGCGAGGCCCGCATATTGCTCTACGACGCCATGACGGGAGAGAAATGCGACAGCATAAGCGTCGACAGCCCCGTCAAGGGTGAGAACAATGTCACGGTGCCCGTCAGCAGTCTGCCCCTCCAGGACGGCGGCCGGCTGAAGTGGGCCGTATGGCTGCGCGCGCTGCCCGTCACGGACATCGTACGCCTCAACTCCTCCGAGAGCAACACCTACACCTCGGCCTTCTCAGCCATCGACGACGATACCAACTCGCCCTACTTTGGCAATATCTACCTCTACGACTACGTTCAGAGCGACAAGAGCGCCAGCGGCCTCTATGTCTACTCGCCCTCCTACACTCGCGCCAACAGCACTCCGCTCGGCGCCGGCATCATGCAGACGGGCTACCGCATCGCCACGGGCGAAGGCGGCAGGGTCTACATCCCCGACTACAGCGACAGCCACCCGGGCGTCTACGTCATGCAGATGCCTGAGAGCAGCGCGTTCAGGCCTTTCTTCAGCGGCACGGCATCCTCTGCGGGCCTCATCACCAACGGCAGCGCACAGGTCGGCAGCTCCTCGCCCGCCGTGGCCGTAAAGGGCGGAAAGCTCTACGCCGTACTGGAGGATATGGGCAATAATATAGGAGTCTACGACATAGGCACAGGCGACGCCGTGAAGGGCACATGGAGCCAGGCGCCCACTAAGATACTCTCCGTCGGTTCGCTCCTGCTCAACGGCAACTGCGCCCTCTACCCCGACCCCGTGCACGACGGCGTCTGGGTGAGCCAGATACGCTACGCGGGCAACAACACCGCCGCCGTGCCGTCGCTCATCTACGTGAACGGCAATGGCAATACGCTCTTCAACTCGGGTTCTGACGCCTTTGCCCCGCATCTCAACGGTTCCTCCGGCGCCGGATTTGCCGTCTCGCGCGACGACAGCACGCTCGTCATCAACGATGCCTCCGGCCGCTTGCAGTTCTTCCGCATCAGCTGGGACGGCAGCACGCCGACGCTCTCCCCGCTGTGGACCTACACCACCGACGTGGTCAACACCTCCGCGCGCAACTCGATCTACCAGATGTCCTTTGACCGCGGCGGCAACCTGATCTGCACAGGCTCGGCCCTCGGCGTCTACACCGTGCCCCGCGCCGTCAACGTGACGCTGATCCCCGCGCCCGAGAGCAACGAGATAGTCAACGCCATCCATGATGTCAAGGCCGGCAAGTCCGCCGCGCTCAGCTACAACGCCGCGACGCTCACGGTGAGCCGTCCCGCAGGAGTGACGGGCGCCATCACGGTCTACGACACGACCGGCGCGCAGGTGGCCACCACCGGCGGCAGCACGCTCTCGCTGCAAGGCCTGCTGAAGGGCGTCTACATCGTGAAGTGTGGCGCACTCCGGCCAATCAAGGTGAGAATAAAATAAATCTCACCCGGCTGAGCGAAACAGGCAGACTGAGTAAAATGTCACAAGATGAGAGTAAAATAAATCAAGCCTTGCTCCGGGCTATTCCTTCGAGGGATTAGCTCACGCATGTATAAGATGAAATAAATCCTCCAGCGCGCAAAACAACGGCGGGGACGCTTCTTTAAGGGCGTCCCCGCCGTTGTTTTCATTCTGTGTGCGGGGCGTTTGCCTGGCGGGCCGCTGCAGCACGGCCCGCCAGCCGCCGCATAAGGTATTGAAGGGTATAATGCACAATGCGCAACTACTTCTATTGTGAGGCTCTTGCACCGCAAATACTTCGCGCTAGGCCTTATTGGGCATGCGGCCGTTAAGGGCAACGACCCTCCCAGCTATAAATTCGCCATACGAAACAACGACGCTTTTTCCTTCTTATTGGGAAAGGCATTCCCCATCACTTCAAAAACCTTCCGCATGCGCGGATACTCACATAGGACATGAGGGAAACTACATTTGAGATAGTTCAAAACGTCTCAAATGTAGTTTTGGCCTTCCGGGGGCACTGTGTTTCAGTGATTTACAAGGACGATTTTTCAGCCTTCCGGGAGGGGGCTTCTTCTGATTCCCCACACAACTCAGCCGCCGGGTAAAGGCCCTGTAGCGCGGCGGAAGGCCGTGAATACACGTACGGCCGCCTCATTCTAAGGGGCGGCCGTAACTGATGTTATGAGATTTGCCTCTGACTATTGTACATTGGCCTCAGGAGCGCGGTCCATTCTCTTAAAACTTATCGCGGGGCGCGCTCAGGGGCGGACGCAGCGTCAGAAGCGGAAGTAGCCCTTGGCGTTGTAGTAGCAGATGTCCTCGACCATGTGGCCGATGCGGTCCATCTCGGAGGCGGGCAGTTCGCCGTTCTCCACGTCGCGGCCGATGAGGTTGCAGAGGATGCGGCGGAAGTATTCGTGGCGCGGGTAGGAGAGGAACGAGCGCGAGTCGGTGAGCATGCCCACGAAGCGGCTCAGCAGGCCCTCCGTGGACAGGATGTTGAGCTGCTCCTCCATGCCGTATTTCTGGTCGGCGAACCACCACGCGGAGCCCCACTGCATCTTGCCCGGGCAGGAGCCGTCCTGGAAGTTGCCTATCATGGAGGCCACGATGTAATTGTCCGCCGGATTGAGGTTGTAGATGATCGTCTTGGCCAGTTTGCCGTCGTTGTCGAGGCGGTCGAAGAAGCGGGCCATGGACGCGGCGGTGCGGTCGTCGCCGATAGAGTCGCAGCCTATGTCGCGGCCCAGGCGGCGGAACAGGCGCGTGCAGCAGTTGCGCATAGGGCCGTAGTGGAACTGCTGTACCCAGTCGCTGTCGGCGTCCATCACGGCGAGGGCGTAGAGCACCGCGGAGCGCAGTTTGTCGGCCTCGGCTTCTGGGAGCCGCTCACCGCCGAGCAGGCGCGCGAAGAGGTCGCGGGCCTCCGCCTCGCTGCACGGGTCGGCGTAGAAATGGGGCAGGCCGTGGTCGGAGAGGCGGCAGTCGTGGGCTGCGAAGAAGTCGTGGCGCTTCCGGATGGCCGCGAGGAAGTCCCCGTAGGAGAGTATGCTCACACCGCTGGTCGCGGCGAGGCGGTCGAGGTAGGCGTGGAAGGAGGCAGGGTCGTCGTAGGCGAGCATCTGGTCAGGGCGCCACGCCGGCAGCACCTTGACCCCGAAGCCTTCCTTGCGGAGCTGCTCGTGATACTCGAGGCTGTCCACAGGGTCGTCGGTGGTGCAGACCACCTCGACATGGTAGCGCCGCATGAGGCTCCGCGCGCTGAACTCGGGGCTCTTCAGCTTCTCGTTGCACTCGTCGTAGATCTCCCGGGCCGTCTTCTCGCTCAGCACCTTCTTTATGCCGAAGGCTGTGCGCAGCTCGAGGTGGGTCCAGTGGTAGAGAGGATTGCGCATGGCGTAGGACATGGTCTCTGCCCACTTCTCAAACTTTTCCCAGTCTGTCGCGTCGCCCGTGATGAAGCGCTCGTCGACGCCGTTGGCCCTCATGGCGCGCCATTTGTAGTGGTCGCCGCCCAGCCAGAGCTCCGTGATGGAGCGGTAGCGGTGGTCCTCTGCGATCTCTTTGGGGCTGAGATGGCAGTGATAGTCGATGATGGGCAGGTGCTCCGCTCTCTCGTGGTAGAGCTGCCGCGCTGTGTCTGTCTCGAGGAGGAAATCCTCATCCATAAAGCTTCTTGCCATTGTTTTTATGATTGTGCTGTGCCGGAGGTAGCGGAGCGCGGGGAGGCCTGGCCGCCTGCGCGCCGCCATGTCCGGCCTCTATTTTCTGATGTCTTTGATTATCTCCAGCGCCTCGCGCGTACGGGTCGTGATGTAGCTCCAGTCGGCGGCGGCCACGCGCTCCTTGGGGAACATCTTCGAGCCCATGCCCACACACCAGGCTCCGGCGGCGAACCACTGCCTGAGGTTGTCCGCGTCGGGGGACACGCCGCCAGTCACCATGATCCTGGTCCACGGCATGGGGGCCAGCAGACTTTTGACGAGGCCCGGGCCTACGACGCTGCCGGGGAAGATCTTGATGAGGTCGCAGCCCACCTCCTGCGCCTGCCCCACCTCGGACGGGGTCATGCAGCCCGGGGTGTAGGGGACGCAGCGGCGGTTGCACACACGGGCTACATCGGGATTGAAGAGCGGCCCCACGATAAAGTTCGCCCCGAGCTGGATGTACAGGGCGGCTGTGGGGGCGTCGACCACCGTGCCGGCGCCGAGCGCGAGCTCGGGGCACGTGCTGTCGGCCCACTTGACGAGCTCTGCGAACACCTCGTGGGCGAAGTCGCCGCGGTTGGTGAACTCGAATGCGCGGACGCCGCCCTCGTAGCAGGCGAGGATGACGTGCTTGGCCGTCTCGACATCGTCGTTGTAGTACACGGGCACCATTCCGGTGGTGCCTATCTTCTCAAGTACGCTTATCTTGTCAAATTTTGCCATTTCTCTGAATAGTTTTCTTCGTTTCTGGGATGAATGAGATTAATGTCCCGGCGTGCGTATCGCTGCGAGGACGTACGGAATGGGCCGGCGCCCTGCGCTTATCCCTCGCGGGCTTCCATCGTGCGGGCTATACCCATCTCGAGTCCGCGCAGTTCGGCCAGCCCGCGCAGGCGGCCGATGCAGGAATAGCCGGGATTGGTGTGCTTGTGCAGGTCGTCGATCATCTGATGGCCGTGGTCGGGGCGGAGCACTATGGAGCGGCCCATGCGCTGCTCCTCCTCGAGCAGGGCGCGCATCATGGCGTACATGTCCACATCGCCCTCGAGATGATTGGCCTCGTAGAAGTTGCCCTCGGCGTCGCGCTTGGTGCTGCGCAGGTGGACGAAGTAGATGCGGTCGGCAAAGCGGTGCATCATGTCCACGCAGTCGTTCTTCGGGCTCACGCCCAGCGAACCGGTGCAGAGGCAGAGGCCGTTGGCAGGGCTCGGGACGGCGTCGGAGATGGTCTGGAAGTCGGCAGCTGAACTCAGGACGCGCGGCAGACCGAGAATGGGCATCGGGGGATCGTCGGGATGGATGACAAGGCGCACTCCGGCCTCCTCGGCCGCAGGACACACCTCGCGGAGAAAGTCGATGAGATTAGCGCGCAGGTCCTCGCGCGTCTTGCCCTTGTAGCGGTCCAGCTCAGAGCGGAACTGCTCAAGCGTGAAACTCTCCTCGGCGCCCGGAAGACCCGCGATCATGTTGTGGGTAAGCAGGCGGATATCGTCGTCGCTCATCCGGCGGTAGCGCTCATAAGCCTTGCGTTTGTCGGCCTCGCTGTACTCGCCCTCTGCTTCGGGACGCCGCAGGATATAAAGGTCGAAGGCCATGTAGGCAGCGCGCTCGAAACGCAGGGCGCGGCTGCCGTCGGGCATGGGGAAGCTCAGGTCGGTGCGTGTCCAGTCGAGCACGGGCATGAAATTGTAGGTAACGACGCGGATGCCGCACTCGCCCAGGTTCCTCAGCGATTGGCAGTAGTGATCGATATAGTCGCGGTAGTGGCCGGTACGGGTCTTGATATGCTCGTGTACGGGCACGCTCTCGACGGCGGACCACTCCATACCGGCGGCCTCCACTTCCCTCTTGCGCTTCATAATCTCCTCTACGCTCCACACCTCGCCGTTGGGGATGTGGTGCAGGGCTGTGACGACGCCGCGGGCTCCGGCCTGACGTATGTCCTGAAGCGAGACAGGGTCATTGGGGCCGTACCAGCGGAAAGATTGATTGCAAAGTATCATAGTCTGACTCAGGCGCGCACCATATTCACAGCGCACGCATTATAATATATATAGCTTCTTCGGTTATATAGAAAAGACGTTGAATCCGCCGTCCACGACCGCCACTGTGCCGGTGACAAACTCGGAGGCGGGACTTATGAGATAATGGATTGTGCCGCAGAGCTCCTCCGGCTCGCCCATGCGGCCCATAGGTGTCTGATGGATGATATCGTGTCCGCGCTGTGTCCAGCTACCGTCGGGATTGGTCAGCAGCGAGCGGTTCTGGTCGGTCAGGAAGAAGCCCGGCGCGATGGCGTTGACGCGGATGTGCGGGCTGAACTTGCTGGCGACCTCCTTGGCCATGTATGCGGTGAAATTGCTCACGCCGGCCTTTGCCACGCCGTAGCCGGCGACGCGTGTCAGGGGGCGGAATGCGGACATCGATGAGAAGTTGACTATCGTGCCACTCTTCTGCTCGGCCATCGGGCGCAGGAATACCTGCGTGGGGAGCACCGTCCCGAGGAGGTTGAGCTCGAGCACACGGCGGAAATCCTCGGGATTGAGGTCGAAGAACGACTTGTCGGGCGGAATGGTAGCGCCGGGCATGTTGCCGCCTGCGGCGTTGAGCAGCGCGTCCACTCTTCCGTAGCGGCTCATCACCGCCTCGAGATTGCGCTCCAGCAGCGGCTTGTCCATTACGTCGGTCCTGAGAAACATGGCCTGGCCTCCGTCCTGCTCTATAGCGCTTACTATCTTGGCGCCCATCTCCTCGCGGCGGGCCATGATGACTACCCTGGCGCCCTCGCCTGCGAGATAGCGGGCTATGCAGCGGCCCAGAATACCGGTACCGCCTGTGATGACCACTACCTGGTCACGGATATCGAATAGCTTGTTCATCTTCATTCTTGTTTTATGATCTCTGACGGGCTTCTGCCTCCGTTGGGCTGCGGTGAGCCGCATGCGCTTCGCTTGGCGGCCTTCGCCCGTCTCCCAAAAGTTATCTCTGTACCCTGCCGCTGGCATCGCCGCCGGCGAGAGCCTCCACCTCCGCGGCGCTCACCATGTTGACATCGCCGGCAATGGTATGCTTGAGCGCAGAAGCGGCTACGGCGAACTCGAGCGCCTCGCCCTGCGACGCCTTGGTGAGCAGGCCGTGGATGAGACCGCCGGCAAAGGCGTCGCCTCCGCCCACGCGGTCCACGATAGGCGCGATGTCGTAGCGGCGCGACTCGTAGAACTCCTCGCCATTGTATATGATGGCCTTCCAGCCGTTGTGCGAGGCCGAATAGCTCTCTCTCAGCGTCGAGGCTACGTATTTGAAATGGAAGGTGTCGTACATCCTCCGGAATATCTCCTTGTATCCATCGGCGTCCGTGCGGCCGGCGTTGACATCGGCGTCGGGCCTGAATCCTAAGCAGCGCTCGGCGTCCTCCTCGTTGCCTATGCACACGTCCACATAGTCCATGAGCGGGCGCATCACGCTCTGCGCCTTCGCGGGCGTCCAGAGCTTGGCGCGGTAGTTGAGGTCGCAGGAGATGGTAGCCCCGGCCTTTTTAGCGGCCTTGCAGGCCTCGAGCGTCAGGGCGGCGGCCTTGTCGGAGATGGCGGGCGTGATGCCGGTGAAGTGGAACCAGGTGGCGCCGTCGAAGATCCTCTCAAAGTCGAAGTCCGCCACCTCAGCCTCGGCGATGGAGGAATGGGCGCGGTCGTAGATCACCTTGCTGGGGCGCATGGCCGAGCCGCGCTCCATATAGTAGATGCCTATGCGGTCGCCGCCGCGCACTATCTCCTCGGTCCTCACGCCGAGGCGCCTGAGCGAGTTGACGGCCGCCTGAGCGATGTCATTGGCGGGGAGCTTGGTGACGAAGTAGACGTTGTGCCCGTAATTAGCCAGGCTTACGGCCACATTGGCCTCGCCGCCGCCGTAGACGGCGTCGTACTGCTCCGCCTGAACAAATCGCCCGAACCCTGCGGGCGAGAGGCGGAGCATTATCTCACCCAGTGTTATCAGCTTTTCCATATATAATATTGTATTATTCTCTTATTCCATTGTTCATTTCACCGGATTGTACTTAGGCACGAGCGTCTTCATCACCGTCCATCCCACGAGGTAGGCCACGGAGCAGTAGCAGAAGATCATCATGTAGGCAGCCTCCTTGCCCTGGAATCCGAGGAACATGACCTTGCCGGCATCGGCCCAGTCGATGAGCCGGCCCGAGAGCATGTTGATGAGGAACGAACTCACGCCGCCGGCCATGCCGTTGAGGCCCGTGATGGTGGCCACCGCGCGCTTGGGAAACAGGTCGCTGCCCACGCTGTAGAGGTTGGCCGACCAGCTCTGGTGTGCCGCGCCCACGATACCGATGAGGATGATGGTGATCCAGCAGCTCACAGAGCCTAAGGGCTGGGCGGCGAGGCCCAGGAGCGGGAATAGCGCGAAGATGAGCATGGCCCGCATGCGGCAGCTGTAAGCGTCCTTGCCCGTCCTGTTGATAAAGATGGTGGGGAGCTTGCCGCCGTAGAGCGAGAGCATCGTGATGGCGTAGAGCACAAAGATGAGCATCTGAGCCATGAATGTATCGCTCGTGTAGCCGTAGATGTCCGAGATGTAGGCCGGCGTCCAGAAGAGGAAGAACCACCACACGCCGTCGGTGAGAAACTTGCCCAAGACGATGGCCCATGTCTGGCGCAGGCGGATGACCTGGCTGAGCGTCATCTTGGGCGCCTTGTCCTCCTCCTTGCTTTCCTCGTCGCTGTCGGACAGGATGTACGCCCGCTCGGCGCTGTTGACGTGGCGGTTGGTGCGCATCGGCTTGTAGATGAACACCCACAGCCCCATCCATATGAAGCCCATCAGACCGATGATGACGAACGACATCTCCCAGCCGTTGCCTACGCCGTTGCGCTTGAAGAAGGCGGCCAGCGTGGGGACGCACAGCGGAGCTATCAGCGCCCCGATGGTGCTGCCGGCGTTGAAGATGGAGGTGGCGAAGGCGCGGTCGCGCTTGGGGAAGTACTCGGCGGTCACCTTGACGGCCGAGGGGAAGTTGCCGCTCTCGCCCGCGGCGAGCACCACACGCGCGGCGAGGAAGAAGTAGACGCTTACCATCGAGGCCATGGCTGCCACATCGCCCGTGGCGCCGATGAGCTCGGCGGCCGAGTGTACCCCCACGACATGCTCAGTGGCCCAGCCGCACACGGCGTGCAGGCACGCGCCCGTCGACCAGATGCCGATGGCCCAGAGGTAGCCCTTGCGTGTGCCGAGCCAGTCGATGATGCGGCCCGAGAAGACATTGCAGATGGCGTAGACTATTGCGAAGGCGCCGGCCACATTGCCGTAGTCGGTGTTCGACCAGTGGAACTCGGGCGCTATGAAGTCCTTCCACGTCAGCGAGAGGCACTGGCGGTCGAGGTAGTTGATAGTCGTAGCGAGGAACAACATTATACAGATCAGCCAACGGTAGTTGGTCATCTTCTCTCGGACAGAGGTCATCATCATGGTATGAAATTTTTCGTTTTCTGTAAAGATAATTTATAAATGGTAGCACAAAAGTAGCAAATTTGCCGGTAGTATGTCTCATAAAGCCAAAGAAATTGTGTCCCGCCTCCGGCGAAATTCTGATACGCATCAGGTGAATGATATTGTTCTTTGGCGGCAGACTTATGCCTTACGGCAAATTTCCCGTCCCTGCCTGTCAAGCGGCCGGGCGGGCCGCGATGAATGCGACCCGCCCGGCTATTTCGTGCGCCAAGCGGTACGGGATTCCCTGTTTATACAAGTCATCGCTCTCCTGCACGGCCGATATAATTTCACCATACGAAATACGGCCCCTTTTCCTTCATTTTGGAAAAGGCATTCCCCACACTTCAAAAAACCTTCCGCTTGCGCGGATACTCACATAGGACATGAGGGAAACTACATTTGAGATGTTTCTTCTCGTCTCAAATGTAGTTTCGGCCTTCCGGGAGCATTGATTTTTAAGTAGTTAGAAAGGGCTAATAATTCATCGTTCCGTTGACCATATCCTCGCTCTTCCAGGGGGCGGGAGCGCCGCCGAGATATTTGTGAAACCACTCCAGATGGGCGTTGTAGTAGAGCGGCATGGAGCGGAGGTTGCTGGGCCAGTGGCCGTCGTTCTTGAACACGATGATGCGGCTGGGGATGCCGAGCGTCTGGAGCACGGAGAAGTATTGCAGGCTCTGCGTGTAGGAGACGCGGTAGTCGCGCTCGCCGGTGATGATGAGCGTCGGCGTGGCGAAGTTCATCACATAGGTAGAGGGGCTCCATTTGCGGTAGAGGTCCGAGTTCCACGGCTGGCCGTTCATTTCAAAGTTGGGGAACCAGAGCTCCTCGGTCGTGCCCCACATGGAATTCATGTCGTAGAGGCCCATCATAGAGGCGATACACTTGAAGCGCTTCGTGTGGCCCTGCACCCAATTCATAAAGTAGCCGCCGTAGCTCCAGCCCATGATGCCCATGCGTGTGGAGTCGACATAGGAGAGCTGCGCGAGGGCGTCGGTGACCCGCATGACGTCGACAAACGGTTTGCCGCCCCAGTCCTCGCTGATATCGCGGCAGAACTGCTGACCGTAGCCCGTAGAACCGTGCGGATTGGGATATGCCACGACGTAGCCTGCGCCGGGATACACCTGCCAGTCGGCGCGGTAGGAATCCATCCACTGCATCTGCGGACCGCCGTGGACATTGATGACGAGCGGGTACTTCGTGCCTTCTTTAAATCCGTGTGGCTTGACGATGAACACCTCCACGCTGTCTCCGGCGGCGCCCTTCACCCACATCTTCTCAGAGGGGCGGATGTCGACGGCCTGCTCGAGCGAGTCGTTGAAGTGGGTCACCTGCTGCTCGCCGAGGCCCTTGCGCGTGGGGCGGGCGCTGTAGAGGGCCGAGGGCTTGCCCGTGGTAGAGTAGGTGTAGTAGAAGAGGCCCTTGCCGTCGGTGTCAAACGAACCGATAGCGCGTCCGGGGATGACCGTCTCGATGCGGCCGGTCTTGATAGTCACCTTGTAGAGCGGTTCGTAGCCCCTGACGGGGGCGAGGAAGTAGATGGCGCGCGAGTCGGGGCTCCACTTGAACGCGTCCACCCAGTTGTCAAATCCTTCGGTAAGGACGGTCTTCTTCCCCGTGGTGCGGTCGATGACGGCCAGACGGAAGCGGTCGCTCTCATAGCCCGGGATGGTCTGTGTGCGGTAGGCGATGTATCGCCCGTCGGGGCTGTACTGCGGGCTGCCGTCCCAGGCTTTGTTGTCGGCGGTGATGCAGCGCGCCTCGCCGCCTCCGACGGGCACGGTGTAGAGATCCGAGTTGGTCGAAGCCTCGGGATGGGCGTCGTGATTGGAGAGATAGCAGAGCTCGCGCGAGTCGGGACTAAAGGCGAAGCCCTCGGGACCGCCGGGAGAGAACGTGGGCGAATGGAATTCCCCGGGCGTCACGTCGGTGTAGGTGTTCTGCGCCACGTTGTATACAATGATGTGCCAGTATTTGCCGTCGGTGTACTGATCCCAATGGCGGAAGAGGAGCTTGTCGGCCATGTGGGCCTGCACGGGTGCCTTGGCCTTGAGCTCGTTGGCCTTGGCGTTGGCCTCGCCGTCGGCTCCGCCTATGTTCGGCCACACCTCGGCGGCGAAGGCTACGAGATTGCCGTCGGGCGAAACGACTGCGCCCTGTGTGCCGAGGGCATAATTGGTCAACTGCTTTGTTTCGCCGCTCTTCATGTCGTAGCGGAACACCTGCGCCCGCCCGTCGGCCGCGGCGGTGTAGTAGAGGGCCGTGCCGTCGGGGCTCCACTGCGGCGCCCAGCCGCTCACGCCCTTGAGCGGTTGCCCGTCCACATAGAGCGCCACGCTGCTGCTCTGATTCTTAAGGTCGGAAGCGCTCACGCTGTAGGCCAACTGTCCCTTTACGGAGACTGCGGGGCCCGAGGCGTAGCGGATGCGGTAGACATCCTCGATGGTGAAGGCGCGCTTCTCCGCTGTGGCGGCCGGAGCGGCGGACTTGTGCGCCCGCTGACCGCCGTCGGGAGCGGCGCTGACTGTTGTCGTGAGGCCGGTGAGCAGGATGGAGAGCGCTGCGACGCGCAGCGTGGGCCACAGCCCGCGCCTCGTAGCGCCGGCAGCCTGTGCGGCGGTAAATGTTATCGTTTGCATAATGATCTACGCTTAGTTTGTTATGTTCCTGTAGTGTAATATGAATTTCGTCGCAAAGATACTAATTTACGCCGTGGCCGGCGGGGTCGCGGGGACGGAAGTTGCAGGCCGGAGCTCTGAGCCTCCGGCAAATGTGCAGGCTTTCCTGCGCCTTTCATTGGCGGGAAAGCGTTTCTGATGCCTTATAATCTCTTCTGAAAAGGAATTATTCTCCCTTCGGGCGCATGCGGACGAGCTCGATGGCTTCCTTGCCGCTCAGGTGAGCGATGCGTATCCTCACCATCAGCAGGCGGTTGAAACCACGGGCCATCTCCTTCTCGAGCGCTTCGTCCTGGTGCGGGTAGAAACGGTCGCCGAGGGCGGCGAGCGCCTTGCGCTTCTCCTCCTCGTCCTCTATGATCTCCGCGCGCCCGAAAGCGATGACACTGCGAAAGTAAGTGGTGTACTCGGCGGGCACTACATCGTCCTTGTCCACGACGGTGAAGGACACCTTGTCGTGGCGGCGCAGCGCGTCGACCTTGTGGCCGCTGAGAGCCGTATGAAAGCAGATGCAGCCGTCGAGCCATACATAATTGACCGGCACGCCGTAGGGATAGTCGTTGTCGCCGAGAACGGCGAGCACGCCGTATGTGCCGCGGAGGAGTATTGCCTCGCATTCGCTGCAGGAGAGCTCCTGACGTCTGCGCCTCATGGGGCGGAATTCTTCTGTCATGGTGAATGGGGTATTAAGCGGAAACGATTTTCAGACCGATAACGGCCACGATAAGCAGGCACACGAAAAATAGCTGCCACCCGGTCAGCGGTTCGTGCATGAACAGCACACCGCACAGCACCGTGCCGACGGCGCCGATGCCCGTCCAGACGGGATAGGCGATGCTCAGCGGCAGCGTCCGCGAGGCGGTCATGAGCAGCACCATACTGGCGACGGTGAATCCGGCGAAGCCACCGAACCAGAGATAGTGGGCCGTGCCGGTGACGAGCTTTGCGTTGGACAGGCAGAACGTGAACGCGCACTCGCACAGCCCTGCCACAATCAGAATGATCCAATTCATATTATATAATGTTGTAGTGAGGGCTGCAGCACTATGCCGGCGACTCCTTCTGTCGTATTCTGCGGTAGAATGGATGTTTTGCGGCGGCAAAGTTAGCATTTTCTCCCGAAATGGCGGCCCTCACGGCGGCGCGGCCGCGCTTCACAGGAGCGGCCGGGAGGCTTTCTGCCGCCGCGGGATGCGGAGCGAGGGCGGGTAGTTCCGTTTTTCATAACAGAAAATCGCTTTTCCGCAAATTCTTGTCCGTTGATATTCATAACTTTGCAGGGTGTATCACCGCCGCGCCGCAAGCGCCGGTCGCGGGAGGCTGATATGCGCCGACAGACAGATGAGACGATTAACAACATACATAGCAGACATGAAAAAGTTACTGACCCTGTGCGCCATGCTGGCCGTGGTGCTGACATCGTGTGCGCAGCAGAAAGCGAAAACCGCCGCCCGCAAAGCCTCGTCTGAGGTGCTGGTGGCCTATTTCTCGGCGACGGGCACCACGGAGGGCGTGGCCCGGGCCATCGCCTCGGGCATCGGCGCGCCGCTGTTCCGGATAACGCCCCTCAGGCCCTACAGCGAGGCCGACCTCGACTGGAGAAACGACAAATCCCGCAGTTCGCTCGAGGCGGCGGACCGCAGCGCGCGCCCGGCCATGAAGACGCTGGTGCGCAGTGTGGGAAAATATCGCATCGTGTTCCTCGGCTACCCGATATGGTGGAATGAAGCCCCGCGCATCATCAACACCTTCGTCGAGAAAGAGGGCCTCAAGGGCGTCACAGTCATTCCCTTCGCCACCTCGGGCGGCAGCGGCATCGACTACAGCGTCAGGCAGCTCAAGGCCGCCTATCCCGCCGTCGGCTGGAGGGAGGGACGCCTGCTCAACGCCGAGACCGACAAGGAGATACAGGCCTGGGCAAAGCAGGCCCTTGCTGCGGCGAAGAAATAAGGCCGGGCTAATCATTCCGGGAGCAATTTTCCCGGAGCGAAGAATGGGAATCATCCGCCCGCGGACGGATGATTTCCATTCTCTTTACGCCCGATTTTTACCTTTTCTAAATATCTGATTTACAGCGTCCGCAAAAGGCCAAAATTACATTTGAGACGTTTTGAACTACCTCAAATGTAATCTCACTCATGTCCTATGTGAGTATCCGCACATGCGGAAGGTTTTTTATGAAGTGTGCTTGCGGCATGTTTTGCGAGGCTAATCAGCCGTATCATTTCCTACCTCTCCGCGGGGCAGAGCATTTCCACCATCCAGCGGGCCATGCGGACGCCCTCGTTCTCGTAATGCGCCAGCGTCGCGAGGGCCGCGGCCTATTTATCAGAAACATTCCCCTTGTTCTTAATTTTTTCGTACCTTTGGCCTTATAAATGTGAAATCTCATTATCGTAAAACCGGTTTATTACCATAAAACGATGAACATTAATCTCCTCAGACACTGCGCAGGGCGGGTATTGCCGCTCCTTCTCACGGGCGTCGTCATGGCAGCCGCGCTCCCCTCGACGGGCGCCGAGCCGCTTCGTTATGTCAAGTATGTCAACCCGATGATCGGCGCGGGCGGCCACGGCCATGTGTTCGTGGGCGCGAGTGTGCCCTTCGGCAGCATCCAGCTGGGCCCGACGAATATCAACAAGGGATGGGACTGGTGCTCGGGCTACCACTACAGCGACAGCATCGTATTCTCCTTCTCGCACAATCACCTCAGCGGCACGGGCTGCGCCGACCTGGGCGACGTGGGCATCATGCCCTTTACCGGCGCGCTGCGCTCCGGCCGCGGACAGCAGAATAACATCGAGGGCTCCGTAGCGGCCAAGTATCGTCACGCCAACGAGAAAGTGGCGCCGGGATACTACTCCGTGAAGCTCGACAACGGCATCAGCGCCGAACTGACCGCGACGACGCACGTGGGCATGCACCACTATGTCTATCCCGCCGTGAGCGGCCACCGCATTATCATCGACCTGGTGGACGACATCAACGGCAATGTCTACGAGTCGTACATCCGCAAGGTGGACGACTACACCGTGGAGGGCTTCCGCTTCGTCCACGCCTGGACGCCGCTGCGCAAGACATTCTTCTACGCCCGGTTCAATCAGAAGATCAAGCAGCTGGACACCTACAGCGTCGACGCCCATGTGGGGCAGGACGAGCTGCAGAGCGCCAGGGTGAAGGGCGTTGTGACCTTTGATGACAATGTGAGCGACGTGATGGTCAAGGTGGCCCTCTCCTCCGTGAGCTGCGAGGGCGCGAAGAAGAACATGGAGGCAGAGCTTCCCGGATGGGACTTTCAGGCTACGCTCGCCGCGGCGCAGAGCAAATGGGACAAAGAGCTCTCCTGCATCGACGTCACGGGCACCCCTGAGCAGAAGACCATCTTCTACACCGCGCTCTACCACACGATGATCTACCCCTGCATCTACGCCGATGTCGACGGTTCCTTCCGCGGCATGGACGACAAGGTCTACACCGGCAATTCGTGGCAGAACTATACCGTCTTCTCCACCTGGGACACATATCGCGCGCTTCATCCGCTCTACACCATCATCGAGCGCGACCGCGTGCCCGACATGATCAACTCGTTCCTCAGCATCTACGACCAGAACGGCAAGCTCCCCATCTGGCCGCTCTATGCGGGCGAGACGAACTGCATGCCGGGCTACAGCTCCGTGCCCATCATCGCCGACGCCTACCTCAAGGGCATCCGCGGATACGACGCTGACCGCGCGCTCCGCTACATGGTCTCCACCGCCACCAACCCTGAGCAGAGAGGCATCAGTCTGCTGATGAAATACGGCTACATCCCCGCCGACAAACTCGGCGAAGCCACCTCCGTATCCCTCGAATATGCCGCCGACGACTGGGGACTGGCGCTCATGGCCAAGCGTATGGGCCACGACGACATCTACCGCACCTTCATCAAGCGCGGCCACGCCTACGAGCAGTATTGGGACAAACGCATCAACAAGATTCATCCGAAAATGGCCGACGGCTCCTGGTATGAGCCCTATGACCTCTACACCGCGGAGCATCACGGCGGCGTGGGCGACTTTACCGAGGGCAACGGCTGGCAGTATACGTTTATGGTGCCGCAGGACCCTGTCGGCCTCATCGCTGTAAATGGCGGCGACAAGGCTTTCATAGAGAATCTCGACTCGCTCTTTGTGGCCAAGGGCAGCCTCGGCGAGAACGCCGCGCCCGATGTCTCTGGCCTCGTGGGAATGTACAGCCACGGCAATGAACCGGCGCATCACATGCCCTATCTCTATGTCTACGCCGGGGCACAATGGAAGACGGCCGCGCGTGTGCGCTCACTCCAGGAGCAGTTCTACCGCAACGATCCCGACGGCTACTGCGGCAATGAGGACTGCGGTCAGATGTCCGCCTGGCATATTCTCTCCGCTCTCGGATTCTATCAGGTCACACCTTCGCAGGGCGTCTACTCGTTCGGCAGCCCGCTGTTCCGCAGTGCCGTCATCCGCCTGCCGGGCGGCAGGACATTCACCGTCAAAGCCCCTGCCAACAGCAGCCGCAACATCTACATCAGGAGCGCTAAGCTCAACGGCAAGAACTACACCAAGAGCTACATCACCTACGACGATATCATGCGCGGCGGAGTGCTCGAGTTCACCATGAGCAGCCGTCCCAACCGCAGTTTCGGCGCCGCGCCCAAGGACCGCCCCACAGTAGCGCAATAACCCAGGTCACAAGACAGACAATATGACCCATACTCCCGCTCCCGTCCCCGACGCCGCCATTCCGGCTCAGGACGCAGACATCCGCTCCTCGGCCTCCTACGCCGACAGCAAGCCCCATTATGTCACCCTCGACGGCCTGCGCGGCTCGGCCGCGCTGCTGGTGCTCGTATACCATGTGTTCGAAGGCCTGGCCTTCGCGGCCGGCGTCGACGCCATCACGGGGCTCAATCACGGTTACCTCGCCGTCGACTTCTTCTTCATCCTCTCGGGCTTCGTCATCGGCTACGCCTACGACGACCGCCTGCGCACCACCATGACCACGGGCGGATTTATCCGTCGCCGCCTCATCCGTCTCCACCCCATGATCGTGATGGGGGCGCTGATAGGATTTGCGGCCTTCTGGGTGCAGGGCGGTGTCCACTGGGACGGCACACATGTGGCCCTCTCTACGGCTCTCCTGTCGCTGCTCCTCTCGCTGTTCATGATACCGGCCTTCCCGGGCTCGCAGCTCGATGTGCGCGGCAACGCGGAGATGTTCCCCTTCAACGGGCCCGCCTGGTCGCTGTTCTTCGAATATATCGGCAATCTGCTCTATGTCCTCTTCATCCACCGGCTCAGCACGCGGGCCCTCGGTTGGCTTGCGTTCGTCACGGGCGCCTGCCTGGCGCTGTTCTCGCTCTTCGACCTCTCGGGCTACGGCATGCTCGGCGTGGGCTGGACACTGGACGGGTGGAACTTTCCCGGCGGACTGCTGCGCATGCTGTTCCCCTACACGATGGGCATGTGGCTGGCGCGCCGCTTCAGGCCCCGCCGCCGTGTGAAGGGCGCCTTCTGGATCTGCTCGGCCGTGCTGCTGGGCCTCTTCCTCGTGCCCTACATCCCGGGCAAGAGCCCCGTCTGCCTCAACGCCGTCTTCGAGATGGTGTGCATCATGGTCGTGTTCCCGCTCATCCTGCTCACCGCCGCCTCCTCGCAGCCGCGCCACCGCCTCTCCATGAAGGCCTGCAAATGGGTGGGCGACATCTCCTATCCGCTCTACGCCATCCACTACCCCGTGATGTATGTGTTCTACGCGTGGCTCATCGAGGGCAAGCGCTACACCCTCGCCGAGGCCTGGCCGCAGGCGCTGCTGGCCGTCGTGCTGAGCATCGTGATAGCCGTCGTCTGCCTCAAGCTCTACGACGGGCCCGTGAGGAAATGGCTCTCCGCGCGCTTCATCCATACGGGGGAGAAGAAATAGATTCGCCGCCTTCGCAAGAAAATTATCCGCTCGGAAAGAGATTATCCGCGTGGGAAGAAAATGATCCGCGCTATACCTGTATCAGCCGGGAGGGCCGCTTCAACGCGGCCCTCCCGGCTGACTTCTCCCCCAAGCATTTCTCTCTTATCGTCCTCCAAATTCCGCTTCGCGCACTACGGCGAATGTGCCGCGCATATATAAGTTGTCACGCCCCTGTACGGCTGCCATAATTTCGCCATACGACAACGGGGTCCTTTTCCTCATTTTTGAAAAGGCATTCCCCTACACATCAAAAAAGCTCCCGCATGCTGTGTTACTCACATAGGACCTGAGGAAAATTACATTTGAGATGTTTCAAAACGTCTCAAATGTAATTTTACCCTCTGCGGAGCGCTGATTCTTAGGCGCTTAGAGAAGGTGATTTTTGGCCATTTCGGGACTTATACGATGCATCCGGATATGGCTGATATTCATCCCGGAAACGCCGTGCCCAGCCACGGGGATAAAAATATCCGTCTCCCATCGCGCGGGAGGCGGAGCGGGAGGGAGAAGGCGCGAGGGAAGCTTTAAAAAAGACAAATTGCGCGTGGGGAGTGCGGTTTGTATTTAGATAAGTTGCTATCTTTACAGTCGGTAAAGCCGTCAGGGCTTATTTTCTATTCGGTATCAGCGATCTCGCGGGGCGTCGGAGGACACCTGCGCGGGGTCAGGAAGAGTGATTTAGTATTAACAAACAAGATACAAACATGAGAAAGAAGATTAACAGGCTGCCGCTGTACGCTCTGCTGGCGGCTTTGGCGCTGCTTTTCTGCGCGCTCGTGTCGGTGGCGTTCCTGCCCTTCGCCGCGACGGACAGCGGTTTCGCCATGCCGACGGCCGTCTCCGTGGTGTGCGGCATGGTGGCGGTAGTGGCGGTGGTCCCGCTCCTCATAGCGCTCGTGCTGCGCCTCAGAGAGGCGCGCACTGTGCTGGCCGTCATCTTCGTCCTTGGCATCACGCTGCTGCTGCTCGACTTCACGGGGACCGTGCGTCTCTGGACGGGCTGGATGGCCCGCATACAGTTGCTCCCGGCGGTGCTGGCGCTCAGTTGGGCAGTGGTGGTGCCCATCGTGCTCACGCTCGTCTACGGCCGCATCTATTGCTCCGTCATCTGTCCGCTGGGCGTGATGCAGGACGTGATAGCGCGCATCGGGAGGATCGGCAAGCGCCGCCCGTACAATTATTCCGGCGAGAAGCGCTGGCTGCGCATCGGTGTGCTGGTGCTGTTCCTCATCCTCCTCATCGGGGGCGTCGGGACGGCGGCCACTCTGATAGCGCCCTACTCGGCCTTCGGTCGCATAGCGCAGAATCTCCTGCAGCCGCTCTGGATAATGGGCAACAACGCCCTCGCTTCGTTGGCCTCGGGGATGGACAGTTACGCGTTCTATCACACCGACCTCTGGATGCGCTCCCTGCCCACGTTCATCATCGCCGCCGTGACATTCCTGGTCATCGCGGTGCTGGCGTGGAGAGGCGGCCGCACGTGGTGCAATACGATCTGCCCCGTGGGGACGGTGCTCGGGTTCCTCTCGCGCTTCTCATGGCTGAAGATTCACTTCGACGCCGCGGCTTGCAGGAACTGCAGCAAGTGCACACGCCATTGCAAGGCCGCATGCATCGACTTCAAGACGCACACGGTAGACTATTCGCGCTGTGTAGCCTGCGGCGATTGCCTGAGCCAGTGCGAATTCGACGCTCTCTCCTACGGCCATGTGTCGCTGAAGAAGAACCTTCGCCCGCGTCCCACCTCTCCGGAGGCTCCCCAGGGCCCCGCTGCCGATGATCCGAAGGCCGCCGGAGCTTCAGCTCCGACCGTAGCGCCGGCAGTGGCCGCCGCTCCAGTGGATACGGGCCGCCGCGGCTTTCTCATGGCCGCCGCCATGGTAGCCTCCACCGCCGCCATGGCTCAGAAGGACAAGAAGGTGGACGGCGGTCTGGCAGCCATCGAGCAGAAGCAGCCGCACCGTCGTCATACACCGCTCACTCCGCCGGGCTCGTGGAGCGCCGACCACTTTGCGCAGCACTGCACAGCATGCCAGCTCTGCGTGGCCGAGTGTCCCAACGGCGTGCTGCGACCCTCGGAACACCTGGATACGCTCATGCAGCCCACGATGAGCTACGAGCGCGGATTCTGCCGCCCCGAGTGTACGCGTTGCTCCTCCGTCTGCCCCACGGGAGCCATCAGGCCCATCACGCCCGCCGACAAGTCGAGCACACAGATAGGTCACGCCGTCTGGATGATGATGAACTGTGTCGTGGTGGCCGACAATACGAGCTGCGGCAACTGTGCGCGCCACTGCCCCTCGGGAGCTATCGAGATGATGCCGCTGCATCCCGACGATCCCGACTCGCTCAAAGTGCCCGCTGTCAATGAGGCGCGCTGCATAGGTTGCGGCGCCTGCGAATATGTATGCCCCGCGCGGCCGTTCTCCGCCATCTACGTCGAGGGGCATGAAGTACACAAATCCATCTGAAGAGCAAAGCAATGACCAAGAATATCAACCGACGCTCATTTCTCAAGACCGTCACCGCCGGAACGGTTGCCACCGCTGCCGCATCGCTCACCGGCTGTAAGAACAAGGGCAGCAACCCCGCCGCGGACGACTACGAACATCTGACAGAGCCGCAGAAGGGCCGCATGACCTACCGCATCAATCCCACGACGCACGACCGCGTCTCGCTCCTCGGCTACGGCATGATGAGGCTGCCCGTAGAGGGCGGCGGCTCGGGCCGCGACAGCGATGCGCCCCTCGACCAGAAGATGATCAACAAGCTCGTCGCCTACGCCTACGACCACGGGGTAAACTACTACGATACATCGCCGGCCTACTGCAAGGGTGAGTCGGAGAAGGCCACCGGAACAGCGCTCAGGCCCTTCCCCCGCAAGAGCTACTTTATCGCTACCAAACTGAGCAACTTCTCCGAGGAGACCTGGAGCCGCGAAGCCTCGATCGAGATGTATCACAACTCTTTCCACCAGCTCGGGACGGACTACATCGACTATTACCTGCTGCACGGCGTGGGGATGGGCGGATTCGAGCAGTTTCAGAAGCGCTACATCGACAACGGAATGATCGACTACCTCGCCGGCGAGCGCCGCGCGGGCCGCATACGCAATCTCGGCTTCTCCTTCCACGGCGACTACAAGGCGTTCCAGTGGCTCATGGACCATCACGAGCAGTATCACTGGGACTTCTGCCAGATAGAGCTCAACTATCTCGACTGGGACTACGCCAACGAGATCAACGATTTCAACACCGATGCGCGCGTCCTCTACGGCGAGCTCGAGAAGAGGGGCATCCCCGCCGTGGTGATGGAACCGCTGCTGGGCGGACGCCTGGCCAATGTCCCGCAGTATATCGTGAGCCGTCTCAAGCAGCGCGAGCCCGAGCGCACAGTGGCTTCCTGGGCCTTCCGCTACGCCGGCACGCCCAAGGGGGTGCTCACCGTGCTGAGCGGCATGACCTACATGGAGCATCTCAAGGACAACCTCGTCAACTACTGCCCGCTCACGCCGCTCAAGCCCGAGGAGGAAAAGTTTCTCTACACCATCGCCCGCGAGATATTCGACCTCAAGACCATCCCCTGCAACGACTGCAAATACTGCATGCCCTGCCCATGGGGTGTGAACATCCCCGCCATCTTCGTCCACTACAACAAATGCATCAACGAGGGCACACTGCCGCACAAGGCAGAGAGCGAGAGCTACGCGCGCTACCGCCGAGAGTATCTCATCGGGCTGGATCGCGTGGTGCCGCGCGAGCGTCAGCCGGACCACTGCATAGGCTGCAACCACTGCGTGCCCCACTGCCCGCAGAACATTCAGATACCGCAGGAGATGGAGCGTCTGTCCCACTTTATCGATTCGCTCAAGCGTGGGGAGATTGTCTGAGATACTGAGAGCCGAGGGCTGCTCGCTCGTAGTGCGCGACAGCGCGGGCGCTATCACCACCTACTCCTCCACGGGCGTCCGCGACCTCGAGTACCTGCTCGACCATCAGCCCCAGCGCCTCCGCGGCGCCGCGATAGCCGACAAGGTCATCGGCAAGGCTGCCGCAGGCATGGCCATCTACGGCGGCGTCACGGACATCTACGCCGAGGTGATGAGCCGCAAGGCCCTGCCGATGCTTCAGAGCTCAGGCGTCCGCTTCGGCTTCGGCCTCCTTGTGGACCGCATCGTAATCCCCGGGGACAACGGCCGCTGCCCGCTGGAGCGCATAGTAGAGGAGTGCACTACGCCCGCGGAAGTGGTGGCGACCCTCAGACAACATTTTAAGGAAATGCAACAACGCTGCACACAGCAGCAACAACATCAGAACAAGTAATACATGAATATGCAATCGAATACCGCACTCTACGACCTACAGTTCTCCGAGAGCCGCACATGGCTGGTGGCCGCTCTCATGTCCGTGGGCAATATCCTGCTGCCTCAGCTCTGCCACCTTGTGCCGCAGGGCGGGCTCATCCTTCTGCCCATCTACTTCTTCACGCTCATCGGCGCCTACAAGTACGGCCTGCGCGCCGGGCTGCTCATCGCGGTGGCCTCGCCGCTGGCCAACCATCTGCTCTTCGGCATGCCGCCCGCGCCGATGCTGCCGGTGCTCTTGTTCAAGGGCACAGCGCTCGCCGTGGTGGCCGCCCTTGTGGCCCGTCGCGCAGGCCGCGTCACGCTGCCCCTCCTGATGGTCGTCGTGGCGGGCTACCAGCTCCTCGGCGGCATCGGCGAGGCCATCATCACCGGCAGCCTCAGCGCGCCGCTTCAGGACATCCGCCTGGGCTGGCCCGGACTGCTGTTGCAGGTGGTGCTGGGCTATGTGGTGATCCGCCACATGCCTTCGCCCCGCACGGCAGAGTAAACGGGCTTCCCCACATTCCTCATCCCGCCCACGGCACGGGTCATCCGCCCGCGCCCGCTCAGGCTGCGGACATCAGAGAGCATGCTTCCGGACCAATGCATACCGCACCGGAAGCATGCTCTCCGTGCTTTTATTACCACCCTTCGGGAAATCCGCCTTCGCAGCCCATACATTATTATACAGATGAGGAAAATATTCTCTGATTCACCACTCCTTATAATGCCGACCGGGAAGGCCGCCGCAGAAGACACGAAGGGCGCTGACAGCAAAGCCAGCGCCCTTCGCGATGATGTTCTCTCACGGCCGGGCCGGCGGGAAGGCCGAGATGCGCAGCCTTGCCGCGCCCATGGGGATGAGCTCGATGTCTTCCGTCTGGCTTGCCCGCGGTGCGTTCTCGTCGGGCAGCAGTCCGCAGAGGCCGTAGCTGTCTATCTTCCACGAGTCCACCCGGCGCCCCTTGGCGCGGAACATCAGAGGAGAACTTGCGGGCGTGAAGGGGAAGTCGTCGGCGGGCCACGGCCGGCGGATCATCTCAAAGCTGTCGACACTGCCGTCCGGAGCGACGCAGAGCGCATAGTTCCAGGGGCTGTCGGCGTAGATCTCATAGGAGGGCCACTTGGAGGCGTCGGCGTTCTTCTGCCAGTGAGAGTCGCCGATGGCCGTGGCGCGGCTGTCCTTCTGCTCGTAGCGCTCGCGGATTTTCAGCGAGAGCGTCAGCGGGCCGTAGTCCACGCTCACGCTGTTCTGATTGGCCTGCCAGCGGTGTGTCCTGACCGTCATGGGCAGCGTCAGCACCACGCGGTCGCCCTTCTTCCATGTGCGCATGATGCGGTAGTAGAGCCCCGGCGTGCCCTCCACCGCGGCCCGCTGGCCGTTGATGGTGAGCGTGGGCGCCGCGGTCCATGTGGGGATGCGCAGGTAGAGCGGGAATTCGGCCTTGCCCTTCATGCCGGTGATAGTCAGACTTATGGTGTCGCCATAGGGATAGTGGCTCTCCTCCGTGAGCGTCAAGCTGCGCCCGTCGGCCACCTTGGCCGTGGCAGTGCAGGAGGCGTAGAGCACGGCGGCGAGACCATTGTCGGGCGTGGCGAGGATAAGGTTCTCCGAGTAGTAGGGCCAGCCCTGCGAGTGATTGTGCTGGCAGCAGCGGCTGCTGAAAGGATTCATCATGAGAAATGGTCCGGCGTTTTCGATGCCCGGCGAGTGGTTCTTCGAGTCGCTCTGCACCATGTTGGGGCATGTGATGTAGCGCAGTGCGCGGAAGTCGGGCATCACAGCGGCGGGATATGTGTTGAAGGCCACATCCTCACAGTTCTCCGCCCAGTAAGGGTCGCCGGTGAAGCGGAGCATGATCTCGTCTGAGGCCATCTGCTCCACCATGCCGCAGGTCTCCACGCCCTGACGGGGGTCGATGCGTCCTATGCGGCAGTTCTCATCGCCGCCGAACATGCCTCCGGGCACCTGACCGCAGGTGCGGCGTACAAGCATCTGGTCGTCGTAGGAGGCCTGAAGCATGGCTTTGTCGCCCGTGAGCATGTAGTAGGTGGCAGGCTCGCGGAAACACTCGGCGATGTTCACGTTGTGCCAGTTGGGCAGGCCGCCGTTCTGATGCCAGTCGGCCGTGTTGCGGTGTATCTTCTCCGCCAGCTGCAGCAGGAAGGCATCGCCCGTGCGGTTGTAGAGCCAGAGCACCGTGTAGAGGTTGTCGCCGCCGCGGCTGTTCTCCCAGTAGTCCTCGAGAAACTGGTCGTCGGGCAGGGAGAGCTGCCATTTGAAGTAGCGCGTCATGAGGCTGATGACCCTCTCGTCGGCGGTGTATTCGTAGTAGGTCTGCAGCGTGGAGAGCATGATCATCTGGGCCCACAGCTCAGGCTTGCCTTTCGCCTTGTTGATGGGGCCGAACGAGCCGTCGGCCCGCTGGCTCCTGAGGACGGCGTCGATCCATGTCCGGGCCTCGCCGATCATCGCCTTGTCGCCGAGGATGTACGAGAGGTCGCTGTAGCCTTTCAGCCAGTAGGGCACCTCCTCCCAGCCGTGTGTGCCGTCGGTCTGCAGCCACGCGTTGCCCGTCTTGTCGAGCCAGTCGGATATCTCGCCCAGGTGGCCCGTCAGGCCGTCGCGCTGCAGCTGTAGGTAGCGGCCCACCCATCCCGCGGGCTTGATGGAGCCGACGGGCAGCTTGAGAAAGTAAGGCTGCCTGAGGGGCGCCCGCGCGTTGACGTAGCTGTTGCTCTTCTGTGTGTTGTCCGGGCGGCTCACCACAGTCACCTCCTGCGCCGTGGCTGAGAATGCCTGAACAGTGGTCAGGGCGCAGATGAACAAGAATTTACGGAAATGTTTCATGGCCATAAAAATTGTTTTGTCGTTATCACGCTGGGAAGGCGTACGCATCTCCCGCCTCCGCGCGCACTCCCGTCAGGGGCAGCGCGGCAAAAGCATGGCGGCGCGATGCAAACTTACAGAATTCTGCGCATTGGGGCAAAACTGAGGCCACTGAAATGAATGAGTCACCAGCAAACAGCCCCAAAATCGCCCTTTGTAAGTGTTTGAAAATTAGCGCCCCCGAAAGGCCAAAACTACATTTGAGACGTTTTGAACTATCTCAAATGTAATTTCACTCAGGTCCTATGTGAGTATCCGCGCATGCGGGAGCGTTTTTTTGTGTGTGCGGAAAAAGGGCTCCACACAATACGAATTATTCTCTTATTATGCATCCCCACAGATGATGCGAACCGGAAAATTCTCCGCGGCGGCGGAAAAGCGAGCGGCCTGCGGCGGAAAATCTTCCGCGACAGCGGCAAGTATAAAATCGCGAACCGGAAAATTCTCCGCGTTAGCGGTGGGGATATAATCGCGAACCAAAAAATTCTCCGCATCGGCGGAAAGGATGAGAGCGCGGGGCGGGCGGATTGGCGGAAATTGATTAACTTAGTCGCAGCAATCCATTATTCCCCCGATCGCGGGGCTTTTCGCATGAAGTTTCATATCACATTCTCCCGTATCTCCCTCTCCGCCGGCGTGGCGACGGCGCTGCTTTCCCTTATGCTGCCCACCGCGCTTCGGGCACAGTACACCAACAAGGTTGCCATACTTCCTACCGACTCGCCCGACGAGATCGTCGGCAAGGCGGCCCGTGTCGTCCCCTCGGAGCGGCAACTGAGGTGGCAGAGGCAAGAGCTCACGGCCTTCGTCCACTTCGGCATGAACACGTTTACCGACAGCGAGTGGGGCTCGGGGCGTGACAGCGCCGGCACATTCCTCCCCACCGATCTCGACGCGCGGCAGTGGGTGCGGGAGCTCAGGAGGGCCGGGTTCCGCAGCGTCATCCTCACCTGCAAGCACCACGACGGCTTCTGCCTCTGGCCCACGGCCTACACGGACTACAGTGTGCGCAGCACCGCATGGCGGGGCGGCAAGGGCGACGTGGTGAGGGAGGTGAGCGACGCCTGCCACAAGGAGGGCGTGGGCTTCGGTGTCTATCTCTCGCCCTGGGACCGCCACTCGCCGCTATACGGCACAGAGGCGTACAACGACTTCTTCGTAGCGCAACTAAGGGAACTCCTTACGAACTACGGCAAGGTGAGTGAGGTATGGTTTGACGGCGCGTGCGGCGAGGGGCCGAACGGCAAGAAGCAGCGCTACGACTTCGTGCGCTGGTATCAGGTCATCCGCAGCCTGCAGCCCGACGCCGTGATAGCCGTGATGGGGCCCGATGTGCGCTGGGTGGGCACAGAGAGCGGCCGCGGCAGGGAGACGGAATGGAGCGTCGTGCCCATTGACCGCTTCTCGCCGGACGACATAGCGCGCGACTCGCAGCAGGAGGTGCTCACCGCGCCGGTGGGAGACATAAGAGGCGAGGATATAGGCGGGAGAGACAAGATAATGAAAGCCCACACGCTCGTATGGTACCCCGCCGAGACCGACGTGTCCATACGCCCGGGATGGTTTTATCACCGCCAGGACGACGCCGCCTCCAAGACGCCCGCGCAGCTCCTGGACATCTATTTCACCTCTGTGGGGCGCAACGGCGTACTGCTGCTCAATGTGCCGCCCGACACGCGCGGCCGTCTCTCCGACGTGGACATCCGTCATCTGCGGGGCTTTGCCGCGCTGCGCGACTCTGTCTTCCGCCGCAGTCTGCTCCGCGGTGCGCGCGTGGTGACTGGCCCGGGCCTCGGCAAGGGGCGAAGCCTCACAGACGGCCGCTACGAGAGCAGTTTCTCGCCTGCGATGGGCGGCGGGGAAGCGGTCATCAGTTTCACTACGCCCGCGGCGGTGACGGCGAGCCTGCTCATGCTCCAGGAGGACATCCGCAAGGGGCAGCACATCGAGGAGTTCCGACTGGAGGCGAAGGACGCCGACGGCTCATGGCGCAGCATAGCGCGCGGCACGACGGTGGGCTACAAGCGCATCATCCGCTTCCCCGCCGTGACGGCCCGCGACTTCCGCCTCGTCATCACGGCGAGCCGCACCGATCCCGTTCTCTCGGAGGTGGGCCTCTACAATTACTGACCCCGCGCAGGGAAGGGAAATTGCGACAGCCTGAAGGGCCGACTCAGGATAAGAAATTCAGTTCAATCCCTCTTTCAGAAATTTCCTCAGATTGAGGTGTATGATGCCTTCATCGTCGTTTCGTGTCACAAGCGGCGTCATAGAGATGACATATTTGGGATAATTATCATTGATAGCGCGCAGGTTGCCGAATTCCCGCTCCCGTGTCCCCTCGTCCGCTATGATGTAAGCCACCTGTACATATACCCGCTGACCGGAAGGCCTGGAGCAGACAAAATCTATCTCGGCGGCCTGCAACTGCCCGACACAGACATCATAGCCCCGGCGCACGAGCTCATTGTACACCACATTTTCCATCACCTTCTCGATGTCGCCTTCCCGGCGTCCGCCTCCCAGACAGTTGCGTATGCCGTGGTCCTCAAAGTAGTACTTGGCATTGCTGTCAAAGAGGCGTTTCCCATGTATGTCATAGCGGTTGACACGGTGAATGACGTATGACTCGCTGAGCGCCCTGAGATAGTTGATGACCGCCGTGGAGGTGATGCTCTGTCCCAGCCCGCGCATATATTTTGAGATGCTGTTGGCGGAGATTATCTTCCCCGTGTTGTCGGCCAGAAAGCTTGTCAGATTCTCCAGAAACACAGGATTGCGGATTTTATTGCGCATGATGACATCCTTGAGCAGCACCGTGCTGAGCACATCCTGCTGATACTCGCGGACATCATTCTCGTCGAGCCCTGTCTTCTGCAGCCCGGGCAGCCCGCCGAGGTTGATGTACAAGGCCAGGCTGTCGTCACCGTCCGTCAGCCCGTGGAACGTGAGAAACTCCTCATAGCTCAGCGCCTGGACGTAGATCTCCCTGTAGCGGCCGCCTATGAGCGTGGCCAGTTCGCCGCTCAGCATCATGCTGTTGGAGCCCGTGATGACTATCTCCGTGTCGGGCTCCTCGCGATAGCTGCGCACCGTGCGCTCAAACTCGGCAATGTCCTGTATCTCATCGATCAGGATATAGTTGACCTTGCCCGCGACGCGGTGCTCATCGATGTAGCGATTCAGGTCGCGGTAGTCCCGGATGTCATCATATTCCTTTTTCTCCTTATCCACAAAGATGACGTTATTGGAAGGGGCCTGCGCTTTCTGCTCCCTCAGCTGGCGGAGGAGATAACTCTTGCCGATACGCCTCTGCCCTGTGAGAACAATGATGATGTCCTTGCCAAATGCCTGCTCAATCTTGTCGAGATAAGGTTGCCTGATGATATTTGTCATATCTTTTATAATGGATGAACTATGCAAATATGCAAAGAATTTCTTTTATAAAAGACGGATTCGTGGGGATCTTTGCATTTTCTCATATGATTGCACCCCGGGAAAAGCGTCCCGCAGAGGGGTAAAACTATGTTTGAGACGAGTAGAACTACATTTGAGGTAGTTTTCCTCATGTCCTATGTGAGTATCCGCATATGCGGGACGGTTTTCGCACATGCGGAATAGTTTTTCGGGCAAGCGATAACGGTTTCTGCGCAAACGGGAGCGTCTCTCCGCGCAAGGGGGAGCATTTTCAGGATGGTGTGAACGAGGGGAATTTTTACACATGAAAAACTCCGGCGAAGGCGCAATAGCGGGAAACAATGCGGCGGACAGCGGCCATCGCAGGGCGCATTTGGTCGCCGGCAAAGCACATTTGTGAGCAAATGCGCAGTGAATTGTAAAAAAAAACTACTAATCGTATATTTGCGATAATAAATCCCTAACTTAGCACCGTCATGCGGCGCGCGGCCGAGGGCCTCTCACCGCTGACACCGGACGCAAGAAACCATCACCTTATCACAGGACTTCAGAAGAGATACGATGAAATCAGCTAGATTATTACTCCTCTCACTCCTCCTGCTGCTGCCGGCCGCGATGTCGGCTTCGGAGCGGGACAGCATCTTCATCAACCAATTTGTCAAGGATTCCTTTACCAAATACGGCGTCCGCAACGCGCTCGTGACCATCATGACCGCCGACGGGCAGGTCATCGACACTGTGCGCACGATGCCGGGCAATGGAAGCCATGATGCGCAGCTCTGGGGAGTGACTGTGCCGCGGCGCAGGGCCACTTTCCGCATTCGCGTGGAGCATCCTGACTATGAGACGGGCGAGATGGTGGTCGAGATGAAGAACCCGGCGCGCCTCAACTCATACCGGTTCACCGACATGCTGCTCAAGCGCACATTTGCCGACCAGGGCGTGAACCTCGGCGAGGTCAAAGTGAAGGCCACACGCGTGAAGCTCTGCTACAAAGGCGACACGATAGAGGTCGACGCGAGGGCGTTCAAACTGACCGAGGGCTCGATGCTCGAGTCGCTGGTGAAGAATGTACCGGGCTGCGAACTGCGTGACGACGGAGAGATCTACATGAACGGCCGCAAGGTGGACTATCTGACGCTCAACGGCAAGGACTTCTTCAAGGGCAACAACCGCATCATGCTCGACAATCTGCCCTATTACACGGTGGACAAGCTCCAGTTCTACAACAAGCAGAGCGAGCGCAGCCAGCTGATGGGCAAGGATGTAGAGCGCCCCGACTATGTGATGAACGTCAAGCTCCGACAGGAATACAGCATCGGCTACCTGGGGAATGTGGAGGCCGGCGCCGGCACGCATGACCGCTGGCTGGGACGCGGCTTCGCGCTGCGCTTCACGGACAATTCGCGCCTCTCCCTCTTTGGCAACGCCAATAACATCAACGAGTCGCGCCACCCCGGCGAAGACGGCAAATGGGGACAGGCGGGCTCTCCGGAGGGCGACCGCGACAGCTACAACGTGGGCGGAGACCTGATGATCGACGACAAGCATGGGCGCTACAAGGAGGAGTTCAATACTTCGCTTCTCTGGAGCAAGGCGCGCGACGAGCAGCGTACCACATCGCAGCAGTTTATCGAGAGCGGCGACACCTATGGTTACAGCAACGATGTCTCAAAGAAGAGAAACTTTGCCCTGAGCGCGAAAAACAAGCTCTCGCTCCGGCGCCTCGGCCTCTTATCCAGTTCGCGCGTCGACTATTCGCATCACAACGACAATGCGCTGACGCGCAGCGCCCAGTTCTCCCAGAAGCCGCACGAGGACCTGATGAGGACACTGGACAGCATCTTCAGCACAAACCGGAGCAGCGAGATGCAGAGCATAATGGTCAACAATGTGCGCGACGCCGCCAGGGACAGGGGGAACACGTGGGAAGCCGAGCAGAAGATGGACTACCACAAATCTCTCCCGTGGGGCGACGACCTGATGCTCAATGCCAGCGGCCTCTGGAGCGGATCGAAGAACAACGGCAACAGCGACTATTACCTCCGGTATGCGGACGGCGCATCGCCGGACGATATCCGCTACCGGCTTATGAGGGACAGGTCGCATCTCTACGACCTCCGCATCGGCGGGGAGTACGCTCTCCACTTCCTCTCCGGCTGGCATCTGATGTTCTCGCTGGCTCACGGACAGAAGCACACCCATGAGCGCGACAACCTCTACCGCCTGGACTGGGACGAGAACTTTCGCCCGGGCGAGGTGCTGCCGTCTGTGAGCGATTACCTCCGTCTCCGCGACGCCGCCAATAGTCCCCGCATCGACGAGACACGGCGCGAGGAGCAGTTCACGGCTTCGCTGCACCGCCACCTCTATGACAGCGGCCATGGACGCTATCTCTCCCTCACCGCCGCCCTCGATACGCGCTACCTCCGGCATGACGGCACATACAGGCGCGGCGAGAATACGGCCCGTCCCTCCGACTATCGCTGGCTGCTCAGGCCAAGCGTCGACCTCGAGTATCAGACCCGCAAATGGCACGATACATATCAGCTGCACTACGACACAGAGATGCGCCCCGTCAGTCTCGCGCAGAAGGCAGACCTCACCGACACGTCCAATCCGCTGGCCATTCAGACGGGCAATCCGCATCTGCGCCCCGCCACGGTGCACAACATCTCCGCCCTCTTCTACTCCCGCTTCGGCACCCACGGACAGTTTGCCATGCTCCGCTCCGGTGTCACCATCATGGACCGCCTCGTGGCGATGAACTCGATATACGACAAGGCCACGGGCGCCTACACCTACATCCCCGTCAATGTGAGCGGCAACTGGAGCAGCAACAGCAGCGTCGAACTGCGCCGCGCGCTGACCGAAGACCGCAGCCTCAACATCGAGAGCCACACCGCCTACAACTACCTGCACAGCGTCGACCTTAAGAACAGCCTCCGCAGCACCGTAAACAACCACTTCGTGGAGCAGAACCTGAAACTGGAATACAAGCGGCGGCATTATACCGTCGCCCTCCTCGGCGGCATCTCGTGGAACGGGATGCGCCTGGCTGACGTCGATGACATCAACAACGTCAACTTCAACTACGGCGCCAACATACAGGCAGACCTGCCGCTGCGCCTGCTGCTCTCCACCGACATCCGTATGTACAGCCGCCGGGGCTATGCTGACCGCTCGCTGTGTACGGACGACCTGCTGTGGAACATGCAGCTCAGCCGCCCCTTCTGCAAGGGCCGCCTGCTGGCGTCGCTCAAGGCGTTCGACCTGCTCCACCAGCTCTCCACGACCCACACGACCTTCAATTCGCAAGCCCGCGTCGAGACGTGGCGCCTGAGCCTCCCGTCCTACTTCATGGCGAGCCTCCAGTACAAGTTTAACAAGAACCCGAAGAAGACGCCCTGAATCCTCCGCACCGCCCTCCTGCGGCCGCAATTACGCTTCACCGGGATAAGATTCTGCCTTACAGGAATAATATTCCTTGCGGGGACGATGCTACCTTTTTATAAGGAAAATCCACTCCGCCGGTGAGGATGAAGAATAGGGGAAATTGTGGCTTGGAAGGCCACTTTTTGCGCGTCTGTAAATCGTTGAAAAACAGCGCTCCCGAAAGGCCGAAATTACATTTGAGACGAGTAGAACTACATTTGAGGTAGTTTTCCTCATGTCCTATGTGAGTATCCGCATATGCGGGACGGTTTTTTGAAGTGTGGGGAATGCCTTTTCCAAAATGCGGGAAAAGGGCATTTGGTTCGGACGGCAAATTTATATCAGCGGAGCCGGATGGTGAGAACTTCTATAAGTGTGGCTCACACTCCGTCGTAGGGAAAGCCGGCCGCGGCCTTTCCAGCCTTCCGAGCTGTTTCCGGCGCGTCATAGTGCATTCAAATTATATCCGAAAGCATATAAACGCCGAATTTCCTTCCATTTTACATCAGATAGAATGTAGAAATGCATTCTTTTCGTATATTTGCATCCGATAGAATATAATCAATATGCCTCTTACACGACTATCAGCCACCGTCAAAGCCCTCCGGAAGAGCGCCGGACTGACGCAGGAAGACCTCGCCATGAAGTCGGGCGTCGGGCTGAACTTTGTGCGCAACCTCGAGCAGGGCAAGCGCACCCTGAGGATGGACAAGGTGAATCAGTTGCTCGACCTGTTCAACTACGAGCTCATCCCCGCCCGTAAGGACTCCCCCGATAAGACCGAGCCATGAGACAGGCGAGAATATACCACCACGACGCGCTGGCCGGACTGCTCACAGAGGACGGCGGCGAGTATCGCTTCCGCTACGACCGCCGCTATCTGGCGCGGCCCGATGCGAGCGCCGTCAGCCTTACGCTGCCCCTGCGGGAGGAGGACTATGTCAGCCCGACACTGTTCCCGTTTTTCGACGGACTGATACCAGAAGGATGGCTGCTGGATGTGGCCCTGCGCAACACAGACATCAGTGTCCTCGACCGCATGTCGCTGCTCCTGCTCTGCTGCAGGGACTGCATAGGGGCGGTGAGCGTGATAGAGGTAAACAGCGAGGAGGAGGAATGATGGGCAGGTGTCTATTTTGTTACAAAGACCTCAGGGAAGGGCAGAGAGACTTTCATCCGGAGTGCGCCCGCAAGTTTTTCGGTCTCCGGAATGCTCCCGAGCTCAGCTACAGGCTGGAAGATCTGGACCGCCTCGCAGCGCAGATCATCCAGGCGCAGACATCGCTGACGGGCGTACAGCCCAAGCTTTCGCTCAATCTGAGCAAGCACGCGGGAAGCGGCCGTCTGACCATCGTAGGACTATGGGGCGATTACATCTTCAAGCCGCAGACGAGCCTGTATGCAGAATTGCCCGAAAACGAAGACCTTACCATGCATCTCGCAGAGGCCGTGAAGATCAGTACAGTTCCCCACACACTCATTCGCATGGAGGACGGATACCTGGGCTACCTGACCCGGCGCATCGACCGCAGGAAAGGCGGCGGGAAAATAGACATGGAGGACATGTGCCAGCTGACCCTGCATCCCACGGAGTACAAGTACAAAGGTTCATACGAGCAGGTGGCAAAGACGATAAGGGAATATTGCGCCATGCCCCGGCTCTGCCTGACCAACTATCTCCAGTTGCTCCTCTTCTGCTTCGTCACGGGCAACAACGACATGCATCTGAAAAACTTCTCCCTCTTCTGCCCCGACGGCTCCTACACGCTGACGCCGGCCTACGACCTGCTGAACGTGGCCATCGCCAACGAGAAGGACCACGAGGAGATGGCGCTGACGCTCAACGGGAAGAAGTCAAGACTGCGCCTGACAGATTTCCTGCAGATGGCCGGGACCATCGGCATAGAGGAGAAGGTGACGCTGCGAATGGTGGAACAGATGCACAAGGCCCTACCGAAATGGCAGGAAATCATAGCGCGCTCGTTCCTCTCCCCGGAGTATCAGGACCGCTATGAGGCGCTCATCAGAGAGCGGCTCGAGCGGCTGACATGAGAGGGCATCCCCGCGTCGCGGAGCTCTGCGGGCTGCATGGCGACGGCCGCCAGCCGCCGCATGAGAGAGTGCGTGAAATAATGCGCGGAAAGTCTTTGGACGATAGTATCAGGAGGCCGCCGCACAAAATACGCAGAATGGTATAAAATGCACAATTCCGCGACCTCAGAAAGGGCGATTCCGGCCCCTTGCTAAATATCTTATAATCAGCGCTCCCGAAAGGCCAAAACTACATTTGAGACGTTTTCAACTACCTCAAATGTAGTTTTCCTCAGGTCCTATGTGAGCAACACAGCATGCGGGACGGTTTTTTGAAGTGTGGGAAATACCTTTTCCAAAATGAGGGAAAAGCATGCGATTTTCGAATGGCGAAGATAGATCAGCGGAGAAAGTGAATGAGGGCCTACTTTTGGGACGCTTTAGCCGGGAGGGCAGCTTCCTCAGCGGCCCGCCCGATTAAGACCATGAGCGTTGGCGGGAGAATTATTATGTGCCCGTGATGCAATAGAAGAGAAGTGAAATCGTTATAAAAATATGTTCAAAGGTGGCCGGTGGCCACCTTTAGAAGGGAAATTTTGAAAATATGAAGAAGATAGACCAGCTATATAACACCTGGAAGATCCTGCAGCCGTTAGACAGCCGCAAGCAGTATCTGCTCAGCCAACGTTTTACCGTAGACTATAACTTCAACAGCAATCACATGGAGGGCAACACACTTACCTATGGACAGACAGAGCTGTTGTTGCTTTTCGGCAAAGTCAGCGGTGAGGGAGACCTGAAGGACTTCAATGACATGAAGGCCAGTCAGGTTAGTCTGAAGATGATGGAGGAGCAGGCGCATCTGGAGTCTATACCGTTGACTCAGAACTTTATCCGTACACTCCATCACACGTTGCTGCGTGAGGATTATGTCGTCTACAGGACATTGCCGGGCGGTCAGCAAACGAGTTATACGGTTCATGCCGGGAGATACAAGACTCGTCCAAATAGTGTGATTACCCGATATGGTGACAGATTCGATTACGCTTCACCTGAGGAGACGCCGGCGCTCATGACCGACCTGGTGGATTGGTATAATGAGGAAGAAGCCAGAGGCAAGTTGACTCCTGTTCAGTTGGCAGCGTTGTTCCATTATCGGTATATCAGGATTCATCCGTTTGAGGATGGCAATGGCAGAATAGCACGACTGATGGTGAACTATATTCTCGTCAGGCATCATTGGCCTATGGCGGTCGTAAGGAATCGTAACAAGAGTCAGTATATAGAGGCCCTGCACCATGCAGATGTCGTCGTAGGGCCGACTCCATCAGACGGAGCCCACGCTACGTTTCAGCAGATAGGTCCCTTTGCTCGTTATTTCCAGAAGCTCGTAACGACAGAGTTGGAATACGATATAGAATTCGTAAAGGAGCAGTCGCCCGATGTCTGGTGGTACGACGGACAGAAGATTAAATTCCGCAGCAAGTCAACGCCAATCATTCTGAAGGCGCTTAAAGACGAGCCGGACATCACGATAGAGTCATTGAGCCAGAAAGCAGGCATTGCCACGTCCGCCGTCAAAAAGCAATTACGGCAGATGGAAGGCAAGGGCTATATAGAAAAGAGTGGCGAGAACGGAGAGTGGCGTGTATTCGCCTCTCCCTCGGTTTAGACACCTCTCTCTTATTTGTGACTATTACTGTCCGGTAAAGTAATCAAAAGGCTGAAGTCCCCGAGAGGGCTTCAGCCTTAATAATTTCTATTCTCAAAAACTTTGCCGGACAGCAATAAATATCAATAAACAATTGCAGGTGCGGGCTGTCGATGCCCCATATCGCTTTTACGCGACCTCCGCTCCCTCCCTATCTTGTCTCTACACCTGCATCTGCTGGCTTCCTACTGCTATAATCAGATATTCGGCGTATCCCAATGCCTTGTCCGGGTGCAGTTAATTTTCTGGTTGAGATTATTGATATGAAGCACGAACTCGCCTTCCTCAAGTATCCATTTACCATCCTGACCTACGAAAGCCAGGTCCTTGGCAGGAAGTGTGAAGGTAACGGTCTTTGTCTCGCCCGGTTTCAGATCAATCTTATCGAACGCGCGCAGACGGCGGTTGTCAGGGATAATGGAAGCCACGAGGTCGCTCGAATAAAGCAGCACAGGCTCCTTGCCTTCCTTTGATCCGGTATTGGTAATGTCAACAGAGATATTCAGCACGTCATCTGCCGTGAAGTCGGTCTTGTCAACCTTGAGATTGGAATAGCTGAAAGTGGTATAAGAGAGCCCGTAGCCGAACGGCCACTGCTGTACGACTTTGGCATCATAGTCGTAAGCTCCGGCCATGGTATTCACCTGTTCGCTCACCTTATAATCATAGTTGATGAGCGAGTTGATTTCCTTGGGATAGGTGTAAGGCAGCCTGGCCGAGAAGTTGGCATCGCCCGCCATCAGATTGGCAAGGGCGTCAGCACCATAAGTACCCGGCAGCAAAATATCAATGACAGCACTTGCCAGCGGTTCGATATCTGCCACAAGACGAGGACGGCCTTCATTCAGAATGAGGATAATCGGTTTGCCGGTCTTGGCCAGAGCCTTTACAAGGTTGCGCTGATTGACGGAAAGATTAAGATCCGTGAGGTTGCCGGGAGTCTCGGTGTAAGAGTTTTCTCCCACGCAGGCCACGATAACGTCTGCATTCGCGGCAGCAGCAACGGCTTTGTCAATCTGCGGAGCATTTTCCTCCCAGTAAGCACCCTTCTCATTATAGGTCGCGCCCTGCTCGAGAGTCACATTATCAGCGCCGTATTTATTCTGCAAAGCCTCATAAATGGTATTGAATTTCTCTGTTTCTTTCTCGGCATTCGAGCCCTGCCAGGTGTAGCTCCAGCCTCCTGTGAGGCAGCGCATCTGATTGGCGTTCGGTCCGGTGACAAGAATCTTCTTGCCCTTAGAGAGCGGAAGGATGCCGTTGTTCTTCAGCAGCACCTCCGACTCCTCAGCAGCATGAAGGCTCTCGTCGGCGAATTTCTGACTACCGAAATCGGGATAATCTTTTGCATTCTCACCGGTATTCGGATTATCAAAGAGCCCCAGGCGATACTTCACTCTCAGGATGCGGCGCACGGCGTCATCAATACGCTCCTGCGATACTTTTCCTTCCTGCACCAACTGCTTCAGCAGGGGACAGAAGTCAACGCTGTACGGATCCATATTCATATCAATGCCGGCATTGATGGCGATGCGGATGGCGTCCTTCTTGTCCTTGGCCACGTGCTCGCGCTGGTAGAGGTTGCTGATGTCGGCCCAGTCTGTGATCAGCATGCCGTCCCAGTTGAGGTCGCGCTTCAGCCAGTCGGTAAGCAGTTCGTGATTGGCATGTGTCGGCACGCCATTGACAGAGGCAGAATTGACCATCATGGTCAGCGCGCCGGCTTTGGCGGCACACTTGAAGGGCTCAAAGTACTTCTCACGAAGCATGAGCGGAGAAACATAAGCCGGCGTGCGGTCCTTGCCGGAGAAAGGAGCGCCGTAAGCCATGTAGTGCTTCACACTTGTGGCTACATTGTATTTGCCCAGATGATTGTTGTCCGTGCCCTGATAGCCCAGCATCTCCTGCTCCACCATCCGGGCGTTGACGATGGCGTCTTCGCCAAAGCTTTCCCAGATGCGCGGCCAGCGTGGGTCACGACCAAGGTCAAGAGTAGGATTGAAGACCCATGGACAATCGGCAGCACGACTCTCATAAGCCGCTGCCGTAGCCATCTGCCTGGCAAGATTCACATTGAAGGAAGCTCCCAGATTGATGGGCTGCGGGAAAAGCGTACCGTCCAATACATAAGTGGAACCGTGATTCTCATCGAGCCCGTAGATTGTCGGAATCTTGAGATATTTCATTGACAGATTCTGAATGACAGGAATGATCTTCTGCCATTGCTCCCTCGTCAGGCCTTTGTCCGGCGCGTTGAGGAAGGAGCCGACCTTGTATTTGCTGATGATGGTGTCGAGCTTGGCAACATTCAGCTGAAACACGGGGTCCCCCTCGTAGATATCCAGGTCTTTATATTTCCCAAGCTTTTTGATGATCTGCTTGTCCGACATATTCAAATCTACCAAACCTTTGGGAATGTTATTACCCTCGATCGCAGCGCGCAATTTCTTGCGGTCCACCTTGCCTTGCACCGGCTTACGCCCGCCCACGACATCGATGTTAATCTGCAGCATCTGCCCGATCTTCTCGTCAAGGGACATCCCGGAGAGTGTCTTCTCTATCTTCGCTTCCAATGCGTCATCTCTGGGGATAGCCGGTCGGACGCTTTGCGCCATTGCTCCGCACGCAAGCGGAGCGGCCACCAGTAAGGCTACTATTTTATTCATAGGTCTGTTATTTGTTATATTGTGATTTCTATAAGATTATGCTCAGGTCCGGCAATGCAGCTTTCGTAACAGCCATCTCCTCAGGTATCCTCAATCTTACTGATTAAAAGATCCTGCTTTTGTTGTTTTTGCAAAGGTAATCACTTGCTTTCAAGTGGACAATACTGATTTATAACAATTTTAGACCATATGACGGAGGAAGATTTCAAAAAACGAATCAGGAAATATTGCTGTCTGGTGCGTTTATACTCCCGGTCACATGGTTTTGAGCCACAAACAACGGTAACCAAAAGGCTGGAGTCCACGCGAGGGCTCAGCCTGAATTATTTCCATTCTCAGAAACTTACCGGAGAGTAAAATCTGAATTTCCAGTGAATGCGCGGAGGGAATGAAAAAGGAGTCGCAGAAAACTCTGTAACTCCTTGCTCTCTTTGTAGCGGGGGTGGGACCCGAACCCACGACCTCCGGATTATGAATCCGACGCTCTAACCAGCTGAGCTATCCCGCCATTTCATTTGCTTCTGTCATTTCCGCGCTCAACAATGCTTCGGCTCAGAACATCCGCACCAATGCTTTGTTCGCTTGCGCCTCCGCTTCACACATCCGCGCCTTTGTTTCGCACATTTGCGCCTCGGCTTGGTTCATCTGCACCGCGGCTTTGAACATCAGCGCCATTGCTTAGTTCTCTTGCGCCCCGGCTCGGCAAACGCGAACTTCGGACGCGGGCAAAGCGACATGCGGTCTGACATGCGGTTGCAAAATTAGACAATATATTGATATGGGCAAAGCTTTCACACGAAAAATTTCTAACTTTGCACTTCCGGCAGGCAATAATTGCAATATCGGGCCCGGGAAGCAGGCATTTGCGGAAGCAAAAACCGCGCGGGCGGACAACAGTTGCGACCACCAAGCCGCCGGAGATACGCATTATGAAGAAAGCAATATCCGTCATCATCATTTTCCTGGCCGCGCAGGTGGCCACGCCGATCGTGGCCGTCTACATCCTCAAGGCGATAGGCGACAGCGGCCTGTTCGGTCAGGTCAACCTGGAGACAGTGGCCGATTCGCCCATCGGGCTGTCCATCCTCCTCATCATCGCCTACGGCACCACGGTGCTGGCGCTCTACGGTTTCCGTCTGCTCTCGCCGGGCGCGGGCCTGGCGAGAAGGGCGCTGCACATCATCCCCGCCGTGCTGACGCTGCTGTTCGCCGAGGTGCCCATCACGTTCCTGCAGGAGATCCTGAAGCTCCCCGACATCACAGTCAACACCAACGTCGGGCCGCTGATGCACAATGCGCTGGGCATCATCACCATCGTGATCGTCGGGCCCGTGGTGGAGGAACTCGTGTTCCGCCGCGCCGTGCTGGGCTCTCTCATGGAGGGCGGCATGCGGCCGCTCAGGGCTGTCATCATCTCGGGCCTGCTCTTCGGCCTCATCCACTTCAATCCCGCGCAGATGCTGCCCGCCGCCATCCTCGGCTGTCTCCTGGGATGGGTCTATGTGCGCACGGGTAACCTGCTCTCGAGCATCATCCTGCACGCCATCAACAACGGCCTGAGTGTACTGATAGCCAACACCGCCTACGCCGACACCACGCTCAGCGAGCTGACCGGTTCGACGGCTCTGAGCGCCGTGGCGGCGTGTCTCTGCGCCGGCATTGCCATTCTGCTGCTACGCATATATAATAAGCACACGGAGGAAGAACCGATAATCACGGAGGAAGTAAATGAAGATTAATCTGAAGGACTTTGAGATCATGGCGCCGGCGGGCTCACGCGACTCGCTCATGGCCGCCTTTCAGGCCGGGGCCGACGCCGTCTACTTCGGCGTGGACGAACTGAATATGCGCTCCCACTCGGCCAATCACTTCACGCTCGACGACCTGCGCGAGATAGCCGCCATGTGCCGCGAGAGGGGCGTGAAGAGCTACCTGACGGTCAACACCATCATCTACGACGGCGACATAGAGCGCATGCACGAGATCATCGACGCCGCCGCGGAGGCCGGCGTGAGCGCAGTCATCGCCTCCGACGTGGCCGTGATGACCTACTGTCGGCAGAAGGGCGTAGAGGTGCACCTCTCCACGCAGCTCAACATCAGCAATACGGAGGCCCTGCGCTTCTACTCCCGGTTTGCCGACGTGGCGGTCCTGGCGCGCGAGCTCAACATGCAGCAGGTGCGCCACATCTACGACAACATCCTCTCAGAGCATATCACCGGTCCCTCGGGGCAACTGGTGAGGATCGAGATGTTCTGCCACGGGGCGCTGTGCATGGCGGTGAGCGGCAAGTGCTACATGAGCCTCGACAACACTGGGCGGAGCGCCAACCGCGGGCAATGTATGCAGCTGTGCCGCCGCGCCTACACGCTGCGGGACCGCGAGACGGGCACAGAGCTCGAGGTGGACAACAAATATATCATGTCGCCCAAGGACCTCAAGACGATACGCTTCCTGGACCGCATGATCGAGGCGGGCGTCCGCGTGTTCAAGATCGAAGGGCGCGCCCGCGGACCCGAGTACGTGCTGACCGTTGTGAAATGCTACCGCGAAGCGCTCGAGGCCATCGCGGAGGGCACATTCACCGAGGCGAAGAAGGACGAATGGGACCGCCGCCTCGCCACCGTGTTCAATCGCGGTTTCTGGGACGGCTATTACCTGGGCCAGAGGCTGGGAGAATGGAATGACAAATATGGTTCGCTGGCCACGGAGCGGAAGGTATACGCCGGCCGCGGTGTGAAATATTACGACCGCCTCAGGGTGGGCGAGTTCGCCGTCGAAGCCACGGAGATCCACCTGGGCGACAAATTGCTCGTCACGGGCCCCACCACCGGCGCCGTCTATTTCACCGCCACCGAGATGCACGACGACAACGGCCCCGTCAGAGTCGGGCTCAAGGGCACGCGTATCTCGCTCCCCATCGACGCCAAGATACGCAAGAGCGACAAGCTCTTCCGCATCGTGCCCGCCGAAGAAGCCGACAAACAGGGCTGAAATATCCCCTTCCAACTATCCGAGAATAAGCTTCCCCGACAGGGGTAAATTCTACTCGCAGATAAATTTTTTCTACTGCGAGATAACCGATCGTCTACTACGAGATAAAAAAATTTATCTCGTAGTAGAATTTTATGACGTGCGGGCAGAATTTTCTGACGAAGGATATGCCGTTTCCTACAAGCGTGAAAAGGGCTCGATTTCCGGATGACGAAGATAGCTTAGCCGGATTGAGCGTGATGAGTTCTCATAAGAGCAAACTTCTTCGCCTTACCGGGCCCGGGGAATGGCAATTTGGATCCCCGGAAAAGGCAATTTCGGCCGCTTCCTAACTATCTTATAATCAGCGCCCCGCAGAGGGGCAAAACTATGTTTGAGATGTTTTAAATTATCTCAAATGTAGTTTTCCTCATCTCAAATGTAGTTTTCAGCTTATGCGGAAGGTTTTTTGGAAAGTGGGGAATGCCTGTATCAAAATGCGGGAAACGGGCCTTTTTCCCGTACGGCGAATTTATAATAACGGGACCGTAGGGCGAGGACTTCTATAGATAAAAATCCTGCGCCGCTAAGGGCGAAGCCGGCCGGGCGGGCCGTCAATTTGGGCTGAAGGCTGCGGCGGTACTCGCTGGGCGACATCCCGAGGTGGCGGGAGCAGTAGCGGCTGAAGTAGGAGAGCGTGGAGAAATTCATCCGCGCGGCGATCTGTGTGAGCGACAGGCGGTCGTCGTCGAGGTAGCGCCTGAGGATGGGGACGGTGTAGCGGTCTATGTACGACGTAACGCTGTTGCCGGTCATGCGGCGGATGGTGGCGGAGAGGTACTTTGGCGACACATTGAGCCGCTCGGCGAAGTAGTTCACGTTGCGCTCCGTGGCGGTGATGCCGGTGGAGAGCAGGGTCATGAGCTGCCGGACGATGTAGGCCGTGCGGTCGGTGTGCGGCGTGGAGAGGTCGCGCTGGGAGTGGGGCTCGAAGATGTCGTACATCATGGTCAGGCAGAGGCTGCCCATCAGCGGGCGGTAGAACTGCAACCCGATCTCGCCCATGCGGTCGCGGAGGCGGTGGAAGTCGTCCAGGAGATGGCCGGCCTGCACGTCGGTGAGCCTGATGACCGGGTTCTGGTGGAGCGTGATGCTGCCCCCGATGCCGTAGTTGTTCGACGGCAGCAGGCTCTGGAGAAACTGGTAGTCGGCGGCGAACCATTCCACCCGCATGTCGGCGGGCGCGGCCAGATTGCTCACGCAGTCGGGCCTCAGGATCACTACCAGGTCGTTACGCACGATGTGGAAGCACCGCTCATTGTACACAAAACTGCCCTCGCCCGCCGTGCACAGCAGGTGCATGCAGGTGTGGTGCAACTCCCTCGCATTCATCGCATAGAAGTCTGTCGAATAATGAAAATCGGGCTCCATGACCACAAAATTAGCCATTATTATTATGCGGAGAATAAGGTTTGTGCAAAAAGTGAAAATCCCGAAGTAATTTGTGTAACAAATGGCATCCGGAAACATGATACTTTTGCATCCGGAAACAAACAAACAGACGAACATGAAAGAGAAACAGAGCAAGATGGAGTATATCCGGCTGTCCAACGGCGTTGAGATGCCGGCATTGGGGTACGGAGTGTTTCTGGTACGCCCGGACGAGACAGAGCGCTGCGTGACGGACGCGCTGAGTGTGGGCTACCGGCTGATAGACACGGCGCAGGCCTACGGCAACGAGGAAGGCGTGGGCCGCGCATGGCGGGGAAGCGGCCTCAGGCGCGAGGACCTGTTCATCGTGACGAAGGTGTGGATCAGCAACGCAGGCGAGGAGAAGGCCGCCCGCAGCATCGACGAATCGCTCCGCAAGCTGCAGACAGAATACATCGACCTGCTGCTCATCCATCAGGCCTACGGCGATGTCTTCGGCACATGGCGAGCCATGGAGAAGGCCTATCGCGACGGCAAGGTGAGGGCTATCGGCGTGTCAAACTTTCAGGCGGGGCGCTTCTTCGACTTCGCCCATTTCGTGGACGTCAAACCGATGGTCAATCAGCTGCAGTGCAACGTGATGATCCAGCAGACTGCCATCCAGCCCTATCTGGCGGAGACGGACACACGCATGATGGCCTGGGGACCGCTCGGCGGACAGGGCGTGGACGGCATCGTGCGGAGCGAGGCGCTGGCCGCCATCGGCAGGAAGTACGGCAAGACCGCCGCACAGGTCGCCCTTCGCTGGCTCACACAGCGCGGCATCGTCGCCATCCCCAAGAGCACGCACAGAGAGCGCATGGAGCAGAACCTGAACATCTTCGACTTCTCCCTCTCCGCCGACGAAATGACGCAGATAGCCACCATGAATCAGCACGACGCAGGGACGGTGCGTTTCGTCGACCCGCAGCTTGTCAAATACCTCATCGAGACCTACGGATAATCCACTTTATCAGAAGCAAATAGAATGAAGAAAGTAATCGTAATATCCACGAGCCTGCGCCGGGGCTCAAACAGCGACATGCTGGCCGATAGGTTTGCAGAAGGTGCGGTGAGCGCCGGCAATGAGGTGGAGAAGATTTCCCTCGCAGGCAAGAACATACAATTCTGCAAGGGCTGTCTGGCCTGTCAGAAGCTCGGACGCTGCGTGATAGACGACGATGTGAACGGCATCATGGCAAAAGTGCTGGAAGCCGAGGTGGTATGTTGGGCGACGCCCATCTACTACTACGAGATGAGCGGCCAGATGAAGACGCTCATCGACCGCATGAACGCGATGTACGCCCTCGACTACAAGTTTCGCGACATCTACATGCTCACCACCGCAGCCGAGGAGGAGCAGGAGACACCTGCGCGCGCTGTGGAGGGGCTCCGCGGCTGGATAGCCTGTTTCCCCAAGAGCCGCCTGGCAGGTACGCTCTTCTGCGGAGGAGTGGACAAGGCGCGCGCCATAGAGGGCAACAGCCGCCTGCAGGAGGCTTACGAAATGGGCCGCGGCATCTGAGCAGACGGGCAGAATCTTCCTCATCATGCTCACGGGCGCAGAGCTCACGAGCTTCACAAACAACGAAAGACAGATAACAGGAAAAGATATGAAAAAGGAATTGACACTTACGCAGGAGTGGGACAAGGTGTTCCCGCTGAGCGAAAAAGTAAACCACAGGAAGGTGACTTTCCCGACCCAGTTCGGCCTGACGCTGGCCGCCGATCTCTACACGCCGAAGGACGCCGCAGGGAAGATGGCCGCCATCGCCGTCAGCGGGCCCTTCGGCGCCTGCAAGGAGCAGGCGAGCGGGCTCTACGCCATGCGCATGGCAGAGCGCGGATTTGTGACGATCGCCTTCGACCCCTCTTTTACCGGCGAGAGCAGCGGTGAACCGCGCCGCACAGCCTCGCCCGACATCAACACCGAGGATTTCATGGCCGCCGTCGACTACCTCTCGTCGCTTGACATGGTCGACGCGGCGAAGATCGGCATCATAGGCATCTGCGGATGGGGAGGCATCGCTCTCAACGCCGCAGCCGCCGACCCGCGCATCAAGGCTACCCTCGCCTCTACCATGTATGATATGACTCGTGTCAGCGGCAACGGTTACTTCGACGCCGACGATAATGAGGAAGCTCGTCACGAGGCCCGCGTGGCCCTGGCAAAGCAGCGCCTTGCCGATCCCGGCGCCATGGCCGGCGGTGTTGTCGACCCGCTGCCCGCCGACGCCCCGCAGTTTGTCAGGGATTACCACGACTATTATAAGACCTCGCGCGGCTATCACGCCCGCAGCGGCAACTCCAACGACGGCTGGCGCGCCATCGGCACACAGGCCTACGCCAACGCCCGCTTCCTCTACTACATCAATGAGATTCGCTCCGCCGTTCTGGTAATGCATGGCGAGAAGGCCCATTCGCGCTACTTCGGCGAGGCCGCCTATCATTACATGGTGGAGGGCAAGGCCGACGGCTATCATTTCACCGGCAAGCCCAACCCCGTTCCCGGCAACAAGCAGCTGCTCATCATCCCGGGCGCCTCTCACTGCGACCTCTACGACGGAGGATTTACCGGGCCCGAGGGTAAGGGCGAGCCCAGGAACCTCATTCCCTGGGACACCCTGGCTACATTTTTCAAAGACCATCTGAAATGAAAAGAATAATAACGCTCTTAATCGCAATAATAACTATGACTACAGTACAAGGACAGACGCTCACGGAGCGCCAGAAAGGATTGGCTGCATGTGCCTGCCTCATGGCACAGGGTGATCTGCAGCGGTTGGAGCCTGCCGTCAGGACAGCGCTCGACAATGGCGTGACCATCAACGAACTGAAGGAAGCATTCTCTCAGCTCTACGCATACACGGGTTTCCCGCGCTCGCTCAATGCGCTGGGCGTACTGAGCAAGGTATTGGAGCAGCCCGGGGCGGCATGGCAGGAAGGCAAGCCCTGGAAGCGCCCTGCCGAATGGGACAACGCCAGGAAGGCCTACGAGCTCGGCACGAAGAATCAGACAAAGCTCTCAGGCCGCCCCTTCGACTACACATTCTGCCCGCAAGATGACTATTACCTCAAGTCGCACCTCTTCGGCGACATCTTCGCCGGCACACAGCTCTCCGCCGCCGACCGCGAACTTGTAACTGTCGCCGCCCTCAGCGGTCTCGAAGGCGTGGCGCCGCAACTGGCCGCGCACAAGCGTGGCGCCGTCAACATGGGCAATACGCAGCAGCTCGTAGATGAATTATGCGAATGGCTCGGCAGCGAAGGATATACCCTGCACAGCGCCTGGCCCAAAGGACAGCCGAACACGGCCTACGCCAAATACTTCGTCGGCAACAGTTATCTGGCCAGCGTGGGCGCCGGCATTAGCAATGTCACCTTCGAGCCCCGCTGCCGCAACAACTGGCATATCCACCACAAAGCTGTGCAGGTGCTCATCTGCGTCGCTGGTCGCGGATGGTATCAGGAGTGGGGCAAGGAAGCCGTCGAGATGACTCCCGGCACAGTCATCGCCATTCCCGAGGGCGTGAAGCACTGGCACGGCGCCGCCAAAGACTCATGGTTTCAGCACCTCACCTATATGAAGGACGTGCAGGAGGGAGCCTCGAACGAGTGGCTCGAACCGGTGAGCGACGAGGACTACGACAAGCTAAAATAAACTCCTATCTTATTATAGGAAGAGAAGTTCCCACAGTCCTCGAATAGATTCCGGGACAAGGTAACTCCTAACATATTATAAAGGAAAGAAGTTCCCGTGGTTCCAGGTCCGATTCCGGTACAAGAAAACTCGTACATTTAATAGGGAGACCAGCTCCGGTCGCATTTGCTGCTGCCCGGCCCTGACGCCGCCGCAACATCTGCCCCGGGGCAGGCCTTTCTGCGTTTCTCCCCCGCCGCCCAGCACGGGCAGTGTGCGGTATAAGGCATCGCCAAATGGTGTTCGGAAGAGAGGTATTGAAGGCGGAGAAAATCGCATCCGACAGAATGGTTTGCGGGTCGGGATGCCGGATTTAAGAGGTTAGAAATGCTGTTTCGCGAGGTGTTTTCGGGGGAGGTTTGAAGGCGATTCCTCACCCCGGAAAGGGCGATTTTGGAGCCTTTGTAAATGTCTGAAAAACAGTGCCCCCGAAAGGCCAAAACTACATTTGAGACGTTTTCAACTACCTCAAATGTAATTTCACTTATGTCCTATGTGAGCAATGTAGCTTGCGGGACGGTTTTTTGAATGTGGGGAAATGCCTTTTCCAAAATGTGGGAAAAGTGCATGCTTTTCGCATCACGGAATTATATCAGCGGAGCTGGTGATTGGGGGGCATTATATTTGGGCCGCTTTAGCTGGGAGGGCCGTTGCCCTCAACGGCCGCCAGCCGCCGCATAAGGTTTAGAAAGAAATAATGCGCAATGCACCTCTACGACAATCGCGAGTCACTTGCATCGCAAATTACTTCGCGCACTCTCTTATGCGGAATGCGCCCGCTGAGGCAGCGGCCCTCCCAGCTATCGCCGCGCAATACAATTATCTTTCTTTCACTTTTCCCCATCGCGACGGCGGGCGATTATTATTCGTCGCATGCAAATGCCATAAGATAAGGCAACTTTTTAGCATTTTCCGGGGCTTCTATTAAAATTTCATGAAATTATCGCCTTCCATTTTGGCCTGAATATAAAATTTGTCTACATTTGACCCGTCTAATATAAAGAAGAAAGTCTTATCATGAAAAAGCTACTGCTACTTTTCAGCCTTTTCTGCATTGCCATCACAGGGGCAAGGGCAGACAACTCGACCGACGACGGTTATTACTACGACCCCGAATCGCCGCTGATAGGCGATCCGGCGCAGATGAACGCCAACAGCATCGACATCGGGGCATCGGGCGGGGAGGCAAACATGTTTCTCAACCTGCTGGACGGCAACACGAACACCATATTCCACTCCTATTGGGACAGGGCCACGTTCTCGTCGCCCACGCTTACGGCCGAGAGCTATAAGGAGTATGTCGACAAGCTCGACCCCAACAAATTCCGCCTCACGGGCATCGGCTGGACCAACCTTCAGATAAAGCTCTACGACCCTGTGCAGGTGTTCTTCTTCACGTTCACGGGCCGCAACAGCGGCAAGTATTGCGACTTCCCCAACGACATCATCATCTACGCCACCAACGACGACGCGCTCGGCGCGAGCGTACTCTCGACGGAGAGCGAGAAGTGGGACAAGGTGACGGAGCTCAAGGAGGGCTTCCCGTCGGCTGTGGCTCTGGCCAAATACTCCTCGCCGGCCATCGTGATGAGCAAGCCCTACAAGTATATCCGCTTTGAGGTGCGCAACACGGTGACGAGCGACGACGGCGGCACGGGCGTACGTCCATGCACGCGGCCCGAGGTGACGGGCAGGGTATGGAACCTGTCCGAGTTTCAGATGTACGAGGGTGTCAAGATAGAGGGCTATCGCTCCAGGCTTGACAGCCTCATCAACGCCATAGACGCCGGTTCGCTCCACTATGAGGGAGGCGTCGACCCGGGATATTATTACAAATCGAAGACGGACGCCTACGACTCCGTCTATCAGGACGCCAAGGACAAGTATGTCCTGGACCTCAACGATGCCGAGTGCAAGGCTCTCTACGATAATCTCTACGCGGCTCTCAACGACGTGCTCGCCTCCGGCCGTGTACCGATGGAGGACGGATACTACAACATCGTCTCGGCGTGGAGCATATTCCGGGAGAAGCAGGGCGTGGACAAGGCGTGGTATTATGACGCCACGCAGAACGCCCTGATGTGGACCACCTACGACAAGCGCCAGCCGCTGCAGCTGTTCAAGCTGGAGAAGCAGGCCGACGGCAGTTATTCTGTGTACAATGTGGTGTCGGGCAAGTACCTGTATCACCTTCCTTACAACGGTGTTCCGGTGCCCTTCAGCGACAGCTTTGAGTCGGGACAGGTGTTAGAGCCGTTTGCAGCCAAGCCGTATGAATTCAAGATTTATTCCCCCGACTTCGATTCCCAGTATAACAAATACAATACCCGCCAGCACAACAGCGGCGCGGGCGTCACCGGACAGGTATCCGCATGGGACTCTGATATGGACGGCGAGGCCTCCTGGCTGCTCAAGCGCGTGGACGGCACACTGCTCGACTCGCTGCTCAATGTATCGGGACGTGATAAAGCGCAGGAGGGGCTGCGTATGGCCATCAACGAGGCCCAGTCGCTCTACGACAAATGCTACGACTACAAGAGCATCTTTACCGACGCCACACAGATGACGGTCAATTCGCAGAACCCGTCGGACGGCAGCATCGCCGCTCTGCTCGACAACAATGTCAACACATATTTCCACTCCGACTGGCAGCAGGCCTTCAAGCAGCAGATGACGGGCGGCACAGGCTGGCACAACATGCAGTTCGCCCTGTCCGAGGCGGTGGACAAGGTAAAGTTCTACTACTTCGGGCGTATCAACTCGAGCGGCTATGTAGACGACCCCGACCATATCACTCTCTACGCTACCAACGACGATGCCCTCGGCGCCAGCACGGCATCCGCCGACTCCACGAGCTGGACAGAGATCGCCGACCTCACGAAGCCGCGCTACGACTTCCCCGCCAAGAATCTCTCGGGCAGCTCATACACCTCGCCGGTTATCGACCTGGGCGGCAGCTACAAGTATCTCCGCTTCGTGGTGAAGCACACCAACGGTCAGGGGACGATGGCCAGCCGCACGTTCTACGATCCGTCGGTATCGGGTGTTACCTTTGAGCTCAGCGAGTTCCGTCTCTGGGACGGCCGTCCCGAGGCTACTTCGGAGGCTTCTCACGTAGAGGGCATGGAGGCAGCTTGCAGCGCTTTGATGGAGCAGATAAACCAGGGACGCGACAAACTCGTGGCCGGCACTGCTACAGAAGCCGACATCACAGCCCTTAGAAGTGCCGTTGACGCGGTCAAAGCAATCTACATAGACCGCGACTCGCTCGATGCAGCTCTCTCCGCTGCTCTTAAAGAAGCACAGACCGTCTACGACGAGCAGACGGGTTCCAAGGTAAGTATCCTTAACAGGGCCGACCAGCTCAGTACCAATAATGTCGACTGTGGTGTCTCCGGAGCTACCACTGTTCCCGAGGCTCTCGGCCATCTGTTAGACGGCAATATCAATACCCTATTCCATTCTTCTTGGAATCGCAGCGTATTCTCCTCACCCGACGTTACGGCAGAGTCCTACAGCGAGTTTCTCAAGACCCTTACGGGTACAGGCATTGAGGTGAACGGCCTCGGATATCATAACTTGCAAGTGAAGCTGGACGCACCGCGCAGCAGTTTCTACTTTACCTATACAGGACGCAATGAAGCCACATTCCACGACACCCCCAACGACATCGTGATACTGGCTACCAATGACGACGTTCTCGGCGCCAGCACTCTGGACAGCGAAGGCAGCCAGTGGGACTATATCACCGAGCTCAAGGATAATATGCCCGAGAATGTGCAGGCCGCCTATTACGAGTCGCCTCTCATAGACATGGGCAGCGAATACAAATATATCCGCTTCGTGATAAAGAGCAACACACGTATGGCCGACCGTCCTACCACGGCTCCTGAAGTCACGGGTATAGTGTACAATCTCAGCGAGCTGCACATGTATGCAGGCGAAGACCCTGCTACGCTTCCCTATTCGCACAACCCCGAACTGAAGGCAGCCGTTGACGCTCTCCCGCCGCTTATTGCGGAATATTCCGGTATCGCGCCCCGCACTCTATACTCTTCGGAGCCGATAGAAAAGCTCAAAGCGGCCATAGCCAAGGTCAACAGCTTTACCGTAGACACTACGGAGATGGTAGAGCTCTACAACGCCTATGCAGAGCGTATCGGCAACAGTGTGTCGGGCGAGGGCATCGGATATGTTGATAAGCAGAGCAGCATAGACGCCTTTGCCGAGGCTCTCGTGGCCGCGCGCGCCTCTGTCAAGGCGCCCACCAAGGTGGCCGTGGACAAGGCTGTCAAGGCCATGAAGGACGCCTACGCTACATTTATGACGCACGTGGAGCAGATAAAGCCCGGCACCTGGTACAACATCCTCAGCCTCTCCACCCGCGAGATATTCACGGGGCAGCCTATCCACGTATCGCCTGCGCTCCATGGCAACGACCTTAGAATAGGCGACATGGACATCGACAAGGACGCACCGCGCACCAATCCCTACGCTCTGTGGCGCTTCGTGCAGGTCGAGGGCGCTCCAGACAATTACTATATACAGAACCTCGGCACGGGGCAGTACATCGGCGACTACAAGGACAACACCGCCACGATGCAGATAGGTGCGGAGCCCGTAGCATACAGGCTCATCTACTTCGGCGACGGCGGATTCCGTATCACGCAGGCAGCCAATCCCGACGACAAACTGGCCTTCAAGACCGACAAGAGCCGCCGTGTGATCCTCACCTACCCGCTCAACAGCGACAATCAGCAGGTGTTCACCTTCGACGAGGTAACGCCTGAGGAGGAGATGGCCGTGAGCGACTACCGCAACAACAGCATACAGATCGTTACCCTGCCGTACGCAGCCAAGGGCGAGAGCTCCATCAGCGCGCTCAATGGTGACAAGGCCGCAGCCTACGCCGTCAAATCGCTCACCGCTACCGACAGCGGCACACGCCTTGAGCTGACGAAGATCACCGATGTCGACGCCGGCGTACCGTTCATCCTCGTGGTGGGCGACTACACGCAGCCCGCGGGCGACAGCATCGCGCTCCAGTTCGCCGTTCCCGAGACAGTGACCGACAGCGCTACGACGGCCAACGGCCTTGTGGGCACGATCATGGGCACCTCGGTGACACAGCAGGGCCTCGGCATGTTCCTCAACAATAGTCTCTACGCCACGACGAGCTACACGACGCCGTTCGCAGCCCGCAGCGGATACATCAATCCCGCTCTTGTCAGGGCCGCAGAGGGCAACACCGACCTGGTCATCGAGAGCACCGACCTCATCAACGCCATCACCGCTCCGACCGCCGACCGCACGAAGGCCACTGGCAAGGTGAACGTCTACACGATAGAGGGCACGCTCCTGAAGAGGGGTGTGGACGAGGCCGAAGCGCTCCGCTCGCTGCCGAAGGGCATATATATCGTAGGCCACAAGAAAGTCTATGTGAAATAACAATGAGATAATAAACACCATCATAAGACACGGGCTCCCCGTAAGGGACGTCCGTGTCTTTTACCATAACATACAAACGATGAATACCAAGAATCACTCCCTGCCTCTGCTCTTAGTCGTCCTGGGCCTGCTGCTGACTGCGGCCATGCCGTCGATGGCCGACGAGAAGATACGCCTCATGACCTTCAATGTCCCCAAGGGCAACATCCCCGCCGAGGGGCTCAACACGTGGCCCAACAGAGCCGCCTCGATATGCCGGTTCCTGAGCGACGCCCGCCCCGACCTGCTGGGCATGCAGGAGCCCATCGTGTCGGAGCTCACCGATATCCTCTCCGGCATCAAGGGATACACCATGATCGGCGTGGCGCGCGACGACGGAGCCCAGAAGGGCGAGTACTCCCCCATCATCTACCGCACGGACCGGTTCATCGTGGAGCGCAGCGGCACCTACTGGCTCTCGCTGACCCCCGACCGCGTCTCCAAAAACTGGAACTCGGCCTGCAACCGCATCGCCACCTGGGCCATCTTCCGCGACAAGAGGACCGGAGCCCGGTTCCTCTACACCAACACCCATCTGGATCACATCAGCTCTGAGGCGCGCTATAATCAGATGCATGTCATCAAGGAACATATGCGCGACATCCTCGCCACAGAGGGCGACATCCCCGCCTTTCTCACCGGCGACTTCAACAGCGTGGGCACCGAGACCAGCAACCCGGTCACCGAGGCCATGAACTACCTCACGCCCATGAAGGACGCCTACAAGGAGGCCGCCACACGGCACGGTGTCAGCTACACATTCCCCTCCACTCAGGTCAAGATAGACTTTATCATGATCACCGCGGGAGTAAGCGTGAGCGACGCCTGGATACACAACAGCTACTACGACAACGGGCAGAAGATCTCGGACCACAACGCCCACTACGCCGACCTCTCGTGGCCGCTCACCGACGCCGACCGCGCCGCCGGCCTGGCAGCCGAAGCACAGCAGAGCATCGACTCGCTCACCATATGGAGCCCCACGGGCGAGAGGCTTCTCAGCGCCACCACCGCCGCCGTGACGGGCGACGGCGTGCAGAGAAGCTGCAGTTATGCCAATCTCATCGACGGTTCGTCCACCACTGTCTATTACTCCGCCTATTCCTCTCCCCTTCCCCCTGCCGGCACGCATTTTATCGAGGCCGACCTGAAGCGCAGCGACGTGAGCGCGTTCACCGTCTCGCTCCTCCGCTTCACCTCAGCCATCTCTCACGCCCCCACAGAGCTGCGCGTGTACGGTTCGACGGACGGGAGCAACTGGCGCTACATCACCGACATCAGCTCCATCGAATATGACAAGAGCGGCCGCTTCACCTCTTCCACCATCGCCCTGCCCGAGCCCATGAGATATGTGAGGCTCTATGTGATGTGCACCGCCGCCATGGACATCGTGGTGAGCGGCCCGCGCTTCGCCCTGAGCGAGCTCAATCTGCTCCTATGCACGGCCGACAGCTCCCGCTCCCCGCGTCTCTACGACGCCGCGACAGCCGCTGCCGCCGATGACCTCGCCGCCAGGGCTGCTGCCGCCGTCGCCGCACCCTCCGGAACCACCATCGACGCCCTCTCCGCCGCGCTCACTCACCTCCGCGCCGTCAACATCCCCGTACAGCAGTATGACGCCCTGCTCTCCGCGGCCGAGGCTCTCCGCTCCACGCACACCGTAGGAGAGGATCTGGGCCAGACCACCGCCGAAGCCGCCGGGACATTCCACGACGGCATAGAAGCTGTCAAAGCCTCCGTGCCTGCGAAGGGCACGAAGGCGCAGTATGAAGCGGGCATCGCAAGTCTCAGGTCGCTTTGCGAAGCCTTCGAAGCGAGCCTCACAGGCCCGGAAGAGGGGAAGTGGTATTACATAGTCAACAAGGCCCGCATTCAGGTAGGCACCACACGCAGCCGCACGCTCTATGTAGACAGCATCGATACCACGGCGCCCCTCAGGGCGGACGTGTACGGCGCCGACAAGCACAGCATCGCGGGCAGCGCCTCTCCCTACGCCATGTGGCGCTTCATGAGGAGTGCCGAGGGCAAAGGCTACACCCTGCAGAACAGGGGCACGGGCTTCTACCTCGGCACAGCCGTCGCCGGCGATGATAGTTGCTACACATGCAGCCTCACACCGGTGGTCCACAGCCTGACATATCCCGCCTCTGGCACACTCTCCGTCCTCGCCTCCCCTGAGAGCAGTCTCTGCCTCTCCGCCACCCAGTCGGGCCTGCTCTACAACGAGACGGGCGGCGCCGCGACAGCCGCCGCCTGGGGCCTCCAGCCGGTAGCGGACACCCTCGCGGCTCTGGAGATACCCGTCCGCAGCAACAGCATCTCCATCATGTGCCTGCCCTTCCGTGTCGAGGGCGTCTCGGCCCTCAACAGCGGGGTGAAAGCATACACCGTGGCCTACATCCCGCCCCTCCTGCCCAATATCTACCTGCAGCGCAAGGACACCTTCGCGGCCGGTGAACCGTTTGTGCTGCTCGTCGGGACACCGACCTCCGGGAGCGCGAAGGAGAACGCCGTCACCAGCCTGCGCCTCAAAGCCGCGGATGAACTGGTCACCGCCGCCGGCAGCAACGCCGGCCTCCACGGCACGCTCGACAAGGGTCGTGTGCCCGCCTCGCTCTACTTTGAGGACAACATCCTGCGCAATCACAGCGGCCTCACCACCCTCGACGGCCGCAGCGGCTACATCGTCCGCTCCGAAGCCCCGACCTCAGCGCGGCCCTACGACCTGAAGATCAACACCAACACGCTCGTCAACGCCATCGTCAGCCCGCGCCTGCCCGCCTCCGCCGACGAAGCCGTCTACACGCTCGACGGCCTGCGCCTGAAGGACGGCACAACGCCCGCCCGCGGCATATACATCAAGGGCGGCAGGAAACTGCTTCAGCGCTGAGACAGCCGGCAGCCCGACACCCACAACCGCTTCCCCGCGCCTCAGAACGGGGAAGCGGTTTTTATTTCGCCTTAGTCCGCGCCCGCCGCAAAGCTCCCGGCGCATATAATAAGGCTTCGCCAAATAATTCGCCCCAGCAAGGTTCCCTCTTTGCTGCGAATCAGGACCGGCCTGAAGATTATGAGGTAAGTAATCAGGCTTCGCCAAATAGTGTTTGGAGGAGGAGTAAAGAAGTCTGCGAAAATCGCATCCGAGAGAATGGTTTGCGAGGCAGGCTGCCGGTTTCGCAAGGTTAGGAAGTTGTTTCGCGAGGTTGGTTAAGCTGTTATGTTAAGTGATTTTGAGGGCGATTAGAAGGCTGTTTTCGGGTCTCGGAAATGGAGATTTTAGCCCCTTTGTAAATGTCTGAAATACAGCGCCCGCGGAAGGCCAAAACTACATTTGAGACGAGTAGAACTACATTTGAGGTAGTTTTCCTCAGGTCCTATGTGAGTAACGTAGCATGCGGGACGGTTTTTTGAAGTGTGGGGAGTAACTACTCAGATCCCCTATATATGAAATTATTGCTGTCCGGTAAAACTAAAAATGTCATGCAAAAGTTCCCCGAAGCCCAGTAAACATAGGCATCGGGGTCTATTTTTCGAAAAGCAATTATTGGCTATATGAATATTAAAAGGGAAAAAGGTAAGATTTTGATTGTAAACACCCTTGTTTTATATAGTATCAGAACATAAAACTAAACCCTTTCTTTCGTGATACATAGAACCGTTCAATTTCTATAGAAAGTGATTTCTTCAACTGCCTTGCCATAAAATCCAAAAACGGCTGATTAGTTTCTTCATTCTGACATTGGCGCAGGGAAAGAATATATTCTTCTCTATCTTCTTTAAATATTTTGGTGGGAAAAAGGTGATAGCAAAATTGGATGTAGTTCATCAGTAATCGAGCTGTTCTTCCGTTGCCATCCACCCACGGATGAATACTTACTAAATTAAGGTGGGCATTAAAGCTCAATTCGTATTGTTCTCGAAGTGTTCCCATTTTTTTTTGCTTCTCTTGAAGAATCGCACAAAGTTCATCCACCTTAGCAGGAACTTTCAAATAGTTCATATAAGAATGTCCGCCAACACCAGCCGTAACACCACATAGACGGAACTCTCCTTTAGAAGAATCAAAAGAGCCGCCCAACACACTGTGAACGCTGCCAGTAGTACGCATCAACATTGCATTCAGCCTTTTCAGAAAAGCAGGAGTTATAGGTACAAGACTGCCTGATTCAGTTTTGGCAAGTTCATACGCTTGCTTCAAATCTTTATTCATCAGATGATGCACAAGCGGTTTCCCTTTCGCTGTTACTCCCTCGTCAAAGAGAAGCTGCGTATCAAGTTCGGTCAACGTTGAGCCTTCTATGGCTGTGGAATGGGTAATGAGAGAATAAAGGTAGTACTTGTCATAGTCCACCGCTTCACTGATACCAAGTTTTTGGAACTTCTGGTACAACAGTTCTATTTCTTGCCAAACACCTTGTTCCATTACTATTTAATAGGCTTTATTTCTTTTCAAAGGTAATTTATTTACTACGTTCTACCAAAAGAAATAATGACTTACTGCTATATTTTTTTGCAAGTGTGGGGAAAATGTGGGGAAAATTCAAGCAAAAGAAATACTATCAGGAGTTCGTGAACTGGGGCCACTACATGAAAGAGAAGAATCCCAATTCATGGAAGAAGTGGGAGAGCGGTGAGGTCAAGTACACTCCGGCTCCCGATAAGCAGTCGTAAGAACAATCATGCCCCACAGACTGGCAGTGGCAGCGTTCATCCGCGAAGCTGCATTAGGCAAAGAACTGTCAGCCGCGCTTACCATAGAGGAAAGCGAGCGGATAAAGCGCACGGCCAACATCAGCTATAAGTTGCGAGTCAACCTCAATCAGATTGCACGGCTGGCCAACATCCACGGTTTACCTTTTGTAACAGACGCTATCCGCGAATATATCTGTCGTACCAACGAATATTTCAAGACCGGTTCATGGCATGAAATGGATTTATCTGCCTACGAATCCGAGCAAAAACAGCGGGAACAACTTGCCGCAAAAGTACGTGAGCTTCAAGAAAAGAACACGGAATTACAGAAAGCGGCGACCAACTATTACCTTTATACCGCCGAAGGTGAACGCCTTTTCTGCGAACGGCACAATTGCCGTATTTATCCTGACAACCGAGGTATCTATTGGCATTTTAAGGTTACCGATTATCCGGCTTATACACTTCCAACAGAAATTAGTCGGGCATATCTTAACCATGAGATTTCAATAAGGGATGTGTATGTGCATTGGCATCGAGATGGTAGAAGTACGATATGACTAATAATGATAACATATAATTCCACTTTCTATAATGTCTGCATAAACTAATAATAGAATTTACTTATTTCCATTTAATCACCCACTTATAAGCAATAATCATATATCGTATCATAATTGCAAAAAAGGGTGAGCCATAAAAGAATACGCACCAAAGTACTTTATAGTCATCATTCAAACATTCTAACCAATCACAAAGCATGACAATACACAAAGTAAGAAGAGAAACCAAGCATCCCCATAAAAATGCTTTGCCATCCACATATATTTCTTTTGCTATTTTATGCTTAACCAAATCTTTCATGTGAATATTAATTAACGCTTTCGTATAATATATCTAAATTGGGGAGAATTATACCTTTTCTGCTCTTACCACCGATATGTGCATCCTCTTCTTTTTTATTTGAGTTTCATAGGCTGAAACTAATTTCATCTTTTTGTCTACAGCATCGGGAGTTATTGCAACATTAAATCCTAATCGTCCAACCTGCTTAAACTGTAGGTATGTTTATGCTATCTGAATATTCTTTTTTGTTCTTCGGGCAGTTGCCTGTCTATCTCGTAGAAAGTTTCCTTTTTGTCTAAGATGTCTTGCACATAATCATGAATGCGTGAGGAACGCTCAAGTGCTTTGGACAAAACTCTTGTAATAGTTAATCCGTATGCTTCCATGATGGTCATTTTTGTCTGATTACCATGAATCGGGGCATAAAGAGTGTAGTGTGAAGGAAATTCGTTTGCTTCCACTACATCAATAACTGCAACACGTGTAATCCATGCCGACACATACAGATATGTTAAATCGGGGTCGCTTTCGTATTCATCAAGCATGTTGGTGACATTAGCAACGCCATTGGAGATTTTTGTGAGTTCTTTCGCCCCACCAAATATTTTAGAGAACAGTCCCATATTACTGAAATTTAGATAGTACATTACCCATATAGGTTTCTATGTCATGCCCAATTTGACGTATCATTTCGTGTTGGTCTGCAAACTCATTGAACTGCCATTCTAACTTATGGTTTCCAAGAGGTATGCTTTTAGAAATCCATTGTATTGTAACTGTTCCGTAGGTTTGGGCGATGTCAAAATATGTACTCGCAGCAGGATTGGCAGCACCGACACGAATGAATGTACTATTTTCCTGAATAATTCGACAATTCTCATTTCCTGTGAGAAAATAATCAACCAATATCGAATATTTCTTTCTCATGCCACCTTGTTTGGCAACAGCATTTGATTGAGCTTTAGAGTCCAAAATGAACTTAAATGCCACAAAAGCAATAATAGCAATTATTATCCACCACATTATTATACAGTTTTAGAATTGATGTGCAAACTTATCAAGAGTTTCTTCAAGTATTTGGTCGAACTCATTTTTATCCACCTTACCAGACTCATACAATTTATTCATCATCTTGATTTTTTGAATGGTCATTGATGACAACATCATTTGAAGTTGTGGATCAACGTCGCCACTCTTAACCATATCAACGACCAAACCACCGAATACATATGCCATATCCTCGTTCATCTTTGCTTTCATCTCATGTGTAAAGACGGTGTCTAACAACTGCTCTACCAAAGAGCGGATGTCACCAGTTGGAAGATTTGTCTTAGATTGGCGGTTTTGCGCTTCCTTCAAGTATATTAGCATAAAGTAGCCGACTGTATGGTTTGGAGAAATGTTGAATGTCTTAGCTTCCTTGGGTATCTCGTTTTTAAGCTTGGATTCCAACATTTCAAAAGAAACTTCATTGAGAAACTCAGAGAGTTGTGCAATAGTGTCGTCTTTAAGTTTAGAAATTGGTTTGCCAGCATTCTCAGACCAGCGAAGGAATGTGCTCACGACCTCAAAGGCATCCTTATCACTCAATAAGTCCATGTTCAATCTAGAAGCAGCAACGATGGCTTTTGCTTCGTTTGGTTTTCTGCGCTTAAAACCTTCCCAGTATTTAGCATTTTGACCATCACCCATAGCATGGACTGCATCCATGATTTTGTTGTTGATATTATGTTGGCTAAGTGAACTTTGTGCCGCTTTCTTTTGCTCAGCAAGTTTTCTCATTTCTTCATTATGTTTATTACCATTATGGTTGATGATGAAGATTACTGCTACAACAATGAGAATAATAATTAGAATTGTCATACGTGTAGTTTCGTTCTATGCCCGATAGCACCCAAACGAGTCTGTTATTAAACGCAGAAGCGTGGTGCCGTATGCCACACTTCTTAATGTACAGGCCCTGAGAAAGCCATTGGAAACAGATGTGGGAATAACAGCCCCACGCATATGCGTGGAGACCATTATATCATCTCTTGTTTCCATTGTTTGAAGGTTCTCAGGCTTCGTACATACAAGAAGAAGACATAACGCCTCTTATTTTCAATATGTCTTGGTAAGAGTAGACTCTAACCAAATACAAAGATAGCGAATTTATATGATACACAATCTTAATTGGGATAAAATCAATGATTTGATGATTATTTTATCTATTTGGATTTTATCTATTTGCACCTCTATTGGTCATAAACTACTTATAACGCTGATTTTTGTAGATATTCAACAATTCTCGACAACACTTATTGCTTTTCATCTATTCAATATATTACAAGGAGAATAATGTTTAAGCGTATTCAATCCCATTTAAAGAACTGGCGAATAAGTCCGTGTGGGAACAAAACGGGAACAATAGACGCAAAATAAAATCGGCTAGGCATTGATATTCAATTACTTATCCGATTTACTCGTACCTGGACCCGGCCTACCTCCGTGAGGACGGCACGCCGCGCGACTTCTCAGACCATGAGGGGCGTGAGGCGATGAAGGCAAATATCCAGGAGAATACCGATATTCTTCTGACCGCCATCAACGACTTCACCACCTTCAAGAACGAACTTCTGAAGAGCATCCCTGAGAAAGTGGAGGCAAACCTGTCGCAGAAGCATGAGGCACTGCTCGAAAAGTTCTACAAGTACCGCATCTATTATATCTTCTCGCTTGTATTCTCCATTGCTTTCGGCACATGCTTCACTGTTCTCTTTTGGTTCCGCAATGCGCAGCTCGACGACAGCCACAGCGCCGGGGCCCACGCCAAGCTCTCCTACAAGGACATGTTCAGCGGACTGTTCGCCTACCTCGAGGGCGGATGGAAACGCTTGTGGAGCGACATCGCCTACGGCACAACGCTCGACTCCCAGGCCCACACCGTCATCGAGGCCTCGCACATGCCCAATCACAGCAACCGCTTCTCGCTCTCCGCCTACGGCCGCAAGGACATCAGCTGGCACACCACCCAGATAGAGCTTCAGGCCACCGCCACACGCCTCAGGAGCGAGATGCTGCGCCAGGCCGTGCTCTCCACCTTCACCACCACGGGCTACCGGCTGCGCGGCTCGCTCTCCTTCGACATCATCACCGGCTGTCGCGTGGACTACAGCGCGACATGGATGCGCAACCGCTCCGTCTCGGGCAGCCACAGGACGACCTACAACGAGTGGAACCAGCGGGGCCGCCTCAACATGCAGCTCGTGCCCTCGCGCCTGATCCTCAACGTTAACCTCGACCACACGCACAACAGCAGTCTGTCGTCGAGCCGCAAGGACTATGTCTTCCTCGGCAGCGGCATGCTGTGGAAGGTGTGCAAGGCCGTGGACCTCAACCTCGACGGCGACAATCTGACCAACATACGCCGTTATTCCTCGCGCTCACTGGGAGACATGGAGGAGTATTACACCGAGTGCCGCCTCCGGCCGCTGTCCGTAACGCTCACCGCACACATCCGCCTGTGAGCCACGCGCGCCGGGCGACCTGCTTCCGCCGGCCGCCGAAGCCCTGTATAGCGCTTCGTATAAGCATTGGAAAAGTCAACTTCCCCCGCAGGGGCAAAACAAAAGAGGAGATGATTTAAATCAGACAGTTGATCCAAATCATCTCCCCCTTTAAATTCTCCCATTCCTCCTCTGATTTCTCTCAGGGGGAGGAATGTACTTTTAAAGCTGTCGCGCAGCGCCGGCCGCGGAGCATTTTTCAAAATCTCCCTCTCCCGCTATGCGTCGCGGCGGACGGAGGCGTGGCGCCAGATGCGCAGCATGTAATAGCAGAAGTGGACGGCGCCCATCACGAAGGCGATGATAAGGAGCACCTTGGACGACTGCCAGCCGGCCGTCTGCTGATGCCAGAGGCCCGTGATGAAGCACAGGACCGAGAGCGTCAGGCCCAGGGCGTTGAGCACCGTCTCGCCCTTGCGATGGCGCAGGCCCTGCTCGAGATGAGAGTGATGAATGCCGTAGAGCGAATAGACATCCAGGCCGATCACCATCCAGATGACGAGCCTGATCCATGTGTCGGCGGGCAGGAAGATCATGAGGCCGAAGCAGGTGAGGATGCCGAGCATCGGGATGAGCGGCACAAGGGGCACACGGAAGGCGCGCTCCACATCGGGCATCGTCTTGCGCAGGATGATGACGGCGGCGCACACCAGCGTGAAGGCCAGCAGTGTGCCGATGCTGGTCATCTCGCCCGCCACCTCGGCCGGCACGATGGCGGCCAGCAGTGCCACAGCCACCATGAACAGCAGATTGCTGTGCGCAGGCGTGCGGAAGCGCGGATGAATGCGCGAGAAGAACGGCGGCAGCAGTCCGTCGCGGCTCATGGAGAGGAACACACGGCTCTGGGCCATGAGCGTCACCATGATGACCGAGCAGTAGCCCACGAGGATGGCGAGCGACACGGCGGCGTTGAGCCACGGATAGGCGGGGTGAAGCACGCCCGCGGCGTTCGTGGTGCCGATGTGACTGATGGCCACCGCCACGGGAGCGATGCCCTTGAGACCGCTGAACTCGTGGTAGTCCGCCACGCCGGTCATCACGTAGCCGAACGCTATGTAGAGCACCGTGACCACCAGCAGCGAGCACAGGATGCCAATAGGCATGTCGCGACGCGGATTGCGGCTCTCCTGGGCCGCCGTACTCACCGCGTCAAAGCCGAGAAACGCGAAGGACACCACGGCAGCGCCCCTGAGGATGCCGGAGAAGCCGAACTCGCCCAGCTTGCCCGTATTCGCCGGGATGAAGGGGTGCAGATTGTCCGCGTTGACGTACTTCCAGCCGAGGATCACGAACACGATGATCACGCCTATCTTGAGCGCCACGATGATATTGTTGACGATGGAACTGCCCTCCACGCCGCGGATGAGGAACAGGCTCATCACCACCACGATGGCGGCGGCGGGCAGATTGACCACGCCTCCGTCCCACGGGCAGGCGGTCAGCGATGGCGGCAGGAAGATGCCCACGTGCTCGAGGAAGACCACAAAATAGCGGCTCCAGCTGATGCTCACCGTCGTGGCGGCCACCGTGTATTCGAGCACCAGATCCCAGCCTATGATCCAGGCCACGAGCTCGCCCATAGTGGCGTAGGAATACGTGTAGGCCGAACCGGAGACGGGGATGATGGAGGCAAACTCGGAGTAGCAGAGCGCGGCGAAGCAGCAGCCCACAGAGGCCAGCAGGAAGGAGAGGATAATGGCGGGCCCGGTATAGTTGGCCGCCACTGTGCCGGTGATGGAGAATAGTCCGGCGCCCACGATGACGCCTATGCCGAAGGCCACGAGGCTCACGGGCCCGAGCACACGTCTGAGCGTGCCCTTGCCGGTCTCTGACGCCTCAGCCTGCAGGAGGCTGATTGGTTTGCGAATAAATAGTCCCATATCTTACGAAATCCATTGCAAAATTAATAAAATACGCAATAGTAATGACTTCCGCGGGGATGAAGAGGTAAAGAATGGCAAAAAAGAAGCGGAATAGAATAATTTGCTTATCTTTGCAGCCAGAAAACAAGCTGTCTCCATAGTTCAATGGATAGAACAGCAGTTTCCTAAACTGCTGATCCGGGTTCGATTCCCGGTGGAGATACTCCCTGACAGCGCGACGGCCATAGAATGGCAGCCGCGCTGTCTTGGTTTTGGGGGGTCTCAGGGCCGGATTTACGGGATGAAATGCCCCCATTCCGTGGCGCGCGGAAGGGCTATTTTTAGGCCTTTGTAAATCCCTGAAAATAAGTGTCTCCGGAAGGGCAAAATTACATTTGAGACGAGAGAAACTACATTTGAGGTAGTTTTCCTCATGTCCTATGTGAGCATCTCAGCATGCGGGACGGTTTTTGAAGTGTGGGGAATGACTGCTTCCGATAAGCGGAAAAAACGCACCCGTTTCGGATGGCGAAGATATAATTGCGGTGCCGATGAGAGACAACATATATAAGCGTGCATCGCATTTAATTGTGCGCACATAAAAAAGGGAGAGAGGAGTTCACGATATACTTTTGGGCCGCGATAGCTGGGAGGGCCGTTGCCCTCAACGGCCGCCAGCCGCCGCATAAAGTATAGGAAGGAACATGCGCATTCGCGCCACTACAGCTTTCGCGAGTCACTTGCATCGCATATTACTTCGCGCTCTGCCCTTTCGGGCATGCGGGCCGCGCTGCAGCGGCCCTCCCAGCTATTTTCCCCGCACACCAATCTCTGCGCCCGCACTTGCGGCCGCCCGAAGGGCAATTTTGGCCCCCTTTGTAACTACATCATTATCAGTGTCTCCGGAAGGGCAAAATTACATTTGAGACGTTTTCAACTACCTCAAATGTAGTTCTCCTTAGGTCCTATGTGAGCATCTCAGCATGCGGGACGGTTTTTTGAAATGTGGGGAATGGCTTCTTCTAATATGCGGAAAAAGCATGCGATTTTCGAATGGCGAAGATACAGTAGCTGTGTCGGTGAGAGACAACTTATAAAAGCGTCCACCGCATTTTGTTGTGCGCCCATAAAAAGGGCGGGAGAAGTTCACGATATACTTTTGGGCCGCGATAGCTGGGAGGGCCGTTGCCCTCAACGGCCGCCAGCCGCCGCATAAAGTATAGGAAGGAAAATGCGCATTCGCGCCACTACAGCTTTCGCGAGTCACTTGGATCGCAAATTACTTCGCGCTCTGCCCTTTCGGGCATGCGGGCCGCGCTGCAGCGGCCCTCCCAGCTATCGCCCGCGCAATGCTTTATGCACTCTTTATTGCGCAATCTCTTATGCGGCGTGAGGGCCGCATTCCAGCGTCCCTCACGGCTATCGCGGCGCGAATCATTTCCTTCGCACCATTTATCATTATTCTCTACCTTATCAGGCTGCGCTACACATTGCTGGCGGCGGCTTCGATAAGCTTCACGGCGCCGTCGATGCCGAGGCGCGAGGTGTTGACCACGAGGTCGTAGTAGTCCATGTCCTTCCAGCGGTGGCCGGTGTACTGCCAGGCGTGGTTGGCGCGGCCACGGTTGACCGTCTCTATCTTGCGCGCGGCGGCCTGCGGGGTGAGCCCGTCCTTGGCGACCACCTGGCGGACGGCGAAGTCGCGGTCGCTCTCCACGAACACACGCAGCACATGCTTGTCATTGCGCAGGATGTCGCCGGCGAGGCGGCCCATGATGACGCAGGGCGAGGCCTTGGCCAGTTCGCGTATCGTGCGGCTCTGGCTGACGAAGATGGCGTCGTCGTGACTCGGGTTCATCGAGGGCGGAATGCTCTTGTCGGTGAAGATGAGCTCCCAGAGGCGTGCGTTGGAGATGTTCTGCTCGTTCTCGGCCACGAAGTCGGTCGTGTAGCCCAGTTCGCGGGCGGTGCGGTCGATGATGTCCTTGTCGTAGAAGGCTATGCCGAGCTGCTCGGCTATCTTGCGGCCCACGATGCGGCCGCCGCTGCCATATTCGCGGGCGATGGTGATGACGCGGGGCGAGGTGGGCGGTATCTCCTCCTCTTCTCTCTCTTCCTCGACCTCCTCGATGCGCTCGGCGCGCGGGATGAAGATAATGTCGAGCCAGGCGATGTGGGGCGAGAAGACACGCACCATAAATCCGACGTAGAACATGGAGAACAGTGTGCCGACGCCCACCATCTTCCAGTCCCAATGGCCGAAGAAGCAGAACATGAACACCACTGCCACGCAGACAAGGCCCGTATCGGAGCACATCTTGACGCGGCCGAAGTCCTTCTTTACAAACTTGGAGATGGCCAACGGGAAGCCTTCGCCGGCGAGCATGAGCGAGTCGCAGCGCACCTCGCAGGCTATGCCGAAGGCGAGGATGGCGCCGCCTGCCATCAGTTCGAGAAACCGGAGCGGATAGCCCATGAAGAGCGGCAGGTCGAAGGGCACCTGAAGGAACCCGGTGATCCACATCGTAAGGTCGGTATAGAAGCCGAAGAGGAACGACACGAGGATCTGTGTGAGCTGCCGGCGCTCAAAGTCGCGACGGAGAAGCAGTATCTGCGCGAGGATGAAAAAGACATGCATGCAGATGGTGAACTGCCCCATCGTCATCGGCGAGCCCGGCACAAGCGAGAGCACGTAGGGCGGCGCCGAGATGGGCGACGAACCGAGATTGGCCCTTATCGAAAGCGATGTGCCAAAGGCAATAATAAAAAGAATGAATATAAAACTGACGTAACGCCGAAGCCACTCCGCGCGGCTTCTTCCGGAAATCCCGTTCACTGAGACAGATGTTTTAAAGTCGGCTGCAAAATTAGACAATTCTATTCTCTACGCGATGAAAAACCGACAAAACAGCTGCAAAAGCTTTATAAAAGCTATTTTGTGTAAACTGCGAGACACAAAAAGGCGCATGCCCGCTCCCGCCCCCGCTTCCCGCTTTTGCGCTCAGCGGCATGGCCTTCTGTAAGCCGCTGTTTGGCCGGACGGGAAATAATATGTATTATTGCAGGAGCAACATAAGTATGACACCTATCCCCATGATCCGCAACACAACCCTCACCGCGGCCACGATGGCCTCGGTAGCCTCGCTGGCGATGCCCCGGGCCGCCGCGCAGACCCCCGTCACGGGCGGCGGGACGCAGCGCCCCAACATCCTCTACATCATGTGCGACGACCACGCCATGCAGTGTATCAGCGCCTACGGCAGCGCCGTCTCCAAGCTCGCTCCCACGCCCAACATCGACCGCCTCGCCGCGCGCGGCATGCTCTTCGACAACTGCTTCGTGGAGAACTCGCTCTCGGCTCCCGCCCGCGCCTGTCTCATGACGGGGCTCTACTCCCACCAGAACGGGCAGCGGCAGCTCTGCGAGGGCATCGACACGACGAAGACCTTCTTCACCGAACTCCTGCAGGGCGCGGGCTACGAGACGGCGGTAGTGGGCAAGTGGCACCTCATGTGCGAGCCTAAGGGATTCGATTACTACGACGTGCTCGACGATCAGGGGAAATACTACAATCCGACATTCTGCCACAAGGGCGCCTGGGGGAAGTACGAGCGCGAGGAAGGCTACGCCACGGACCTCATCACGGACCACGCGCTCGAGTTTCTCGAAAAGCGCGACAAGAGCAAACCGTTCTGCCTGCTGGTGCACCACAAAGCGCCTCACCGGAGCTGGTTTCCCGCTCCCAGATACGTGGGCCGCTATGACGGGACAGTGTTCCCGCTGCCGGAGACATTCTGGGATGACTACGCCACGCGCGGTTCGGCGGCCCGCACGCAGAAGATGGAGATAGGCCGCGACATGCAGCTCATCCTCGACCTCAAGGTGCCGGAGCTCCTGGACACCGCCAGCGTGGAGAGCATGGACTCCTACTCGGGGCTGATGGGCGAACTGGGGCGCATGACGCCGGCGCAGAGGGAGAACTGGGACAAATATTATATGCCGCGCAACCGCCGCTTCCTCGACGCTCACCTCACGGGGCGGGCGCTGGAGGAGTGGAAGTACCAGAACTATATGCGCGACTACATGGCCGTCATCGCCTCGGTGGACGAGAGTGCGGGCCGCCTTTTAGACTATCTGGAGCAGCAGGGCCTGGACAGCAACACGGTGATCGTCTACACCTCCGACCAGGGCTTTTACATGGGCGAGCACGGCTGGTTTGACAAGCGCTTCATGTATGAGGAATCGCTCCACACGCCGCTCATCATCTCGTGGCCGGGGCACATAAAGGCCGCAAGCCGCTGCTCCGAGATGGTGCAGAACATCGACTTCGCCCCCACATTCCTCACGCTCGCCGGCATACGGCAGCCCGCGGAGATGACCGGCCTGCCGCTGCAACCGCTCTTCGCCGACGGAGAGGCGAAGCACTGGCGGCAGAGCATCTACTACCACTACTACGACTACCCCACCTGGCACAACGTCCGCAAGCACGACGGCGTGCGCACAGAGCGCTACAAGCTCATCCACTTCTACGGCAAGGGCGGCGAGGGCGCCGTGGCGGAGAACAAGTACCAGCACACGCCCGGGACGAAGGAATACAACACGCTCCAGTACCTCAGGAGCATCCATTACTTCGACTCCGTGCCCGACCCTGACATCGACTACTACGAGCTCTACGACCTGAAGACCGATCCCCACGAGCTGCACAACATCTACGGAGTCAAGGGGACGGAGCGCGAGACGGCGCGCCTCATGAAGCTCCTCAGGCAATATCGCAAGGACCTGAAGGTGAACGAATAGGATTCGGAGGGCAGCAGAACCCCCTTCTGCTTTCGCCTCCGGGGAATTGATGGCCGTAAAATGCCCCGCGGCGGGAAGGATATGTATCGCCGAAGGACGCATATATATTGCGACGGCAAGCATTCACATCGCGGCGGTAAGTTTTCACATCTCGGCGGGAAGTTTTCACATCTCGGCGGGAAGCATATATATTTGCGGCAGCAAACTTTTCCCACATAAGAAAAGGCTTTCCGCACGTAGGAAAATCCCCGTGGGACGAGCGAAAATTCCACTCGCAGATAAAAAAATTTATCTCGTAGTAGACGATCCGTCCACTCGCAGAAGAAAATATTTATCTCGCAGTAGAATTCAGCCCTCTCTGAGGCGCCGGTTCCCTTATACTTGCGAAGCCTCAGAATCACCCTCTCCGGAGCCGCAGCAAAGCATCTCATCCGGCTCAGCATCCGTCTCCTGAGCGCCACATCCGGCCGCGCCGCCGGGAGATGGGGCGCCGCAGTCCTCCGACGCATGCCCGCAGGGGCGGCAAACAGGCTTATATTCGCTTTTAGCGGGATAATGTGAGCACGGAAACTCATTTTTTCGTAAATTAGCTCCCGAAACTGAAAGTAATACCTCAGCCGCATCATTATGACCAAGGACAACCATCGCAAATACGGTACCCGCGACATCCTGACGCGGGCGCTGCTCATCGTCGCCTGCGTCGTGGTGGTGACGCTGCTGTTGCCGCGCGAGAAACGCTTCGGCTACGATTTCAAGGCCGGCAAGCCCTGGACTCACGCCCAGATAATAGCCGACTACGACTTCCCCATCTACAAGAGCGACGAGGCGCTTCAGGCCGAGCGGGACAGCGTGGAGAAACTCTTTCAGCCCTACTTCAGCGAGGACAAGAGCGTGCGCACCACACAGGTGCTGCGCCTCAGACACGACCTCATGGAGGGGTCGCTCAAGGGCATGCCGCGCGACATGGCCCGCCAGATAATGGCGCGGATAGACACCGTCTACAGCGTGGGCATCGTCAAGGCCGAGGATATGCGCGCCATGACCGACAGCGGCGTGTCGAGGATAAGGGTCATCAGCGGCCGCGAGGCCAGGACACGCAAGACCGACGAGATCTTCTCCACGCGCTCCGCCTACGGCTATGTGCTGAGCGCCGACAGCTCTGCCGCCCACCGTGAACAGCTCACGCAATATAATCTGAACAACTATATCGAGGCCAATCTCAACTTCGACCGCTCGCGCTCCGCTGCCGCGCGCCGCGACCTGATGGACGCCATCACGCCGACCTACGGCCTGGTGCAGAGAGGGCAGAAGATCATCGGCCAAGGCGAGATCATCACACCGCAGACCTACGACATTCTCAAATCGCTCGAGAAGGAGTCGGAGGTGCGCAACCTGCCCTCGCGCGGCATGCGCCTGATGATAGGCGGACAGCTGCTGCTGGTGCTCGTGACGTTCTCGTGCTTCTTCGTCTACATCAAGATGTACCGGCCCGAGTACTTCTGCTCGCTGCGCACGTTCATCTTCCTGCTGGTGCAGGTGACCATCTTCCCCATCGCCACATCGCTGCTTCCCGCCACGCCGCGGGCGCTGATCTTCGTGCTGCCGTTCTCCATGACGGGCATCTTCATGCGCATCTTCACGGACACGAGCACCGCGTTCGTGGCTATCGGCAGTTCGGTGCTGCTCGGTTCGCTGGCCATAGCCGACCCGCAGCAGTTCCTGCTGGTCAACTTCGCGGCGAGCACGGCGGCCATCTTCACGCTCCACGACCTGCAGCAGCGTTCGCAGCTCTTCCCCACGGCGCTGATAGCCACGCTCACGGCGCTCTTCACGGCGATGGCCTACGACCTGGCTCAGGGCATGACGCTGACGGACCTCAATCCGCAGCTGTACATCTACATCACCATAAGCGGCGTCCTGCTGCTGTTCTCCTACCCGCTGCTCTACATCGTGGAGAAGGCCTTCGGCTTTGTCTCCTCTGTGACCCTCATCGAGCTCTCCAACATCAACACACCACTGCTCAGGCGCATGTCTCGCGAGGCTGCGGGCACGTTCAATCACTCCATGCAGGTGGCCAACCTCGCCGCCGACGCGGCCGCCAAGATAGGCGCCAAGGTGCTGCTGGTGAGAACGGGCGCCTTCTACCACGACATCGGCAAGATGCTCAACCCCGCATTCTTTACGGAGAACCAGAGCGGCGTCAACCCTCACAACCAGCTCTCGCCGGAGGCCAGCGCGCGCATCATCATCTCGCATGTCACCGAGGGAATGAAGCTGGCCGACAAATATCACCTGCCCAAGGCCGTCAAGGACTTCATCCCCACGCACCACGGCAAGAGCAAGGCCAAGTATTTCTACATCACGTGGCTCAACTCTCATCCCGGCGAGACGCCGCCTGAGGACGTGTTCACCTATCCAGGCCCCAATCCCTACACCAGGGAGCAGGCCATCCTGATGATGGCCGACAGCGTGGAGGCAAGCTCGCGCTCGCTCAAGGAGTACACCGAAGCCTCCATCACGGAGCTTGTCAACCGCATCATCGACACTCAGGTCAAGGAGGGCTACTTCCTCAACTGCCCCATCACGTTCAGGGATATCTCGGACATCAAGCACGTGTTTATCGACTGCCTCAAGACCATCTACCACTCCCGCATACAGTACCCCGAGTTCAACAACGCCAGCGACAAGACCCATCCTACGCGTCAGCGCAACCTGGGCGGCCTCTTCGGCAAGTATCGTCTGTAGCGCGGGCCGCGGGACGATGGACAATGTAACATAGCAATTAATCATCATGGAAAGGACTATTACCATTCTCTGCAAGAACAACGGCGAGAGCATCGATATTCCCCTGGGCTCCACCCTGACGGAAGCCTACGAGGCTCTCGGCCTCGATATGCCGCACGGCGCCGCCTGCGCAGAGGTCAACAACACGGTGGAGAACATGAACTATGTGCTCTTCTCCAACTCAGACATAAAATTTCTCGACATCACCACGCCCTCGGGCATGCGGACCTACACGCGCTCGCTCTTCTTTGTGCTGAGCAAGGCCGTGGCCGACAGCTTCCCCAATGTGCAGGTGAGGATCGACACGCCCGTGAGCAACGGCTACTATTGCCGCCTGCTGCAGGAGGGAGACATTACCGACGACGAGGTCAAGGCGCTCGAGAAGAGGATGCGCGAAATCATCGAGGCCGATATCCCGTTCCGCCGCATCAAGGCTCACACCGATGATGTGGTAAAGCGCTTCAGGGCGCAGGGCCACGAGAGCAAGGCCAAGCTCATTGAGAACGGCGGCTCGCTCTACTCATATTATTATATGCTGGAGGACACGATGGACTACTTCTACGGCGCGCTGCTGCCCTCCACCGGATGCATCTGGCTCTTCGGCATAGAGAAATATCACGACGGCGTACTGCTGCGCCTGCCCGACCCCACGGCGCCCGACAAGCTCTGCCCGCTCATCAAGCAGGAGAAGATGTTCGGTGTCTTTCAGGAGAATCACGAGATACAGCGCATCATCGGCCTCAACACCATCGGCGACATGAATATGCTCATATCCCAGGGCCATGTCAACGAGATGATCAATGTCTCCGAGGCCCTGCAGGAGAAAAAGATAGCCCACATCGCCGACGAGATAGCCAGCAGGAAGGACGTCCGGGTGGTGCTCATCTCCGGGCCCTCGTCGAGCGGCAAGACGACCTTCAGCAAGCGCCTCTCCGTGCAGCTCCTCGCCAGCGGCCTCAAGCCCTACCCCATCTCGATGGACAATTACTTTGTGGACCGCGATAAGACACCGCGCACGCCCTCGGGCGACTACGACTTCGAGAGCCTGCACGCGCTCAACACCGAACTGCTCGCCTCGCAGCTCAACACGCTCATCGCCGGCGGCGAGGTGGAGCTGCCCAAGTACAACTTCCAGACGGGCAAGAGCGAGAAGAGCGGTGTCCGCCTCAGGACCGACGGCAACACCATCATCGTGATGGAGGGCATACACGGGCTCAATCCCGAACTGACCGCTCAGGTGCCCGAGAAAAACAAGTTCCGCATCTACGTCTCGGCTCTCACCTCCATTCTGCTCGACGACCACAACTATATCCCCACGACCGACAACCGTCTCCTGAGGCGCATCGTGCGCGACTACAAGTATCGCGGCTATTCGGCCCGCGACACGATAGCCCGCTGGCCGAGCGTGAGGGCCGGCGAGAAGAAATGGATCTTCCCCTACCAGGAGAATGCGGACGTGATGTTCAACAGCGCGCTCATCTTCGAGCTCGCGGTGCTCAAACCCCGCGTCATGCCGCTGCTGCGCGACGTAGACGAGCGCTATGAGGAGCACAGCGAGGCCTACCGCCTTATGAAGTTCCTCTCCTACATCAAATCCATTCCCTCCGAAGGTCTTCCTCCCACCTCATTGCTGAGAGAATTTGTGGGCGGCAGCACCTTCCACTATTAATCATCCTCTCTTATACATGCGAGTACTTCTGGTAAATACCTCAGAACATACCGGCGGGGCTGCCATTGCGGCCTCGCGACTCAGAGATGCCCTCGGCAATAACGGCGTCAAGGCCACGATGCTCGTCGGTCACAAGGACTCCGAGCTCATCACCGTCGCCGAGCCCCATCAGGAGCGTCTGCTCAGGCTCAACTTCCTGCGCGAGCGCCTCACGATACTGCGGGCCAACCGCCTCCACCGCTACCGCCTCTTCGAGACCGACGCCGCGCGCTACGGCCTCGACATCACGGGGCTCAAGGAGTTTCAGGAGGCCGACATCATCCACCTCCACTGGATCAATCAGGGCTTCCTCTCCCTCTCAGGCATCCGCAGGATCATCGCCTCGGGCAAGCCCGTCGTCTGGACCATGCACGACATGTGGCCCTTCACCGGAATATGCCACTACGCGGGCGAGTGCGACCGCTACAAGGACAGCTGCGGCCGCTGCCCGCTGCTCTGGGGCGGCGGAAGCGCCCGCGACCTCTCCCACCGTGTCTTCCTGCGCAAGAAGCACCTCTACGAGGGCGCGCCGCGCATCACCTTCGTGTCCTGCTCCGACTGGCTCGCCGCCACGGCCCGCGAGAGCCGTCTTTTAGAGGGCAAGCAGATATACAGCATCCCCAATCCCATCGACACCAGGCTCTACGCCCCCGCCACCACGGCGCTGGCGCGTACCAGGCTCGCCCTGCCGCTGGGCAAGACACTCCTGCTCTTCGCCGCCTTCCGCGTCACCAATAAGATCAAGGGCATCGACTACCTCGTCGAGGCTCTCACACGCCTCACCAAGGAGCATCCCGACATCGCCTCCAACATGGCCCTCGTGGCCGTGGGCAAGGACAGCGACGCCCTGCGCTCCCTCCTGCCCGTCAAGGTCTACCCCATGGGCTATGTCAGCAACGAGCGCCGCATGATAGACATCTACAACGCCTGCAACCTCTTTCTCACGCCCACCCTGCAGGACAACCTGCCCAACACGGTCATGGAGGCCATGGCCTGCGGTGTGCCCTGCGTGGCATTTCGTGTCGGCGGTCTGCCGCAGATGATAGACCACCTCGACAACGGCTACCTCGCCGCCGAGCGCGATGCGGCCGACTTTGCAGAGGGCATCATGTGGTCCCTGCGCCCGGACAACTACGAGCGCCTGCGCACAGCGGCCCGCCAGAAGGTGACATCCACATTCTCCGACGCGGTCATCGCACGCCGCTTCTCCGACCTTTACCTTAGCCTGATCGGAGGAAGAGAGTCATGAGCACCGCCAATCCCAAAATCACCGTAGCCACGGTCACCTATAATGCGGTCGATGTCATCGAGCGCACCCTTGAGAGCGTGGAGGAGCAGGACTATCCCCATGTGGAGCACATCATCGTCGACGGCAACTCGCACGACGGCACCATCGAGGCCGTGATGCACTATCAGGAGCGCGGTAGCCGCGAGGGACATCCCCACGAGATAGCCGCCATCAGCGAGCCGGACAGGGGCATCTACGACGCGATGAACAAGGCGCTCAAGGCGGCCACGGGCGATTTTATCGTCTTCCTCAATGCGGGCGACAAATTTCCCTCGCCCACCACGCTCAGTTCGGTGGCCGCCCTTATCGACGACGACACGGCGGTCATCTACGGCGACACGGACATCGTGGACAACGACGGGCGCTTCATCCGCCACCGCCGCCTTGCTCCGCCGCCCGACCTGACGTCGCGCAGTTTCCTCAAGGGCATGCTCGTGTGCCATCAGGCCTTCTTCGCGCGCCTCAGGATAGCGCGCCGCATCCCCTACAACCTCCGCTACCGCTTCTCGGCGGACTACGACTGGTGCATCCGTGTGATGCGCACCGCCGAGAGGGCCGGCATGAAACTGCGCTACGCCGGCATCGTCACGGCGCTCTATCTGGACGGCGGCATGACGGTGCGCAATCACCGCCGCTCGCTCATGGAGCGCTTCATGGTCATGACGCGCCTCTACGGCCTGCACAACGCCATCGCAATGCACCTCTGGTTCATCGTCCGGGCCTTTATCAGGAAATAACTGAGGCTGATTCCTCCCGCCCGCCACGACTTGGAGGACGAGGAGAATACCTTATTATATATAAGGAATAGGCGGAAAGAAAACGCAATACCATCCGGCCGGAGAAATGTCTTTTATGGCAATTCTCCGGCCGCGTCTTTGGCAGAAGATCTTCTTTTATAAGTCCTCGCACGCCGGCTTCGCTAATGTATCTTCGGCATTCGAAAATCGCGCACTTTTTCCGCTTATCGAAAAAGGCATTCCCACACAATCCAAAAACCGTCCCGCATGCTGTGTTACTCACATAGGACCTGAGGAAAACTACATTTGAGGTAGTTGAAAACGTCTCAAATGTAGTTTTGGCCTTCCGGGAGCGTTGAAAATCATATAGTTGCAAAGGGCCAAAAATCGCCCTTTCCGGGGTCGCAGAAATGTGCATTCTATACCATTTGCCATATTGCGGGGCGGGCTGATAAGAGCGAATATTAATAATGTGAGCGGCGCTAACTGGGAGGGCCGCTGCAGCGCGGGCCAAGAGCGAGTCGGTAAATCTTACGTGCTGTAAGCGGCGAGAAATTAGTATCGCGTATTCCTTCGCGCACACTCTTATGCGGCGGACGGCCCCTGAGGGTAGCGGCCCTCCCAGTTAAAGCGTCGCAAATGTATGTCGCGCGTTTCGCCGCGCACTTTCTTATGCGGAATGCGGCCCCTGAGGGTAGCGGCCCTCCCAGTTAAAGCGTCGCAAATGTATGTCGCGCGTTTCGCCGCGCACTTTCTTATGCGGAATGCGGCCCCTGAGGGCAGGGGCCCTCCCAGTTAATTCTCGCGCACATGAGTTTATTACGCGCCTATCTTGACCGCACCGTAACGCCCTCCCAGTTATTTCCCGCGCAAAGCCAACACAAAATTTCTTCTTCAAGAATAAGGCATTCTCCTCTTTCTCCCCTTCCATCATCCCTTGCGGGACAGGGCGAAAAGCAGCGGTCCGCAGCGCAATTCGGCATGCGCTGCGGACCGTATTAATATGTGCTCGTCCACTTCTTCCGCTCTGCATTCCGCGAAAGCGGGAAGAAGGCGGATCTTACTTGACGATGATCAGACTATAGTTCTTCTTGCCCCTCTGTACGATGATGTAGCGGCCGTCGATGAGGTCTTCGGAGTCGATGGGGCGGTCAAACTGGGCGAGCTTCTCCTTGTTGATGCTCACGCCGCCGCCCTGTGTGAGTTTGCGCATCTCGCCCTTGGAGGCGAAGCACTTGGTCGTCTCGGCCAGCAGGTCGACGGCACGCGCGCCGAGCACCTGGTCGCGCGCCACCTCGTAGTGGGGCACGCCGGCGAATACGTCGAGCAGTGTGCGCTCGTCGAGCTTGAGCAGGCTCTCCTTGGTGGCCTTGCCGAAGAGGATATTGGAGGCCTCGAGGGCCATGTTGTAGTCGTCCTCGGAGTGGACGAGGCATGTCACCTCGCGCGCCAGAAGCTTCTGGAGGGAGCGGCGTCCCGGGTCCTCGCGGTGGGCGGCGATGGCAGCGTCGATCTCCTCGCGGCTGAGGGAGGTGAATATCTTGATGTAGCGCTCGGCGTCGTCATCGGCCACGTTGAGCCAGAACTGATAGAATGCGTAGGGGGACGTGCGCTCGGGGCTCAGCCAGATGTTGCCGCTCTCGGTCTTGCCAAACTTGCGGCCGTCGCTCTTGGTGATGAGCGGGCAGGTGAGGCAGTAGGCCGTGGCCTCCTGACCTAAGGTGCGGCGTATGAGCTCTGTGCCGGTGGTCATGTTGCCCCACTGGTCGTTGCCGCCCATCTGAAGCTTGACGCCGCGGTGGGAGTAGAGGTAGAGGAAGTCGTAGCCCTGCAGGAGCTGATAGGTGAACTCGGTGAAGGAAAGGCCGTCGCGGGCCTCGCCGTTGAGGCGCTTCTGCACGCTGTCCTTAGCCATCATATAGTTGACCGTGATATGCTTGCCGATATCGCGCACGAAGTCGAGGAAGCTGTAGTCCTTCATCCAGTCGTAGTTGTTCACCATCTCGGCCTTGTTGGGCTCTGTGCCGTCAAAGTCGAGGAATTTGGCCACTTGCTTCTTGATGCACTCCTGATTGTGATAGAGCGTGTCGGCGTTAAGCAGGTTGCGCTCCTGGCTCTTGCCCGAAGGGTCGCCGATCATGCCGGTAGCCCCGCCCACGAGGAGGAAGGGCTTGTGGCCGCAGCGCTGCAGGTGGCGGAGCATCATGATGCCGCACAGGTGGCCTATGTGAAGCGAGTCGGCCGTCGGGTCGGTGCCCAGATAGGCGGATACCATTTCCTTCTGCAGTAATTCCTCAGTGCCCGGCATTATCTGAGCCAGCATGCCGCGCCATTTCAATTCTTCTACGAAATTCATCGAATGAACAGAGATTTTGTTTTAGTAAGTAATTATATGTGATTGCACTGCAAAGTTACTCATTTCTCCTGAGATAGAGCCCGGAGGCGGCGGAATGGGAGCGAAAAAGGCCATCCCGGAGGCCGGAGAGGCTGGAGGCGGAAAAAATTTGCCCATTTGCTTCGCTGTTATATATAATCTTATTACTTTTGCAGCACCTTAGAGACGGTGGATAGATTTGAGCTGCTTGCAACCACTTAAAAACAATGCTAAAACGAAGGCTCCGGCACAGATGTGGCGCAGCCGCGTGCATTTCCCCCACAAGACATAAGCAGGCTCCTCTACCCCGCCGCCAGGACGAGGCAGAACATACTATTAACCCGCAGGTCGCCGCCATGGCGCGACGGCGTGCACAAAACAAACATATAATGGCATACTTATTCACTTCCGAATCAGTCTCGGAAGGACATCCCGACAAGGTGGCCGATCAGATATCGGACGCCGTGCTTGACGAGCTGCTGGCCTACGACCGCAACTCTAAAGTAGCTTGCGAAACATTAGTAACCACGGGCCAGGTCATTGTGGCCGGCGAGATCAAGACCAAGAGCTATGTGGACCTCCACGATGTGGTGCGCCGCACAATAGGCCGCATCGGCTACACGAAGGCCGAATATAAGTTTGAAGCCGAGTCGTGCGGTGTGCTCAACGCCATCCACGAGCAGAGCGCCGACATCACGCGCGGTGTGGAGCGTCAGGACCCCGACGAGCAGGGCGCCGGCGACCAGGGCATCATGTTCGGCTACGCTACCAATGAGACGGCCAACTATATGCCGCTCACGCTGGCCCTGGCCAACAAGATCCTCACCGTGCTGGCCGCTATACGCCGCGAGGGCAAGGTGATGACCTATCTGCGCCCCGATGCCAAGAGCCAGGTGACGGTAGAGTACGACGACAACAATAAGCCGCTGCGCATAGACACCATCGTAGTATCGACGCAGCACGACGAGTTTATCGAGGCTAAGGACGGCGATCAGGAAGCAGCCGACGAGGCTATGCTCGACCGCATTCGTCAGGACGTGATCAACATTGTCATCCCGCGTGTGATAAGCGAGATCAAGACGGAGAGCATCAAGAAGCTGTTCAACGACAATATCAAATACTTTGTCAACCCGACGGGCAAGTTTGTCATCGGTGGTCCTCACGGCGATACGGGACTCACGGGCCGCAAGATCATAGTAGACACCTACGGCGGCCGCGGAGCGCACGGAGGAGGTGCGTTCTCGGGTAAGGATCCCTCCAAGGTAGACCGCTCGGCCTCCTATGCCGCCCGCTACATCGCCAAGAACCTCGTAGCCGCAGGCGTGGCCGACGAAGTGCTGCTGCAGCTCTCCTACGCCATCGGCGTGGCGCGCCCCACCAGCATCTACATCAACACCAACGGCACCTCGCACGTCAACCTTACCGACGGAGAGATCGCCCGCAAGGTGGAGGAGCTCTTCGACCTGCGCCCGCACCGCATCGAGGAAGCCCTCAAGCTGCGCAATCCTATCTACGAGGAGACCGCCGCATACGGACATTTCGGCCGCGAGCCCCGCGTTGTGACCAAGAGCTTCCACAATCGTTACTTCGGCGACAAGACTGTCAACGTAGAGCTCTTTACCTGGGAGAAACTGGATGCAGTAGACAAGATACGCAAAGCCTTCGGCCTCTGAGCAAACGCCTCGTGCCGCGGGCTATGACCTGAGACGCATAGCAGTGAAGCCCGTTCCTTCGTCGGACGGGCTTCACTTTTCGCATTGAGAGTGTCGTCTGCCGCCCGCAGAGCTTTGCGCTGCGCCTCACATGAGGCGCGCATCACAATATATCTGACATTACGCAAGAACAATCTGACATGAACGATATCAAACAGTGTGCTGTGTACGCCGCCTCGAGCTCGCTGGTGGCGCCGGAGTACATGGAAGCGGCCGCGAACCTCGGACGCCGGCTGGCAAAGGAGGGCATCGGCCTCGTCTACGGCGCCGGCAAAGTGGGGCTTATGGGCGCGGTGGCCGACGCGGCTCTCGGTGCCGGAGGGAAGGTCACAGGCGTCATACCGCAGTTTATGGTGGACAATGGATGGGCTCACGGGGGCCTCACAGACCTTATCGTAACGCCCGACATGCACTCCCGTAAGGAAAAAATCGTATCTTTGGCCGACGCAGCCATAGCCCTGCCCGGCGGAGTAGGCACTCTCGAGGAGCTGTGCGAGGTGATCACGTGGAAGCAGCTGGGGCTGTTCCTCAAGCCGATAGTGATCCTCAATGTCGGGGGCTACTACGACCCGCTCCTCGCTATGCTGGAGAGCGCCGCGCGCGGACACTTCATGCGCCCCGAGCATCTGAAGCTCTGGCGTGTGGCTCGCGATGCCGACGAGGCTGTGGAAGAGGTGCTCACCACCCCGCTCTGGGACAAGAGCATTGGCAAATTTGCGCAGATCTGAGTCTCGCGCCGCCGGCCCTGTAGCCTGAGAGCGCGGGGCCGAGGCACGGGAGAGAAGCAATGGAGACAGAACTGATGAACATGACAACGCTGCCCGTCACGCCGCAGGACACTGTGGCGGCGGAGTATTCCTTTGAGGAGCACAGCGCCGACAGCGCCGGCCTGCACACTGAGGCGCGGCCCAGGACGGTGGCGGGTGTGCTGCGCCTGTTGCCTCCCGACGCTACGCCCGAGCAGCAGGACTCCATCGTGCAGGCCATGGTGCCCATCCCCGAGCCCACCGACCTCTCCACGCGCCCCGATACGCTCAATCTGCCCGGCCTCATCGGCACAGACCCGCGCCACGGATTCCAGTCGTTCGACTTTGTCGACGGCTACTTCTCCTCCTCGCGCTACTTCCACCCCGAGATCCCCTACCGCCAGAACGGCATGGCCGCAGAGCCCGTCACCTATCGCCTCAGCAGCGACGACTACGTCACGGCGCTCCTGCTGATGAGCTTCTTCATCGCCGCCCTGTTCATCGCCCGCAACATCCGCAATCTTAAGGAGAAGGTCAAGAACTTCCTGCGGCCCTACTCCTCCATCACCGACACGATGCAGAGCACCAACACCGAGATACGTGGCCAGACATTCCTCATCCTCCAGACATGCCTCACCATCGCGGTGCTGTTCTTCGACTACACGCAATGGCGCCTCACCGACGTGTTCAATCAGAACTCGCCCTATGTCCTGCTCGGCATCGACACGCTCATCGCCGCGGCCTACTTCGCCATCAAGTTTACCGCCTACCGCTTCGTCAACTGGATCTTCTTCGACCGCAGCCGCAGGCGCTATTGGGGCGAGGTGTACCTGCTCTCGGTGATGGCGCTCGACTTTGCGCTCTTCGTCGTGGCCATGCTCGTGGTCTATTTCGACCTCGCTCTTGAGGCCGCCGGAATGGCCGTCCTTTTGATAGTCGCCCTACTCAAAACGACGTTGTTTATAAAGTGTAAACAAATATTTTTCAATAGTTTTCCCGATTTTGTCCATTTAATTTTGTACTTTTGCACACTGGAAATTTTACCAGTGCTGTTGCTTTGGAAAGCACTGGTTTACTTCAACGAAATATTGACAACGAACATTTAAAGAAATGATCAAGAAAATCCTGGTGTCCCAGCCTCAACCGGCGTCAGAAAAGTCACCCTATTTCGAAATTGCGCAGAAGCACAATGTAGAGTTGGTATTCCGTCCTTTTTTCAAGATTGTAGGTGTAACAGCTAAAGAGTTCAGGAAAGAGAAGGTCAACATCCTCGACTACTCAGCCATCGTTTTCACATCGCGTACAGCCGTCAGCCACTTCTTCCGCCTGGCCAAAGAGATGCGCATCACTATTCCCGAGGACATGAAATACTTCACCATTTCCGAGGTCGTGGCGCTCTACATACAGAAGTTTGTCGTCTATCGCAAGCGCAAGGTGTTCTTCGGTTCATCAGGCAAGCTGCCGGATCTGATCACGGTGATGGCCAAGCACAAGAGCGAGAAATTCCTCATCCCCGTAAGCGACGTGCACGACGAGCATGTGAAGGACATGCTGGCAGACAAGGGACTCAAGTTTAAGGAGGCTGTGATGTATCGCACCGAGTCGAACGACTTCAAGCCCGACGAGAAGTTTGACTACGACATGCTCCTCTTCTTCACCTCGACGGGTGTGCACGCGCTCAAGAAGAACTTCCCCAACTTCAAGCAGGACGACACACGCATCTGCTGCTACGGCAACGCGGCTCAGAAGGCCGCCGAAGAGGACGGGCTCAGGGTAGACCTTGCCGCCCCCACGCCCGAGATGCCCTCCATCACGGCCGCGCTCGACAAATACCTTACCGATAACAATTGACCCCTCGCCGCGCCCGGGGTGGTCCGGAGCGCAGAGAGCGATAGCAACATGCAGAAAATCCTCCGCCGCGGCGGAGAGAATGATATAAGATAAATAGGCCTCCGCCATGCAGCGGGGCAGCTTACAAGGCACATAATCCAGGAAGCAGGCTTATGAGACATCTCTCACAGCCGCGAGCTCCGGATCATGTGCCTTGTATTTTTTTGCCCGTCTGGTGACATCCTTCCAGGCAATCTTCCGGGCACCGCGGGCGGCAACATAGCCGCGCACCGCGGGCGGCAAAAAAGTCGACAGCACAACGCGGACGGCAAAAAATCGCCAGCGCAATGCGGGCGGCAAAAAAGTCGACAGCACAACGCGGACAAAATGTTCCCCGCTCACGCCGCCCAATTTCGCCTTTTCGCAGCCCACCGCATTTCTCCTTTTCGCAGCCCGACATATTTTTCTCCATAATTTTCGCTGTTATCGCCGCCGCGGAGACTTGCTCAAAAATGCCGGGTTCTGGCCGGACTATTTCCCGAAAAAATGGAGATGGTAATAATTTTCAGGGAGATGGTAATTATTATCATCTCCCGCTAAACAGCTGTTTTTCATTCGTTTATTTCCGAGAAACGGGATTTTCGCGGATTTCGGAGCGCGCGGAGGCCAATCCGGCGAAAAAGCAAAAATGTCCGATTTTTATAATTCTCCACGACCACAATTTTTTCGGAGATGATAATAGTTTTCTCCGAGATGATAAAACTTATTAACATGAAACTCGCCACTTTTGCTTCGCAACGTTAAAGGATGCACACCTATAACAAAAACCATAAGTAAAGGAATAATGAGAAAAAATCACTTTTTGCGTATCGTTACCATTGTCATCATGCTCATGGCAATGGCTGCGCCGGAAATAGCAGCGCAGAATGTATTTGTCAGCCCCACGACGGGCAAACTTATCGCCGCCCTTACCTCCGGTCAAGAGGTAGGTTTTGAGAACGGCGGTAGTGCCGTCTGGAAGCACGAACAGTTGCCGCTCACTATCTCTGTTGCGGACCACGGGGATTTCACCTCGGCAGGCGAGCTCTCCAACCCTGCGGGCAACCTTATAGAATATAACGGCTACCTCTGCCTCGAAGGAGGAGAGCCTTACGACTCCTACATGATGGTCAGCCTGCCCAAGGGCTTCCGCTTCACGGGCTACAGCATCACGCTGGTCAACAATCTCAACAACAAGGACATTCTGAGCGGCAACGGCGCCTGCACCAAATACTTCTACGAGACCTCCAGCAGCTGGGACTACACACAGCCTCTGCAGACCGCCAAGGACAATAGAGGCAACAGCACCATGTCGAGCACCAACTCCGAGACGGAATACACCATCTCGCGCAATGCCACCGACATGAGCAACCGCCTCTACTTCATGATACACAGGGGCAGCGATGAATTCTTCGGCCTCACCATCAAGAGCTTTGAGATATTCTTCACCGCCGAGTCAGAATTTACCGAGACGCTCATCCCCTCTACTTCGGGCACTACGAGCTACGCCGAGTCGCCCTTCGAAATCAACAAGCTCGAGCTTGGCGAGATAAAGCAGCGCACAAAGAATAACAAGACCTACTACGCCTTTACCTACGTGAATGTACAGGACCTCATGGCCAAAATCATGCTCTATCAGAGCGACGCCGTGCAGGACGGCAAGGCTGCCGATGTAGCCACCACCAAGACCATCAGCTCCGCCACCTACCAAGGCAGCAGCTACTTCGGCCTGGGCAACAACACCTACTTCGTAGAGCCGCCCACCACCGTCAAGGGCAAAAGCGGGGCCGAGATGCCCGTAGGCTACCGCGTCACCGGCGCCAAGCTAACCTGCGTATACAACAGCAATGCCGGCGGTATGGCCCTCGGCAGAACAATCGGCAATACCACTTACTACCTCGGCGCCGACCTGATGCCAACCACTACCCCAGTCTACTGGACCTGGGAAGAAGGAAGTAAGCTCCGTAGCGGCAACACATACCTCAGGACAATTCTGCAAGTAAATAGGTGGAATGTCTCTTACACGCTTACCACAACTACGAATTCTGATAACGCCAGCAATTACAGGACTACTAACGGAAAGATTGCTTATGGTTCTTATTATATCACCCTGTCGACAAGCGGACAGGCAAGCCTCTCTACCGGCCCTACCAACGCAGTAAGCAGCATAAACATTCCGGCCGGCAGCGACTACACCGTGAAACTCTATGGCACGGACAAGACCACTCCCGTCGCCACGAAAACTATCAGCGCGTCCTCTCCCACACAGACTTTGGAAGTCTCCGGCCTCAACAACGACGCTGTCATGTTCACTGTCGAAGGCCTCAGCAGCACCATCTCACCCGCGCTTGTCAGCATAGACCTCAGCATGCAGGCGCTCAACCCCTACATCCACTCGCTCGATATCGTGAGTCACGACGACCACAACAACGAGTTGACAAAGACTTTCACGGCCGACAACTTCGCCGTGCGCGGCGGCCACTTCGTGTTCAACGTACCGGAGTCGCAGACGGGCAATTGGTGGTTCTCCTTCGAAAATCTCAAGAGCAACTACGCCGACAATACATATTACGACGGCAAAGGCACGGGCACGGTGCGTCACAGCTTCGTGGAGTCGGAATACTACAAGGCCACTCCGAGCCTCTACGGCGCCAACTACGATCCCGACGCATCCTACACCAAGAAAGTCTACGTAGACGTGGCCGGCACAGAGCCGTTCTACTTCAACAACCTTGACGTGCTGGGCAACACCAGCGGCGCGACCGACAGCAAGTACTTCATCGAATACCCGTTCAGCGTGGAGAAGTACGAGAATCCCGACCACGGCAAGGCCGGCGCGTTTAAGAAGTTCACCCTCATGGAGAAAGAGGAGAAGAACGCATTCCTCTTTGTCTCCGACGAGACCCGCTACAACATCGCGCCCACTACTGCCACCGACCACCGCTACTACGCATATTATTTAATGGATATCGAACTGCTGAAAAAGACCTACCAGCCGGCGGTCACCTTCACGAAAGTCTACGACAAGACCTTTATCGAGGGCAGCAAGGAGGGCAATCTGCCGTCCTTCTGGGGCGTCAAGGTCACCACGACGGAGAATAACGAGAACGGCACATACGGATATCTCGACCTGGCGGACATCGACGCAGCCATCAAGAATGCGATAAAAGCAGGCGGGGACAGTGTTCCGGCAGCGAGCGACAACATTCTCTACGTAGACCTCAGCGACCTCGAGGACGTCATCTATTCCGCCAACACGGGCCTTAATACAGCGTTCGACGCATTCCGCACCTCCTACTCGCCCAATACGCTCGTGTTCCTGCCCAAGGGCCTGAGCACGCCGTCGGACAACTGCGCCGCACGCACCGGCAACGGCAACGCATTCTACGCCTCGCAGAACATCATCCTCCGCGACAAGTATCCCTTCTTCTCGCCCTACGACATCAACATCCTGGAGACTAACTACGCCAAGTACACCCGCAATATCATCGGCAGCAATGGCAAGAGCGTCAACACCACGCTCATCCTGCCCTTCAAGCTGAAGATCGACGGCGAGGGCATTCACACCAACGAGGGCGCAGCGGGCGACGGTCTGAAGTTCCAGCTCCACCGCCTCCAGGCCAGCAACTGTATCAGCACCGACGCATCCAGCGCCACGGGCGAGATACTCACTCACGACGGCAACTATGTTCACTTCCTGCCCTACACCAGTTCCACCAGCACGACGGAGGCCAACGCACCCTACATGGTAAAGACCATCACATTCCACGAGGACGAGTCGACCATCTTCACGGCCCTGCAGTACGGCGCCAAGGTCGAGGCAACGACGAACTACCATTCGACTGACTATTACTTCGGCGGCGATGCCAGCACCGGCACGTTTGACAAGAGTGAGCTCAGCCTCACTCCGCGCGGCACATTCTCCGGCCGCCGCATCCCCAAGACGGAACCGCTCTTCTACTTCTCCGCCGACCACTTCCGCAGCTCCTGGTCGCTCCAGGGCTATGACAACCTCTACCTCTACCCGTTCCGCGCTTACTTCGCGCTGACCTCGGGCACCCCGTCGCGCGACATCACTTTCGCTCCCGCTTTCAGCGAGAATGAGGGCAGCCTCAACGCCATCAAGGACGTGAATACGACCGACGGCAGCCGGAGCGGCATCAGCGCCAGGGGCGGCATCGGCTCGCTCACCATCGGCAGCAACAGCGACACGACCGTCAAGGTGTTCACCAGCGCCGGCGAGGAAGCCACATCAGTGCAGCTCACGGCCGGTCAGGACAAGACCATCAGCATCCCCGCCGGCATCTACATCGTAGGCGGTAAGAAATACATTGTGAAATAAGAAAATCCACCTGAAGACCATAACGACATGAAAAAGAAGAAATATATTGCACCGGAAGTCAAAGTATACAACGCTCCACTGCTCGCCCCATTTGCTTCAAGCCCGAACACCAATCCATGGATAGAAAGCCGCGAGCGGACTCACGGCCCCGGGTTTGGAGAAGAGGAGGAATTCGGTTCCGGCTTCAGCTCAGGCTCGGGCTTCGGGAATGACTCCCACGAAGGTGGATACTGGGAATAAGAAAGATTGTAACAGATTTTTTTTTCAGGCGTCAGCGGCCGTGCGTACTTTGAATCGCACGGCCGCTTTTTATCCCCGCGCGGCAGTCCATATACAGTATCGCCTGCGCAGCGGGATAATAAGAGCTTAGAAGACGATGTGAGCGGCGATAGCTGGGAGGGCCGCTGCCCTCAGCGGCCGACAGGCGGCGGTGGTAAAGCGCGGAGTGATACGCAGTGCGAGCATTAGTATAATTTGTTCTTAAAGGCTGAACGATAGACGGCGCAGCGCATACGCGTTATACTCTTCTTTAATAAGATTTCATATGCGCGGCCCTTAACTGGGAGGGCCGCTGCCCTCCCAGCTAATGCGTCCCAAAAGTATGCCTTCATTCACTTGCGCCGCTGATATAATTTCGCGATGCGATAATAGTGTGTTTTTTCCGCATTTTGGAAAAGGCATTTCCCACACTCTCAAAAAACCGTCCCGCATGCGGTGTTACTCACATAGGACCTGAGGAAAACTACCTCAAATGTAGTTCTACTCGTCTCAAATGTAGTTTTGGCCTTTTGGGAGCGTTGTTTTTCAATCACTTACAAAACCCCAAAATCGCCCTTTCCGGGGTCACAGAAGCGTACATTTTATACCATTTCTCTCATTTCGGCAGACACGAACTTACAGAATATAATAGATGAGCGCGGCGATAGCTGGGAGGGCCGCTGCAGCGCGGCCCGCATGCCCAATAAGGGCAAAGCGCGAAGTAATTTGCGAGGCATGTGACTCGCGATAGCTGTAGATGCGCATTGCGTATTATTCCTTCCTATACTTTACGCGGCGGTTGGCGGACCGCGCTGCAGCGGCCCTCCCAGCTAACTTCGCGGAATTCATTGTCTCACTCTTTATTCCTCACTCTCTGAAGCGACGCAGGTTTCATTCCAGCGCCTCATCCCGGCTACAATCCTATTTTCCTACCAGTTTTATCGAATTTCTTATCATTTTCTCCGTTTTTGTTTCACATATTACCGGAAAAGCGGCGGAGACGATGAATAGTATCTGTCTTTTTTTTCTATTTTTGCAGAGGCAACAATAACCTCTAAAACATTCATTACTATGCGAATCCTTAATATTCGTATGCTTATGCTCTCGCTGCTGCTCACCGCGGCCACGGGAGCCGCTGCGCAGTCGAAGGTCTACCTGACGCGCAGCATCACGCCCGAGGCGCTGGTCAAGATCTATCAGGCTCTCGGCGTCCCGGCCAAGGGCCGCGTGGCTGTCAAGATCAGCACAGGCGAGGGCTCCAACCCCAACTACCTCAAGCCGGAGCTCATCAAGGACCTCGTCTATGATGTGGACGGCACCATCGTGGAGAACAACACCGCCTACATGAGCCCCAAGGGCGACGAGCGCAACAACACGGCGAACCACTGGAAGGTCATCGACCGCCACGGCTTTACCAAGTATTTCCCGGTGGACATCATGGACGAGTACGACGAGATACGCATCCCCGTGAGAGACCATACCCACCTCAACTATGACATCGTGGGCGGTCACCTGGCCAACTACGACTTTATGATCTGCCTCTCCCACTTCAAGGGTCACCCGATGGGCGGCTACGGAGGTGCGCTCAAGAACCTCTCCATCGGTTGCGCGTCGGCCAACGGCAAGGCCTACATCCACTCCGCCGGCAAGATGACCAAGCTGCGCATGGACTCGCTCTGGACCCCGATGTATATCGGCAATCAGGACGGATTCCTCGAGAGCATGGCCGCCGCGGCTCAGGCTGTGGTCAACTACTTCCAGAAGGAGAATGGCATCATCTACATCAATGTGATGAACAACATGAGCATCGACTGCGACTGCGTAGACCATCCCGCGCCCGTCAAACTCAAGGACTACGGCATCCTCGCCTCCACCGACCCCGTGGCCCTCGATCAGGCCTGCGTGGACATCATCAACGATCAGAAGGTGACGGCTGAGAACGACCCCACCGACCTGCTCAAGCGTATCGACAAGCAGCACGGTGTGCACACCATCGAGTGGGCCGAGAAGATAAAGCTCGGCAGCCGCAAGTACAAGCTCATAAGCATCGACAAATAACGGATTTATTCACCGCCATCCCCCGCACGCCCGTGCGTGCGGGGGATTTTTATTCATTCATATTTATAATGAGAAGATTTACATTTAATACATTCATCCTCATCGCCTCGCTCATCATGATCCCCGCCTCACTTCGCGCAGGCGACTCGATACGTCTGGGCGACGTGATCGTCAAGGGCGGGCCGCGCAGCGTCGAGGCAGCCGTGTCGCCCTCGGCCGACATCACCGTCGTAGGCAGCGAGCGCATCGAGGAGAATTTCAGGCCGTCGCTGCTGCCCACCATCTCAGAGGCTGTGCCGGGCATGTTTGTCACCGAGCGCGGCCTGCTGGGCTACGGCATGAGCACAGGCTCTGCAGGCGCCATCAAGATCCGCGGCATCGGTTCCATGGCCGACCTGCTGGTGATGGTGGACGGCACACCGCAGTACGCGGGCCTCTACGGTCATCCCGTGGCCGACGCCCTTCACTCCTACGGCGTTGAGCGCGTCGAGGTGACCAGCACGATGGGCTCGGCGATATACGGCAGCGGCGCCATGGGCGGTGTGATCAATGTCATCACGCACCACCCCACCACCGACGGCTGGAGCGGCGAGGCCACAGTGGAGGGCGGCAGTTACGGTTCGCTCGCCGCCTCGGCTCTGGCGCGGCTGAAGGAAGGCAAGTTCTTCGGCGAGATGGCCGCCGCCCACCAGCGCTCCGACGGTCACCGCAGCAACATGGGCTATGAGCAGACGGAGGGCACGCTCAAGGCCGGCTATGACTTCTCCCCGCAGTGGAAACTCGCCGCAGAGGGACATGTGCTCTATCAGGAAAGCTCCAATCCCGGCACAGTGGCTGCGCCGATCCTGGGAAGCGAGATGATGTTCCTGCGCTACCGCAGTTCGCTCTCGCTTCTCAATGACTATGGCGCTATCCACGGCGCGCTGCGCGCTTCCTACAGCGGCGGCCACCACCACATCGACGACGGTCACACGGCCGCGGCTGCGCCCGCCGCTTCGTGGTATCTGCACAACGATGATCTGCTCTCCGTATCGCTTCTCGAGACCTGGGACGCGCTCAGGGTGCTCTCCGTGAACGTCGGGGGCGATGTGCGCCGCTACGGAGGCCATGCGTGGAACCGCTCCAAGGCTGACCGCACCGAGACCGACATCACGCGGCGCCATGTCACAGAGAGCGGCGCCTTCGCCTCGGCTACCGTGCGCCCCATAGAACGCCTCAGCATCGACGGAGCCCTGCGCTACGACTACAGCGACAGGAGCGGCGGCATGTGGGTGCCTCAGGGCGGCGTCACGCTCGCTCTGCCGGCCGACCTCACGCTCAGCGCCACCGCCGGCAGGGCGTTCCGCAATCCGACACTGCGCGAGATGTACATGTTCCGCCCCGCCAACGCCGACCTGAAGCCGCAGCAGCTCTCCCAGTACGAGCTCAAGGCCACGCAGCGGTTGTTCGACGGGCGCCTCGCATGGACCATGGCGGGATTTTACATCAAGGCCCGCAACATGATCACCACCGAGATGCGCGACGGACGCCCTACGAACATCAACACAGGCCGCACGGAGAACTCCGGGTTTGAGCTCTCGACCGACTACCTGCCCCTGAGCTCGCTGCGCCTCTCGCTATCCTACGCTTTCCTGCACACGTCGCGCCACCTCACCGCTGCGCCCGCCCACAAGCTCTGCTTCGCGCCGACCTTCAGCAAGGGCCGCCTGCTCGTGGGCAGCAGTCTGAAATGGATCAGCGGGCTCTACACCTCCACACAGGGCGCCGGCCACAAGACATGCTTCCTGCTGTGGGACATGAGGGCCGCCTGGCAGCTGCAGCGGAATCTCCGCCTCTTCGCCCGCGGCGACAATCTGCTCGCGCGTCGCTATGAGATCAACGCAGGCTTCCCCATGCCGCGCGCCACAGTCATGGCCGGCATCGAGTTTCGCATCTGAGGCAATGGGATAATCGCCCGGGGCCCGATAACAAAGGGAATAAGGAAATAGATTCAGGCTGCGCAGACAGCACCGAATATCATAAACGTAGCGTCCGTCAATGCGGGCGCTACGTTTGTTATGGGGAATATGATGTGGGGCGTCAGCGCCGGCGGGAGGCTTACCTGCGTCTTTGGAAGGGCGCAGATAAGCCGGCGGGAAGAAGTTTTGCGGCGGCGGAGGGCTCTGTCTGCGCAGTCTGTCAGCGCTATTTGCGGTCGCGGAGCTTAGCGGCGTAGTCGCGGGGGATGTAATTGCCGATCTGCCGGCAGCTCTCGCGCGAGAAGTCCAAGCCCGTTTGCACCATCTTGCGCCAGGTGGAGGCGGAGAGGCCGCGGGCGAGGGCGTCGCCCGTCACATTCTCGCGCAGGAGGGCGAAGAGGAAGCCCGCGTTGAAGTTGTCCCCCGCGCCGATGCGGCTGACGGATTTGACCGGGTTCACGTCCACTTCCGCTTTGAGTTTGCCGCCGTCGAATATCTTGACCTCCTTGTCGTTGCTCGTCCTGACGAAGCGCGTGCAGAGCGGACTGACCACATGCTTATAGATGCTGTCGCTGCGGCTCGAACCGAAGACGGTCTTCAGGTCTCCTCCGCCGGCGCGCAGGATGGTCGCAGCGGCCATGTTCGCGCGGACGGCGGGCAGGAGCGACTTCATCATCGCGGCATGGGGCGAACGAAGGTTGATGTCGTAGTAAACGATGACGCCGGCCGTATGTGCGGCCTCCAGGATGCGCTGCACGTCGGCGCGGTATGCGGGACTAACGGCGAAGAACGAGCTCAGCAGCAGCACATCATCCTTGTGGAAGGCGGGCACTATGATCGAGCCCTCCGCGCGGCGGTCGGCGTAGAAGTAATAGTGCGCCTCGCCCTCGCGGTCCAGGTAAGCGGCCGACACGGAAGTCTTGACGCCGTCCACCATACGCAGACAGCCCGTGCCCACTCCCTCGGCGCGGAGAAACGAGCGCACATGCTGCCCCGTGGAATCGGTGCCCGCCTCGCCGATAAACTCGACCTTCGCCCCGGCGCGCGCCAGCGACACGGCCGTGTTGAGCGCCGAACCGCCCACATTGGCGCCGATCACCTCCGCGCCGCGGAACAGGATGTCGACCACCGTCTCGCCCATGCAGTAGACCGTCCGCCCGTCCGCGGCAAAGCCCGCCGCAGGCCGCAGCGCCGACACCGCAGTCAGCAACGCCATGATCACTATCCCGGACAGCCTTCTGCCGCCCGCCATGTATCTCATTCTGTCTCTCATTTCGCTCAATTTTTCGGCCCCGTCCCGCAGGGCCATTTCCTTAACCACTACAAATATAACAAAATCCTTTCGGCCCCGCTCGATGTGCCGCCTCAAAAAGCCGTCGCGGGCGAGAATGCAACCATCTCTTAACATCCCGCCCGCCGGGCGGCACAAATAGCCCGCCGCGAGCGGTTAATTGGCCTGAAAAAGCTATCTTTGCGACATGAAAACAAAGAACACCACAGCCACCATACTCATCATCTACACGGGCGGCACCATCGGCATGATACGCAACCGCCGGACGGGCGCCCTCGAGGCTTACGACTTCCAGCACGTGCGCCACTGGATACCGGAGCTGGAGAACTTTGACTACGACATCCACTCCTACGCCTTCGACCCGCCCATCGACTCGAGCGACATGCAGCCGTCCCACTGGGCCGCCATTGTGCGCGTCATCGCCGACCACTACGACGAGTACGACGGCTTTGTCATCCTCCATGGCACGGACACGATGTCCTACACGGCCTCGGCGCTGAGTTTCATGCTCCGCGGGTTGTCGAAACCGGTGATCCTCACGGGCTCGCAGTTGCCCATCAGCATGATCCGCACCGACGGCCGCGAGAACCTGCTCACCTCCATCGAGATCGCCGCGGCCAAGGACAGCGAGGGCAGGGCCATGGTGCCCGAGGTGTGCATATTCTTCGAGAACCGCCTGCTGCGCGGCAACCGCACCACCAAGATCAACGCCGAGGGATTTAATGCCTTCCGGTCGTTCAACTTTCCCTCGCTGGCCCACGCGGGCATCCACATCAAATACGACCTGCCGCTGATACGCCGCCCCGAGGCCGGCGCGCCCTTCGACCCCCACTTCGAGATGGACAATCACGTGGTGGTGCTGACGCTCTTCCCGGGCATCCGCCGCGACATCGTGTCGGCGGTGGTGGGCATCCCCGGGCTGCGGGCCATCGTGCTGCGCACCTTCGGCGCGGGCAACGCGCCCCAGAAGCCCTGGCTCATCGACGCCCTCCGCAGCGCCGGCGAGAAGGGCATCGTCGTGGTCAATGTCACCCAGTGCAGCGAGGGCTCCACCGAGATGGACCGCTATTCCACCGGCCTCCAGCTCCTCGAGACGGGCATCATCGCCGGCCGCGACGCCACCGTGGAGAGCACCATCACCAAGCTCATGTTCCTGCTGGCCCACGACCTGACGCCCGATCAGGTGCGCGGCTACATGACGCGCGACCTGCGCGGCGAGATCACCACGCGCCGCTTCCCCATCGAGCGCTCGCTATGATGCGGCCGGATTGTTGAGGTTAATGTAACGGCGCTGGGTCGAGCCGGGAGGGAGCAATTCAGGCCGGAGGCCAATGTAGAGGCCTGCCCACTCCTTTATAATAAGATGAATGCTGCGCGGAGGATTTTCTAATAAAGGAGACGCCTCTAACATATCCAGATTGCGCGAGAAATAACTGGGAGGGCCGCTGCCCTCAGCGGCCGCCTGCCGCATAAGAAAGTGCGAGGCGTATCGCGCTATACTCACTTTTCACCGCTTAGCCGCTCATTAGATTTTCCGACTCGCTCTTGGCCGCTGCCCTCAGCGGCCGCCAGCCGCCGCATAAAGCGCGATTTTTGCCCCTTTGTAAATAATTGAAAAACAGCGCTCCCGAAAGGCCAAAATTACATTTGAGACGAGAGAGACTACATTTGAGGTGGTTTCCCTCATGTCCTATGTGAGTAATGTAGCATGCGGGACGATTTTTTGAAGTGTGGGAAATGCCTTTCCGAAATGCGGAACAATGCCATGTATTTCGCATCGCGAAGATATAGTAGCGTGGCAGGTGAATGAGGGCTTTATATTTGGGACGCTTTAGCTGGGAGGAGGGTGTATCGTAATTCGATTTTTCGCGATACATCCTCTTTTTGCGTGTTCTGAGAATTCGATGGTTTCAGGCGGCGGCGTTTTTGCAGTTTTTCCAAAATATGCGATTCTCGGAGAGT
>Ga0256404_1000359_pt1 | contig 118889 bp, 115 predicted proteins | sample RumenRJG_01DNA_FD_185990 | JGI IMG/M metagenome (GOLD analysis project Ga0256404, IMG submission 185990) | Bovine rumen microbial communities from Lethbridge, Alberta, Canada - RJG_01 | ecosystem: Host-associated > Mammals > Digestive system > Stomach > Rumen | place: Canada: Alberta... | reverse complement strand
AACTCAATTCTTAGAATTGAAAAAGGTCCGTTTTACTTCAAGTTTTGCATTCTATTCAATTTTCAAGATCCGCGCTTTTCCTTTGATTTCTCGCTCACTTTTTTGTGTGCCTCCGTCAAAGTGCTTGATAATTGTAATTCGGCAGACCTGTTCTGTCAAGGACTTTTTTTATGATTTGAAAACTTTTTTTCTTTATATTTAAAAGTTATACATCATAAACAGACGCTATTTTATATTCTCAAACAGTATCTGAAAAGACTTTATATACTTCTTTTCAAGATTTTAAGGTGTAGCAAATAATAACTCTTTATGTTAATATACTTTTCGCTAGGCAAACGGAGAAGTACCCAAGAGGCCGAAGGGGAGGCTTTGCTAAAGCTTTAGGCCGGGCAACTGGCGCGGGGGTTCGAATCCCCCCTTCTCCGCCAAAACAGTTTAAGAAGTCCCAGAAAGCCTTATTTCTGGGGCTTTTTCATTTTTGCAAAACCCCAAATGCAACAAAAGTGCAACAAAACGTGTAAAGGAACCCCCTTTTATTCCGGGATCAAATCGCACATTTGTATTCCACTCTCCTGCAGCCTATTCTTGGTAATAAACGCAAGGAGGCTTTTATGATCGTTATTTGGGGTGGTTCTCTGGCTGTTCTCCTCTCACAGCTGCAGAAATCTACTTTCAAAATCGAAAACATAAAAATAGACACCGATAAAGATATTACCCGAATCGGCGTTTACTACATGTGCATCGACGATCTCCCCTTATGAAACGCAGATCTTTGTCTGAGGAAAGACCCGATCTCGTCGCCCAGTGGTCTTCCGAAAACACCCTGTCGCCCAGTAAGGTCTCCTGTGGTTCCCATAAGAAAGTACTTTGGGTCTGTCCTAAAGGTCATAAATGGGAAGCAATGGTTAAGAACAGAACACTTGTTGGGAGCGGCTGCCCGATATGTGAGCACAGAGCAGTTCTTAAAGGATACAACGACCTATTGACAGTCAATTCAGCTTTGGCTGGATCCTGGTCGGAAAAGAACAGACTAAAACCTTATGAGGTAAGTCCGAGTTCTAACAAGGTAGTTATTTGGAAATGCGAGAATGGTCATGAATGGTCGGCACGAATCGCAGACAGGACCAGAGGTCACGGATGTCCTTATTGTTCCGGCCTGCGTATATGGAATGGGGAAAACGACAAAAATTAACTTCCAACCCACCGGGACGGAAGTCTGGAAATATATAAGTAACAGTTATGGTTTTTCAATGCTGGATCTTTCCACTAGAAAAGCCCCCTCAAATTGGAGAGTGAAAAGGGGGCTCCATCTATGCTTATTATGTTCGAAGGTAGGTGACCTTCTGTACGGCTGAATTATATCAAATTCAGTCCTTGTATTCGTGGCAAAATTCCGCTTATTCGCTTGTCTCTTGAAACAGAAAATTGCTATCTATTTTGCAATCATACTATTATTAAATTCTCTTTAATATAGATGTGGAATCATTTGATTATTGTTGTAACTGCGTATTGCATTACTACTTTTTAATCACACCGTTGTTATCACACGGAATAACTACAGCAAATACAAAGAGGAGATGACCATCATAGCAATCTCTAAAAGTGAGAGTACAATTAATGCCTTCATTTTTTAGCTTGTTATATGCTTTGTTTAAGACGATTTTAACACTATCCACATTTAAACATTTAATATAGTCAGAACTATCACAACCATCAAAAAAATTGAATAGCTGCATATATTCATTTCCTTGAGGGAAAAAATCGCCCAAAATCTTTTCTTCTTTTCTTCTTACGCCTAAATCAGTTGTTGGATATATACTAACTCCATTTTTTGTTCCAATATAAAATTCGTATCTGTAGTTATTACAAATACCATTTCCACTATCCCACTTAAATCCGTCCATTTTCGAAGTGTATGTAAGTATATTAGTTCGGAAATAACTGTATATGTTCTGAGCATATTCTTCCGCAATAGTCTCAGGTATTAATATTGATCTTCTTCTCAATTCTTCTTCTTTTTGCCGAGCTATTTCTTTTTCTTGATTCTCTATTATTTCGTCAAACAGTCCCACAACTATATGCCTCCTTGATTTATTTATCAGTTTTATAAATTTATTAAAGTTTTTTACGATATTCCATGCAATAACTCGATTAAAATATAACTGCCTAAAGATTTTCATCCCCTCAGACAACTTCATTATATCAATACACGTTACAACTAGTATTACTCACGGAAAAAATAATACATTTATCAAAAAAACAGTCCGGATAACTCCGGACTGCAATAAATAATCATTCTTCGGCTTTTCAGAAACTCTTCATAAGAGCATTAAGTTCATCATCAGATTTTTCACTTAACTCACCTTCAGAAAAGATCTTTATTTGCATCATTGCCACAATATCACTCTCTGAAACGAAAACAAGATCATAATAGCCCGGCTCACAGTCATCAGGATTAAAATACATTGAGCCCCAGCAATCAGCAGCGTTTTCCGGTTTTTCCAAGCCGCAATGAGCAACGGCTCCACCAAAGCGGTATGTTTCAATATATTCAGTAATATCTTCAACATGTTTAAACGCATAAACTTTAATCTCAGAAGGATAATTTATTCTAAAAATCGATTTCTTCAAACGAATAAAATGCATATTCAATATCGCTTTGACAAAAACCGGTGCAATGAGAATGGGAAGATAATACAATGCCATCAGAGTATACACTTCCGTTATAATCTATGATTGCTCCATTTGCTTTTACTTCAGTGGAGAACGATATTTTGTCTGATAAGGTATACTTCCCTATACTTAAGAATTCATTTAAACCCTTATCAAACCAACTTGCTTTAGGAAAAGCTCCAGATACTGTTGCACTAATGACAGTTCCGTCTTCGTAAAAACGGAATACATGTCTATTATTCCCTTCGAAGTTGCAGTAGATACCGTCAAATCTCAAATTGCCATTTAGATGTTGGCTATTCAGTTTCTTTATCTTTGGGCACATAGCCTCAATTTCATCCTCGCTCTTATCGGGATACGAAAGTAGCAAAGTCTCCCGAACCCTATCATGTAAGCCAAGCTGCATTAGCAAATGCACTCGATCATTGACCTGCGTTTGCCAAAGAGCATCATCGTGGCATAACTTTTCACGAGCGACAATAAAACTCTTTTCTGATTCTTGATAATCACCTTTAAGCAGTAATCTATTAGCCTTACCAGCATACAAGTTGCCAACTATTTCTCTATACTCAGGTTCATCAGCATCATCCGATTTTAATACATCTTCAATGTACTTCAAACTTGTGTTTCCATCCTCATCAAGTCCAGATTGATTTAGACAACATATCAAAGTATATGTTGATTCATATTTGTATATGCCGCCTGTTAGTCGTCTTGAAGCTTCCACATAAGCAAAACATATTCTACACGCATCGCTAATATCAAGCATTCGGAGGCATTCTGAAACAAGTTGTTCAAATAGCAACACGAGTATTTCCTTATCATTATAAAAGGTTGCTCGAATAATCGCTGCTCGTAGCACCTTGCTTTTTTCCTTAAGATAATCTTTCTTCATTTCATAGAAAAAAGGAGCACGAAATATAGGGTGATCCTTATTTACTATGGAAATTGCTTTATCTAACGGTATAGCATCATAATACCGATCTATGGTTTTAATATCTTGGTTATCCTTCAAATAAGCAAGGCATTTCTTTGTATAGTCCAAACACTTAAAGCTATGACCTAGCAACCTCACTTCACATAGGCATAGATTTCTTTTCAAGTAAATATCGTCTCCGCTTTCCTCTAAAAGAGTAAAAGCGTCTTCTATCTCCTGTTGGCACTCTTCCTCCATATTATGTCGAATATACCACTCAGCTTTTATTTCATGATACCTTGTCTTGCTAGCTATAGATATATTTATCTCCATATATGTTTCCAAAGACGATATCACTTTTGCAGCAGTCCCATATTCGCCATACTCCATAAGAAGTTTAGCAAGCAAACAAGAAACATTCACATATGTTTCAAAATCGCCATTTTGTTGTGCGAGAGAAACAGTATCAAAATACTTATTAACTTGTTTATTGTATTCCTCTTCTGTGTTATGAAATACCTCAAATGAATCTCGATTGAAATCGACTTCCGAAAGTAAACTCTTTGCCAAATTTATACCTTCTTCATTTTTTGCAGCTACAAAATCATATAATGCATTTTGGAAACACTCACTTGCCTTATCAAGATCTCCTTTTTCTCTACGCTTTAAATAGCATCCGCCAAGGTTAATGTAATCATTTCCTTCATTTCTACGATGTTCTGCCTCCAAATTTTCAGTTGAAAGAGGAATCGCACTAGTCTTATTTTTCAATACCACATCATATGAAGGATACAGTTCCTGCATCTTAGAGTAATTATAATCTTGTATAGAGATGCTTCTTTGTATTGTCTCAATTGCCAATTCTATATTTCCTGACTCAATCAAGACTATGCCCATATTGTGAAGTAATGGTGCTATTAGCCCTCCTGATGGTTGATAGAAAACAGCTGGATTATTATTAATGAAATCAATAATACTTTGACAAATCTTTGTTGTCTTAATTGTATTTCCACAATTGTTTAGTAAAAGCAATACAATCCCCATACATACATATGGTCCTACTAGATCAGAACTAACACACTCACTTATTTTTTCTGAAATGTCAGTTTCTTCTTTTTCTTTACCTAAGCAAATACCAGTATCTGATAATACGGGAATATAATCGTGAAACATATTTTGTATTTCATCTTCCACTATTACCAGATCCATTCGATCGCTTAGCTGACTAACCCTCGGTGACAAATTTCCTTTTGGATGCTTTACCCATGTGATTTTTTGTCGAGTATTAGATGAGAGAAATTGAAAATAATCATAATCAAACCTCAAATCCTCTCCAGACATTCCGATTACATACGAAGGATATTCACATAGAATTACCCTTAATAATTCTTTTTTCTTATCTGTTAACCCTTTCATTTTTTGAGTTACAGTATCAATCAACGTTTCTGTTGAATTTACTGAACCATGAAGCTTAACTATTAAGCATGTCTCTTCGTGAATGTCTAAAGTGTAGTCTTCTTCCTCAATTAACACTTTGTATGGGACTTTTAATTCGTCGAATGCCCGTTCTATCAATGTGTCAAAATTTGTTGTGACCACGCACGAAAGATGCCCATTTTTTGCCATATTCGCAAGTATGAAATGATTCATATTGGGACGCGTTCCCTCTAAACACGAAACCAAATTGAAGTAAATCATCCCCATTCCGCATTTAAATAAGACATCAGAAATACTCGTTACTGGAAGCTTCTCAAGCATTTCTTCAGACGAGTAAAATGGTTTATCAGATAAAAAAGCAGTAGAAGCTTCTTGTTGAATGGCATCTAATACATATTTGTTATAATCCCACCAACTAGGTAAATTGGATGGCTTGTCTTTTGAAATGCCGGCACCTGCAAATACAACAATTTTTCCCTTCATGTTTAGAATTCCCCAAATGCTTTAATGAATGAGTAAAACACACCAAGGTTCAGATATGGTTTTCAACTATTCATTCCCATTTTTAATGTAAGATCACTAAGGCTCTTATCAAATTGTGATTTTGAGATTGCTCCGTGCTCCAAGAAAGTTTCAAGAGTCTTCTTTTGATTCAAGAATAACTGTTTTTTCTTGTCTTCAGGAGAAAGTTGCTCCCATTCATACTGTTCCATGTTTAATCCTCGTTTCGGGGTTTGCCCGAATAAAAACATTTTAGCATGCCTGAATATAGAATTGTGTTCGCTAACATCTGTTTTCTCAAAAGCCTTGCAAAAATCAAAGAAATCCGATTTTTGCGATTCAGTTGTACCCGATTCGTTACAACTAGAGGGGTCAAATATTACATTTTCAATTTTCTCCAAAAAAACACCCCCTAAAAATCCATTTTTTGTCCAGTAGAGGTGAAGGGACATATAAAACTCCCCTTCATCGAATCTTGACAGCTTAATAGCAAACCGTGAGGTACAGGGAAGCCTTACTCGAAGCTGCAAGATAACTAATCCGGATGATCTGGAAGTAACACTTTCAGAGCTTATGTCATATGAAATGACGGGAGACGATAAGGATAGTGTGTTGATAAATGCTGCTGTAGAGCATTTCGAGAATGTTGACCTGGTCCCTTCAAACATTGCTCTTTCCGGTACTGAAACAGCTTTGTTCAACTGTATGAGCAGAGAATCAGTCCTTAAGCGAACAATCGAGTCATTTCGAGAGCACTACGATGTAATCATGATCGACTGTATGCCATCACTAGGCATGATGACAGTAAACGCTCTGGTTGCAGCCGACTCAGTAATTATCCCATGAATGGTCGGCACGGATCGCAGACAGGACCAGAGGTCACGGATGTCCTTATTGTTCCGGCCTGCGTATATGGAATGTGGAAAACGACAAAAAATTAACTTCCAACCCACCGGGACGGAAGTCTGGAAATATATAAGTAACAGTTATGGTTTTTCAATGCTGGATCTTTCCACTAGAAAAGCCCCCTCAAATTGGAGAGTGAAAAGGGGGCTCCATCTATGCTTATTATGTTCGAAGGTAGGTGACCTTCTGCACGGCTGAATATATCAAATTCAGTCCTTGTATACGTGGCCAAATTCCGCTTAATCGCTTGTCTCTTGGAACAGAAAATTGCGAGATATCAGAATAAATGCAGTAAGTTTATGCCTTCAGGTATTTCTCCTCAAACATAAACATTAATGAACTTTTTAATAAAAAATAAGGGCAAACCCTATTTCAAATTATTTAGATTTTTTAGCAGTCAAAAAGATAACATATAAAGGGAATGCAAGAATGAGTATAACTAACACAGCCATAACACCACCTCCATAAACTATGTATACTATTCTAATTCAAATTATAAAGGATTCATTATTGCTTTTAAACCAAAATTACATTAATTCTCTGTAAATACAAAACTATACTCTCCAGACTATTTATTATCTGGAAATCAATGATTGCTCAGCGTACACAAGATTTTAGAATCGAAATAAGGTAACAATCAAAATCTCAATACTTATTTCATACGGAGGAACTGGAATTAGTCATAACTTGATTATTGCCACGATATTTCACCTTTTAATAGTACTCAGAAGAATGTTTCTTTATATGCGTATTCTGTCGAACAGCTTTACATAGGTAAGAGGGATAGCGCCGATTATTGCTGCAGCTGCCTGTATGATAAACTTAACTGTGGTGAAAGGCAGTAGTGCCAATTGCGGTGAAAAAAATAAAGAAGGTTAATTTTAGTCGGATATGATCTTAGAAATTATATATGCATTGGAAATTGCAATAATATTTACAGCTAATATTTTTATTGTTCCGCTCACAGGCAATAAATTCAACTTTACCGTTTCACTTGTTTACATGGTATTTGTTGCTGCTTTATATGGATTTGCTCTGGTAAGCAGGAATAAAAAAGCATGGCTGCTTAAGTGGGGAGTATCCATACCTTTTTCTTTTCTTATTCTTCAATATTTCAGGATTACGGACTATTCGATCAGAGCTTTGAATTGGGTATACCCGGGGTATGGCAGACCATCCGGAGGCGGTCAGTTCGCAACTGCATTTATGACCGTCCTTTTTACCGCAATGTGCCTGATAAGCGGACTGATATCTTTATTTATTAGCAGTAGGACTTCTGAAAGATTCAAGAGGATCCAATTTATTGCAGTATTATTGTTTTCTGTCCTGACCGTTGGCGCTGTGCTGATGTTAGAGATGCAGTTTCCGGCTGTTAATGAGATATTATCCTGAGCTTCCGGGCAAGACTAAACTTTTTATGATGCTTGCCTTAGATCATATAATTCATTAATTATTACGGCTAAGAGCAAAACCTCAAATCGTACTTTTTCACCCTCGAAAATAGTACCCGAAATGCCTTTGTAACAGTCAAAGCAGTCAAAACCGTACTCTTTTAGACCTTAAAAAGGTACAAAAAACACCTTTGCAACTTGCAAAGCCAATAATCGTACTCTTTTAGCCCTTAAAAAAGTACGATAGCACGCACATCCCTGCCACGGTCTGATTAGTTGCCTTATCTGCCTAATTAAAACACCTTCCTGTATTTTTCTCCGCCCCACTCAACAACCGTGAAGCCCTTTCTCTCAGAAGGGTTGATTCCCGTAAGATCTTGAGGTTCTATGCTGACCGGCGTATTGGAAGGATACCAGAGCATATTTACGATAATAACGGTATCAGGTTCAGGAGCAATATAATGAGAAACTGCATTTTCATAAGCCGATGTCTGAAATGAAATAACATTATACTTATTTCCCTCCATCTGCGGGAGCCAATACATGATAAAAGTATCAGCTTCTGCATCAGTCAGCCCCAACTGCTTAAGTGACTGTTCAAGAAATCCGGCAGTATCTTCTCCTGCGACGCAGAAACCGTAGCTAAGATCCGGGTTTATCGATATTTCACCTTCCCAGAACAGGAACGGATACTCTCTTCCGCTCTTATCTGTTAATGTACCGTCAGGATATGCGGTAACGTTCCACCCGTGCGCGTCATCGTAAGACGGATAAGAGGTGGTCAGTTCGCCATTCAGATCAAGCCTGACATTGACTTCCGTTTCTGTTTCGGGATATAAGTATATGATCGGCGCAGCTGCTTTTGCCCTGGAAAGATATGAGGATAAGGCTATTAGTAAAAGGGCGAATAGCAAACATATGCATGCGACTATCAAGAGTATCCGGACAGGTTTCTTTTTTCCGGATCTGCTCAGTTTCACAATGAAGTAAAGACAGATGAAGAATGCAAGAGGAATAAGATCGATCACCACATAAAGACCGATATCAATCTTGATTTCACTAAGCATGTCATCGATAGTATCTTCGCATAAATTCTCTGCGGGTTCAATAAAGCCTAAGATCAGGATATTACTGTCATCGTACAGGGCATTTTCAAAAGATATTTCATCGCCCGGTTTAAGTGCAGCGACTTTCTCTCCACCAGGCTCGATAGTAAAGGCAGTATTGTTGTCTACACAATACCAGACCGTTTCATCCGGAAAATCGATCTGCAGCCATCCCATGCTGTATTCATTGCCGATCTGCTCGGGCCTGATCTCCGGAATTTTTATCTTATTCCCGTCTGCAGTTTTGCCGTAGATCTCAGAGATTCTCACGTTATAGACCGAGTCTCTCCGCTCCGGCCTCGAATCCGGATCATTAGAATCATAACCATACGGACGATAATGATAGTGATGCAAATTGATGGTGGTTCTCTCTCTGAACTCTTTTGCTTCCTTATGTCTGCGGACAAACATGAAAATATTGGTCCCGATTATTAGCGCAACAACCAGAACAAAATACAGAACCGTCCAAAACAACCTCGAAGGTTTTACTCTTTTTTCGTTGCCCATCAGAAACCACCTTTGGAATTATCCCCAAACATCTGTCAGTCGCCTTTACTGTTGGTTATATGTTCCATTATACAATACGAGCCAGGATTGCTCACTGCGCCCGTATGGAATGATGATGCTTTCACAGATGTTATTATCGTACTTACAGATACAACACCGGTTTAGCTCATCAAGTTCCATGTAACTCCCTTAGCAGGTTCATAGTTGCTGACCTTAACTTTAGTGTGAGTGTCCAGAGATTCGTAATACCACCCATTATCAAAAACATCACTTCCGGTGATCGTATTCTCGTATGTAGCAGGAACATGGGCAGGCGTTGCACGGCGGCTTTTCGTTGTTTCGGTGCTGTCATTTTTTGTGCATGAACACAACACAAAAAGCGCAAATGCAATAACAACAAATGATAACAACACACAAGACAACTTCTTCATACATACTCCTCTGATGAATCTATGTTTGTTTTTTAGGCATATATCTTACATACAATTAAGAAGAATTGTTTGTTGCATTCTCAACTAAATCATCATCTGAATCTTTCTGTTGGCATTTGTTAACGAGATCCGGGTTCCGATAAATCCGGTTCCCCAGATTACGGATACAGCAATAAGGATCAGATTCGTGGAGTATAGGCCCAGTAAGAAGGCAGTCATTGCAGGCAGCAATGCACCTGCAACCGGAAAACCTGCAAAGAACGAATAAAGATCCCTTCTCTTTCTTTTACTGCAGACGCAAACGATTCCACGTATTAAATACAGATTCATCAAAACAAGTGCAGTAACCCAGATTGCGATCTTCCAGTCAAAATATATTCCTTCTTCAAGCAACCTGATATAAGGATCTGAAGACTTAAATACCAGCAGGACTACTATCACCGCAACCTGACCAAACTGAGCCATGACTGACAGCACTTTATTTCCGGTATTAATCTTATATCCTTCTTCCCTGCTCTTTTTTTCCCACAAGAGTTTGGGAATAATAAACATTACAAGACAAAGCATTCCCGTAATGGATAAACCAAATTTGTAGGGTTCATTCTCACCAAATAACAGTGAACTTATTCTGACTGTACTGATACTATCTCCATAGTGTTCTTTAAGCCTTCCATACAAATACATCGGCATATCAGTTCTTGTATGATCGCAACCGTAAATGCCCATCACCTTGCCGCCGACAGAGTCATATGCATCAATGAAATTTTCGACCATATAGTTTTCTCTAAGCAAAGACAGACCTTCATAATAAGTCTCATCCGTATAGAATTCTATTCCCTGCTTTATACACTCGACAGCCTTCACATATTCAGACGAATCTTTCAGACCGTTCTCTTCAAGATAAGAAAGATAGCTTAATCCCGTCGTGTCAAACTCATGTCCAACATCAGTCCCATGAAAAACCGTTTCCGGACAGTTCTTCTTTATATCCTGAAAAAACTGATAATAGTATTCGTTTCCGGCCGGACTTCCCTCAAGATCGTAAAACACCTGATCAATAATAATGTTGTCTGGCTCATGCATCCAGACATTTAAAAACTCTGCAGTATAATAAGGCAATTCTATAAATAGATCTCTATATCCTTCATCATAATAATCCACCCAGAGATCATACTCGGCAGCGTAATAAGACTGAACTCCGTGATACTCACCATAAAGCATGATTTGAGTATCATCTGTAGGGTAAGAATCAACGGCACGATCCTTATATGAAAGAAACATCGCAGTTGCAATTACCGATATGAGAATCGTAAATACGATTATTGCAGATATTCTTATTTTCATTTACACCTCGAAAAGCTCTATCAGTGCGCCTGCCTGGAACATGGTTGAAAGATCATCGGACGGTGCATCCCACGAAGCATTGGATATTACTATCAGTTTCTCTTCTCCGGGAACATCGGCCTTCAATATTGCCTCAGCAGTGAACAGCAGTTCTCCTGTAGCAATATGGTAGTCACTTGATACGATTGCCAGATATCTGACAGACGGATATTCAGATAAAAGTATGTCATAGGTATAAATCGCATTCTGAGCCGTGGTAAGCGAATTATCCTCAACAATAATACGTTCCTTTGCTATGCCGTGATCTTCAAGCCAGCCGGCCATCTCACCCGCTTCTGTTGCAGAATCATTTTCGTAAGCTGTGCCGCCTCCGGTACATACGATATATGCATTCGGGTACTTCTCGGCACTTCTTAATGCAACAGTCAGACGGTTAATCAGTTCATCTCTCATGGAGCCGTCAGGGTTAAGCTGAAATCCCAAAACAACTATGCACAGTTCATCCGTATCCGGCAGACCGTCCGGTAAAACATCATAGTTAAGATTCTCACCCAGTTCAGGAGAACGCCACAGCTCCATTATTGTCTTCCACTTCATACCGGCATTCTCGTCTTCTGCCGTAAGGTCCATTAACAGAGAATCGATTCTCTCATTTGCCTCAGAACCGTTATAACCGTAGTCCATGACGATCTCTTCAACGATGCTTTGTACTACTTCAGGATCTGCCACATGGCTTTCAGTGATCTCTGTCGTTCCATTAGTTTGCGGGATCTCTGTACTCTCAATAATTGTGGTCTGTTCTGTTACTACAGTTGCTTCTGTGTTAACAGTAACCATAGTAATTTCAGTATACTCATTATCCGCTGTTTTTCTTTTGCATCCAAGCAGTGAAAACGCCATGATCAAAACAAGCGAAAGAGAAATAGCACGAATTGCTTTTTTCACCATAGTATTTTCCATCCACCCTCCAAATCAGCTTTGCAGTAATGATTTCATCAGGCTGAAATCCTCATTGAATCTCGCAATGATGACCTTGTCACCCTCTTTGGGCTCTGTATCAGGCTTTAAAATTTTAAGGTAGCCAAACCGGTAACCATTCACGCCTTTAACTGCATAATCCAAATCATATTTGCCGGCGATCTCGCCTGAATAGAATTCAACATCATCTTTCCCGATCGTGATCAAAGTTGATATGAGATTATAAACTGCATATACAGGAAAGAATAACGCAGGCATCAGAGGGTAAAAGATTCTGATATTATGCACCCGTCCCAAAAACAAATTCAAAAGAAAGGCAGCGGCTGCTCCAACAATTAATGATACCGGGGTTATAATGAGCGCCGTTTTGAGATGATGCCATATGAATTTCTTTTTCATATCTTCCGGCACCGTTACACTTGTCAGGAACTGTTCACTGACTGCTCTGTCTACTGATTGCCTAACACCTTTCCCTGATACTACCTGCTTCGAAGATTTGTCCGGTGCCAAGGAGCTCTTTTTCATATCGAGAAGCTTAACATCCGGATTATGTGTCAAGCAGTGTTCGTGTACCGCTTTTACGGCGCAGCATGCATCTGTCTCGCTTCGTGATATGGCGACACTCTTTCCCTTGTTTGTCCTGACGATGATCTTATATGTGTAATATTCGCGATAGCGGTTGCTGTACCTCGGTCCGATACGTTCGCTATGCCACGTCTGCTTTACCTGCAACGATTGTATATCTTCATATGCAACAGCAGTCACTCCTGCAGATGATCCGATCAGCATATCCGGTGCAAGAATAATGTCTCCGTAATCCAAAAGCTTGGCTTCTTTTGAATTTGCCTGTTCATCCACCTGCGCTCTGGTAAATCTCTTATCTCCGCACGCCGGGAAATAACTTTTGATCACGTCTATGTCTCTGCCGCAATAAGACCACACTAATGCAAGCACGAAAACAGGAGCCCCGAATACCAAAGGCAGTACATAAGTCAGTTCATCTTTTCCCATTATCATGTTGATGATGCCGGTCACAAGTAACGCTGTCGAGACCAGCAGAGCAACAAAATCGAAGATCAGCGTCATGCCGTTATCATTAACATAACAGTTAAGAACCACATTGGAATACCAGTTGCGTTTCGGTGGTATCTTAACTCCGTTAAAGTAGGCTTCTATCACCTTAAGGAGTTTTTCTTCAGTACCCTGATACTTAAGCCCATGCTCCTTGCAGATGCTGACAAGATCATTCCAGGTCCACTTGTATTTCTTAAATTCAGCGTATGTCTTTATGCTGTCAAATTCCGATCTTTTCATAGCTTGGCAATCTTATATTTAATGAATAATTATATTACCACTGATTGCTCCTTTCAGCCTAAGCTGTATTTCTCCTTTACACGTTCATCAGGTTCATATCCTGACAGATAATCATCGGTCAAGGAGATAAGCTGATCGTAAGTTACCGGATAAACGTTGTAGTGACCTGAGGTAACCGTCAAGCAAGCAGATTGTCTGAATGTGTATGTATCTCAAAGCATCCGCCTAAAGATTAGCTGCAACTAACTGGTTGTGCTATAATCTTCCGCGAACACATCAGAGGTTGGCCGGCAGATATGGAGCCTGGATTAATTAACTGACAAAATGAAACCGGATTACAAAAAAGAGTGGTACAATAAAGGATCGCGTATCGTTGATGCGAAGGATAATTATATAAGGATAAACTACGGTTGCAGCGGAAAAGGCCTTCTGACGAGTATCAGGCTGTTTCCCGGAGTTATGCTTATGTATCAGGAGCTGGACACGGAAGACATCTTCGCTTCTAACAAGTTTGAAGGCGATATCCTGTCAATAAATTATTGTATCAGAGGGAGACAGGAAAGCGTATTCCAAGATGATACTGTTGCTTATACCACCGAAGGTCATATGTCCATCAACGGGACGACGCTGCTTCCGGTATCCTTCTCTTTTCCGCTCAGAGTGTATGATGGTATATCAATAGTTTTAGAAGATGAAGCGATCGACGATGATACCTTATCACTGCTTGGAACTTTCGGGATCGTTCCCGGCGAGATCAGAGCCAAGTACAATGTAATCAATAAGTGGTTTATGACAATGCCGGAAAAGCTCACGGCAGACTGTTTTACTGATATTTGGAATCAGAAAGAAGAATGCGACATCTATAAGATCAGATTATCTGTTCTTATGATACTCAGCGTACTTATGGACGGCAATTATATTGATCATATTGAAGAATATCATTTCCCACATGATGTAATACGCACGGTCAAGGCCATATGCGGAGAGATGTTGTCGGACTTGGAGTGTGAATACCCGATCGGATATTATACTAAAAAACATTCAATCTCGACTGTCCTTTTTCATAGGGCGTTTCTGAATATCTATGGTACAACTCCGCATAAATATATCATTAACTATAAGATGAATCTTGCAGCGGAAGAAATACTGAGAGGCAATAAGATATCTGATGTTGCTCTTAATATGGGCTATAGCAATCCAAGCAAATTTTCCAAGGCATTCAAAGCGGTTTTTGGCTATTTACCCAAGGATTACCGTAAGTTGAAACAAATGGGCTATTTTCCTGATAAACGCTTATAAACGGAGTAGATGTAATGCGGCTCAAAATGTAAAATACCATCTCAGTTAGTCCAGTCTAACCGGGTGGTATGTCATGGAGATCGATACTAGAATCAAGTTAATATTATTGCTCGTTGTAAATATATCGGTATTAGGTCTAAAGGACCTTATACTGGGAAGTATCTGCTTTCTCGGTGTATGCCTTCTTACCTTGTTGATGGGTCAAAAGAAAAAACTCGTCCGGTATGTGGTCCTCTATCTCGTAACTGCACTTATCTCATACGGATGCATGTATCTCCCCGCGGGCCTTATGAGCATACTTTCCATATTCGCATTGTTTATCAGGGTGATGACGCCTGTTATCCTTTTCGCTGACATATTCCTTGAAACAACAAAAGTAAGTGAACTGATATCTGCCATGTATCTTCTGAAGATGCCGAGAGGTCTGGTAATCACCTTATCTATGACTATCCGGTTTTTCCCCACACTCAAAGAGGAGCTGCATCAGATCTACAGCGCGATGAGACTGCGCGGTATGGAACTGAGCTTTAAAAATATCTTCACGAGACCCGGCGAAATGTTTGAAGCGGTCATTATACCGGTGATCATGCGTTCGGTAACGATCGCTGAGGAGCTGTCCGCGTCTGCTGTATCCAGAGGACTTGATAATCCCGGTAAAAGAACATCATTCATTGAACATAAGATAAGACTATCCGATGTGGTCATATTGATAGTCACACTCTTGTGGGGCTCAGGTCTTTTCGCAGTCAAATACAGACTATATGGGAGGATCTGAATGATACGTATAGAGAATGCTTCTTTCAAATATCAGCATACTGAGGATCTTTCCGTAAATTCCGTCAATCTCAAGATAAAAGACGGCGAATTCGTCGTCCTTACAGGACCTTCGGGCAGCGGCAAAACAACAGTCACAAGATTAATAAATGCGTTGATACCGCATTTTTACGAAGGTGCATTTGAAGGCGATGTGTATATTAACGAAAAGAATACAAGAAACTCTGAGCCTCATGACCTGTTCCGGATGATAGGGTCGGTATTCCAGAATCCGAGAAGCCAGTTTTTCAGTTTCGATACTGACAGCGAGATCGTCTTTGGTATGGAGAATATGGGGATGGAAAGAGATCGGATGGTCAAGAGACATCAGGAGACCATAAAGGCTTTAGGTCTTGAGGAACTTTGCGGCAAGAAGTTATTCGAGATGTCGGGCGGACAAAAGCAGCGTATTGCTTTCGCAAGCGTCTGGGCGATGGATCCTGATATCTATGTGCTTGACGAACCGTCATCTAATCTTGATGAGGAGACGACAGATATCCTTCACGATTATCTTAAAGATCTGAAGGCACGAGGAAAGACTGTAATCATCTCTGAACACAGACTCTACTATCTGTCAGATCTTTTAGACCGCCTTGTAATCGTAAATGACGGCCAGATCAAATCCGATATTTCATCATCTGAATTATCACAAATGAGTAAAGAAGAAATATCGGAACTTCACATAAGAAGCCTTTCAAAAACAGAACTTGATAAACCTTTTCTTACAAGGATCCCAAGGACATCTTTCTTTGGTCCTTCAAATGACGGAAATGTGCTTGAAGTAAAAGATCTTGCAATAGGTTACACGCCCGGTCACCCTGTTGCGAAAAATATTTCTTTTGCTGTAAGAAAAGGAGAAGTCATAGGAATAAAGGGTCGGAACGGATGCGGCAAATCAACTCTTGCCAGAACAATCTCGGGACTTGAGAAAAAGCTTGGCGGCAGTTTCAGATACCAAGGCGGAAAGCCGTATCTGGTGATGCAGGATTCAGATTATCAACTCTATTGTGACAGTGTTAATGAGGAGCTTCGAAGAACTGACAAAGGCGAAGATGAGAACCTCAGAAAAGAAGTCATGCATAAACTCGGGTTAGAGAAATATCAGGACAGACATCCGCTGTCACTGTCCGGAGGGCAAAAGCAAAGAACTGCTATCGGTGTGGCAGCGCTTATGAATACTGATGTACTTATCTTCGATGAGCCGACTAGCGGTCTTGACCTGGGAAACATGCATAAAGTGACTGAAATCATCAAAGACCAGTCTATCCAAGGCAAAGCTGTTCTTGTTATCTCACATGATGATGAATTCATGAAGGAAGCTTGCGATTACATTTATCAACTATAACTATTTATAAAACAAGGAGAGAATTAAAAATGGAAAAGTTGAAAGCAAAAGATTTTATAATGACGGGAATCCTTACATTACTGTTCTTCATCGTGATCATGATCTGTATCTTTGCATCTGCCGTAACTGTAGTGACCTATGCATTCGGAACAGCTATAGCGGCAATCCCCGGAGGGATCATCTATATGTTGATGAGGGCTAAGACACCTAAACCGTTTATGATCCTTTTGAGCGGTACAGTAGTAGGTCTTATCGAATTTTTTGCAGGTGCGGGATATACAGTTGCAATCGGATTTATAGCAGGTGCTTTAGCAGCTGAACTTATCTCATTTATCGGAAAGTATAGGAACTTTGTTTTAAATGCGATCGGATACGCGCTCTATATGGTGGGGTTCGCAGCCGGAACATATCTTCCGATGGTCATCATGAGCGGTTATGTCGACTCAATGTCTGATTCAAACGGTGTTAATGCTGACTTTATGGAGAAGCTCCATTCTTTCATGAGCGGTCCTATGACAGTGGCCATTATTGCCGCAACATTCGTCTGCGCTTTGCTCGGCGCATTCTTAGGCAAACTCATTTTCAAGAAGCATTTCCAAAAAGCAGGTATAGTCTGATTCAGGGATAAAAGGAGAAGAAAAAATGTATTCTAAAGAAAAGCCAAAGACAGGTCTTGCGAGGTGTCTTGAAATCGCATCTGCGAGAAAGCCGCTGGTAGTATTATCAGGTGTTTTCTCGGCAATATCAGGCATAGCTTCATTTGTCCCGTACCTGTCAATATATGGAGTTATCAGGGAGATAGTTAAGATCTATCCCGAACTGGAATCAATTGATAAAGCGGAAGTCTCCAAATATGCCGTATATGCACTTTTGGGAATCCTCATAAACATACTGACTTATTTTCTGTCGATCGTTATGTCTCATCTTGCGGCTTTCGGTACGATCTATGATCTGCGCACAGCTTTTGCAAAACACCTTTCGAAGATTCCGCTGGGGTTTCATATCACTTTAGGCAGCGGTAAGCTCAGGAAGATCATGGAGGATAACATAGACAGTATCGAAGGGTTTATCGCTCATCAATTTCCTGATTTTGTAGCTTCGGTAACAGCCCCTGTTTGCATGGTGATAATACTTCTTGCCGTGGACTGGAGGTTCGGACTTGTCGCGCTATTAGGAATAATCCTTGCGTTTGTTGCTGAATTTATCGGATACGGGAGCAAGTCGATGAAAGAGAATCTCGGTAAATATCAGGATGCGCTCGAAAACATGAATAATGCCAGTGTTGAGTTCGTAAGATGTATGCCCGTGATCAAAGTTTTCGGCCGTGAAAGATCATCATTCTCAAGACTTAAAGCAGCCATTGGCGAATACACGGAATGGGTCTTAAAATTTTCGCTCGGATGGCAGAACTGCATGCCTGCTTTTACAACAATAATAAATAATATCTACCTGCTTCTGGTTCCGGCAGGCCTTATCTTTTATTCATTTTCATCAGATGAACGTTCATTTCTCATGAACTATCTGTTTTATCTTATTTTTGTTCCTGCCATTGCCGGTGTCATGAATAAGATTATGTATATCTCTGAAAGTTTCATGGAGATAAACGAAGGTGTCGCAAGGATGGACGAAGTCCTGAATATTGAGGCAATGCCTGATACAGAACAGAAAGGACTCGACGGAGCTTTGGACCTGGAATTCGACAATGTCTCTTTCAAGTATGACGGTGCCGTTAATAAGGCTCTGGATAGTGTCAGCTTCAAAGTCGATCCCGGATCATATGTCGCAATCGTCGGAAGATCCGGAAGCGGTAAGAGTACGATAGCAAGCCTGATATCCCGTTTTTGGGACGTAACCGAAGGATCAGTAAAGATCGGCGGTAAAGATATCCGCGAGATAGGTCTGGCAGAGCTTTCATCTAAAGTAAGTTTTGTTTATCAGGAAGTATTTCTTTTTAAGATGAGTATTGCGGATAACATCAGTCTCGGTCATCCCGGCGCTACAAGAGAAGATATTGTCAAGGCTGCCAAAGCAGCAAGATGCCATGAATTTATTGAACAGCTCCCTCAGGGATATGATACCGTCGTAGGTGAGAATGGAATTCATCTTTCCGGCGGCGAAAGGCAACGGATCTCAATTGCGCGTGCAATCCTGAGCGATGCACCGATAATCATCCTTGACGAAGCAACAGCATACAGTGATCCTGAAAATGAATATCTTATCAAGCAATCTTTTGCAGCGCTTACAGACAAGAAGACAGTTGTAATGATCGCTCACAGACTCGGTTCCGTTACAGATGCGGATGAGATCCTGGTCATGGATTCAGGAAGACTCGTTGAACGTGGCACACACGACGATCTGCTTCGTTCGGACGGAAGATATAAAGAGATGTGGTCAAGTTACACGAATGCTATGAATTGGAAGATCGGAGGTACTAACGTATGAGATCTCTAAAAGAAAGATTGCTTTTGACCGATCAGGGTTACAAGGACCTGAAAAGAGCAATAGCCGCCTGTACATTTACAAATATTACGCTGATGCTTCCTTTTATGATAACTGTAATGATCTTTCGAGAACTTCTTCTTGGGATCACTAACGGCGGACTTCAGACAAAGAACATCATATGTCTTTGGGCAGTGGGAATTATTGCTGCGATTATTGTCTTTTTTGCATCCAAAAATGATTACCGCAAAACATATATAGCTTCTTACAGGGAATCGAACAAGACCAGGGAAAACATCGCCGAACATCTGATCAGACTCCCGATGAGTTTTTTTAATACAAGAGATCTAACAGAGATTACAGCTAATATGATGTCAGATTGTTCATCTATGGAATCTATGTTAAGCAGTACGATACCGCCCTTGATCGCCAATATCATTTCTGCGACTCTTACGTGCGTAATGCTTGCATTCTTTGATTGGCGTCTTGCACTTTGTGTTTTTGTAACGATCCCTGTTGCATTCCTGATCATCCTGCTCAGCAAAAAACGACAGAAGGCTTTGTTTGCCGGACAGGAAGAAGCAAAACTTGATGCATCCGCAAGGATCCAGGAATATCTTGAAGGAATAAAGATTATAAAGGCATGTAATATAAGCGGAGAGCGATTTAATGTCCTTAATAATGCCTTGCTTAAGCTGAAAAAGATTTCTGTCAAGGTCGAACTCGCAGTAGGTGTATTTATGTCCAGCGCAAGTATGATCCTTCAATCCGGAATAGGAATAACCGTATTTGTCGGAGTAAATCTTCTTATATCCGGCAAAACCGATCTGCTGACACTTTTGATGTTTCTTTTAATGGTAACCAGAATTTATGGTCCTTTCCTTGCCATTCTCGGACAGTTATCTACACTCCTACACCTTGATACTGTCACGGAACGCATGCGTATCCTTGAGAAGAGCGAAGTGATGACCGGCACTGATACGTCAGTCTGTGACGGCAATATAGAATTGAACAATGTGTCATTTGCATATAATACGGAGAGAGTTATAGATGATGTATCTCTCAAGATAAAAGAAGGAACGATAAACGCCTTTGTCGGTCCTTCCGGAAGCGGTAAGAGTACTCTGGCTAAGCTAATCGCGAGATTTTGGGATGTGGGATCGGGTTCTATCAGGTATGGCGGAAAGGATCTACGCAGCCTTAAACCTGAGGCTATCATGAAAGATATGGCTTTTGTTTTTCAGGATGTCACATTATTCAACGATACTGTTATGAACAACATCCGTATGGGTAATGAATCTGCAAGCGATGAAGATGTTATGAACGCTGCCAAAGCTGCTTTCTGCGATGAATTCATTTCACGTCTTCCGGATGGTTATGACACCGTATTGGGAGAAAACGGCGGAACATTGTCAGGCGGCGAAAGACAGAGGATCTCTATCGCAAGGGCACTGCTTAAAAATGCGAAGATCATCCTTCTTGACGAAGCGACAGCATCTCTTGACCCGGAGAACGAGTATTATGTTCAACAGGCAATAGCAGAACTGGTCAAAGGGAAGACCGTGATCATGATAGCACACAGGTTAAAGACTGTAGCCGATGCCGACAGGATCTTTGTGTTGTCTGACGGTAAACTCGTACAGGAAGGAACGCATAAAGAATTAATGAGCAAAGAAGGCCTATATAAAACCTTATACACCTTCCAGAACGCATAACGGTTTTCAATAGCCGGATGAGCCTGCTGTGTGGACGAATGCCCCAAAACATTCCGAAACACACTTAAGAAGGAAGTTCGTTGAGGCAGACATCGCAAGCAAAGGCGAAGACGGATACGCAAAGATAGGAATACATGGATCAGTAAAAATGTCGAGTTAATTTCTACGCTGTCTCACGGTTGCACTTGAATAATGCAACCGTGATAGCTTTCACATTGCCCCTGTTTTACTTTTTATCATGCCTCCTATAAAAACTGCGACTTGTCTTCGTCTATAAACTCGCAAAGCACAAAACCGTACTCTTTTAGCCCTTAAAAAGGTACAAAAAAAACTTTGCTACTTGCAAAGCCAATAATCGTACTCGAGAAAACTATGTACGTATTTCGTACAGTAATCATGATGATTTACTGTACGATTTACGTATTCCTGCCCGAAAATACCTATTTCGTACAGTAATCATGAAGTTTTACTGTACGATTTACGTACGCATATTCATCAGTCGAGTTCGATACTGTATATTTTACGTACCTGCTTTCATCAGTCGAGTTCGAGCTCAATTGTCTGTGTTCCGATATTTGTAACCATAAGCTTCATCCGTTAATCATTTAGTTTTCCAAACCGTCAATCCAGACTGTCATATAATCCCAGCATACCTTCGTGAGCCACATCAATATAATAATCAAGCAAGGGATAGAGCCAGTCTTTCAGTTCAGTAAAAGCAAAGCCAAGTGATTCAGCCTTTTCAATATTGATGCTGTATTCGGTTTCACCGTTATAAGGAGCCGGATCGCCATCGTCATTGATGACAGCGCACATACCTGTTTCATTTTCGAGATAATCAAGGACTTCTCTTATGGATACCGTGCCTTTTGAACTTCCGTTAACAGCACCTTTGAAATCCTTATCAACCAGGAAAGACAGGAACTTGCCGGCTTCATCTGACCTGATGAATGACATTTGCGAATCAGCATTATCGATCTTCATCGGGAGCTGTTTTAAGACATGTTCAACATAGAAATACAGCCTTCTTGTGTAATCGTCTTTGCCGGTTACGAATGGGTATCTTACGGCGATCCAATTCTTTTCAGGATACTTTTGCCACAGAGCATATTCGGCCTGTCTCTTTATCACATCGTAAGGAAAGTCTTTTCTATCACACCAGATAAGTTCACCATCCGTACCGTCAAAATCTTCTTCAACGGTATTGATGTGTTTGGGATCATAAACTGCCGTGCTCGACATATAAATATATTTATCACAGTCGGCCGCATCCATGAGCTTGCGGATGTCATTTGAACAATAAGCGATCTTATCAATGATCACGTCGTAATGTGTGCCTGCAATCACAGTTTTGATGCTGTCCTCATCAGTTCTCTCAAAACGTATCCTGGAAACCGAATCACCGAAATCGTCGGGTGTATTGCCTCTTGTAGCTATAGTGACATCATGGCCCTTTTCAATAAGATCATTGACCATATGGATACCGAAAAATCTCGTGCCGCCCAACACCAATATCTTCATATGCATTCCTTGTGAAAAATTACTCTTCCGGTTCTGACTGAGCAGGTTCGGCAGCAGTAGCCGGTTCGGCTTCGGGAGCCTGTACTTGCTGACCGGGAACAGGAATTACCGTATTCTCATATTCAGCTTGAGGCATCGGCTTTGCGTAGTAGAAACCCTGGATCATGTCGCAGCCTTCCTGAGCCAGGAAATCCACAGTGGACTTATCTTCGACACCTTCTGCAACGGTCTTCATGTTAAGCGATTTCGCGAGAGCGAGTGCTTCGGAAACAACGATCCTGGTGCGTGGGTTATCTTCACTGCCGCGGAAGAATCCGGCATCAAGCTTAAGGATGTCGAGAGGCATATCCTTCAAGGAGTTAAGAGACGAATAACCTGTGCCGAAGTCATCCATGGAAACAAGGAATCCGTAGTATTTAAGACGGTTGATCGTAGTTATCATGGCATTCTCGTCATCGAAGAAAGCGCTCTCGGTAAGCTCTATCTCAATGAGTGAGCGGGGACATCCTTCCCTGTCGACCAGATTGCAGATGTATTCGGCAAGATTCTCCGTACCGAAATGAGCTCTGGAAACGTTGCAGGAAATAGGGACGCACTTGCGGCCTTCATGGAGCCACCTGGCCTGGTTACGCGCAACGTGTGTCAGCATATAGTCATCTATATGAGTGATGAAGCCGTTATCTTCGAAGATCGGAATAAACTTGTAAGGAGGCACAAGACCCATGTCCGGTGTCTGCCATCTGATGAGCGCTTCGGTACCCCTGTGTTCGTTGGTACGCGGATCGTATTTCGGCTGATAGTAAACGAGAAATTCTTCATTATTGACAGCAGCCTGCTGACGGTTCGTAACGGTGTCGATCCACTTTTCTTCATCAACGAGATTGCTGTCGAAAAATGCGATTCCGGAGTCAGCAACTTCTGAAAGTGAAAGGCTGGCCGCACATGCATTGTTGTACAGGAGATCGATATCCGGAATATAATGTTTTTGGTTGAGGGCGACCTTTTCCTGCGCAGGTATTACGAGATACACGCCTGCTTTGAAAGCCAGCCTGTGTCCGCAGGGAATTGCTTCGAGAGTGCTGATGATGTCCTGAAGTCTTGCTCTTGCATCATCTTCATCCTTTACTTCAAGAAAGAGCGGGAGAGCGGCTGCCGTGCTGTGAGCGATAAGCTCACCCTTCTTGAGTTTTTTGAAAATGACAAGAACTACCTGACGAAGGAGCGCTTCTGCCTCTTTTACGGAATGACAGAGCACGAAGTTTCTATATCTGACGAACACAAGATCGACGACTGCATATGTCTTATGAGCATTCTTTCTCTTGCAGAGGATATCCTGTGTTGTCACAGCATACCAAAGCCAATTGTGACCTTTGATGATATTGTCTCTGTAAAGCCATCTTCTGAGTTTACTGTTCGCGGAAAGATTCATGATGACGCTGACTATCATGAGGATAAATACGAAGAAAGCTATTATCACTGCGATGATAATGCCGGCTGCAAGATATGTGTAATCTTTTACTTTAACGGTGAGTATGGATTTGACCATGAGGATCTGTGAAGACTCACTCATCGGTGCTGCAATCCAATACGGGAACGAGAACACTGCATCGCTGGAACTGCCAAACAGAACGCCCGGATTGTTGCGCGCCATATCATATACTTCAGAAAAAGCATCTATCTTGGTGTTGTAGTCATCAAGAAGGAAAGTGGAATTGCTCCCTGCATCCAAAACGATCTTATGGATGTCATCATCTACTCCTGCCTCGTCCAGGATATCTTTCAGATCGCCTGAATAAAACTCGCCTTTTTTGTCATTATAGCCGCTGACCGAGATAGAGCCTGAATGTTCAACCACTTCGCCATAAAGATCGATTATGCAATAGTTATGGCCATCACTTGATAAAGCATTGAGTGCTTCTTCGCTTTCAGCTTCAGTACCATGATCAATTATATCTGCCAAATTGCGGACATAAGTAGTATCAGCTTCGGAACGGAAGTCCCTTACGTATCCTGCAAGAATATTCAAGACAGCGAATATCATTGCGATAATGCCCAGGAAAACGACCGTGCGCCACAAGATAGGCCACAACGCATGAGACTTTGGAATCTTATACTTACCCTTGTTACTCATTTTATCTATCCCTCCCAATATATTATAAGAGTGATTCTATATATGTGAAGAGCTATTCCTTTACTTTATCTTCAGAATCAAACGGTCTCATCAGGGTAAGTCCAGAACCCGCCTTTGTGGAAATTCTCATTTCCGAGTGGAGTTGCTGTCAGCTTAAACATTACACAGCCGTCAGGACAGACAATTGTCTTAGTATATTTGCCGTCTCCGCCCAGGTTTTCGAGATCTCCGCCGCTTCTTATGGCTTCCATCAGAGGATAGAGCATCATCATTGTCTTTGAGCAGATACCGTAACCGTCCTGATTTACGGGGCAGCCGTATGTGCAGGTATATTTATCACCGACTTCTTCCCCGTTGCGGCAATAATGTTCTGTTGTTTCACTATGAAGCAGTTTAGTAACTTCTACCGCGAATTCATATTCTTCGTCATACCATCTCTTCATAAATATATCCTCCCATTCAACCGGCCCGTCGGTTAATATATGCCGCCGTGACTCTTCCCTCGTCGTTTATATCAAACCTGGATATCGATCCGGATCTTCCGGAAAATCTTGCTTTCCTCAGGTCTTCAAAATCAAATCCCATGAGCATTGCCTGCAAAAATCCCAAAAGGCACCCGTGAGATACGATAAGGATCTTCTCATCCGGACTTGCAATTATCTCGTCGTAAAATGGCTTAACCCTGTTCCACAGATCACGGTCTGATTCAGCATCAGGGAAAGGTCTGTAATCAGGATCGTATCCGCTTCCCGGTTTCTTATGTTCATTGTACCAATCCCATGATTTCCCATTGCCTTCGCCTGCATTAACTTCTCTTATCGCTTCAGACATTATGGGTGTCAGATGAAGGGTTTTGTTTATCTCTTCTGCTGTCTGGGCAGCGCGCGCGAGGTCAGAACAGTACATGACATAGCCTTCACCGCAGCCTTCGTTCTGAAGCCACTTACCTGCCTCATATGCTTGTTTTCTGCCGTTTTCAGTTAAGTTCCAGTTACCCCATGCACCGGCGTGACCGTTGAGGTGATGTTCAGATTCTGTGTGCTGGACTGTGATGATAATTTTCTTGCTCATTTCCTGTTTTCCTTGTATTGATCAGTTCAGGACTTTATATCTCAGTCTGATATATGAATTCTCCAACTGTTTGCACTCCACAAGTTGAAGTGCTCCTAGCTTACTCAATTCAGATTCATCACTGAGTGATTCTCCGTCTATGAGAGTAGCCGTATTCTTTCCTCCGATGAGCACCGGAGCCATAACTATGTCTATGTAGTCGAAAAGTTTTTCGCGCAGGAACATGCTGTTCAGAGTTCCGCCTGACTGGATCGTAATTCGCTCACAGCCGAAGTCAGCCTTAAGAGTCTTGAGCATGTCCGCAAGTGATAATTCATGCTGAAAGATTATGTGAAGATTATCAGCCTTGATGCCGAAAGCGGGATGATCGGGATTAGTCGTCACAAGAACAAACTCTTTTGAGAATTCACAGAAGTAATGCACGCCGCGTTCTGTAAGATGGTGGTTATCCAGGATCACAAAAGACACGGGTGTTTTGCCGGGGGCGGGCTTTTCATTGACACCCATCTTTGCCTGAACACGTCCGGTATTAAACGACCACAGATCCGTTGTCTGCTCGATCTCATAGTATTGATGAAGGCCTTCCCGGACACCTTCGATCATGGGAAGATCCTTATCCACATCCAGGTTATCCGTAGATCCCGTGCTGATCTTACCGTCTACTGACACCAGCATAAAAAGAGTCGTTACCGGCCTGTCCATTTATCTCTCCAAAGGTTAACTAAAAGGGCTTATATACACGCAATCATTATATCAAATACTTGATTTATTTTTTTAGTTCACCGATCCGGCCATGAAACCAGGCTTATAGAAATTGCCTAAATAAAGCGGCGTTATTATCATACTATTTTGATAGGTTTTTCACGCAAAATGTATTATACTTGCTTAAAAATTATCAGAAAAGGATCTACTGCCATGACTCTGCAACAGCTCAGCTATGCCATTGCCATCTCTGAAGCCGGTTCTCTCAACAAGGCTTCTGAGGTTCTGTATGTCTCACAGCCATCACTGACAGAATCAGTTAAGGAACTGGAAAAAGAGCTTGGCATCTCCATATTCATCAGAAGCGGAAGAGGCGTTACCCTGACGCCCGAAGGTTCTGATTTTATCCTTTATGCCAGACAGGTAATAAACGACTATTCAGAACTTGTTGAGCGCTTTGACAGTTCAAAGAACTTCAAAAAGAAGTTCGGCGTTTCCACACAGCACTATTCTTTCGCCGTAAAGGCTTTCGTCGAACTGGTAAGAGATAACGATACATCCAGATATGAGCTTGCCATCAGGGAAACCAGAACACAGGAAGTAATCTCTGACGTCTCAAATCTTAAGAGCGAGATCGGCATCATCTACTTAAGCGAATTCAATAAAAGAGCGATCGGCAAACTTCTCAGGGCAGCCGGTCTTGAATTCCATCCTCTGATCAACTGCGATGCATACGTCTATCTTTGGTCGGGTCACCCTCTGGCGAAAAAGAAATCCATTACGTTTGAAGACTTAAAAGAGTATCCGTGTCTGTCTTTTGAGCAGGGCGATTCGTCTTTTTATTATGCAGAAGAAATACTCAGCACAAAGGATTATTCAAGGATCATAAAAGCGTGCGACAGAGCTACGATATTAAACCTCATGGTAGGCCTTAACGGCTACACGCTCTGTTCCGGAATCATCTGCGAAGAATTAAACGGTGACGACTATCTTGCCATTCCCTTCAATGCTGACGAAGACGACAGCGAGAGCAAGATGCAGATCGGTTACATCACCCGCAAAAACACCATTCCGAGCAGACTGGGAAAACTCTATATCGAGAAGATCAACGAGTATCTGAATAAAGATTGACGCAGGGTATAGGCCGCGTCTATAACCCAGTATCGCTTTTGCGTATTATCGCAAACCGGGACGCAGCGTTATTATCTCTTCATTCGAAAATTGCGATGCAAACACAATGTGCGCATATCGAAGAAGGAGAAACACATGTCAACAATAAACATCAAAGAGCCCAGCGTAGTGATCCGCGAAAAGAGACTCGGAACGATCAATGCGTTCACAGGTACAGCTTCTGAAATCGTAGAAAAGTCTGCCAAGGGTGAACTCAAGGATTGCAAGAGAAAATTCTCACAGTGCCTCGGCTGCAACCAGCAGCAGGCTTTCTGCCAGCTCGCAATGATCAGGGATGCAGCAGTTATCAACCACGCTCCCATCGGCTGCTCAGGAGAATTTGCAGATTTCAATTTCACATACAGAGTAGAACAGGCAAGAAGAAATCTTCCTCCCGAATTAGGAAGATACTTCTCAACAAACATCACTGAGAAGGATACTGTTTTCGGAGCTGCCAAAAAGCTCGAAGAAACAATCAAGCTTGCTTATGACAGAGTTCATCCGAATGCAATCTTCGTAACAACTTCATGCGCATCAGGCATCATCGGAGAAGACATTGAAGCCGTAGTTGAAAAAGCTTCAGAAGAACTCGGAATTCCCGTTGTCACATGCAACTGCGAAGGCTTCCGTTCAAAGATCTGGACAACAGGTTTTGACGCTGCATACCATACAGTGTTAAGAGGCATAGTAAAGCCCGCGGAAAAGAAAACAAACAAGATCAACATCATCAATTTCTGGGGCAGCCATGTTTTCGATGAGATCATCGAGAGATTCGGTTACGAAGCACAGTACATCGTACCTTTCTCAACAGTAGAACAACTCTCACACGCAAGCGAAGCTGCTGCTACGATCCACATCTGCCCTTCACTTTCAACATACATGGGAGCAGGATTAAACCAGCTCCACGGAGTACCTGAAGTTCTCGTGCCGCCGGCATATGGTGTCGCAGGTACGGACAGATGGCTCAGAGCTCTGGGCAAGGTGCTTGGCAAAGAAGATATCGCTGAAGAGATCATCAAGGAAGGTCACGAAAAGTACGTTCCCGAGATCGATAAACTCAAGGAAAAGTTCAAGGGCAAGAGAGCATATGTAACAGCAGGTGCCGCACATGGTCAGGCTCTCATAACACTTCTCAACGAACTCGGATTTGAAGTAGTCGGTGCTGCCGTATTCCATCACGATCCGGTATATGACAGCGGTGACGATAAGCTCGATATCTTAGGCCAGGCAGTTAAAAACTATGGTGACGTACCCGATTACAGGGTATGCAACAAGCAGGCATGTGAACTCGTAAATGCACTCAACAGGATCAAGCCTGACTTCATTCTCGCAAGACATGGCGGAATGACACTTTGGGGAGCAAAGTTCGGAATTCCTTCCCTGCTCATCGGTGACGAGCAGTTCGGTATCGGTTACCAGGGCGCATTAAATTATGCAAGAAGGATCGAAGATACATTGGACTCCATTGAGTTTATAAAGAATTACTCCAAGCACGCTTCAAACCCCTACACAAAGTGGTGGCTTGAACAGGATCCCGGTTACTTCCAGGGTGACGGTTCCGGCAGAGGCTGCGCAAGATAAGAAAACGGAGGATTCTAAAATGGCTCAAACAATCGAACAACCAAGATTTACATGTGCACTCGGTTCATGTCAGAGTGTAGTCGCAATAAAAAAAGGGGTTCCGATCCTCCATTCAGGACCGGGATGCGGAGTCCAGGTAGAAAGACTTATCGGACAAGGCGAAGGATATGCCGGCGGATCAACAATGCCCTGCACCAACGCTGAAGAAGCAGACGTAGTTTTCGGCGGAGAAAAGAAACTCAGAAATGTTATTGAGAATTCTTTTAAAGTTATCGACGGTGATCTTTACGTAGTGATCACAGGATGCACAGCAGCCATAACTGGTGATGACGTCGCTGCTGTAGTTGGTGAATTCCAGAACGACGATAAGCCCATCGTATATGTCGAAGAAGGCGGCTTTAAATCAAATAACTACGCAAGCCACTCAAGACTTGTTAAGGCGATAATCGACCAGTATGTCGATAAGTTTAACGAAGACCGCGAAGTCATTCCGAAGCTCGTAAACGTATTTGCCAACATCCCCTACCAGGATCCTTTCTGGAACGGAAATCTGGAGCAGCTTAAGAGAATACTTACAGGCATAGGTCTTAAAGTTAATATCCTCTTCGGCAACGAATCAGAAGGCGTATCCGAATGGAAGTCGATCCCTCAGGCAGAGTTCAACCTTTTCGTAGGTTCATGGGCAGGACTTGATATCGTAAAGCACCTTAAGAGAAAGTACGGAACACCTTATCTCCACTTCCCCTACACTCCGATCGGAGCAAAGGAAACTTCAAAGTTCTTAAGAGAAGTCGGTGAGTTCGCAAACCTTGATAAAGATGAAGTCGAAGCTTATGTCGACCGCGAAGAGAAAAAGTTCTACACGCATATCGATAAAATGGCAAGCTTCATGCTCGAGTTCAGATACGGCATCCCGAGAAGATTCTATTCGATCGCTGACAGTTCCTACTCACTGGGCTTCTCGAAGTTCCTCTTAAACGAACTCGGGATCATTCCCGGTATCCAGTTCATCGTAGATGACGTACCCGAGAAATATCAGGAAGGGATCCTCGAAGAGTTTTCGAAGATATCGGATCTTCAGACAAGAACGGTACAGGTTGTTTTCGATCCCGACGCAGGTCTGGCTCAGAAAAAGATCTTGGAAGACGCAAAGGATTATTCCGATAAGAGACTCCTCATACTCGGAAGTTCCTGGGACAAGCACATAGCAGATGAGCTTCACGCGGATCTTTTGATCATATCGGTTCCCGTACAGCACAGACTCGTTATGAACTGCGGTTACTTAGGTTACGAAGGCGGACTTAGAGCAATAGAAGACATCTACGACAGAGTCCTTGCAACATACAGATAAAAACAAAACAGAAAGAAGAAACATGAAATGAGACAGGTAGCAATTTACGGAAAAGGCGGAATAGGAAAATCCACAACAACACAAAACCTTACGGCAGGTCTTGCCGAATTAGGCAAGAAGATCATGGTCGTAGGATGCGACCCCAAAGCAGATTCAACAAGACTCCTGCTTAATGGTCTTGCACAGAAAACAGTTCTCGACACACTTCGTGAAGAAGGCGAAGTTGATGATCTCTCACAGATTGAGAAAGTCGGTTTTGGCGGCATCAGATGCGTTGAATCAGGCGGACCTGAACCGGGTGTAGGATGCGCAGGACGAGGCATCATTACTTCCATCGGAATGCTTGAAGATCTCGGTGCATATACAGATGATCTCGACTATGTTTTCTATGACGTATTAGGCGACGTAGTATGCGGCGGATTCGCTATGCCTATCCGTGAAGGAAAAGCCCAGGAGATCTACATCGTAGCTTCAGGCGAGATGATGGCCCTCTACGCAGCAAACAACATCTGTAAGGGCATTCAGAAATATGCTCTCAAGGGCGGCGTAAGACTCGGCGGAATCATCTGCAACAGCCGTAAGGTAGACAGAGAAGAACAAGTGCCTTTACTGCAGGGTTGTCAAGATCTTCTGTTCTTACTGCGATGATGTTTGCGTAAGGGCTGTCTTCACCTTCGCTGAAGAGCTTGTTTGATGTGATGCCTGCTTCGAGTGCTTTGTTTGTGTTTGTGATGAAGAAATCATAGTCATCCTTTGTAGGAATGATCTGTGCTGAATCGATCTCTACGATCTCGATGGGCTTAACATAAGAAACGATATCATCTACTGAAGCGGAGAGAGAATCTCTTGCTGCATCATCGAGCTTGATGAATCCGTTGAGTTCAAGGATCCTGAGTGCCCTGTATTCGTTTGTGCCGTCATTGGGGATTGCGACTATAGCGTTGTCGGGTACTTCGTCTACAGAAGCATACTTATCAGAATATGCTGTGATGGGTTCGATGTGGATACCGCCTGCGCTTGCAAGATCATAGCCGTTTGCTTCTACTTCGCTCTCGAGATAAGGAAGATGCTGGAAGTAGTTGAAATCGATCTCGCCGGAATTAAGTCTCTCGTTTGTTGTTGAATCTGCAGCCGTAGAAACAAGCTCGATGTAGATGCCCTGTTCTTCAAGCTGGGGTCTTACGTGTTGCGATGTTTTCGTTGCTGATATCACTCATCACTAACATTGTCTGAGCCGCAGGGATGTAATTCAAATACTTGATCATCCAGTCAAAGCTGAAGAGGATCTGAACTGCTATGTTTGAGATAAGCATCAGTCCGAGATTAAGACCAATGGCACCTCCCAAATGCCTTACAAGCATTGAAGCAAAGAAACATGTCGCGGAATAAGCGATCTCAACTGCTATAAAAACAAGTGATTTTACGATTACTACCCTTGCAAAACCGTCATCAAAGCCGTTGATCCCCTGCATCGAAAAAGCGATTACTGAAGATATTGTAACGGCAACAACACTGTAGATGCCGACGGATGTAATGAACGACAGAAACTTAGCCATAAGGATATTGAATCTGCTGTTGCCGGCCATTACTGCCGACTGTATCTTGCGGCCTTCAAACGCACCTGTTACATGTATTCCGGCGAACACGCCGATAAGGAAGATGACAAAAGCGTTATAGTTATTAAGGCCTTCGAGGAATGCATTATATCCTGAATATTCATCTGCGAAAAACAGCGTCAGCAAAAGCAAAAGAGAAGGAAGCGCAACAAGTGCAGCTCCCAGTATCCAAAAGGATTTGGATGAAAAAGTCTGCTTCATTTCCCATTTAAACAAACTGCCCATTACGCTTCCCTCCCCAGAAGTTCGATATAGTATTCTTCAAGCGTTCTCTCATGTTTTGTAAGCTGTGTAACCAGGATCTGGTGATCGTACATGAGACGGGCAACTTCTTTTGTCTCAACGTTACCGTATATGCTTATCGAACCCTCATCACTGTTCATAGTAGCGATGCCGTTACTTGTAAGAATACTCATAGCCTCATCGTTATGCTCCGTTTCCATTACGATGTGTGTAGTACAGAGCTTATCCAATTCGTCTTTAGATAGTGTTGAGATTATGTGTCCATGCGAAATGATTATGTAATCCGTTGCAAGCTGATAAAGCTCAGCAAGGATATGGGAAGAAATAACGATAGTTATTCCGTCATCCCTGCAAAGAGATACCAGAAGTTCTCTTACGTCTACCATACCCATCGGATCAAGGCCGTTAACGGGCTCATCCAGGATAAGAAGTTCAGGATCGTTGATCAATGCCAGGGCAATTCCGAGTCTCTGCTTCATGCCGAGAGAGAAGTTCCCGACCTTCTTGTTCTTAACATCGCCTAAACCGACACGGTTAAGGATCTTATCTGCCTTGGAAGCATCTTTATTTCCGTATAAAAGTTCCTGGAGCATGAGATTCTCTTTTGCAGTTTTGCGCATGTCGAGAATAGGACTTTCTACAAGACAGCCCATCTTTCTTCTTGCTTCAGCAAGGCCTTTACTATCTGATTTTCCGAAAAGCTCTATCGTTCCGTTCTCGATCGGACTTAAACCTGTTATCGCCCTGATCGCAGTAGTCTTACCTGCTCCGTTTTCGCCGATAAAACCATAGATCTTCCCTCTTTCCACCTCGAAAGAAACGCCATCCAAAACTTTCTTCGGGCCATATGTTTTAGAGAGATCGTTAATCCTTAAAATAACATCACTCATATCCTGAATATCCTCCACATTTGATATGGGCTAATGTTAAACCACTATCCTTAACCGGAAGATATTTGAACCTTAACTAAACATTAAAATCGCGTCAGGCTTGAGGAGACTTATATCTCGATGCCTTACTTTCCCTGGCTCCAGGCGTCTCTAAAAACCTTTCTGACATTATGAAAAGCTTCCATACCATTATCAGGCATGTGAGACGAACTGACGGATATTACTTCCCCATCCTTAACAAAACTGATCGAAAGCTCTAACACCAACAGACTTGCATTCATTTACCAGGTATCAGTATGATGCGCCGACATTGATATCGTCGACCGGAAGATCCATGAGTTCATTTGATTCGAGGTATGTGCCGACCGCCTCGAAAAACTCTGCAGAGTCGCCATCAACGCCGTTTTCAAATGACTTCTCTATACTGCTTTCAAATCTGTCAGGCTCAAAGAGAATGTCCATATACATATGCTGCTCAATATCGTCATTGATCTCACGCATGCGGTCAAAAGAGATCACATAATGCATCTGATCATCGAAGAAGTATTTTTCCTTCCTGATATATACGGTGTACGTCTCATCTGTAAGAGCCATGTCTGCAATGTCTTTTTTATACAGCTCGAAAACCTCTCTTACAGATTTGGCAGAAGCTGATTCCCTTCTGAGTTCATGTGCTTTCTCACTATAGAGATCTTCCTTATCGGGCTTGCTGAAGGCATCATAGGAATCGTCTAAAGAATCTACATCATTGGCAGCATTGACGATCGCGTTGAACATCTCGTGGCTGCCCTTAAGTCTGACAGTCTTAACCGTAAAGAAGATGGTAATGAACAGATCAATTGCTAAAAGCACGCCGCCGACTATGAGTAATTCTTTTCGGAATGCACCGAAAATAATACAGATCAATGCGGGGACGGTCAGGAAAATGAATGACCGGAAAAAGAACGTGACGAAGATAGTCAACGCAAACTTCCATTTGCTTATTTTTTTTGGTTTTTTATCTTGGTTTTCCGCCATACATACACCCTGATCAGATGATTCTCTCTAATATACACCGCGTGAAATCTTACGAATAATTAAATTATATGAATTTGTCTTAATAAAGGGAACTGGGAAATACGGCTGCCGATGCGGCTATGCCATACTTTTTGCCGTATTTTTCGAAAAGTTCCACTCAGAAATACGGCTGCCGATGCGGCTATGCCATACTTTTTGCCGTATTTCCGAACCGGAGTCTACCTTCAGTAGACTTTTTGGGAACAGACATAAAAGGGGTGCCTCACCCATGGAGACACCCCGGAGACCTTATATGTTGATATTAATTAAAGCGGTCATCTGTAGTCTGTTCAATGAAATACTCGTCGAGATGGAGTCCCTTAAAGATGTGGATGTATCCGTAATATCCTACTGATGCGAGAATTACGATGATTGCGATTACTGCTACGATCTCTACGAGTGTCATACCCTTCTTTGACTTAATTGACTTCTTCATTTTCATGTCCTCCCTGTTTTGTGTTTTAAGTTTGTTTGTGGTTGTTTTAACTTGAGCTCATTAAAACACCTATACGCAGGGCATACTATGACCAATGTTTGAGGGAAATGTTGATTAAGCAACACATCATGGCCGGTGTGTTGCTTTTCAACAAAAAAGTCGCTGTTATCTGAATCTCACGGCCGCCTTAATCTGCATTTTTGAGCGCGACATCCATGGGGATCTTCTTGATCCTGATAAAGTCGATAACTGATACGAAGGCATAGCCCAAGAGCAGATATACCACCGACAATACCATTGATACAGGTCTCATGTAGAATGCGAAGTAGCCGTCCATCTGCATGAGGAACTGATGAAAGATAAAGATCATCAAGAAGTAGCCGATGCCAAGACTGATAACGGTAAATAGGGTTACCACTATAGCAGTCGGAACGATGTAAAGAGAACCGATCTCGCCGTTCTTGAAGCCTAAGATCTTAACCATGGATATCGAATGCTCGTTACGCTCGATTATGATCTTTGCAAGCAGATAGATAAGTGCTGCGGCGAGTATGATCATTGCGTACTTAAAGATATTCATGAATCCTCCGACAGAGTGCATCAGCTGCGTTGTGACCTTGGAGATGTCTTCAACAGTGATGACTGTCGCAATGTCCTGTTCGTCGATATCGGTTATCTCGTTTCTTGAGAAGTACCCGGAGAATTCGCCATCCTTTTTATCAAAAGTCCTGTTGAAGCTTTCATTGTCCATAAATACTGCGATACCGCCTTCATAATCAACGATCCCGTCGACCGTGAATTCATATGACTTGTTCTCGTATTCCTCGTGTAGAGTAATAACGTCGCCGGCCTTTATGTAGAACTTGTTACCGAATGCGCTCGAGATGTATACATGACCTTCTGGAATATCCGAAGCAAGATCGATATATGCACTGCCGTCAGAAATGCCGTATATGGTTACACTCTCATCGCCGCCGCTTCCCATGCCTTCACGCATTGAAGTCTTCTCCTTGGGATAAAGGAGATTTGTGCAGCTGAACCTCTCTGCGCTTTCCTCGTCAGTAACGATCACATTTCCGTCCTCGTCCTTATATCCCATGAGCATATACTGGTATTCCGCGAACACCATTTCAGGTGCTCTGTCGCCGTAGTTTTCGAGAGAATCAATGATTCCGAATCCGAAGCAGAGCATGAGTTCCGAGAGGATGACACCGAAGATCAGGACAGCATAGTTCGGCATATTCTGGAACAATACTCTTAATCTGAAGCGGCTTAAGAATGACCATGCAGGGATCCTTCTCGCCTTTGTGCGTCTTGATTTTGTAAGGTCGTGTCGTAAGAATTTCAATGGACTTAACTGAAGTTTCTTCACGATCACGAAAAGGTTGATAAAGAACATCAGCAAAAGCGGAATGACTGTTGTCTTAACAAGTGCCGAAGGGCTCCATACGACTTCCGGAAGAGGAAGACTGTATGTGTTGAAATACAGCTTAATCGCCATGTCACGGAAGACCGTATATCCCAAAGCGTTACCTATCACAGCACCTGCCAAAGTCACGATAACAGGCATGGACATGTAGTGAACGATAAGCTCGCCTTTGCTGTATCCTGATGCGCGCAGAGTGCCGATAACGGATGCTTCCTTATCAATGGTGTTGCTGATCGTGATCGCGAAAATAAATGCGATTACTGCAATAAGAATGTAGCAGAAGATCGCCGTTCCTACAGAATCGCCTTCGATATCGGAAGGGGCAAAGTTTCTTGCCTGGCTCAAATAAGTCGGGAGGTAATCCTTGATCTCATTATCATCAACAAGCGTCTGTGTGATAAGAGCTTTGAGGAAGTTTTCCGAATAATCTGCCTGAGCAACTTTACCGTCAGGCTTTACGTCATAAAGGAACGAATAGTTGTAGTGAAGTCTTGAAGTTAGTTCATTGAACGCTTCAGGTGTCAGCATTGCAACGTCGAATCCGAACGCGTCAAACATGAGGTCCGTATTTGATTCGTGCATCGTAAGATAATTAACGTAAGAAAGAAGTCCTACAACCTCATATTCCCGGCCGCCTACGGTGATCTTATCGCCTAACTTAATACCGACAGTATCGGCGTGGTTTCTGTCAATTGCGATCTCGTTCTTATTCTCAGGCGCGCGGCCTTCTACAAACGATGCGAGGTCAATCTCAGAGTCGCTTTTGAAGATCCTTACAGTTGCATCTTCAACGCCGTCGTTATTGTTGTCTTCTGACTCATTGCGGTAAAAGTGTTCGTAGATCTTAACTGTTGCGGGTTTGAAGTTATCGTCATTAAGTTTGTATTCTTCAGCAATGTCGTTCCACTCTTCGTCGACTGCTTCGATAACAGCATCGTGAGCTTCAGCATATGCTTCATCTACTGCTTCTTTGAACTCATCTGAGTTGCGTGCTTCTTTAAGAGCTTCTTCGAAGTTTTCTTCCATAGCTGCATCAACATAGCTCTGGATCATGTCTTCATCAGTTACACCCATAGCCACGCACTGTGCGCGGACACCGTCTTCTACTGCTTTTGTGACCTGTTCATTTAGTTCTTTTTCGATCGCATCAGCAACTTCCTTATCGGCTTCTTTCATGCCCTCATCGATGAAGTACTGTCTTACGTCAGCCATCTCGCCGGAGCTGATGTTTTCGAGAAGTTCGGGAGAAGCGCGGTGCGATAATTCGAAGCAGCCATCTTCAAGATTAAGTTCTGTCTTTCCTTTATTTATCGAGTAGACCATGCTCTCACGGCCAACATACATACCGGAGATGACACCGATCATGCCGACCATGAAGAGAATGATTACAAGATATTTATGCCAGTCTGAAGCGAGTTCTTTGGGAATTCGCTTTATCAAAGGATTTCTCATAGACACGCCTCCTTACCACTCGAGCTCGGAAGCCGGAATTTTCTTGTCATTAATGTCGTTGTGGCGTACGACACCGTCTCTTAACTTGATGACGTGGTCTGCCATATACTTGATCGCCTCGTTGTGGGTAACCATTATGATCGTGCTGCCGTATTTACTGTTGCAGTCTTCGATGAGTGAGAGGATCTCTTTACTCGTCTTGTAGTCGAGCGCGCCTGTAGGCTCGTCACACATGAGGATGTCCGGATTCTTTACTACCGCACGTCCGATAGATACTCTCTGCTGCTGTCCGCCTGAGAGCTGGTTCGGATATTTGTATTTGTGATCCTGAAGTCCTAATGTAGTGATTACTTCTTCAACATCCAGAGGCTTGTCTGAAAGGTATGCGCCGACTTCGATATTCTCTTTTACGTTGAGGTTGGGAATGAGGTTATACATCTGGAAAACATAACCCAAGTGCTTTCTTCTGTATATCGTAAGCTGCTTTTCATCCATGTCTTCGAGCTTGTCTCCCCTGATGCTTACAAAGCCCGAATCCGGTGTGTCGATTCCTCCGATGATGTTAAGAAGCGTGGATTTGCCGGAACCTGAGGGTCCCAAAAGGACACAGAACTCGCCTTTCTTGACAGTGAAGTTCATGCCCCTTAAAACATCCTGCTTTGCTTCACCCGTGCCAAAACTCTTCTTGAGATCTTTGATCTCCAGGAAATTTCCTTCCATACTGCTGTTCTCCTGACTTTATAGATTTTTCAATTCCCTAAAGCCTTTAAACAACAAAAGACCCAAGTACAGCGGGACTATACTTGGGCTATTAATCGTAAATATGTTTTGCAATTTATAACACATGTATAGTTAAGCTATACATGAGTCTCGCAATTTAAAACAAGCCAGGCTATGATGCCAGGATGTTGACTTGCTACGCCGGAGCGCTTGCTACTCCCCCATGGGAATTACATTTTGAATTTAACATTTCGAAAAAAAGGTGTCAAACAGACATTTTGTACTAATAATCCTGATATATGAAAAAACATTTGTAAGACTTGTTAGCATATGCTACCTGAAAAGCAGTGGTTTGATTAAATATTTGTTTCAACCGGTGCAGGTACCGGATGATTAATAGCTTCCTTTGCGATCTCAAGAAGATATCCGCGCTTTTTCATTCCGTCGTAAAGGAAACTTACACGGACATAATATTCGGTATCACCATTTTTGAATGTGTGATTCTGTGATGCGTTATTTTCTTTAAATTCATCAACCCAGCCTTCCAAGCGCATTCTCAATTCTTCATCTTCAATGTAGTGGTCGGCGTGGTTATTTGCAATCTCCGGAATGAACTTTTTAGCCACATCAGTCGCACTTAAGTAGCGCTTCTTGAAATCGAGAGATATATATCCGAATCCTCCGTCAGCGAAAATAGAACTGCTGACCATATCATCAACAGTGTAAAGACCGATGTTATTCATGATGAACAGAAACCCGATCTCGATGATCAGGTCGGCCAATGCCATCCACTCGATATCCTTTGTGAAGATTCTTCCGACGAAGAAAGCAATGATCGCAGTGATCTCCAGGAACGAGCCCATCACAAGATTTTTTTTCGATGCGTTGGGCTTTTCTATCCATCCGTAAACAATGGCAAAGATCGTAAGAACAAGGAAGATTCCTATCTCGATATAAAAATGATGTGAAGCGGACCGTAATCTTTTACAAGCACGGTAACACCGTTTTTGAATTTGATGTCGACACTCTTGTAAAACAGCGGGCTGTAGCCGGCAGATAAAACAAGACAATAGGTTGCACCGGATAATAATACCAGGATAAATCTCACCCATTTCGGCAGTTCGATCTTGCATACGGACAAGATCATGAAAAGCCCTGCCAAAGGCAAAAAGCATCCTCCGATGTAAAGGAATTTATATATGATCAGTGCTTCCCTGACATCCTTGGAAATCGCGAGAAGGACATAGCAAAACTGCGACAGAAAAGCCAGGATGAATACGGTTGCATAGCGGAAAGGAAAATACTTGCGCTTAATGAAAAAGTATATTGTGCAGCATACAAGCGACAGCGCACACATTGAAACATAATAAGCAAGTACCATTAAGACCAGACCGCCCTTGATATTCTGACTCCCGGTACGGGAATTACAATAACAAAGTATACTATACTTTTCTGAATAATTGACAACGGCGATATATTTGTCAGGAATTTCAGATAAATGCAGCCTGCCGTCAAAGCAGGCCGCAAGGTCAAGGTCATGCAGGATCCTGACCGCAAACATGTCATGGACGTGAGCAGGATCAGATCAGGAGTTTAAATTTCCTTTTCACTGTGAATACTTTCCATAGTGCGCGATGTCATTATTCATGAGATCCATCATCACCTGCTTCTGCTCGTCAGTCAGATCCGACGCAGCAACTTCTTTTGCATAATCCCCATACAGCTTTTCGGCTCCTTCGTCGTCACCGGCCCTTTTGACTGCAACCATCTTGAAGAAGGCAAGGCTTCTTTTTACTCTCATATAATGATTCATATCGACTGCACCTTTTCTTGATTCAAACGCATCCACGATCCTCTCGCACCATTCGCACATCTCGAGTGCTTCTTCCTTTTCTCCCCACCATCCGTAGTTCTCGCCGTAAGTGTTGAGCATGCTGGCAACGAGGTCGAACAACACGATCGAATTAGCTTCAATGTCTTCCTTCATCTTTCCGAATCCGCTCTCGAAAAACGTCAGCTCCATGCTGAGCTTTTCCTTGATCCTGTTAGTGGAAATATCAGACAGAACATTGATGTGCGCTCTCGCGTTATCAAAATCTTTCTCGTGAATGTAGATCCATGCAAGCGCATAATGCGTCTGGTCGATAAGCACTTTATCAGTGCAGTGACCGATAAGATATGCACCTTTGCGGATGGCATCTTTATAGAGTTTTTCGATGCGGTCCATGTCATCAGGGAATGCGCCTTCAAGGACCGGGTCAGCGTACATACTGAGGTTTGCCGTCTCTTCTGCGAAGTCCTTGATTATCTCGAAGCATCCGGGATTAAGTGCTGTCTCAGTCGAGAGGTATTCGCTTATGCGTAGTGCTCTTTGAGCCCTTCCTTCAGCACTGCTGTTCATGCCTGCGACAGTCTCTCTGACACGTGCTATAACCGCTTCATTCTCTGACAGCGAATCGTATCCCAAAAGAGCATCAGTACTTACTCCGAGAACTTGTGCAAGAGGGATCAGCATCGATACATCAGGAAGGCTGTTTTCTGATTCCCACTTGCTTACCGCCTGTGGTGTAACGCTTAAGAGGTCCGCTAATTCTTCCTGAGTAAAACCCTTGTTCTTTCTGAAAGATTTAATGTTATTTCCTATTGTCTTTCCCATCTTTATATCTCCTTCTGTTGTCGTAATGTTTTAGTCGTGCATGCATCTTGATGATATCGTATTGCTAATCAGGTTCTTTTTCAAACAACGGTCAGTTGAATGAGACTCAACCGAACCAAGCAACACTGTACGATTTTCTTACTGCAGGAAATAAATAGTATAATAAGTATTGGAATATTGGTTTATGGAATATGGGAGGTTAACTATGTTGGGCATGCCTGCCGAAGATATGAATATCTATTCTTCAAAAGACTCCAAGTGTCCTTCATGCGGAGGCAAGCTTGTTTTCGATCCCGTCGGACAGTTGCTCAAATGCGGTTTCTGCGGAAACACCTATACTCCGGAAAAACTCGAGCTGTTAAACCTGCTCCCGGAGATCGACAAAGGCGCTGCCGGTGAGAAAGAAGATGACAAGTGTGCAATCGTGTGTGACAACTGCGGTGCGGAACTTATTACCGACAAGAACACCTCTGCGACATGCTGCTCATTCTGCGGCTCTCCCGCGATCATTACCAGGAGACTTACAAAACAGTTCAGACCTGATTACCTTATCCCGTTCAAGATAACAAAAGAAGAAGCTAAAGAAAAATTCATTGAATTTGCGAGAGAAAAGAAATACGTGCCGCACGATTACTTTAATAAGAGCAATCTCAATAATATCCAGGGCATTTACGTTCCATTCTGGATAATGAGCTCCAGGTGCAAAGTCAGTGCCAGAGGAGACGGCTTTAAGCAGCGTACAGTTTATAAAGACAAATATACCCTGATGTCAGACTTCGACGTTAAGTACAACAACGTTCCTTTCGACGGTTCGCTCGAAATAGCCGACGGCCTTATGGAAGCAATCGAGCCGTTTGACATCTCACAGAGAGTGGAATTCAATTCATCTTACCTGCAGGGATTCTATGCCCAGAAATTCAATCTGACTTCGGATAATCTCTGCGACCGCATCATTCTGCGTATGCAGGAATACGGGCGCGAGACTGCCGCGATGTCTTTCAGCGGCTACGATTCGATCAAGTTCGGTGCATGCGGTGTAAAGCCCTACGATCTTGAGCATACATATGCTCTCTATCCCGTATGGTTCCTGAACTACAGATATGACGATAAAAACTACATGATCGCGGTAAACGGACAGACCGGGAAAACAGACGGTTATCTGCCGGTGGATAAGACAAAGAGAAGAATGCGTCTTATCGGTCACAGGACAGTAGATGCCCTTCTGGTTCTTCTGGTCATCGCTATATTCCTGGCATTACTCGCAGCGTTGTTTTATGCAGGAATAAAATTCATTTTGTCCGGCACAGGACTTTTCTTCTTGCTGGTGCTTCTTGTCTGTACACCCTCTATTGGAATGCTGCTCTTTATGGGAATGCTAAATAAAAAACCCAACGTTGAAAAAATCGAGCCGATCCTCGAATTTCTGACAAGACCGGTCACAAAACTTTCCGTCAAGAGACACGATTCTTACATTGATCTTCTAAATGAGACAAGCATGGTCGTAGGTCCCAGACCTTCAGCCGAGACTTATTACGATTCCAAAGCCAAGATCGAATTCGAGAACTTGGAAATATACAGCAATCCCGAGATATAAATAATCAGTTCAGGATCTTCTCTGCCAGGGCCTTAAAGTCCCTGACAAACACAGTATGATGATCCTTTACATATTCGATCTCTTCTTTGCCTGCAGCATCCTGAAGGTCCCTCGCCTGATCAGACAGATCGTCGGCACCGACCATCCTGGATGTGCTCTTAAGAGAATGAATAAGGATCTCGTAGTTATTAAGATCATTATTGGCAAGGAAAGAATCAAGTGATTCGCACTTTTCTTCTGCGCTGTTTGCGTAGTCGGTAAGAAGTTCCAGATAGAAGTCTTCTTCGCCGCCGGCATATCCGAGAGCTGCATCAACGTTAAGTCCGAGAGCACGCATCTTATCAAGAGAGTGAGGATCTTCTTGCTTTTCAACAACTCTTTTCGAGTCTGAGATAAGATAATCAGGCAGATAATTCTTAAGTGCCTTCTCGAAATTATCGATCGTAACAGGTTTTGACAGATAGCCGTCAAAACCGGCATTAAGATACATTTCTTCAGCACCTACAATGGCATTCGCCGTCAGAGCGATAACCTTTGTATCATTAAGAAGCTCTTCATCTTTCAACGCCTTGAGTGTCTCAAAACCGTCGAGGACAGGCATCATGTGGTCAAGGAAAAGAATGTCGTACTTATTCTTCCGCATGAGTTCAATAGTCTCGAGGCCTGAAGAACTTGTGGCAGGTTCAATGCCGAAGATCCTCAGGAAGTTGACTGCAACTTTGAGATTCATTGCATTATCGTCAGTAACCAAAACCTTAGCATCAGGAGCATAGAGACGGTCGGAATCATCGCGGTTGTATTGACCGGCCTTTCTCTTCTCCTCGTATTTGCCGATGGGCGTCGCATCAATTACGCGGAGCGACAACTCAAAACCGAATACCGAACCGACACCGTATTTACTCTCGACATCAAGTTTACTGTCCATCATGTCAAGAAGCTTGGTAACGATTGAAATACCAAGGCCGGTTCCTTCGATATGACGGTTGCGCTTTTCTTCGATCCTCTCGAATGACTCAAAGAGCTTGCCCAGATCTTCTTCCTTGATTCCGATACCCGTGTCGATTACATCAAAGCTGAGCTTGACGTTATCTTCATTGATTCCGATGTTACGTACCATAAGCGTTACGCTGCCGGTCTCAGTATATTTAACGGCATTTGTAAGAAGGTTCATTATTACCTGGCTGATCCTTACGTCATCGCCGTAAAGCTTTGACGGAACTGATTCATCGATATCAACAAGGAATCCGAGCTTCTTGGAACGCGCGCGCTCACTGATCGAATTAACAAGACCGCTGATGAGTTCCGCAAAGTCGAATTCAACGGGAACCAGAGACATCTTACCGTCTTCGATCTTAGAGAAATCGAGAATGTTATTAATGATCGATAACAATGTATTGCCTGCACTCTTGATGTTGGATGAATACTCAAGGATCTGGTCGTCTTTTGACTCTCTTAAGATCATTTCATTCATACCGAGAACGGCATTGATAGGCGTTCTGATCTCGTGTGACATATCTGCAAGGAAATCACTTTTCGCTTTGTTCGCGCTGTCAGCAGCAGCCTTCTCGAGCATGAGTATCTTTGCTTCATATTCCCTCTTCTGCTCAAGCGCATTAACCTCTTCCATACGCCTGTTGACCTTGCGCTCGTAGTTGTAAGCGATTATGTAGAAACCGGCTATCAACGAGAAAACAACAACTCCGATGAGCACACTTACGATAAGGACATTTCTAGTATCCCTATAGAGCGCACTGTTCTCGACAACGATTGCAATCTGCCACTGTGAAAGGATATCTTCGACAAAGACAGTGCACTTTTTGCCGTCTATCTCCATCTCGAAATTATCCTTATCGACATTCATGATCTTATCGTAGATCTCATCTTTGTCAGGATCTTCGTAGTAATTCTTACCCTTTTCCCTGCTGTCACGGTGGGCAATGACAGTGCCTTCGTAATCGACGATAAAAGCATACCCGTTGCCGTTGATCGTTATGTCTTCAACTTTTTCCTGAACATCTGAAAGCATGAGGTCCATGCCCAGAACGCTCTGTTTATCAGAAAGCGCTTTGCATAATGAGAGAATGACATCACCCGTCTGCGAATCGACATACGGAGATACTACCAGCGTCTGACCGCCTGCAGCAACAGCATCCTTATACCAGTCTCTTTCTGTGGCATCGTAATTCTCCGGAGGTACCCAGCCGACACCATCTACATATTCGCCGTTAATTACACCATAATAGCCCGTATAGCTGTCATCGAACTGTTCTGCAGCATTAGTTGACTCACGGGTGATGTATTCGACGATCTCTTCTTTTGTGGCCCCATTGGCGACCATGTGATCTACCGTATCGGCAGTAATCCAGAGGACCGAGCTTGCGTTCTCCAGATAATTCTCAAGATCAGATGCAATGGCGGAAGTCTTGTCATTACCTAACTCGTTGATATATGTATAAGACGATATATATACCAGGCTTGACGTATAAGTAACGAGCAATGCTATCAAGACAAATGTCGCGCCAAGCGTGAGAAATAGCGTCCTTCTGTTGGTCTTCATCATGTTCCTCAAAGTAATTTAATTTTCTATATAATTATTATATGAATAGAAGCACATTTCAATCTGTTTTGATCAATAAAATGGAAATTTACTTTGGAGAAGGCCTTTTCGCGAAGAATGCAATAAAAAAGGCCCCGGATCAGTCCGGGGCCTTGTATTTTCTGTGTTTAATCCTTAATTAAGCGGGACTTTGTTCCACTCGATCTCCGGGATGTCCTTCATGTTCTTGCTGGAAGCATCCAGCATCTGGTTATATCTGTTCAGAGCTTCATCGTCGTGGCAGGTGGCATCTCCGCTCTCATAAGCCGATGACGCGTTGTAGTGATAATTGTCACCTTCGAACAATGAATACCGCGGAACCGGAATTCCGTCAGCATCTTCCCCTTCATATTCGGTAATGAGCTCACATACCGTATCCATCTGCTTTGTAACATTGTTATATTGATAGATCGTGTCAACATGAAGGGCTGCTCCGCCTGATCCGGAGTTAACGAACATGACCCCGCCGGCATAAGTGAGGGTGCTTCTATCCCACCCAGCCGCAACGATCTTGTACTCATCCTCACCGGTCATGGCAACAACACCGGTAACGTTCACAAAGGAGGTCCCATCTCCCATCACACATGTACTTCCGAAAATAAGCTCATCCGTACCATCCTTATCGATGTCCATGAGCGTATAGCTGATAGATTCGCGGTCCTGTATGACAAGAAGTCCGACCGTGCCTTCCGGCGGTATAACGGTATCACCATCGTAATCAGGTCCGTAATACCATGTATCCGGCTGTTTTTTGATCGCATTCACGTAATCTTCAATGAATCTCTCATAAGGATTGACCTTCGGAGCCGTTGTCTCCGTAGTCGTAGCCTCGTTTGAAGCTTCCGTAGTCGCTTCAGCTGTTGTCTCTGGTGCAGTCTCAGAAGTCTCTTCAGAGGTTTCAGTAGTTTCATCATTCTCAGGCTTTGAGATAAGAGTTGTCTCTTCTTCTGTCTCTTTAGTGCCGCTTGCCGTGCAGGCTGCAAAAGATACAGCCATGGAAGCGCAGAGCGCTAATGAGATAGCCTTTGTAAGTATCGTTTTCTTCATTGTTTTACCTCTATGTTATTATCCCAGGTATAAAACCCTATGTAAAAATATCACTTTGAGCATGTTAACTGATGAAAACGATTGACTAAAATGCGACGGGAATATGGGAATAATGTTGTAGTATCAGCTATTGGAGTTGTTCTCTTTTGCCGTCCTTTTCATGCTTCGTTTCCGTTTTTCTTGCATCGAAAATGGCGCTCAGTTTTTTGATCATCTGTTTAGGGTGTTTTACATGAGCAAAAACATGGATTTGCCCGAAAACCAGCTTTTTGCTCATCTTTTTTTTCGAAATAACTGAGCGAAAAACTGAGCAAAAAACTGCCAACAGGCTATTGATTTTTGTTAGCAGGTTTTCATGCGTAAAATCTAAGTGATACAATGAAATCAATCAATAAAGAAAGCGGTTTACAGATGGACTCATTCAGGCACTTCTGTCCCGAGCACATCGGAATGCTCATTTTTATCGCTGTTGCAATTACTGCAGGGCTTCTGTTCATGCGGAATCTGTCAAAACAGAAAGTTTCCATCGCAGTAATCCTCCTGTCCATAGCAGCACTTGCAGGCGAAGTGGTCCAGGATGTCCTGCTCATAAGAGATAGAGGCGATATCATTGGCTTCTTGCCGCTTCACCTTTGCAATCTCGGATTATTCGTAAACCTGATCGCTGTTTTATCGCGAGGAAAGATCCAGTCGTTCTTTGCCGAGATATCCCTGGTGCTGATCATGCCCGGTTCCGTTGCTGCACTTATCTTCCCGGACTGGACCTACAGACCTTTCTGGTCTTATCTGCCACTGCTCTGCTTCTTTACTCATTCACTGACCGTTTTTATATCCTTAGTCTTCCTATTCCGCGGAAAGATATATGTAACTTTCAGACATTTCTGGTACTCATATCTTTTCCTGCTTATTACGGTTCCTCCGATATACCTTTTTAACAGCAGGACAGGCCAGAACTACATGTTCCTGTCTTACCCGCCTTCTGATACGCCACTGAAATGGCTGCTTAGCCTTACCGGCGAAAAGTTTTACCTTTTGGGACTGCTTGCCCTTATTACAGCAATACTTATCATCGAATATACAGTTCACGAAGTAGCACACATGGCTGCTATAAAATTATCGAGATGAGTTAATTACTTACTGAAATCAGTTTTTTGAATTTCAGTAAGTAAATATATCTGATTTCGAAAAAGGGATGCCGCTAATAGCATCCCTTTAGCAATTTCATATTCAGAAATCGATAACCCTTGCAAGTATTCCCTTCATCTTACCTATGGCTATACCGTAATTCGTCATGGGCACGTCCTGTTCAGATGCTTTCCTGTAGCGGCTTGCCACTTCGGTCTCGCCGAGCATGCATGCTCCGCAGTGGATTATGAGATCAAAGCCCGACAGGTCTTTGGGGAACTCAAGTCCTGAAGTAAACGAGAACTCAAAATCCTTGCCGGTATATTCCCTGATCCAGCCGGGGAGCTTAACTGTCCCGATGTCTTCGCACTGGCGGTGATGTGTACAGCCTTCACTGATGAGGATCTTTGCTCCGCTCTCAAGTTTATCAAGCATGTTCGCGCCTTCTATTGACTGGCCGAGGATGCCTTTGAATCTTGCCATCAGGATAGAAAAAGATGTAAGAGGAATCTCAGTAGGTACGATCTTCGACACCTTGCCGAAAGCCTGGCTGTCCGTGATGACCATCCTTACCTTGCCGACCTTTTCGAGAGCTATTGCAAGCTCTGTATCCTTAACGACTACAGGGATCGCGCCCTTGCCCAAAAGATCTCTTATTACCATCTGCTGCGGAAGGATGAGTCTGTCCTTCGGCGCTGATTTGTCGATGGGAACGACGAGCACTACAAGGTCGCCTTCATCAACGAGATCGGATACAAGGGGACGCGTTTTGCGTTCACGGATGATGACTGCAACTTTTTCCTTGAGTTCCTCAATGCCTTCACCTTTAAGAGCACTAACGGACATTGAATTCTCAACATCCGGAATGGTGACGTCAAGATCGCTCTTGTTGAACACGACAAGATAAGGGATCTTGCGCTTGGTGAAAGCATCGATCAGGCTCTTCTCGTCGTCGCCCAAACCCGCACTTGCATCTACAACGAGAATGGCAATGTCAGTCTCGTCGATCACACGAAGACTTCTCTCGATCCTTTGCGAACCGAGCTGGCCTTCGTCGTCGATTCCGGGCGTGTCGATGATCACGACAGGTCCCAACGGAAGAAGCTCCATGGTCTTTCTGACAGGGTCGGTCGTCGTACCTGCAACATCAGATACGATCGACAGTTCCTGTGAAGTAAACCTGTTTACAAGGCTCGATTTGCCGGCATTGCGGCGTCCGAAAAAAGCGATGTGTGTGCGTTCCATAATTAACCTCTGTTTATTGTTTCAAGTTCAGATTTCCAATGAGGGTTCCTTCGAAAGATCAGAATCTGAAGTCACGCTCACCATTCTCGATCGCAACAAGTCTGTCGCGGAGAACTGCACGTGCCTTCTCGTTTGTAACGTCAGGAATGTTCTTCTCGATGAGGATCTCACCTGCTGCACGTGTCTCTGGAGATGCGTAGTCAACGAGATATTCCTTGAGTGTCATGAGGGCGTTAGGCAGACAGCAGTTCTGGATCTGCTTTGCTTTGCAGAGGGCCATGAATCTGTCGCCGGTCCTGCCTTCGCGGTAGCATGCGGTGCAGAATGAAGGAACGTAATCCATGTCGATGAGCCACTTCATTACCTGATCAAGAGTACGCGTGTCGGATACGTCGAACTGTGCTGTCTCGTCGACTCTTTCCTCGTGTGTGTAACCGCCGACGGATGTTCTGGAGCCACCGGAGATCTGTGAGATACCGAGGTGGAGAACACGCTCTCTGGACTTCTGTGATTCACGTGTGGAAACGATCATGCCGGTGTAAGGAACTGCGATCCTTATGCATGCTACGATCTTCGCGAAAATATCATCGTCAATCGCATTGGAGAAATCGTTTACGTCGATATCGTCAGCGGGGCAAAGACGGGGAACTGAGATCGTGTGAGGACCTACGCCGTGAACTGCCTCAAGGTGCTCTGCATGCATGAGAAGACCTGCAAATTCATAACGGTACTTATCGAGTCCAAAGAGAACGCCGAGTCCGACGTCATCGATGCCGCCTTCCATAGCTCTGTCCATAGCCTCTGTGTGGTAAGCGTAATCGTGCTTGGGTCCTGTCGGATGAAGGACCTCATAAGACTCTTTGTGATATGTTTCCTGGAAGAGGATGTATGTTCCGATTCCTGCTTCGTGAAGCTTTCTGTAGTTCTCTACTGTAGTAGCTGCGATGTTAACGTTTACTCGTCTGATCGCACCGTTCTTATGCTTGATCGAGTAGATCGTCTTGATGCTCTCCAAGATGTATTCAATAGGATTGTTTACCGGGTCCTCACCTGCTTCGATCGCAAGTCTCTTGTGACCCATGTCCTGCAATGCGATAACCTCAGCCTTGATCTGTTCCTGTGTGAGCTTAACTCTCGGAATGGTCTTGTTCTTTCCGTGATAAGGGCAGTATGTGCATCCGTTGATGCAGTAGTTGGAAAGATACAAGGGTGCGAAAAGAACGATTCTGTTGCCGTAGAAATCCTTCTTGATCTGCTCTGCAAGTGCATAGATCTCCTCGTTCTTTTCGGGGATGTCGCATGCGAGCAAAACGGATGCATCACGGTGAGAAAGGCCCTTGCGCTCTTTGGCCTTCTCGAGGATGGCGTCGATGACTTCGACGTTGCTCTTGTTCTCGTCTGCATACTTAAGAGATTCCAGTATCTCTTCGTTGTCGATGAATTCTTCTGCTTTTAATGATTTAGGATCGTACATATTCCATACCTCTTTCTTAAATAAATCGATGTGATGTTGAAGCTTAATGTTCTTTAATGTATCTGACGTTGTCGCCTCTGTCGGTGACGATCTCGTAGCCGATACTTTCGATTCTTCTCTTAAGACAGTTCATGCATTCGGCAGCTTCTTCACCTATGCATATTTTGTTGTCGTAGAGATCGTATTTCTTCCTAACGCTTACAGGCGACAGATTCGGCATTACTACGTTTGCTCCTGCAAGTATTCCAAGTTCTCTTCCTCTGGGATCGATCGTGCCGAGCGCCGTTGTTGCCGGCAGAAGAACTGTCGGAAGCATCAGTCTGATAATGCTCAGCAGATAAAGCGTGAGTTCGAGCGTGCCTGCCGTCATGTCCGCAAAAGGTGTCTCCTTATGTGGAATGAACGGGCCGATACCGATCATCTCGGGATCGAGTTTTTTCAGGAATAAAAGATCGTCAGCGATGTTCTCATTAGTCTGATAAGGTGAGCCGACCATGAATCCCGCACCTGTCTGGAATCCGATCTTCTTGAGGTTAAAAAGGCACTGCTTTCTGTTCTCTGAAGAAAGATTAGACGGATGAAGTTTTGCATAGTGTTCAGCATCTGCTGTCTCATGTCTTAACAGGTATCTGTCCGCGCCGGCATCGAAAAACTTTTTGTAGGATTCAAAACTCTTCTCGCCGATAGACAATGTGACTGCGCAGTCAGGATGTTCACTCTTAATTGACTTTACGATATCCGCTATGAGATCGTCTTTGTAAAACTGATCTTCACCGCCCTGCATGACTATCGTCCTGAAACCCAGATCGTATCCGTGGGAAGCACATTCAAGTATCTCTTCACGGGTAAGCCTGTATCTGGATGCATTCTTATTGCTGCATCTTATGCCGCAGTAATAACAGTCGTTTTTGCAGTAATTGGTGAACTCGATAAGACCTCTTACAAAGACCTTGTTGCCATAGTTTTCTTTTGCAACCGCTGAAGCTTTTTGAGCCAGATAAGACTGTATTTCTCCGTTACGGTTTTCGAGAAGTAAGATGATCTCTTCGCGGGTGATATTTCCGCCTGAAACGAGCTTTTCTAATACGCTCTGAACATCAGATGCCATTAGTCAATCTCGAGTAAGTGATCTTGGCCGAGACGCCATCGAGCATGCCGATCTTGCCTGACACTGAACTTATCAGGCTCTCCGGCGCATCGACGACGACGCTGATAATGGAGATATTCCTTTCACGATAAGGAATACCCATTCTGCCGACGACATAATCCCTCACTTCGTGGAGAATGTCGTTGATCTGTGACACTGAATCGGGATTCTCGACAATGATGCCGATAATTGCAACTCTCGTCTCCATTTGACCTCCTTTTGCGCCTCTAACGCAAACAAGGTTCTGAAGCAATTAAGTATGAAAATTTACTTAAAGCCTTCCGCGTCAGGAAATACCTTCCGCATTCAGAACTATTGAGCATAAAGTAACACCTTGCAGATACAAAAGCAATGTGCCCGCGTGAGCTTATGAAAAGATGTCACGTTTCAATGGTTAATTTGAATTTAATCAGCACGGGTGATTATCTTATTTTTTCTTTCCGACCATGACACGGCGAGCAGCCTTGAGGTAGATCTTCTGCCACCAGGGACGGAGATGCTTGTCTGCTTCCACGAGCTTTTCCCTGATTGGGATGCTTTGGGGGCAGTGCTTCTCGCACTTGCCGCACTTAACGCAGAGCGAGGCATCGGCAGGTGTCATTCGAAGGCCGATCGTCTGGAAATACTCGAGACGGCCGGAGCTCTTGCTCTCGGAATACATGTGGTTATAGCAAGAGAAGATCGTAGGAATGTCGACACCCTTGGGACAAGGCATGCAGTATCTGCAGCCGGTGCAGTTTACCTTCGTGCTCTCGATAATGTAAGACTTGATCTTCTCGATGAATTCTTTTTCTTCAGGACCGTAATCTCCGGCCTTGGCTTCAGATGCTATGCGGCAGTTCTCTTCAACCATCGCAATGGAGTTCATACCGGACAAAACACATGTGATCTCAGGCTGGTCCCAGAGCCATCTGAAAGCCCACTCGGCAGGTGTCCTTCCGTGACGCTCGTTGGCAATTTCTTTCTTGGCTTTTTCAGGAAGAAGGTCAACAAGTTTACCTCCGCGCAAGGGCTCCATGATGAACACCTTGACGCCCTTCTCGGCAGCAGCCTGAATGCCTGCTCTACCTGCCTGTGTATGTTCGTCGAAATAGTTATACTGGACAAGGCAGCTGTCCCAGTCGTATGCATTCAGGATCTTCTTGAACGTTGCTGTGTCACCGTGAAAAGAGAAGCCGACGTTTCTGATCTGGCCGCTCTTCTTTTTCTCTGCGATCCACTCTTCAATACCCAGTGCCTGAAGCTTCTCCCACTGCTGGAAATCTGTCATGTGGTGCATGAGATAGTAATCGACATAATCAGTCCTGAGTCGCTTTAATTCCTCATTGAAATATTTATCCAGACCTGCACGGTTGTTGATGAGATACTGCGGGAGCTTGGTAGCGAGATTGATCTTGTCGCGGATGCCGTTCTTCTCGATAATGCGGCCGACGAGTTCTTCACTTCCCGGATAGATATATGCTGTGTCGTAATAATTGACTCCGAGTTCGAACGCACGCATGAATTCCTTCTCGGCCTTATCAAAGTCGATGCCGGGGCCGCTCTTTGTAAACCGCATGCATCCGTAACCTAAAATGGAGATACCTTTTCGCTGTTGCATAAATACAGCCTCCTTATTCCTTATAAGACGATTATAAACGCAACTTATGAATAAGCATTGTAGAAAATGAGTCTTTTTTGTTCATGTGCGTGTATATATTAATCCTTATATCCAGGAAACAGCAAAGTTCTCTTGTCAAGTCAAACAACAAATAATTATTGTTTTGCGATAAATTTATGTTGCAAAACGAGTTTTCGAGGTGTATCATTACTTCAACATAACAAGTGCAAAGGGATTAGCGGGGAATAGAAAAATGAAATGGAATAAGGTTTTGATAGTGAGTTTGTGCGGAGCGGTACTGCTTTCAGGCTGTTCAATGTTTAACAGTGATAACGGCAGCCTGGAGCTCCCTCCAAATGCAACATCGATTGAAAGTTCCTACGACAAAGACCAGGGAGAGACATTATTCGATTATCAGGGAAGGACATATTCCTACTTCGGAAAACTGAACGATAAGATGTCTGATGACTCAATCAGAGAATGCGTCGGTTACATGGACGACGACAAGAACACACGCATCTATTCACTTAATGAAGATCCTCTCGACAACTACCTCATGATCAAGCACGTCGGCGGCATCATGGACCAGCCTGAATTCTTAAGGGCAACAGACACGAAGAACAAGGATATCTATACTCCCTCCTACATCAGGTCTGGCAGTTTTGAATCATGGGGTTCATCCGGTATCCATTACGAACTTCCCGCAGCAACGATCGAAGTCGTATGCAATGCAGAAAATATCACAAGCGTAGACTACGTGCTTAAGATTAATGGAGAGGACAATTCAATCGGAGGCACAAGAAATGCTGACTATAGCGTGTTTAAGAAAGGTGAATTGCTGTACTTCGAATTTACAGAACAGACGCTCCGGAACATGGCAACTACAGGCGAGACATTTGAACTCTCCCTCACCTTCAATGTCACTGACAAAGACGGATACACCTATGAGGTCGACGGAAAATACGCACGAGAGATGATGCTGGGCGCATCACTTTCAGGCCTAGAGATAAGAGAAAACGGACACGGCGGATATTTTCTTTACGAAGACGTTTAATATCAAAAAATAGGAATTATGTTTTCATCTGGGTTTTCATTTCTGTTTTCACCTTTATTTGCCGCATTGGTAGTACCGCCCATAATCTTTTTCATTAAGGGCGTTAATGCCGGCGGCAACAGAAGACGGGTTGCAATCTGTATCGCTGTTTCTATCGCCTGCATAATTCTCGCTGCAGGAATCAAATTCGTCTACGACATTAATCACGTTATCGGCACATACAACGGATACGAGAGTGATGAGATCGTAATAGACGGCGTCACCTATGTTGAAGACTACGCAAACAACTACTCAGCTTCAGACAAAGGACATTATCTCGGTTCAGTTGTTTATATAGATCAGGACAACCAGCAAAAAGATCCTAAGTTCGTATGGGACGTCAAAGGCACAGACGAATACATCTATGTCCTTTTCGCCTTCGACGGAACTATCTATAAAAGAGTTGACTGATCTTTATTGTTTTTCCAGATATACGAAAACCAGTTCGTCGGTTATCTTCTTGGTGTCGAAGATCATGTAACCGAGTTTTTTGTAAAGACGGATATTGTCTTCGCTTCTCGTACTCGTAAAGAGCTCATATCTGCAGTCAGGAAAACATTTCTCAATCTCATTTAAGAGCAAGGTACCGTAACCCTTGCATCTGTGATCAGGATGGACCATAAGCTTTCCTATATATGCTGTTCCGTTCTTTGCATATGCCCTGACAGAACCGATGATCTTACTGTCTTCTACCAGTTTCAGGATCGTGCCTTTATTGAATTCTTCAGTCAGTTCTTCGATCGTTTCCTTCAACGGTGGAATATCTTTATTGCCAAACAAAGCCGCCTCGCTCTGATAAGCGAGATACTGCAACGCCAGGATCTCCTGAAGATCATCTTGTATGGCTTTGAGAATGGTCATATATCATATCCCCATCAGTTGATTTCAAATTGTTAAAGAAATTTTAGCACAAAACAGAGGGAATATGTTTGGATTATGCAAGAGGGTTCTGTTATCAGCTGACCGAGAGCTCAATATCAGCAGTTCCTGTTACTTCGCAGTTACCTTCGAGATCCTCGTAGATGTATACAAGAGAGTATCCGGCATCAGCATCAGGAGTTACTGCAGTTATCCTGCAGAGCACTGCGTGGTTAATTCCTGCTACGACCTGGGATCCGATATAGGCTACCGGTTCGTATTCTGCGCCTAAGAGCTTTGCTGTTGCCTTATCAACTACTTCCGTAACGTTGTCGTCTGCTTCAGGATCTTCTGTATATCTCCATCCGCCTGCGATGGGTGAGCCGTCCGCATCTGCCGTTCCGGGAAGTGTAACATCTTCGAACTTCAGAATCTCTTCTGTTCCGTCAAACTTCTCGTAGATATATACGAGTGTGTAGCGGTTCGTTGCTCCGGGATAGATAACTGTGGATTTGCAAAGGAAGCAGTGATTTGTTCCTGCGACAACCTGGGAACCGAGATAAGCTATAGGTTCATAACCGACACCTGTAAGTCCTTCGATCGCCTTGTTGAAGATCTTAAGATCCTCTTCTGTGATCTTTGTATCCTGAGGAACGGACCATCCGCCTACTCTTTTGTCTCCGCTCATTTTCTCAACTACCGTATCTGCTGTTGTTTCAGCTGTTGTTTCCTTTGCCTTGCTGCATGCGGTAAAGCTTACTACCGCGAGTGCACCGGTAAGTCCGAGTGCAATAAGCTTACTTGTTATGTTTTTCATTTTCTTGCCCTTCTTTCCATTTATGAAACCTTAAGCATTTTTATTTCTGCTTCCGGCTTCATTATTACAGCCGTATCAGGACAATCCAATAAACAATTACATGCGAAAATGTTGACTAAACAACAGAAAGCCTAACAAGTATAAATTATCAGTCATCTTCTGTCGTTTCGGAGATTTTTTCTCCCTTAAGAGCATAGAATCTTTCCTTGACTTCTTTCATCAGTTTCTGGTCCATTGGTGAATAAACTCTGTACTGTGAAATACCGTAATCATCGTAACTGCTGCCGCCTATTTCAGAGCAGTCGAAAACAACAGTGAAGTGCCATGGGCTGTAGTCAGTAACGAATTCATTACTCTTAAGTCTTTTCGAGAGCGAGATGAAATTTATCTTCTTAATGTATTCTTCAAATTCGGAAGCACTTCCGGATGAAACAGAATAGGTCAGGATAGTAAACGGATCTGAATGCACATCGCGGTCTCTGCAGATGAATACCCACTCACCCGCATCGTTCTTTTTGAGCTCACAGCTGTGGCTCTCGCCGGTCATATCGCAGTAACCGGGACTGTAACTGAAAGAACTTAAATGTCCGGCATTACCTTTCTTCGATCCGAAAAGACCCATAACAGTTTCCTCCTGTTTATACCAATAACCTCTCGTCAGGGTCGTTCCATTTAAATGAAGTCTTAACGCCCTTCATGCATGCGATAGAAGCCATGCCGTGAACCATCGCCCAGATCTTAATGAGATCGATCTCCTGTTCTTCAAAAGACTTCTCAATACCCTTCTCTTCCAGATAAAGTCTGTACATCCGCTTAAGCAAAGCAAACGGAGGATAATCGTTTTTATAATCTTTATTCATCTGAAGGTGCGCATTGATATTCTGCTTACCGAAAAGAAAAACAAAATAATCAGGATTGCGGCTGAAGAAAGTAAGATAAGTTCTGCCCATAGCAAGGATCGCTTCTTCAGCAGTTGCGCACTCTGAAACACCTGCTTCGAGCTCTTCCATAAAGCGATCGGTAACGCTGCTCTTTATCGCTTCGATCAATTCTTCCTTGCTGTTGAAATGAGCGTAGGGCGCCGCGTGAGATACATTGCATTCTGCTGCAACTTTACGAAGAGAAAGGCTCTCTTCACCGCTCTCGTTTATTATCTTGATCCCTGCATCGATCAATGCCTGTCTTAGATTTCCGTGATGGTAACTGTCAGCCATTTAACGTCATCTCCTTAATCTCAATTAATGCTTTCTCTGTCTCTTCAGGATTCTCCCACAAAGGACTGTGTGCAGCTCCGCTGATCTTATAGAATCCTTTTTGCGGTGCATCAATAACATCACAGTATTCCCGGACAAGTTCCCAAGGACAGTTGTAATCGTATTCACCACTAATGAAGAACACCGGCACATCAATACTTGTAATGCTCTGTCTGTAATCGAAATCATCAAGCTCATCAGAAAGAGGAGTCATGCGATATTTCTTCATTGCAGTAACGTAGTTGATCTTCTCTTTTACCGTATAACACTTACATGTGATTATCGGCCAGACGATACCTTCAAATTCACTTTGGTTATAGATCGTTCCGCCGCCGGCTTCATGAAGAAGAGCAACATATACATACCAATCCTTACACTTAATATTACCACTGTCAAGATGCTCGACTGCATCTTCAAGTTTCTTAAGATTTTTATTATCTCCCCTCTTCCCGAAGACATCCTTCATGAACTGATACATGATCGTATCGTTTTCTTCAGAGTCGGTAACGCACTGCGACATACCGATGTACCCGTAATAATTTCCCGGATGCCTTTGTGCTTCCATAAGTGCGATATGACTGCCGCCAGAAAATCCCATGATGAAGATCTTATCTTTATTGAAACGTTCCTTCAGATACTCGGTTACTGTATACGTATCATTAAGAAGATTATCGATATTTACACTGTCCACATCGAAGTCTTTGTTATACGCGATGCCCATATAACGGTAGTCCCAATATACGACCGTAAACTCATCTTCGATATGCATGTCCTTATATTTATCCGTGAATACATAATCGTCTGTTCCGGGACCACTCGATACCAGAAGCAATACAGGATTGTTTATATCCTTACTGTTGATAAAGAATCCGTTCGGAGCACCATTTATATCCATGACGAACTTCTCGGATATGCTGTTTGGCTCTGAATAAGTTCTTATCTTTCCCTGACTTATTATAAGCCAGGCAATAAGCAGAAGCAGCGGAATTGCCACTATTATTATTGCAACAACAATCAATTTATTCTTCATTACATCTCCAATCTTGACACTGTCTATTTCGAGATTATAACGTCTATCTTTACATTGTCAAGTTTATTGCTGACTCCATTTGATTCTTCAGCTTATTCATTGTCAAATAAAGACACGTTTTTAATATAAATTGTGTCCGACATTTGCAAATTTTCGGTTTTTTGCATTTTTCGGACACGAATCAGAGATCATATCGTGTCCTTTTTTAGCACTGGCTATACAAGGCACTTGTGAATGTTTCTCAGCAACAAAAAGCACCCCTTATACCAAAACCGGAATAAGGGGTACTGCACTAATTCAAATTAGTGCTATCTTATTACTGCTCAATCAGTTCTGGGTCGACTGCATAGTACTTAACTGAGCCGACTTTATAGTCTCCGGGTTCCTCAGAGAAATCAATCCTGACGACGCATGTTTCTTCCCAGTTATCAGCTTTGAATTCGTAACCATAGATATCATCCTCAGCATCGAACTCGGTCATATCTTTATTGAATGCTGCCAGTGCATCATCCAAAGTCTTATACTTGGCTGAGAGCAATGCGCCTCCGGGGAGAAGGGCCTCGTCATTCCAGGCGAGTGCAACATAGATTACCATACATTCCGAGACCGGCATCGGTTTATCTGATTCGTTATATATCCACGTCATTACTGAGGGCCCAAGGTTTTTCTTAAGGCAGAGTTCATATACGCTCTCGGGATCAAGGAGAAAATCCGCATTAACTTCTTCCTGATATACATCGATGATCTCCCAGCCGTTGTCGAAAAACTCCTCGGCCTTCATCGGGAATTCATAGACATCTCCTCCGATCCAGAACTGATTGCATGTATCTTCATTAAACTCTGCAGGAAGTTCTTTGTATGCCTCGATAGCCCAATCAGCGCCGGCCTTCCTGTAATTCTGCTCCGCTTTTGAGCATGATGTCATTGCAAAAAGCATTCCGGAAGCAAGCAAAACTGCAACGGCCCTCTTCAAGATCTTCATAAACTATCCTCCATATTTTCCGTTGTTTTTCAGTTGACGAGATTATATCAGTTATTCTTTTTGCTAACAATTAATGCGGTTATGCATATACAAAAAGCAGCCGTGCGTGTTGCACGGGCTGCTTTCTGCATCTATGTCTTGGGGTTGTGAGGGGTAACTTATTAACCGATGGTCTTACCGTCTTCGATCCTTACGATACGTGTACCGTATTCTGCACACTGCTCAGAGTGTGTTACCTGAAGAATGGTCATTCCCTTTTCTTTATTAAGTCTCTGGAAGAGTTCCATGATCTCTTTTGTTGAAGTTGCATCGAGGTTACCTGTAGGCTCGTCTGCGAGAATGATCGAAGGGTTGCCGAGAACTGCTCTTGCGATCGCTACTCTCTGCTGCTGACCGCCTGAAAGCGTATTAGGCATAGCCTTTCTCTTCTCCGTAAGGCCGGTGATCTCAAGTATCTCATCGAGATCTTTCTTAAGTTCAGATTTTCTCTTTCCGTTGATCGTCTGCGGAAGAAGAATATTGTCTGAGAAATTAAGGTTCATGACAAGGTTATAGAACTGGAATACGAATCCCATATTCTTGAGTCTTAAGTCAGAAAGTTTACTGTCCTTCAATGAGCCGATGTCATTTCCGCATACTGAGATGTTTCCCTGGAAGTCTCTGTCGAGGCCTCCGATCAGGTACAGGAGTGTGGACTTACCTGAACCGGAAGCACCCATCAGAGATACAAATTCTCCCTGGTCAACGCTCATGGAAGCGCCGTTTAAAACATGGTTGATGTTCTCGTTCTTACCAAAAGACTTGTTTACGTTATTTACTTCAATTATCTTAGTCATTTTATTATCCTCCATATATTACTCATACTTGATCTGTTCAGCGATCTTCATTTTCCTGAGGTTCTTGAGCGGGAACAAAACTGTGCCTGTAAATACCAGAGTCATTGCCGCGAAGAAGAACAAAACTGTGAGAGGGTTGATTGTTACTTCCATAACGACGCTCTGTGCGTTCGCCATAGCGGAATCAATAACGAATGAAAGAAGTGTTCCGACCAGCACACCGACACCGGATGCAGAGACAGAAGTGATAAATACTTCCTTAAGAAGAATACCTGAGAGTTTTCCTTTTCCCATTGCGGTCGAAAGCATAACTGCGCATTCCTTCTTTCTTCCTTCAAAACCCAAAAGCTGATTGGAGATCATACCGATAGCTGTCATGCCGAGTGCGATGACCAGGATCGCAGAAACTACCGCAACTGTCTTTGCATTATCGGAATTCTGCTGTTCAACGATATCGGCGAATGTATCTACATTGGCGTATTTGCCCTTGCCGTAAGTCTCGAGCAAAGTCTTTACTGCATCGGGATCTTCGCACTTGATAAGTGCCATGCCAGGATTGTCATGGAAGAGTGCCTTGAACTCATTCTGATTTACGATCAAAGCTTCGAGGCCGCCGTCGTAGGAATTGCCCTCAGTGATCTTGGCAATCTTATACTCTCTTTCAAATGGAAGTACACTTAAAGGATTGATCGTGATCTTAATAGTGTCACCTTCTGAAAGGCCCTTGCGGTTTGCATACTTCTTATCGACGATGACAGAGCCTTCCTCAAGTGTTGCGGGAAGATCCTTAAATCCTGAGAAGTGCTCATATCCGCCATCAGGAAGACCATAGAAGTATGCAATCGTTGTCATTTCCTCATCGCCTATGCTGAATTCCTGCATTGTGCGGTATACAAACTCAACATCATTCACGCCTTCAAGGTCATCGATATATGTGTAGTACTTGTAGCTGTCACTTGTTTCTGCAACGACATCACAGTCATAAGGAATATCGCTTACGGAATCCGTCAGCGCACCTGATACCGAGTAAACAACGATGCACATTGCAGCTGCAGTTGCGCAGAGAACACCGCTTCCTACAGTACTCTTACGTGAGATAGCCTCAACTGCAGCAAGTGACCATGAAGCATTCTCGCTCTTGTCGGCAATCTTTCTGATCAGGGCAGTAATGAGCTTCAAGATCCTCGGGAAAAGGAATGCAAGAGCTGCTACTGATGATACAAGGCAGAGAGTTGCAAGGATGAGATTCTTCTTGAAGATGAATGTCACAATTGCAATTGCAAGGCATACCAGACCTAAGATAAATGTTGATTTACTGAATCTGTATGCTGTGTCTCTGTTGTCGAAAATGATATCTCTTACGGATGTCTTGAGCGCCTTTAATATCGCCTTCAAAGGGATGAGGCATTCGATAAGGACCGCACCGATGATAACACCAGCAACAAGCGCAGCCGGATAAGGCGGGATCTCGATCGGGATAGAATTGCCGGTGCCGTCATCCGTTATGAACAGAAGGTCCAGGATCGGTCCTCTGATAAAAGAATAAAGGACAGTTGCAGGAATGCTTCCCAGAACAGCGTAGAGGACATTCTCAAGAAGAAGGATCCTTCCTGTTCTCGAGGTGCTCATACCAAGGCTTCTAAGCGTTCCGATATAAGACATTCTCTCGCTGACGATCCTGTTGCAGATAGATGCCGTTACGAAGATAACGAGAAGGAATGTGATCGCAAAGAGCATATAGAAGACTGCCTTGAGCTCACCTACCATAGCCATGTCTGAATCTGTCAGGAACAGGTCTGTGATACTTGCGTCAGGATACTTCTCTTCAAGCATCTTTTTCGCATCCTCGATCATGGTGTTGTCCTTAAGATCGATCATGATGATGTCGGCTTCCCTGTATCCGCAGGAGATGGTATCGCTCGTGTTAAGATTTACGATCGCGGTATTGCCATAGATAAGAGGGTTCTTGTTATCGTCAGGAAGAAGTCCCCCTATTGTGAGCTCGACTTCATCTTTTGCCCTGTCATGGATAGTGATCTTGTCACCGACCTCATATCCGTATGTCTCGGCAAATGTCCTGGTAACATACATCTCGCCGTCTTTGATATCGATCGGTGCCATAAATTCCATATCGACAGCCTCATCAACATCAAGGCCGAAGATCCTTAAGGATTCTGTTGTGACATAGCAGTATTCGCCTTCGATCGGCTTATAGAGCATCTCGGAATTACCGATGATCTTCATCGTGTCTGCTTCCGGAAAACCGTCAGGAAGCACTGATACATCGCTTCCGTTTCCCATCAGGATGAAGTCAGCTCTCGAGATGCTTCCCATGAAGTTTGTAAGGACTTTCGTGATACTTTCACTCAAGTCAAAGCACAAAAGTGCGCAAAGGCTGCATACAAAGATCGCGAAAACGACCAGCAGCGTACGGAAAGGTTTTCCGAATATATTTTTCAGTGAATTCTTCAGTACAATATTCATCTTCTATCCCCCATTAATACCAGCGAGAAATTCTCTCTTCAGGCGCAATATACATTCCGTCCCCCTCGCTGATGCCGTATGTCTCATAGAAGGCATCGACAGTAGAAAGGATCGCATTAACTCTTATATACGACGGACTGTGCACATCGTATGCGATCTGATCGATGATAACGTCATCAGATGCGATCTCGCACCAGATCGTTGCATAGCTCTCGAAAAGCTTGACTCTGTCTTCATTTGTTTTCGCGAGTGTGCAGATGCATTCAACACCGCCTAAGTCAGCATAGTTCTCACCCAGTGTCTGCTCACCGTCAACGTGGTAGATACCGAATACCGTGAAGTTCTCTTCAAAATATTTTTTTGCCTGCTCGTTGCGTTCTTCAAGAGCATCCATATCGGCCTGGGCTATCCAGGAAGGATCGTATGCACCTTCTGAATTAAAGAGAATGCAGTTGCTGTCGAAAGCATGTCCCATCTCGTGTGCGATAACCGCACCGAGACCGCCGAGATTTGTAAAGTAATCGGCATCCTTATCGAAGAAGGGTGCGTTGGTGATCGCAGCCGTAATCGTGATCGTATTTCCCGAAGGATCGTAGCATGCGTTCATCATCTGCATCGGCATGTCTGACTCTGTTCTTGATACAGGTTTGCCGCTGTTGAAATCATCGATGAGCTCTTTTCTGTCCAGCCTTCTGTAATTTATGCAAAGCTCATAGTAGTTGCTTCCGCAGATATCGGCATACTTTGCCGTATCCTGTCTCTTAAGCCCTGTTGCTGTGATGTAAGAGATGTTTTCGAGCTTTTTTAATAGTTCGGTTCTGGTTGCTTCAGAAAGCCAAGTTGCTCCTCCGATAAGTCCTCTGTAACCTTCCCTTATGTCATCGCACATACTTCTTAATGCCGCATCTGTCTCGGGAAGATAATAACGCTCAACATAGATGGGATCAGTCTCCTTCGAGAAATTTGCGGAGATCTCATCTATTATCTGGTCATGCTCCGGAGCATAATTCCTGCCTACATAAGACTGCAAAAGCTCATAGTGAGGCGCAATGTATCTCATGAAAGCGTTATATACATTGCATAATTCCCATGCCTTAAGAGCATTGATGTTTTCGTCAACGAAAATGTCGTTGAGTGCTTTAAGCTGGCCCTCATCTGTCACACAGTAAGAATTAACCTTTGAGGTATCAATGCCCACTGTCTTCATATACTTTTCAAGATCGATATTGCTCAGATATCCGTTCACTTCATCAGCAGGAACGATCTTTGAATACTTGAACGTCATCATATCATCTTCAGCCATATCAAGATCTGTCGCACTGAAGATATCGAGTGCCACAAATGCAAGTTCTTTTCCGTACTGCTCGGCAGTCTCTTTATCGTAGCCTCTCGTAGTCAGTACGATCTGCGCATCTTCCTTAACATAATTCAATGCGTAATTATCTTCGCGCATATCTACGAATGTGGCATCAAGGATGCCTGAAAGCGGAACGAATGTCATGACTCTTTCATTCGGATCGAAAGGATTGATATCCGGAACGAGACCGATCATGCTGCTCATACCGTAATCTCTCGCAAGCATCGCATCGATATTGAGAAGCTCATCAACCGAGCCTGCATTGTCAATCCTGTCGATCACGTTCATGAGATCTTCAGGGATCGGCTCGTTCTCAAAATCATATGCCTGATAATAATCATATGCGTGCTTGATGATATCTTCTTCGCTTCCCTTAACATAACCGCTGCCGGCTGCGACATCATCTATTACCGCTTCGATCTGGTCATCAATAAGTTCAGTATTGAAAGCATAGTCATAAGAGACATCGCCATACTTGATCTCCGTAGTATTGAATCTTTCCTGATTGACGAACCTGAAATAATCGTCCTCTGCTCTGGCCGGGCCTAACTCTTTTACAGTTGTCTCAGTGGTTGATGCCACCGGCTCATCAACTACCGCAGTACAACCGTTCAACAGAGGCACAGTCATCGCAGCTGTAATAACAATTGCTACAACTTTTTTCATACTCCTACTCCCCTTCTTGTTTTTGCAGGTTTATCTTACAAAAGCAACCTTAACCTACAATCACACGAACCTTAACCTAACCTTAATATGACAATCCGTGTAATCCGCGTAAGATTATACAGTAAAGATGGAATATTTCTAAAAATAATGTAAAATATTACTTACATTTATGAATAAGGGGTAATTTAATATGAAAAAGATCTTAGTTACTATTCTGGTAGTGACAATGTTAGTCGCATCGCTTCCCGGAATGACAGGCTGCAGCCGCAAAAGCAGACTCAAGGACTGGTACAATGTGTCCCTGGATGTTTACCGAGAAGGCCTGAAGACCAATTGGGCAAACGAGGAAGAATATAAAAGCTTAAACATAGCTGATGACCTTAAGGGAAACGATCCCAACAAAAAGATCGGTTATCTTCTCGTAGATCTTGATGAAGACGGAGTTGATGAACTCCTCATCGGATTCAACGATGGTTCTACGGCTACCAAATTCACAGACGTACTCGTATGGCATTCTGATTTCGGTGCATATAAATTACTCGGCGGAGGCAGCGGATACTACATCTATCTTTGCGCAGGCAACGTTCTCGCAGTCGATTCATGGTATGGTTCGCAGACTGAGAGAACTTTCATGACCTGGAATTCAAAAACAAATTCCTTCCCCCATGTTGACGGAGAAGGAAAGTATCTGCCCATGAAATGGGATCTGACCGAATTCTGATAAGTTATACAGGCTTATTATGCCACTCGTATTCGGGATGTCTGGAGTAGTATTCTTCCTTTACTTCATACATCCTGGCATCAGCCTTCTGCATCGCCTTGCGGACATCATCATTCTCGTCGCTGTGGCATGAACCGACAGCGAAATGAGCTCTGTTGGGAAGTTCACACTTTGACTTAAGTTCTTCTTCAAGCTTGAGAAATTCCGCAGGTGATGTTAGAGGAGTGATGATAAGGAATTCATCGCCGCCTACACGGTAGATCTCGATGTTGTCACCCTCAAGTTCCTTGAGCGTTAATGCTACATCCTTAAGGAGATTATCACCTGCAAGGTGACCCTGTGTATCGTTGATGGTCTTAAGGCCGTTTACGTCGATGAAGAACACACCGAACGGCTTCTTGATAAGCCTGGTGCCGTTGACATCTTCACTGATCCTGTTGTTCATCGCATTACGGTTATATACACCTGTAAGAAGGTCAGTATAACTCATGATCTTCATCTTACGGACGTTCTGTTCGTTAGCGATCTCAGCTGAAAGAATGAAAGCTGTAACTCCCAGGGTTTCCTTTATCATGAGAGTTTTCTCTACAGGGAAATTACCTGCCCAGATATAGCCGATGGTCTTGTTATCTGATCTCAAGGGATAGATAACAAGAGTTTCCACGCCTGCAAACCTCAACGAATCGATCCATTCAGGTGCGATCTTATGAGCTTCTTCCATATCCTTCACATTTGTGTTCGTGAAGCAATTGCTCTTGTTGATGAGTCTCGGCCACGTCTCGATAACAGCATAGAATTCCTCCGTGAGGAAAGAATCCAAAGGCCTCTGGTTTGGATCGTCAGGATTATAGTCTTCACAAAGAAGCGAATATTCCCTGTTCTCATAATCAGTAAGAAGGATACTGCATCTTTTCGAGCCGCACTGTCTTCTGATATCTTTTATAACTGACTGCATTGACTCACGGAAATCAACTGTCTCACGAAGCTTCAAACATGTCTTGAGAACGTTCGTGGCTGTCTCTGAAGAAATATCCGCAAGCTTGTCTATATCAGCCTTGGGATTCATTTCATAGGAGAAAAGGATATATTTCCGATTTGGATCATCAGATGCAAGAGGAAGATAAAAAACTTCCATCCAGCTGTTATAAAGTTCGATATCAAAATACGAGTGTACAGGTTTTCCGGTATTGGCCACGCTGTCGCACAGAGCCTCAAAATTTGCAGCTTTGGGGATGTATCGTGTGTAAGGGACATTCTTCTCAAACTCATCCAAAGACTGAACGACAGTCCTCTTATAAGCGTAGTTTCCGTCTATTACACGATACCTGTCATCACCATGTTCAACAGTCAGATCAACAGCCAGAACGGCTGCAACACCTGCAAAACTTTCCAATATGTTTTTGAAATCGACCATGCACACCTTCAAATAAAATAATAATTTGATTATACGCTCATTTAAGATGCATTCTACGATTTCCACGTATGTTTAACGAATATTAACCTAATTTACAAATAAGAAAATTACGTTGCCTCGATTCACTGATATTTAGAATCTTATCAGCACTGCTCTGCATGGCGCTCCGTCAGAGCCTCCCAGATTTATCGGTGCTGCGTTTAAGAAATATACACCTTCTTCAACACCGCCGAGTCTGATTCCTTCAAGAAGGACGATCTCAGCGCCAAGCATAACGAGATGTACAGCCATAGGTGCATCAAGGGGACCCACCGTCTGTGACTCATTACCGTATAAGAAGATGTTGTGGGCTGCAAATACCTTTGCAGCTTCCTCAGTCATTGTTGCATCGCCTTTTACAAGGATCCTTAAGTTGCAGTCACAGTCAGCATCGGTAGATGCCTTATTGGCTTTTTTGAGGATATCTTCAGCATCTTTAGCCGTAATATCGCCTTCGTGAGATACGACATACGCGTAACCGATAAATCTCTTCATATCGACCTGATCGATAGTCTTGCCGTCATCAATAAAGTGGTAAGGAGCATCAACGTGGGTTCCGTTATGCGCACACATCCTGAAAGCTGTAAGATTGCACACCTCACCATCTGCTATTCTCATCTTCACCTCTTTTTCCGGAGCCGGATCACCGGGATAAACAGCACATCCGAATAGTTCCTGGGTAATGTCGTAGATCTTCATGTTCTTACCTCCGAAATAAGAGTAAAAATGAAAAACGGGCCGTGTAACAATGTTACTATGCCCGTTTTATAAGTGGTTTAAGCCTTTTTGTAATCTTGGATCCGGGCGAGCAAGTCGCTATTTCTGTCGAGCAGATCGTGTATCGAATCCTGTGCGAGGACCCCTCTTTTGAGGTCCTGCGGAAGCTTTCCTTCCTCATCAAGCTTCAGATCATTCTGCCAATATTTGCCCGTATAGTACTCCTCGAGTTTTTGGATGTCGGGCTGAATCTGCTCAAGTTCCCGGATCAGTTCATCGATACCGGAACCGGCTTCAAAAGCCTTTTCGAGCTTATCCATGACAGCTGTGCCGTTGTCGAGGATCTCTTCCATGATGATTATTCTTTCCTGTGCCAAATTGTATCTCATATCCATATACCTTCCGGTTCAAGTAAACACATTAGTATGATAATCGAGCTTTACACTAATTTCAAATATGTTTGATAATCTGCTCCTGATTCCAAATATTCTTCAACGATATCTAATTCATTCCGCCCGAAACAATGTGTTATATGTACCTTCTTTAATCTCAAATATTAGTTTTCGATTCATTTACAGTGCGTTAACCGATATATCCTTATAATATACTTATACGAATATATGAAAGGAGCCTTTTACTATGGAAGACGGGAAATCCTGTAAACTCTTAACTTTAGATGAAATAGAAAATGTTGCCGGAGGCATGGGAAAACTGGAGGAGTTGATTACGCGTATAAAAGCGGACGGACATGCTCAAGAACTGAGAGAATTGCTTCAAACACAAGGAAAGCCAGCCGCAGCTATGAAATGCTGTGAATACTACCCGCAACTTTGTGGATTCGCTGGCGCTGCCGTAACTATGCTGTGATAGAGCATAAGAGAGTATTCCTATTATAGGCTTTGGACTAACCCTCTGCATCCGTATCAACTCTTATATGAGAATTGATGTCCCATACACTGTGAATAATCGCGTTAATGATCTCCATCTCTCAATCGAACACGATGTTTTTCCTGGCAATATGCTGCATTATTGCTTCAGCAATCAATTCATGGCCCCTCTCGTTAGGATGAATACCGTCATCACACAAATAATCCGAGTAGTTCTTCTGTTCCAAAAATGAGGTAGTAATGTCTATAACAGGGATGTCGTTCTCGATAGCGATCTTAAAGACTTCAATGTTATAACGTTCATGCCAATTTGTAATATACTGCCTGTCATTACGCATCCATTTCACTATGTTTTCTTCAGACAACCCTCTTGAGATATGCTTAAGATATCTTGCCGAATCGATAGGCGGGAGCGAAAGCAGCACCGGTTTCTTACCCAGTTTCTTCACCTGCTCGATCATATAGGAATATGTAGAAGTGAAGTCTTTGATCAAGCTCATGGGTCTGTGATCACCATATGGATTATCTGATATCTCTTTCCAATTAAAATCGCAATCATTTCCTCCGAACTCCAGGATTACATACTCACCTGATGAGTCTCTGATGGCATCAAGATTTCTCTCAAATATCTGTTCACCTCTATTTATAGTGCTTCCGAATTTTGCTTTGTTCTCTATAATAATGCCCAAAGACTCGGCGCACTTCCTGTAAAATGCTGTATCGATAACTTTGTAATGCTCGTTCTCATAAATAACACCTTTGAGAACAGAATCTCCAAAAGCCAGCAGCTTATCCATTCCACATACTCCTTAAATCTTTAAACCTCATTACGCTTGAACAGTTCATTATAAAGTTATGCATTCATTCTATCTGCCGAGACTGTTAGCAACCTCACTCTATGATACAGACGGTATTCCAGCAGATCAACCTTTCTACCGGTCAGGAAAAAGCCTGCCTTTTTATGGTAATCATAAGAAAACTGCTTCTTCATATTCCTCTGCTTTTCATTCTTCCGATGATAATGGAAAACAAGGTTCTTGCTGTTGTCCTGTCGGCACCAGATTAATATCGAGTACGTATAACGTACAGTATTTTTGAGCATTTACTGTATGAATTACGTATTTTTCGCTTGAAATACGTAAACCGTACAGTATTCCGAAGTGATTTACTGTACATTTTACGTACGGCCGAGATTGAACGGATTCACAAGTGATCACCGGCCAGGTTTAGAAACGAAAACACTGGTTAATCAACCTTAAGTTATGGCGGGTTCGATATGCCCTTCACTCGTTGTTGCAACTTTGTTTTTCCATTCTTGTTCTGAACAATAATATGTTGTCATAAAGGTGTGGCTTGCTTCAACCGGCATATCTTTTAGCTGGTATTTGACAACAAACTTAAAACAGATCTTATTTACATACGCATCACATATCAGAATATAATTTTGAGTGCGAATAGAAACTGACCTTGATAAAAATGCATATTGTTTAGGTATTGTTATCGTCATGGTTTCAGCATCAAACGCTATTTCCGTCCCATCAACTTCTTTTCCGTTTACTGCCACTACAACATCACCGGAGTATAACTCTTCAAGAAACATATTACAGACATCATTATTCAGATTATTCCCGGAATAAGAAGATAAACCCGAACACTCATTGTCAGTGTCAAAAACAAGTCTTATGCCTTGTTCATCTAAATCAAAGCTCCTTATTCCAAGAATATTGTCCTGACAATCTTTAAACACCAGATGATGTGGTTTAAATGCTAGAAGCATTAATGCAGCGAATACAACAGAAAGAGAAACTAATACAATTGTTACTGCTATATAGGTTTTTCTTTTTCTTATGATGCTGACTATTCCAAAGATAATTGCAACTGTCAAAAACAGTATTAGCAGAATCGGAAAAACAATATAAAACAAAAACTCTTCCATAGGCTAAATCCGTCAACTATAGAATCTTCTTCATTCAAATGTATTTCCTCTTTCAGTTGTAATCAAGAACATTGGTATATCTTATGCAGGTCAGATATCATCACCATAAGATAATCCGTATCCGCGTTCAAGGAAGCATTTATCTGTATTTATCTCATCTGTTGAACCATACCATGGAGACGGAAGCCTGCCCGTAAAGTCAGAACAGCCGCAGAGGACATCTGATACGCCCTTGCCTTCAGAACCGGGCAAATAACACATGACAACACTGTCCCAGCTGTCGTAATCCGTCTCATCCATTATGACATGCCTGCCTGCAACGATACATGTAACTGTGGGCTTTCCAAGCTCCTTAACTTCATCGATAGCTTTACGGTTCTGCTTTCCAAAACCAGTCTGCCCGCAGAGCGCGAGATCTCCTGAATCACCATACCATTCAGCATAGGATTTCTCTCCGACACAAAGGATAACAACATCAGCCTCGCCTGCCTGTTCAGGATCCGTAATGACTTCGATTCCGTAATCTGCGGCATATCTCTCAAAAGCTTCAAGTATCGTTGTAACGCCCTCGATATCCTTATTAGGGCTCATGTTCCATCCCATTGTCCAGCCGCCGCACTGGTCACGGGCACTGTCAGCCAAAGGTCCCGTAATATAGACTTTAGTTCCTTCTTTAAGAGGCAGAGCATCATTCTCATTCTTTAAGAGCACAAGACTCTTCTCGACCAGCTGCTCTGCTACTGCCCTGTATTCCACGGAACCTATTTCCTGTTGGGCTGTCTTTATATTCTCACAGAAAGGATCGTCAAAAAGGCCGGCCTCCTTCTTAACTTTAATGATCCTTGTGACAGCATCATTGATCCTGTCTTCGCTTATCTTTCCGCTGCCCACCGCATCGACTATGGCCTTCTTCGCTTTATCGCATCTTGTACCTTCCATGAGCATATCAATGCCAGAGTTTATAGCCAAAGCGACTTTTTCATCATAGGTCGAGGGAGAGATATTCTCGATTGCGTAATAATCGCTTACGATAAAGCCCTCAAAACCCATCTCGTTCTTAAGCTTCCAGATATAGTCACTGTTCTCGTGCATTTTCAGACCATTTAGCGAACTGTAACTTACCATGATAGTCTGTACTCCTGCATCGATCTGGGCCTGATAGACCTTAAGGAGTGCATTGATCTCTTCTTGAGTAAGAACAGAATCTCCTCTGTCGATTAATCTGTAGTTCTGGCCGTCACTCTCGCCCGTCCCGAAAACAACATTGCCATCACCGAAGAAGTGCTTTGCGCATACGATGACACCTCCATCAATAAGTCCTCTGGTATAGGCTGTGGAAAGTCTTGTTATGGTATCAAGATCAGAACTGTAACACTCATAGGTCCTTCCCCATCTGGGATCTACTGACTGGGCAACACACGGATAGAGATTCCAAAGCATATGGCACTGCTTTGCTTCATCAGCAGTAATAAGTCCTGCTTGATAAGCAAGTTCTTCATCATTGGCAGCACCCTGTCCGATGTTATGGGGGAAGTAAACTGCCCCGACACAATATCCGACTCCGTGAACATCGTCCTGAGCCAGAAGATATGGGATCCCCGATTCGGAATCTACTGCAGCATGCTGTAAACCGTCAACCAATTCACGCCATTCTTCTGCCGTCAGCATGGCTTCTTCACCATAAACACTTCCGTAACAGTTGCTCTTCATGCCATCCTCATCAATAGAACCCACGACTGACTGTACCATTTGCGCAGCCTTCTGATCCAGAGTAAGGCATGACGTGATTTCTTCAGGGGTCATTGTGGCATACATCTGATATTTGTAATCGTAGTCAATCACCGGAACTGTATTTTCTGTTCCGCATACCGAAAATCCAATATCATCAGCTGAAGATCCGGACGTATCAGCAGAACACCCGGCTGCAGTCACGATCATCGCTGTTGAAAGTATTGATGCTATTAATTTTTTCATAAACTATCTCCCATTACTCTAACTAAAAAACACAACTAATATCAATTCGTGAAAACACTTATAGTCTCTATGTGTACTATTTATGTTCTTTCGAGCTTTCCCTTCTTAGCCGCCATAACCATGACATAGATCGGGAAAGCCAAGCTAACCACGGCCATCAAAAAAACCGCATTCATATAGGCAGAGCTTGAGAAGTCCGATGCCGCTATGCCGTCCTGGTTCATGGTCAGATAATAAGTACATAAGAAGAAAGTATAAATCGCGCTCCAGGCGAGACTTACGATCTCAAATATCCACGTGAAGGGAATAACCGGTTCCGACTTCCTGTGTTTGCAGAAAACAATTATCAGTATCACGCTTGATACGGCACCGAGAACAAAACTGTTTATGGCGCTTACCGTGTTTGTCCACCTGAAGAAGTCGTTTCCGGACATTCCCGCACTGTTGAACGCTTCATTAATGGCAATCCTGGCAACGATATTCAGTACCGGCAAGATAAGCAAAGGAATGTATATAAGCTTCCTGCCGTAATTTTTGTGAATGAAGATGCACATGCAGAGCGGGGTCGTGATCATTATGATCAGCTGTATGATTCTCGCGGCATAGGTATAAGCCCCAAAAAACTCTTGACCGCCGAGCCGCGCAATAAAGATGGATGCGCATTCCAGAAGACTGGCTATGGCAGATAACACGAAAGATAATCCTAATATCCTCGTGGACTTTGTCTTACTGAATAATATGATGAATCCGAACACAACAATGGCCAGATAAATAGCCGGCCTGACAAAATAGAACATCATCTCCTGAAATATCATCAAGAATTCGATCTGATCATTCATAAATAATCCCCTTAACCCAACAGCTTATCGACAAAGGTATTTACTTTGTCATGAAAGATTATAACATGACAGTACACAGTCCTTGATCGTTACAGTGAATCAGGAGTATGCAGCGGCTACTAATACTGCGGTTGTGATGATACTTGCTTCGATACCATACTTTCCGCCATTTAATATATTGTCTCAGACAGAACTCATATCAAATAAGGCAGCATTGATCTCATCATTACCGCTCAGATTGAGTCCCAGGATGCTGTGCAAGATATAGTTCCATATCGAATGCAGGCCGCCCAGATGCTTTTGAAACGGATAGTAAGAAGCGAGAAGATGACCGATATCAGGATAAGGTTGATAACTGCCGTTACTGCAATGGCAGTTGCAACCCAGTATTTTCAGGCTTTTCCGGTGTAATAGCCTACTACACGGCCGACTGCCACGATATTGCCTGTATTTCCTTCTGCATCCGTATCAAGACTGTCCATGAATTCCTGAAGCTTTATAGCCTGATTTCCGAGGCTGCCCTTGACTCTTTCTACGGGTGCTTTGAGCGCGAAAACATATATGTTGTACTGATTTGTTGATCCCGACGGCGGGTTAGGTCCGACGTAATCGGCGTTATATGTATCACCTTGAGAGAAGGCAGAAGATGCCCAGCCCTGAGGGAGGTTTGTTTCGGTGACACCTTCTGACTTCCAGTGGATGATGTTGTAGGCGGTCAGGTCGACCATGTAGATGACATAAGTGGTTGCACCTTCTACGGGCTTCCAGGAGAGCTGCGGAGAGGCATTCCCGCCCTGGAATACACAGCCATCGACCCAATACTTTCCGTCAAGGCTCTCAGAGGTGACCTTAAAGGCCGGATAAGCGCTGACGAATTTATCATCGCTGTTATCAACCGTTTCTTCAACAGGTGCATCGGTTGTGACTTCAGTGTTTTCGGATGCTGCAGTTGACGGAGCGGGTTCTTTCGCGCAGGCTGCCATGCCCAAAGCGAGAGTTACGATGAGGATGATAGACAGAAATCTATTCATATTGTTTCTCCTTGCATATAGTTGAAAACTGCTAATTGCTAAACTAAGAGATCACTCCCTCAGACAAAATAATTATATCATCTGTGAGAATCCTCTTTGTAGAACTTCCGGCTTAATGATTGAAATGTGGAAGTTTGCGTGTTAGCATAAATTGAACGCGTTTAATAATTAGAGGCAGTATGAAAAAGAATCCGAGGACAATCCTTTATCTTATCCTGATAGCACTATGTATAACCGGCGCCATCACAGGATCATTCTTTGATTTGCAGATCTCAGAAAAACTCTATATAGGTGACAGCCTTCCGGCTAAGCTGATCAGTCTTTTTACGGTCTTTGTTTTTTGCGGGTCATGTTTTTTCTTTTTGGGAGTTCTGTTCAGACAGCTTTGGGAAAGATACTTAAAGGTCACGCAAAGAGTAATTACAGCCGCCATTTTTACCTACCTGTTCTGTTCGACTGCCGTGCTTTGCGGAGCGAAGATATTAAACGATCCGCTATTTGCAGGGAAACTCACTGAAATACAGGGAACTTTGTGGGGCAGCCTTATAACAGGATCGATTATTTACATTGCCTTTTTTATGTTGGGAATCGTTATCAACGGAAAAAAAGCTGATCCTGACAAGATAAAAACTCTTATCAAATTAACACTGGTCTTCACAATAGGATTCTTCATTGCGCATTACCTTAATTGCATGATAGAACGCCCGTCTTATTCATTGCTCATATCAGAAGGAAACCCGGCCGGGTTCATGAACTGGTATCAGATCCCGAAGGGCAGCAAGCTTCTGATGTCACTAACCGATCTGATATCCTCGCATCAGGGTTCTTTTGTAAGCAGTCATGTATTGTACGCAGTTTTATTCATCGTTATTTTTCCCGCATATTCGCTAGCAATCCCATCTTTAAAGAAGTACGGAAAGCATTTGATGGTTATTGCAGGGATACTGTCAGTATCAGTGATCATTTGCCGGATGATCTCAGGAAATAATTATCTGACCGACATCTCGTTTGCTGCATTCTACAGTCTGAAATTCTGTATGTCTTATGAAGGATTCAAGAAACCTATTTTTACTAATCGTTTTTTTAAGCACATGTTCAACAAACTGATTCACATATCTGGATAGTACTCTTTCTTCAAAGAAACCACACGGAAAAAATAAGATAATGCAGACAATTATCACTCTGTGAGCTAGCTTGAATTATTCCTATCTTCATTCGATCTGTTTCCTGTATATAACTGTTAATTATCGCAACTAAGAATTATCAGTCGGCACCTTCATATGCCTTCATTATGCAAAAGTCATTGTCATTTTTCAAAGGTAAAAGTGATGCACTTTGTCATTTTTCAAAGGTGCAAGCTGCCTTTCCTTGTCAGAAATACGGTAAATATTGACCAAACAAACTCAATAATAAGTGCTGCATTCTCTCACGGTCTGAACAGTTACCGTGAGAGAATTCGCACCTTTCATCAAAGCGAAAATATCCATCCCGCCAAAGGCGACATGACTATCATGAGGACCGAGAAGCAAAACGAATTGACTGATATCAGCGTAGCTCTCTGCTCAGGCGGTACCATCTGATTTAACGCAATGTCGGATCTGATCTGGATAAGGTCATCAGCAAATGCAGTTAAGAATCCTCCTATCGTCATCAGATACCATATGCCCGTAAACTCGCTTACAAGGCCTGTCAGAGCAAGCGACAGACAGAAGATAAACAACTTGCCGAGAGTTATCTTCTTCAATTTTCCTGCTGCAAAAGCACCGGCGATCCCGCCCATCGACATGATGAACAACAAAGGTCCCAAAGACCAGTCCGGAATGCCGGTCATCGGAAGCTTTGCCTGCAGGAAGAAAAGGAGCAATACATCGATGCCTCCTACCAAAGCGTTACGGAAGATAAGTCCTGCAACTTTCTTATTGCCCTTAAGAAAACTGAAGGCGCCGGAATAAACATCCTTTATTCGTTTCCCGAGCGAATCACCGCTCTTCTTCTCTATTACCTTGTTCTCTTTAAGGAACAGCAGGAACGCCATATTAACCGCAGAGATTCCGAGAGATAGGATCTGCGCATTCCTGTTGCCCATAATCACCGCAACGCCGGCAAAGAGCGTGGCAATTCCGTTCGATATCCTGTAGATCGCAGTCTGCGTCGATACGTAATTGTCGTACTTGTGCTGCTGTCCTTCTTCAAGAAGAGAATCATATGCAAGAGCGCTGTCGCTTCCCGAAATGAAGTTATACGACAGAGCTGAAAACCCGATCGAGATGAGCACGCACGGGAAGCCCGGCAGAAAACCTCTGACGAGCGCTGAGAGCATCGACATAACGCAGCTTAAGATAAGACTCTTCTTGCGTCCGAAGACGTCAGCAAACATGCCGGAAGGGATCTCGGCGACGAGGCTTACTATGTGGAATACCGTCTCCGCAAATCCTATCTGTACAAGCGAATAGCCGTCAGATACCAGGAGCAATACCCACGCCGCGCCCGCGATCGAGATATTGAACATAAAGTTGGATATGTAAAGCAGACTAAGCTGCCTTCTGATATTTAATTTAGACATAAAAAACTCCTCAAAATCTATTCGAAATCAAGGAGAAGTAATCTGTTTTATAAGTTTGTTTTTAAGGTGTTATTTCCTACAAACAGGCAGACTTCTCCCATAGGACACCTTGATGGAACCAAACATAAGATGGACATTAGGTGTAATCCAATGCATATAAGAAGCGCCTTTCTAAAATTTAATCAGATGAAATATAACACACCGGCCATTTTCTGACAATAGCCGGTGCGGTTTGGTGTTCTTCAAATCAAAAGACATTACCAGCTCTTCTCCACATGAGAAGCAAGCCTGCTGCCTTCGTAGCAAAACTTCATCGTAAACATACCGGAATCCTTCATATTCCCAAACAGATAATCAAACATTATCTTATCGCCTTCCCATATGGGCAGATCCTTTATATCCGTCAGAGGAACCCAGCAGAGTTCGCCCTCATCACAAGCATCTTCCGGAAGAACAAAATCTTCAGGAAGCGAGGCCGTGAAAACATGCATGTATTCGGTCGGATATTCGGATGAGATGAATGTGATAAGACCTCTGTAGGAAAACTTTTCGAGAACTTCAGATGGAATGTGAGCTTCTTCGTAAAGCTCTCTTAATACGCATTCTTCAGGCGATTCATCAGATTCGAAATGCCCGCCGATACCGAGATACTTATCAAGGTTCATGTCGCCTTTTCTGGTCTTGCGGATAAAGAGACAGTCGCTGCCTCTGGTAATGTAAATCAATGTTGTAAGATTCCCGATACGCATGAAAACATTATATACGAGATATCTTCAGTTTAAAAATATAAGGGATCAGGCTTCGATGGCTGTCTCGCCGTAATCGATAGAATAGTCACCGTTTGCAAGCGCGATACGGAAATTGATACGGTAGATGATGTAAGAAGAAACATCAATCTTGAAAGTCTCTGCCAGAGCGCACCACTTGTCTGCAAGGCTTACGATGAAGCCCTCGCGGTGCATGGGCGGGAAAGGTGTGAGCGGGAACATGTGCTTAGCTATTATGTCTCTCTCGATGTCATTTAATTCGAAATCCCTGCTGGCATTGGCTGCTGCCACAGAAGCATGCGTGAAGCCGTGGAAACGTCTGGACTTATCCTTGACGTGCCAGTCGTAAAGGAAATAATCGTGAAGGAGCGCGCCGCGTACGAGGCTGTCCTTGTCAACTTCGATCTTAAGTGTCTTCTCGAGGAAATAAGCTATAAGGAGACTGAACTTTGCAACAGATACGCAGTGTTCGAAAACTGTAGTCTCTCCGTGCTGGGTAAATTGCTTCATGGCCTGCGCTTCGGGACTTAAGATAATACTCTTGCCACGTGTAAACATGTCCTTAGCGAGTCTGTATTCAGTTATGCGTTTAGCAAAATGTAAAGCCAATTTATACCTCTTGCGCTTTGACAATATCAAAGCCGTATTTTCACACCTAGAACAGTATAACGCAAAGGAGCCTTATTTGAAATAAGATTTTTTAATTCTTAAATTCCACCAGATCTTCCAGGTATCGGTGAACATCTTCCAGACGTCCTTGAACTTGATCCTGCCGAAAGACTCGCCTCTCGTAAAGTTCAGCTCTACAGGCATCTCAAGAAGCTTGGCCTTCTTCTTTGACGCGAGTGCCAGAAGCTCGATATCAAACGCATAACCGTCGATCTTTCTCAAAGGGGCGATCTCCCTGATTAGAGAACCTTTATAAAGCTTGATGCCGGTCTGTGTGTCGTGGCACTTGAGGCCGAATAAAACTTTGAGCATTATGTAATAGCAAAAAGAGAATACTTTTCTGGCGAACGGGTATTCGAGCTTGGAATCCTTATGCATCTTGGAACCGAGAACGATGTCTGCGTCCTCAGCAGTCATGGTGGCATAGTAGGTTCCGAGAAACTTAGGTGAAAGGTCAAGATCGGCGTCGATAAATCCGACAATGTCACCCTTGCTGTTGACAGCACCCCAGGTGACAGCGCCGCCCTTGCCGCGGTTGTCGTCATAACCGAAATCCTTGATGGTGGGATTATCTGCTGCAGCGCGTTTTATCTCCGCACCCGTGTTGTCACGGCTGCCGTCATTTACTGCAATGATCTCATAGTCCGACGTAAACGTCTTAAGCGCCTCGTCGATGATCATCAGGTTGTCGTAGATGTGTTCGCCTTCGTTATAGGCAGGAACGACGATACTGAGCATTATTATCCTTCACTATTACCAAATTCGTGATATTGTAACACATCAGAAGCGTCCGCCGCCACCACCGGAGAATCCTCCTCCGCCGCCACCGGAGAAACCACCGCCTCCGCCGCCGGAGAAACCGCCTCCGCCGGAATATGATTCGTGATGGATAACCTTCTTGCCAGTAAAAATGTCCTGCTTTTCGACTTTATTGGTGCCGGGGTTCGAATACGTGCTGATCATAGGAAGCTTGTCGAGTCTTCTCCTCGGAGTTGCAATGCTTGTAATAACAAGTCCCATGCCGACAGGAATGATGATCGTGAAGAATACGATCGCGCCATAGCTCTGATAGGAGAATTGGCCGAGATCTTTTGTGATCCCTTCTACTGCCGTACCATACTCACCTGCTCCGAGCTCGGAAAGATACTTTCTGAAAAGGCTGTAGCAGTCGTCATCGTCCACTGCAAAGTGAGCCGTACCATATGTGTAGAGCCAGAAGAATCTTCCGCCCTCGTAATCAAGTGTTACGTCGATCAGGATGCAGACGCCGGAATTGTTCTGCAAAGGAACCGTCTTAACATTATCCATGTAGAAGTCTTCTGCAAATCTCTTCTCGTCTTCGTCAGAATTGGAATACTTCTTGCCCTTATCGTTTGTTGTGACGATAACGACGTTGATGTCCTTTTCCTTCGAGAGCTTCTTTGCAGCAGCTTCGATGTCTTCGAACTCTTCGCTCGTAAAGAGGTTTGCATCATCTACAACTTTCACCGTCTTTTTAGGAGAAAGGTTCATGAAGACGTAGAAGACTATGCTCGCTATGATGATGCAGATAAGACCGATTCCTACACCAATGGAAGTTCCGTTAAGCTCAGATAAGACAGAGAGCTTGGGACCCTTGCCCTGGTTCTGGTTCATCTCGTTGATATCCATGTTTTCGCTCATCCCCAGAACCCCCTCATGATAAGACCCAGTACAAATCTGGTGATTACGGCCAGGATGCCGAGAACAATGAAGAAGAACATCATCTTCTTAACAGGGCTTACAGGAACCTGTCCTGCAACTTCGCCTGTCTGTCCGTTCATGGCAAAGTAGTAATACTTGTTGCGGTATTTGTATGAAAGGAACCACACGGGGAGCAATGCATAATTTGCTTCCATCGAGTCGATCCTGCTTAAGTTCTCCTTGATGGTGAATCTATCGTAAGTACCCTTCAAAGAACTGTTGAGGGCCTGGTTGATGCCGTCGATGCCACGCTTGGTTGCGCGTCCTGAAAGATCCTGCGGAGTCTGGTCATATCTGTCGGCATAGAAGCCGGGAAGATATCTGTAGTCATAAGGCATCAGCGCTCTGAAATCGAAAGGTTCGATGGCTTCCATGAGAGCATCGTCGATCCTCGTCTCGCCGTCGAGCGGAACGTTATTCCAGTAAAGCTGTGCTTTTCTCTCGAAATTAAAAGATTCAACGATTTCGTCATTGCCTCTGTAGTGGCTCTTTGTAGCCGTTCCCTTGGCATCGATGGTAGCGTTGATATTAAACAGCCAGAACGGTACATAAAGACCCGTCATCTTCTGGACGTTCTTCTTTGAGACAAATCCGAATGGTGTCCACTTACCCTTGCCAGCCCACTGGATGAAAGCCTCTTCGGCAGACTTCCTTGAATATTTGAAAGGGATCATGTACTGCGGCTGGAACTGCTCCGTAAGTCTCTTTCCGACAAGCGCCGGCGAACCGCAGAAAGCACAGAAAGTAGCAGCGGTGTGGCTGTCAGTTACAAGCTTTGCGCCGCACGCATTGCAGACGAACTCTGTCTGCTCGGGTGCTTCCTGGGGCTGCGCCTCACCCTGTGCCTGAGCCTGTGCATCAGCCTGAGCAGGAGCCTGTGAAGGATCCGTAGGTTCAGCCTGCTTCGCTTCAAGTTCTTCTACTGTTACAGCAAGTTTTTGCGGATCAAAAGAAGATCCGCAATTGGGACAATCAAGTAATCCCGTATCTGCATTAAGTGTGAGATTAGACCCGCAATTCGGGCATTTAAGTGTATCAGCCATACTATCCCTCCTAATTTGAAAGGATACCATAAAATATCTTTTATTTGAAGAATCAGACCTCGGCGTTCAGGAGCGCTTTTTTGGTCTTGTCGTGGCTCTTCTCGGAGTGCGGATAGCTGATCTCCTTATACTCCGTACCCTTGCGCTCACAAATGGTCTTAACGAAAGATTCGGCGATCTTAGGATTCTTTAAAAGCAGCGGGCCGATGAGGCTGATGCCTAAGAGATTATTCTTTCTGACACCGTCTTTTGTAAGCGGAACGCTGCCGATAACTTTAGTAACTTCGAATGCGAGCGCGCCGTCCCCTTTAAGAACTCCCGCACGGTTAACGAAGCCGACATAGATATCGTTCTTATCCGGATCAGCCAGAACGACATCGCCGGTGTAGCGCTTTTCGAGCTGGTCTATGACATCAAAATCAAAGATTCCGAGACACCTGACCTCATTGCGGTCCGGAGTCACAATGCTGCTTCCCAGAACGTCATAAGCATTACCCGTAAAGAGCATCGGAACGCCGTCGTCGATTGCCTTGACAAGACCGTCCTTAAACTGCGCAAGATGCTTAGCAACAAGGTTCCTGTTGGACTCAAATCCGGAACCCATATAAACGAAATCCGCATCATCAAAAGTGATGGTCGAATCAGTGATCGTACGCTTTATTATCTCGACGTCAAAGCCCTGGTCATTAAGCCTGCGCTCAAGTATCCTGACATTGCCGTTATCGCCGTAAAGGCTCATGAAATCCGGATAGAGATAAAGGATCTTCACGGTCATGCTATCTCCCTCCTTGTAACGATGGAGAGGATCTTCTCTTTGTCAGAGAAACACGTGATAACGTAAAGGAACGAATCAAGCTTTTCTTTGCAGTAATCTGCCGCTCCCTGCACACTCTCGAAAACCTCGACTTTTGAACTGTCGATACCTGCAAGATCGAACCTCACCGCGAGGTCATCACAGTACTGTCCGGCAAGGATTATCTTATCGATATCAGCATCCTTAAACTTCTCGAAATTGATGTCCCAGAGCCAGCTCGAATCCGAGGTGTAATACTTACGGCTGATCGCATCAACTATTATCATGACGCTCTTCTTGCGGCTGTCGTTTACGACGACATCGATCGAACGGTCGTAGGATACTGAATTCTCGTGCTTTGAGAGAAGAAGTCTGCCTTCAACATTACCCAATGTGAAATCGGAGATACGTCCTGACTTTAAGATATAACCTCCGAGAGATTCGGCTGCTTTCCAGGGCGCGATGCCTGCAACTGTTGAAGCCGTGAAAGCCGCGAGAATGTTGTAGCAATGGTAGATTCCCGTAAAGAAAACAGGTATCTCATATGTTCCGTCAATGGTGATGGACGCATGACCTTCTGATCCGCCAATACCTGTAAGAGCATGGTCGGTATCATGTCTTTCAAAACCGCATGAAGTGCACTTAAACTTGCCGATGTGGTTATAGTGGTAATACTCATACTCCATCGGCTGTTTGCAGATCGGACAATACTTGCCGTCGTTATAGATCCCCTCATGCACCGTGGTGTCAGAAGGAAGATTGTCTGCACCGAAATATATGGTGCCTTCCCTGTCTTTGCCAAAGCTTGCGACCAGAGGATCGTCGGCATTCAATATCAGTGTCATGTCATCGTAGACCGCATCTCCGATAATGCTCTTGATCCACTCCGGGTGACCGTTTCTCGTCATCTGGTCTCTATAAAGATTGTTGATCACAAAATACTTGGGATGGAAATATCCGAATACGCGTCTTGCATATCTCTCATCAGCTTCGAGCAGCACAACATCGCTCTTGACCTTTCCGCCCATGGTGGAATCGCCGATAAGGAACGTCGTAACTCCCTCGATCTGATTGGAACCTTCTTTGTTATACGCAACCTTAAGGCCGTTGCTCTTTAAAATGTGCGCGATCATCTCTACTGTGGATGTCTTGCCGTTAGATCCGGTGACAGCAATAGAAAGCTCCGGAAGCTTTAATTCGGAGAGGATATCCGGACATATCTTGAGGGCATATTTGCCGGGCAAACTCGAGCCCCTGCCCATCAGTTTTGCAAGGCCCCTTACGACCTTGCAGACAAGTATTGCTGTAAACGCTCTGATCTTCATAGGAAGAAATTGTAGCATAAATTATGGTCTTTTTATATTACAAGCGGTTTAGGAGGGGATTGGTGTTAACGGACATCATACTTTTGCCTGATTTTTTATGAGAGAACATCCGCCCGAAAAAGTTTTCGAACAGTTTTACACAAAACTGTTTACAAACACGCTCAAAGGTATATAATTGCCACATGACTAATTTTGCATTTACATGGCGTGAGTTCTTTTTTACCTTTAGAAATAGGGGTTTATAGTTCACTGCATGTAAATATCGACTTGATTTACGAATAATAGGGCCCCGCAGTGAACAAGACTGCGGGGCTTTTAATTTGACGGAGGACAAGAACATGACACAGAAACAGGCCGGAAAGAGAATCGAAGAGATCGACGAGCAGATCAAGGAGCTTTTCGCAGAGCGTTTGGAAGCCAGCAAGGCTGCAAACGAGACTCTGACCAAATCCGAGATCGCACTGAAGAGCAGACGCTACGAGCGAAGCTACCTTGCTGGACTCGAGACATCCAACTCACTTATCGACAACTACGAGCGCGTACTCTTCACCACAATGTTCAATCTCAGCCACTCCTACCGCAACATGGAGTACGGCACACGCACAGAGCTTGCAGACCAGATCCACAAGGCTCTCGAGACAACTCCCAAGGAATTCCCCAAGTCACCCATGGTTGCCTGCCAGGGAATCGAAGGTGCTTATTCACAGATCGCCACAGACAAGATCTTCCGCCACGCTAACATCATGTACTTCAGAACATTCGACGGCGTATTCCAGGCAGTCGAATCCGGACTTTGCAAGTTCGGTATCCTCCCTATCGAAAACAGTTCTTTCGGCTCAGTAACCCAGGTCTATGATCTCATGGTCGGACACAAATTCCACATCGTAAGAGATTACAAGTTAAGGATCAGCCACAAGCTTCTTGCTAACCACGGCACAAGATTCGAAGACATCCGCGAAGTATATTCGCACAACCAGGCCATCGGCCAGTGCAGCAAGTTCCTCAAAGAGCATCCGGACATCAAGGTCAACATCGTTGAGAACACAGCCGTCGCAGCAAAGAGCGTTGCCGATTCAGGCCGTAAGGACGTTGCTGCCATCTCCTCAGCTGACTGCCAGCAGCTCTACGGTTTGGAAGCCATCAAGGACGACATCCAGAACACAGACAATAACTACACGAGATTCATCTGCATCACAAAAGAACTCATGATCTTCCCCGGCGCATCAAAGACTTCCGTAATGCTCGCTTTGGGCCACACACCGGGCGCACTTGCAGACACACTCGCTAAGTTCTCATCACTTGGATTGAACCTTACAAAGATCGAGTCACGACCGATTGCAGGAAGAGACTTCGAATTCATGTTCTATCTCGACTTCGAAGCATCCGCATATTCCGAAGAAGTCATCGCACTTCTCTGCGAACTTGATGCGGAGCCTACCGAGTTCGCTTATTTGGGAACATACATCTGATTTAGCCGGTTACGTTACTACTCAAACAAAAAGGCGTTGTCTCAAAATGCCGTATTTTTTTCGGAGTCTTTGGCCTCATATCGCAGAAAAATCACAGTAACCGTCATAGTGCACTGTGACTTTTAGTGTGATTTTTTAATAGACTCTCGAAAAAATCACAGTAACCGTCATAGCATACTGTGACTTTTACTGTGATTCTCTAAATACGATAAAACCTTACTGCTGCGGCTTTTCGAAAACCTGTTGGCAAACCTCTGATCCCGCCTTGATCCATATCAAATAAACAGGGACCATCTCATTCATTCTGAGACAGTCCTCTTTTCATTTGTGTTTGCTAATAAATTAGAAATTTAATCCCGTACCCAAAGCGAAAACCATCGCGACAAGCCAGAACACGAAGAAGAGCAAATAAATACCCCAGAAGATCGTGTATCCTATTCCGGCATACATGCCTGCGCGGAGAAGTGCGGAACTGACTTTTATTCTATTTGTGTGAAGACCGCCCTTCTCGAGAAATTCAAGAAGCTGCTTTCTGTACTTTTTAGCCATGAAAATTGCAATGATGCTTCCTATGGGGAGAGCTGAGATACAACAGGAAATGATCGCATTTCTAAGGTACTCGTTGGCCGCTGCCAGATAAGCAGGATCGTTGGGCTGCTGGTATATATACTGCGGCTGCTGAACAGGCTGCTGATAATACTGCTGCTGAGCATTATAGTTGTTGTTTTCCATTTTATTTTCCTCCAGATTTAATCTATCACGTATTCCAAACGTTCTTATTATAATATCAAGTTTTTATGGAGTTGGAAGTATATTTCGCTGCAATTCAAAAAACGTTAACAGCTACTTATTTCCTAACGATAATGCCGCCGCCGACAACGCATCCGTTCTCATCGTAGAACACAGCCGACTGCCCCGGCGAGACTCCTTTTACCGCTTCATCGAGAGTTACTTTAACCCGTCCGTCAGAAAGCATTTCGAGAGTTGCGGGACGCTCAGTCTGATGGTAACGGGCCTTGGCAAGACATCTTACTTTATCGCCTGCATTCATCTCCGGAATGCTTAAGAAATTAACTTCTCTGCAGAGAAATGTATCGCACATAAGAGCAGCTTCGGTGCCCAATACGACAGTGTTGTTTTTAGTGTCGATCTTAGTGACAAATGCAGGATATCCAAGCGCTATGCCGAGACCTTTCCGCTGGCCTACTGTGTACTGGTAAATGCCTTTGTGCCTGCCTAAGACATTGCCGTCTTCATCGACAAAATTTCCTTCTGCGGGGATCGGCTTATCGGTATTCTCACAAATGAAATCAGAATATCTTCCCTCTGTTACGAAGCAGATCTCCTGCGAATCTTCTTTGTGAGCGCAGGGCAGTCCTGCTTCTTCTGCGATCTTTCTGACTTCGTCTTTGGTGTATTTTCCGAGAGGCATCAGCGTGCGTGAGAGCTGTTCCTGTGAAAGCTTATAGAGCATGTATGTCTGGTCTTTTGCAATGTGCGCCGCCTTGCGGACAGAGTATCTTCCGTTGGGAAGTTTCTCGATGAATGCGTAGTGACCTGTCGCTACATATCGGACCTCAAAAATATCGGCAAGCTCCATGAGCTTTGCCCACTTAACGTATCTGTTGCACTCGATGCAGGGATTAGGTGTCAGGCCTTCAAGATAAGCATCTACAAAAGGCGTAACTACCTTCTGTCTGAAAAGCGATGTGCAGTTATGCGGATGGTATCTGATATCAAGGATCTCACAGATGCGTCTTGCTTCATCGATCTCACAACACCTGCTGTCGCCCTCTTCTTCAGAGCCCCAGGTGCGGAGCGTAACGCCAATAACTTCATAGCCCTGCTGCTTCAATAGTAAAGCTGCAACAGCGCTGTCAACTCCGCCCGACATTCCGACAATAACTTTAGTCACCGGCCACACTCTTTCCTTAAAGATTTACCGCCTGCTATTGTTTCACATTTATCGGGATAGTTCAAACCTTTTGGTAATCAAGTCTTACAAGAGCCTTACCATTGGGAAGCGTCTCGCAAGCATGCAAAATAAAAGAATAACCGATTTCTTTCCACGGATTATTCATGATCAAAAAGTAATCCCCTTAAGCCATTCCCTGATCTCGTCTTCTGTGGCATCGCCTGCAAATCTCTGACCTTCAAGCCATCTGCCGCTGCCTGCATGTTCAGCAAGGATCTCAGCACTCTGACCAATTCCGCTGCTGCCTGATGTGCAGAAAGGAATGACTACCGCATCACCAAAATCATAAGACTCAACAAATGTATCCATGATCCTCGGAGCCTGCGAAAACCAGATCGGGTAACCGATAAATATAATGCTGTATCCTTCAAGAGAGATCGGATCCCCGCTTATCTGCGGCCTGAAATCAGGATCGTTCTGTTCGATGGAACTTCTGCTGTTTGCATCAGTCCAGTCACAGTCTGCTTCCGAATAAGGCTCAAAAGGAAGTATCTCATAGAAATCTGCTCCGGTCATGGAGACGATATGTTCCGCTACTGCTTTTGTATTTCCCGTACATGAGAATACAACTACCAGTGTATCTGAATTGGCAACATATTCTCTGCCCGTTACAGAAGAAGATACTTCTGCAACTTCTTCAGAAACAGATTCTGATTCTGTCGTTGCATCTTCCGAAAAAACTTCATCAATTACAGTCTTGGCATCAGCAGACATTCCGGCTGTTGCACATGAAGACAAAGCCACACACAAAGTCAGTGAACATATAATCAAAAACAGTCGCTTAAACATACATACCCCCACGAAAAACCAAGCAAGGATATTATAACGGCTCGAAAACAAAAATATAAGGCGGAATCGCTCAAAATAAGCCATTCCGCCTAAATATTCAGTTCTCTGAATCTTCTAAAAACATTTTAAGTTTTCGTCAGATTTTTCGATAGTGAATTGTCGTAATTTATTACTTGATGTTCTCTCTCCATGTTGCGGGCTTGAACTCGTCGAGCAACGGGAGGAGGCGCTTATCAACGTCGATCTTGAATACTGCGTTGAAGTTGTTTGTTGCGATCATCTGACCTGCGAAGCCGACGATGACAACGAGCTCCTGATCGTTGAAGAACTTTCTGAGCTTGTCGAAAAGTTCATCAGATACTGCTGTCGGGTTCTTTACATACTGCTCAGCGAGTTCGGCAAGGACTGTCTCCTTCTCATCGTAAACGAGGTTAGCCGGATCTAAGCCCAAACCCTTAACGTCACTGATGAAGAAGAGTGAGCAGAGCTGGCATGAGTTTGTTGTAGAGATCTTGTGAGCGAAGAGGATCGCATCCTTTTCGCCGATTACTTCAACGAGTCTCTTCCATGATGTGTACCAAGCCATGTATGCATCGTATGTTGCAGCATCGTTAAGAAGTCCCTTCTTCATGTTGGTAACTGCGTTTCTTCCTGCGAGCTCGTCATAGCGCTCCTTCTCTGCACCTGTTGCTTCATTCTGTTCTACCAATTTGATTCTGGCCATTTTGTGTTTCTCCTTTTTGCGTTTTTTCTCTCGGTGTTTTTATAGTGCGATCTTTAAGATCTCTACTATCTTTTGTGAATCGAGCGGAACATAGTGTCCGACGTTGCCGCCCTTTGTTGCGCGCTGTGCCATTACTTCGAAATCCTTGTCATCGATTCCGAGTTCTGAAAGATGAGTCTTGATCCCAAGTTTCTTGAAGAACTTCTCGAGTTCGTCTGATAAAAGAAGCGCGCGTTCTTTCTCTGAATAGTCGTACGGATCTTTTCCGTAGACTCTGCTTGCGAGGAGTGCAAGTCTCCAAGGCTTGATGTCAGCAATGTACTTAGTCCAAGCCGTGAAGATGATCGCCATTCCTTCTCCGTGTGTGATGTTGTATTGTGCAGAGAGTTCGTGCTCGATACGGTGTGATCCCCAATCTGCCGATCTTCCGGCATCAAGGAAATTATTGTGGGCTACTGATGCGAGCCACTGTATCTCTGCTCTTGCGTTGATATTCGTAGGGTCTTCGATAAGTCTGTCTGCGTTTACGAGCAATGCTCTTACGGCACCTTCGATAAGGTAGTCTGTCGTATCGGAATTTTTCTCATCAGAGAAATATCTTTCGAGAAGGTGTGACAACACGTCTGCGATTCCGACGAAAGTCTGATATGAAGGAAGGTTTACCGTGTACTTCGGGTTCATGATCGCGAACTTGGGGATGATGCGGTCATCTTCAAAACCCTTCTTCCACTCACCGTATGAGAGGATCGCGCAGTTGGACGTCTCGGAACCGCTCGATGCCGTTGTTGCGATTACTCCGATACCAAGGACCTGCTCGGGAGTAACACCCTTGTCGAAGAAATCCCAGACATCGCCATCGTACGGTATACCGAGAGCTATCGCCTTTGCAGTGTCGATGGAGCTTCCACCACCGACTGCGAGAACGAAGTCAACTTTATCTTCCTTGCCCTTTGCGACAAGCTTTCTGACAAGCTCGATGGACGGATTTGGTACTACTTCACCGCTCTCCGAGAACTTGATTCCGAGTTCTTTTACTGCGTCTGTGATGACGTCGTAAATACCCAGTGTTTTAATGAAGTCTCCGCTGTATACCAATAGGAGTGAACTGACTTTATGTTGCGATAAAAGAGACTTCAATTTCTTTTCGCTGTCCTCGCCGAAAACTATTTTCGCGGGGTTGTAATACTCAAATCCGATCATCGTGCTTATCTCCTGTAAATCTGATTAACCGAAGAGAGGTACTACTGCACCGTCATATGTATCTTCGATGAACTTTGCAACTTCAGGTCCCTGAAGAACTTCAACAAGAGCCTTAACTGCCGGATCATTTGCCTTAGCAGGTGATGTTGCGATGATGTTACCGTATGTCTGTGCTGCAAGACCGTCGTTAGCCTCTACTGCGAGTGCCTCACTTACATGCAGACCACCCTCGATTGCGTAGTTACCGTTAATGACTGCTACATCTACGTCAGGGAGTGCTGCAACGAGCTGCTCAGGTGCGAGTTCCTTGAACTGGATGTTAAGAGGATTCTCTACGATGTCTTCTACTGTTGCATTGATTCCTGCATCGTCCTTGAGCTTGATGATGCCTTCCTGTGCGAGGAGGAGAAGTGCTCTTGCTTCGTTTGTTACGTTGTTGGGAACTGCGATCACTGCGCCATCCTGAAGGTCCTTAAGATCTTTTACTCTGCCTGCATAGATGCCGAAGGGTTCATAGTGGACTGCGCCAACTGAAACAAGATCTGAACCGTTTTCTTTATTGAACTGTTCGAGGTAAGGAACGTGCTGGAAATAGTTTGCGTCAAGTGAGCCTTCGATAACGCCTGTGTTAGGTGTAACAGAATCTTCAAGTCTTACGATCTCGAGTGTGATTCCCTGCTCTGCGAGAATCGGCTTTGCAACTTCCAAGATCTCTGCGTGAGGTGTGATGTTTGCGCCTACCGTAAGAACGACTGCTTCAGCCTGTGCTGCTGTGCCTGCATCCGAGCTTGCTACTGTTGCTGCATTTGTCTTAGCGCAAGCTGCGAATGATCCTGTAAGTGCGAGTAAAAGTCCTGCGGCGATTGCCTTCTTAAATATGTTCTTCATTTTGTGTGTTCTCCTTAGTTTGTGTTTTTTCTTTCGCTTTAAGATTGATTTTGTTTTGGCATAAAAATGCCCGGGTCAGATTTATCTCCCGGGCGCATGGCATATCTTCAAATGCAAGTTACTGCTTTAACATCGATCGTTCTCAAGGCGTGAGGAATTGTATCCTGCGCCCTGTGCCATATTGCGCACCCGGGAGCTGAACATTCGACAACACATCATGATCGTTGTTCTGTTATCTGTTCTATACATTTCTCACTCCTCCTTTCGATGTGATGGCGATACTTTACTACTACAAACCTACTGTGTCAATAGGTTTATCGAAAATATTTTTCGTTGTCCCGTGAAATGCTTCTGCGAATACCGCTACACACTCTAAAAATCAAGTAAAAGTACAGGTGCAGCCTGACAAATACCGTGATTTTTTTCGAATCCTCTCGAAAAGTACGGCTGAAAGTACGGGTATAGCCGGACTTTTTCCTGATTTTTGCAAAAGAAAAAGTTCAGTCTAGACTTCCGTCTACAGACTGAACTTTTAACTGAAGTTTGCCGGTATTTTCGGATAGTTCAGTCAAAACGTCCGTCTATAGACTGAACTCTTGACTGAACTTCCGCTTTTCGAGAATGTGAACGCAAGCTCGAAATAACAAATATTCACGATACCGCGGTCTTCTCGCTGCGCTTGTGAACTTCGCTGCTTTTCGAGAGCTGGTACTTGTCGAAAAACTTGACGTACATGAGCGGCACTGCTCCAACGATGGCTGCACTTGCCTGGATGCCGTTCGGGATGACTGAACCAAGCGCTGCTTCAACACCATACATGAACGGGAGTGACTCGAATGCGAAGTAACCGGCGATCATGATGAGCTCTGCAATTAAAGAGGCAGAGAACTTTCTGATAAATGATGTCTTGCCTTCCCTGTTTCTCTTAAGCAAAAGTCCTGCGACGAGGCCCATGATACCCTTGATCAGAAATGTTGCGACTGCGTACTGAGGATAGCCTGCGAGAAGGTCAGCAAGTGTTGAGCCGATTGCAGCCGGGACAAATGCGAATGGGCCTAAGATATATGAACTTACCAGTATTATGAAGTCACCTAAATTGATGTGCCCGATTGCTGTCGGAATGTGAAGTTCGGTACCTACAAATACCAGTGCTGCAAGCACACCTGCGTATGCTATCTTCTTTAAGTTGTTCTTGCGATCGTCTTTACTGCTCATTTTTTTATTCTCCTTTAACTTTACCTTCATCAAAACAAAACGGGAGTTCATCAGAACTCCCGTACAGTAACCTTAATTGATTCGTGATCCTTGATCCATGCGTTATTCAGATCACTCCGGTCATATGCGGGAGGGTAACTTTAGTACAGCACATGCAGATCATAGTGGCATGAACGTGTTTCATTTTTCTCCTCCTTTAATACGATTGGGATAAAGTTAACATTACTTTCCTATTATGTCAATGGGCTTTCGACATCTTTAAAGACACGGGAGCCCGTAGCGCCCTTCTGGCCCTGGTACTTTCCGTCATAAGGATTAAGAGCATGATCATCCATCTCAGCAAAAACAAGCTGGCCTACTCTTCTTCCCGCCTTAAGTTCGATTGCGCATCTGTTTGCGTTATAAAGTTCAAGTGTGATCTCACCTTTAAATCCGGGATCTACCCATCCGGCATTCTGGATGAAAAGGCCCATTCTTCCGAGCGAACTTCTGCCTTCCACAAACGCAGTGAGGTTATCGGGAAGCTCAAAATATTCCATCGTGGTAGCAAGAACAAATTGACCCGGCATGATGAGATAAGTATCAGTCGTGATGGTCTTATATTTGATCTCATTTTCGAGAGTGATAACGCTTGAAGGTGTATCGTCAACGACACTGAAAGTACGGCCTAATCTGATGTCGACACTTGCAGGCTGTATCTGTTCTTTTGTAACAGGCTCGATAGTAAGAGTTTTTTCTTCGAGCATCTTAAGTATTGTTCTGTCAGATAAAATCATTCTTGTAACCTCGCAATTTCAAATTATATATTCGAAGGGACATAGCACACAACGCTGTCAGGCTGGCTGTATGTCTTACCTTCCAAAAGACTAAATGAATGCTGTTTGCCGACACCGCCGAACCATTCATATGGCTTATCTTCAGATGTCTTGCCTTCACATATTTCCTTGATTCCGTCGCGCATGCATCTCATTAGAGAGATGTCATCGAAGTCACGCGCATGGCCGTGAAGGATCAGGTCAGCCCTGTCTTCAAGGAACATTATATTGTCCAATGCTTTCACGTATTCATTAAGAGATGAGCATCCGTCAAGCTGCATCCAGAGATGGTGATTTATGGCATCGCCCGTGAACAATATCCTGTCTTCCCGAAGGAGCAGAACGATGCTTCCGGGAGTGTGTCCGGGAAGCGCAAAAACTTCCAAAGTCCTTCCGCCGATATCGATAACGTCACCTTCTTTAACCGTCTTAAACGGTGGCATCTTAAAGCCGTATTTATCGCATGCCTCTTTAAATTCAGGTTCATCGGCAAACGACTCTGCAAGTTCAAGATCTTTGGAATCAATGAGTGCTTCATCAAAATATACGTTGCCGAAAATGTGGTCTGGATGACCGTGTGTATTTACCACAACAATAGGCTTGTCAGTAACTTCCCTTACGGCTTTTTTAAGGTCATTAAAACCATTCATCGTGTCGATGACGCAAACCTTATCTTCACCTACGACAAAATAGCCTGTAGCCTGATGGCCTTCGTCCATGAGATAAATACCGGGTGCAACCTGCTTTACAAAGAGCTCAAGTCTTTCCATGCTTATTCTCCCTTTTTTCTCTCATCAGTCACGAAATGTTTTACCGTTTCAGAAGGGCATTTCAGCTCGCTTCTGAAAAACTCCGGATACATCGTTATCTTGTCGTCAACGCTTGCCCAAACGAGATGTTCTTTGCATCCGTCTTCATTAAAATCACTCGATACGGGTTCAAAATCTTCAGGCACTTTCATGTAGAAGAAATACGATACTTCGTAAACAAGTTTGCCCATGTTTCTTTGGGTATCTCCGTAGAAATAATTCTCGTGGATAAACCCGAGCCTGTCTACTTCCATCTTTATGCCGGTCTCTTCGAAAACTTCACGGATAACTGCTTCTTCGGCGGTCTCACCGAAATGTATCCTTCCTCCTACGGAATAAAGATAATCAACGCCGGTATTTCCTACCATCAGGAATCTTCCGTTTTTCAGAATGATCGCCCCTACCCTGATGTTGATAAAACCATCACAACAGGGAACTGTCATGTCATTAATGTTCATAATAAATTCCTTTATCCTCAAATAGAAGTAACTTCGCTTCCGGTATTAGAGGATTATAACATAAGGATCCGAAAAATCAGGGTGCTTCAAATCCGGCAACATCACTTGCGCCGAAAGACATAACTTCATACGCGATGCCGTTTTCTTCAAGAAGTGATAGGAACGCGTTAACAACAGAAGACCCGGTAAATCTCTGCTGGATCGATAGCGATATATTGCCGCCAGCAGCGCCTAAGATGACCATAAGACTGAAAGTGCACGGAGGGTGTGTCCAAAACTCTTTCATGTATTGTCCGATCGTCGGATATTTCCATTTGCCGGGATAGCTTACCAGATAACTTATGAATCCTTCGCCGCCGTTAAACATCGCCGTAAAGATATCTTTACGAGCTTTGAGGGAAGGCGTCGAATTCATTATTTCTTTAACAGTTGAAGCATTGACCGCAAGACCTGCTGCGACCTGTTCTTCCCTGCTCTGCACGAACGTCTTGCCGCGGTAAACCGTACCCTGAGTAGAAAGAGGCATGGAGCTTACTATCGGAGAATAATCGAAGATGGACATGCCGAGGCAGTTATGATTAGTAGCTTCAGCGCCGACCATCGGTCTGGCGTTTATGACATAAGAACTGATGATGGGTTTTGACCTGTCAGGATAAAGCGAATTGATTGCTTTGCCCATCAGGAGTTCGACCATCGTACCCGGAGTGGAATCGTTTTCGCGCACGAATTTAATGAATGCGTCTTCAGGGAGCTTAACGTCCCAGATGACAGGTGACGACTTCGTAAGTCCACCGTCTGTCTCCAAAGTAAATGCAGGAGTGTAAGACGCTTCCGGTGCGGGGACTTCTTCGATGGTATCCTGCGGATCTGCCATCTCCGCTTCAATATCAGATGCTTCCAGTTCAGGAATCGCATCTATTCCATAAACGTTTTTGCAGTAATGATAAAGGATCGTTGCGAGCACTCTGTACATGCCCGTGCCGTCAGTTATTCCGTGGAAGAAATCGAGATAAATGAAGTCATCCAGAAAAGATACCGCCCACACGTGATAATTGGTCATGGCAGAATTAAGAATGACTCTTGCATCACTGTTTATGACCGCTATAGGAAGATCGTTATCGGCATATTCAAAAGACTCGGCCGTAGAAACCAGACGTCCCATGAAATACGGGAATCTTAAAGAAGCTGAAGCGACTGAAGATTTCAATGCATCAGGATCGATCTTATCTTTAAGTCTGACCTTGAAACGGACGGAATAATCAACCCCGGCGCCGATAGCGCCGTAAACGTGCATTGTATCTCCGGTAGTGATCTTCATGAATAAAACCTCTTTTGAAGAATATGCTTACCTAATTATACAAAACACCTTCAGTTATTTTAATGCAGTGACTAAGAAGTGAGGGCTTATACCCATCAGAGTTTCTTCATGTTCAGTTGTCCTGATTATGCGCAAGAGCCGTTCGCGCTTTCTATCGTCACTCCACTTATCAACGATATCAGGAGTGATCCATGCGCATCCTTCAACAGCCGCACTCTCGATGATCTTAAACTTAGCTTCGGAAACTTCGTTTCTCAATCTGTCGATCGTATGGAAATATGCATTCGAGATAAAGAACGGATATTCCCTCGGTCTTATGTGCTCACCTTTTTTAATCTCACGGATTATCATGTCCATGTAGATGTCATCATCGAGGAACTCATTTGCAGTACCGTAAACCGTCAGTGCCCAAGTTGCGCTGCTAAACTTCGAGATGCCTGCCGCGATAAGAATGCCGCCCGGTTTAAGAACACGGTACGCCTCCGACAATGCAAGCAGCCTGTCTTCTTTATTCATCAGGTGATACAAAGGACCCATGAGAAGAACCATGTCAGCGCTGTTATCGGGTTTATCGAGTTTGCGCGCATCACCGGCCTCAGCTTCGTAAGGTGTCGTCATGTGTTCCTTTGCATATTCAACAGCCGTGGGAGCGAGTTCGATCAAGGTTACTTTATGGCCCTTAGATGCGAGCCATTCAGCATACATTCCGATACCGCCGCCGACATCGTAGATCTTCAGCTTACCGTTAAGGTATCTGCTGATGATCTCTTTGCTTCTCCAGAATTCAACAACGCCAAGTCCGCGTTCAAGACGTCCTATCTCCGCACCGCCATTATAGAACTCATATACTTCGTCTATTCTTTCCATATTCTTTTCCCCGTCAATCTTGCAAAAGCGAATCTACTGTCTGTTCGTAACTGTCTTCGATCAGAGTTACCTGCTGACCGAACCCTTCAAGAAATTGCCTGTTGTCCCTTATAAGAACGTCTTTTGTTAAATCGTCACACAGTCTTTTCTCAATAACGGATGCGTTGGATATTATGTTGTCAAAATTCTTCTCAATGTATTCTTCTGTAAATGCCAGACATATTAATCTTATCGAAAAAAGGTACTGTTCGTCAAAGTCTTTTTGCCAGGTGGCCGGCACATAGCATCCTTCAACGATCATATCCTGTATGTGATGCGCCTGTAATCAGAATGATCTTCAGAAGTCTCCTCCGGGGTTTTGAAAGAGTTTATCCCCAGGAAGCGATCAATTCAACAGAGAGATCGACAAGATATTCGCCTTCCACTCCGTCCATCGTATGCGTGGCTCCTTCGATAACGATGAACTTCACATTCGGGAAAGCCGCCAATGCAGGCTTGAAGAATTCGGGATCTTCTCCAAAGCTCCCTTCAGTTCCCGTAAAAATGGCCACCGGGATCTTGCAGGTCTTAAAGAGAGGATAGATATCAGTAGTGATCAGTTCTATGTCATTCTCGAACCACATGATGTCGGGAGCATAAAAACTCGGATCGACAAGTATCATGCCTTTGATATCATCCTGTCTGAAAGTTCCGGCATAAGATGCGACCATGCCACCCATGCTGTGTCCGTAAAGGAATATGTTGGAAGTATCCACTTCCGAGAAATACGAGCATGAATCGATTACCGCATAAAGGTCCAGGATCTGATCGACGATAAAATTGCCGAGCCACTCGGGATCATCGCCGCTTTCCGGAGGAGTACCGTTCTGACAGAGAAATTCGATTACCGCATATCCGTGCTCGGCATAATGTTCGGCTTTATCAGAATATCTTCCGAGCGGAGCATAAAGGCCGTTCACGATTATTATCGTCTTAAACGGACCCTGACCTTTGGGCACGGTAAGCCTGCCATAGATCGCTCCGCCATCGCGGTAAAAAACCACATCCCTGGAACGGCCTTCAGCCTTCTCGACTATTGGCATGGATATTGAATATTCAAATCGCGGATATTCATCTTCGATCTTGATCAGTCTTTCTTTGATCGGCTGCCTTTCGTTCTCGACTGCTGTCCTGTTCGGCTTGGAATTAACAGGCTTTGACGTGCACGAAGCCAGTAACATAGCCGTTGCAACGATAAATATCAGGATTTTGAATATTGACGGTTTTCTCATTACTTCATGATCACGAGCTCGTAATCACGAGTTCCTATTCCGATCTTCTCTCCATGCTCAAGTGTTTCTGCCCATGAGACATTAGGATTGCTGTTATGCCATACATCTCCATGGTCGTGGAAGTGTGCGCTTCTCATATTGTCACCGAGCTGGCTGTTGCTTACAGGCTCAGCCTTCTGGCAAAGATCAACGCATGCCTGGTCAAGAGCGACAGGATCAAAAGATGCGAGCATTCCGATGTCAGGAAGGATGGGCGCATCGTTCTCGCCGTGACAGTCACAGTTCGGCGATACGTCAGTTATGAGGCTGATATGGAAACTGGGTCTGCCGCTGATAACCGCAGCAGTATATTCTGCCATCTTTCTTCCGAGCATCGATGCTGCATCCCAGTTGTCGTTTTCGATCGCATCGAAAGCGCATGCTCCGATGCAGCGGCCGCAGCCTTTGCACTTAACGGGATCTATCCTCGCTTTGCCATTCTCGTAGATGAACGCATCGGAACCGCATTCCTTGGAGCACCTCCTGCATCCTCTGCAGCGCTCCGTAATGACATGCGGATGACCACTCTGGTGCTGCTGCATCTTACCTGCACGGGAACCGCACCCCATGCCGATATTCTTTATACAACCGCCGAAGCCTGCCTGCTCATGTCCTTTGAAATGCGTAAGAGAGATAAAGATATCGGCATCCATTACGGCACGGCCGATGTAAGCTTCCTTGCAGTACTCACCGTTGGGAACGGGAACGATTATGTCATCAGTTCCTCTAAGTCCGTCAGCGATGATTATCTGGCATCCGGTAGTAACCGTATTAAAACCGTTGATGTTTGCGCAGTCCATGTGCTCGAGCGCATGCTTACGGCTTCCGGGATAAAGCGTGTTGCAGTCGGTAAGGAAAGGCATACCGCCCAATTCTTTAACAACATCGGCAACAGCCTTGGCATAATTGGGCCTTAAATAAGCGAGATTTCCGAGTTCGCCGAAATGCATTTTAATGGCAACAAACTTGTTGTCCATATCTATGGACTGGATTCCCGCAAGCTTTATGAGCTTTTGAAGCTTGGCAGTAAGAGGCGTGCCCAGACCAGTACGAAAATCAGTAAAATACACTTTTGATTTATCCATTTAGCACCTCCCGGCAATAATCAGACTATCGTTCAGATAGAAAAATTATAGCATTTTGGAGGTGCAAAAATGAATTGTATTACTGTCCTGTATTTATGGTTCCTTTTATGTCTTCCTGTTCTTCTTGGACATGAAGATACCGATCTCCTGAATAAGCATTACCATGATTATAAGCAAGGCAACAGTCGTAAAGAGAACATCTTTCTGGTAGCGGTAGTAGCCGTACTGCAGGGCAATCGCACCAAGTCCGCCGCCTCCGATAACACCTGCCATCGCAGAGTATCCCAATACGGTTGCCACATTGATCGCACCGCCCTGAAGAAGTGAAGGTGTTGCTTCAGGAATAATAAAGTGGATTATCGTATATAAAGGCGATGCGCCCATGGAAGTAGCTGCTTCGATAATGCCGGGCTGCACCTCATTAAGTGAGGACTCGACCATTCTCGCAACGATCGGAATAGCGCCAATCGTGAGAGGCACGATTGCAGCCGTGGTACCGATGGACTGGCCTACGATGAATCTCGTAAACGGGATGAGGAGTACAAGCAGGATCAGGAATGGCAGCGATCGCGTGATGTTTACTATGGCTCCGATAATGAAGTTGACGGGCCTGTTCTCGAGCAGGCGTCCTTTTGATGTCGCATAGAGCAGGACTCCCAAAGGCATTCCGACCGCATATGAAAAAAGCGAAGCGAAGAACGTCATTACAAACGTCTCCCAGACACCCGTTATGATCGCATCTCTAATATAATCACTCATTTCTATTCACCTCCGATACAGACAATCCGCCTCTTTTGAAGAAGTCGATGACCGTCTGGCGGTCTTCTGCCAACTCAGGAAGCTCGATGATCATCTGGCCGTAGCCGATACCGCCGACACTTCTTGTATTTGCACTTAAGATATTTACTTTAAGACCTGTTTCTTCGACGAGATTTGCAATGAACGGGACGTTCGACTGCGTCCCGTCGAAAACGATCCTTACAATCTGTCCGTTCTCGTCAGACGGATCAAAGGGATTGCTCGGGAAGACCAGTTTTTTTGCTGCCTTCGACTGGGGATTTGAGAATACCTCTTTTACATCACCAACCTCAGCAAGATTACCGTTGTCAATGATCGCGACACGGTCGCAGATCTTTTCGACTACGCTCATCTCATGAGTGATGATAACTATCGTAAGTTTTCTTTCTTCGTTGATCTTCTTCAAAAGATTCAGTATCTCTCCCGTGATCTTCGGGTCTAAAGCGCTCGTTGCCTCATCGCACAAAAGCACCTTCGGGTCTACGGCAAGCGCTCTTGCTATTGCAACTCTCTGCTTCTGGCCGCCCGAAAGACGCGCGGGATATTCATTTGCCTTCTCAAGAAGACCTACGACTTCCAGCATCTGCTTTGCCTTTTCGCGACGGACGGCACGAGGAAGGCCGATTATTTTCATGGACTGTTCAACGTTCTGGATAACGGTGCGCTGGTTAACGAGGTTAAACCCCTGGAAGATCATTGAGATGCTGTGGCGCACCGAGCGAAGTTCCTTCGGCTTAAGTGTTGCAAGATCATTTCCATAGAACTCGACCGAACCTGAAGATACTTCCTCAAGTCTGTTAAGTGTACGTACAAGTGTTGATTTGCCCGCGCCGCTCATTCCTATGATGCCGAAGATCTCGCCTTCGTTGATCGTAAGGCTTACGTCTTTTAACGCCGTGAACTCTTTTCCGTCGTTCTTATATATCTTGGATACGTTTTTTAATTCAAATACCGTTTCCATCAGTCATATAATCCTTTGCTTAAATATCTGTCTCCTCTGTCAGGGAAAACAGTTACTATGTTTCCTTCATCGATTTCTTCCGCGAGCTTGAGTGCAGCAGCAAGTGCCGCGCCCGATGATGAACCTGCAAGAATTCCTTCATGCTTTGCGAGATTTCTTGAAGCCGCAAAGGCCTCGTCATCGTTGATCTTTATGACCTTATCCACCAATGTGATATCCATGGTGTCAGCGATGAAATCATTGCCTATTCCTTCGATGTTGTAATCGAAATGTTCACCGCCGCCGATCGTTGATCCGTAAGGGTCTGCAAGAACACCTACGACACCGGGGTTCTGCTCTTTCAGATACTTAACCACACCCGAGAATGTTCCGCCGCTTCCTGCGCCTGCAACAAAATAATCGATCTTGCCGTCAAGCTGGGAATAGATCTCAGGACCTGTTGTCTCGTAGTGAGCCAAGGGATTTGCGGGGTTTCTGAACTGTCTTAATGAAATGGAATCCGGAATCGTCTTAAGCATCTCTTCTGCTTTTTCTTCTGCGCCGAGCATTCCGCCTTCTCTTGATGTGTGGACTATCTCTGCGCCCAAAGCCTTCATTACGATCTGCTTCTCAACTGAGAATTTCTCCGGCACCGTGAAGATTACCCTGTATCCCTGGTTAAGCGCGGCAACCGCGATTCCGATGCCTGTGTTTCCTGCGGTAGCATCAATGATCGTTCCGCCTTCTTTGAGAAGACCTCTCTTCTTTGCATCATCGATCATGTAAACGCCTACACGGTCTTTAACGCTTCCTGCGGGATTCATCAATTCGAGTTTTGCATAGATATTTACACCGGGCTTGACGCCCATATGATTGATCTTGATGATCGGAGTATTGCCGATCATTTCTCTGATATTGTCATATACGTTATTCATATTTCACCTCAAGCTTTAACTGAATTCTCGATAGCCTGTTTCAGATCTTCGATAAGATCGTCAACGTCCTCAATGCCTACTGAAAGTCTGATGAGCTCATCAACGATGCCGACTTCTTTTCTGATGTCAGCAGGGATCGCTGCGTGAGTCATCGTTGCAGGATGGCATACAAGTGACTCAACACCGCCCAAACTCTCTGCGAGTGTTATAAGCTGAAGCTGCTCGAAAAATATCTTGTAATCATACTTGTCGTTAAGAACAAATGAGATCATCGCGCCTGCTCCGTCAGCCTGCTTCTTCTGGATCTCATAGCCGGGATCAGATTCAAGTCCGGGATAGTATACCTTGGATACATAGCCGCTCTCTGAAAGCCACTTAGCGATCTTGCCTGCGTTTGCAACATGTCTGTCCATACGCACACCCAAAGTCTTGATTCCTCTGATGATAAGGAAGCTGTCCCAGGGAGCGAGCACGCCGCCGATCGCATTCTGGAGATAGTAAAGTCTGTCAGCAAGCTGCTTGTCGTTTACTACTACAAATCCGGAGATCGTATCTGAATGTCCGCCAAGATATTTTGTACCGCTGTGGATAACGATGTCAGCACCAAGAGTCAAAGGTCTCTGCAGATAAGGTGTGAGGAATGTGTTATCGACGATAACGAGTTTGTTATGCTTCTTTCCGATCTTTGATACTGCTTCGATGTCAGTGATGGTAAGAAGAGGGTTTGCAGGCGTCTCGATGTAGATTGCTTTTACATCGTCGTCGATAGCTTTTTCGACTGCTTCAAGATCAGATGTATCAACGATCTTATATGTGATATTGAAGTTCTTGAAAACGTTATCGAGAATACGGAATGTTCCGCCGTAGATGTTATCAGATACGATGAGCTTGTCGCCTGATTTGAAGAGAGAAAGCACTGTATTGATCGCTGCTAAACCTGATGCAAATGCGAGACCGTACTGTCCTTCTTCAAGATCCGCGATCAGCTTCTCGAGTGCTGCTCTTGTGGGGTTGCCGGTTCTGGAATATTCCCAGCCCCTGTTCTTGCCAAGGCCGTCCTGCTTATATGTTGATGTCTGGTAAACGGGAACATTTACTGCTCCTGTTGTCTCATCTCCGTCGATACCGCCGTGAATAAGTAAAGAATTCCTTTTGTAAGTCATGTTTATTTACCTCTTTTCGTAATTTGCATAAAAAAGCCCGGGATGAGCGAGTTTCCCGGGCTGTGGAGTTTGATGTTTATATTGAAGTCAACATCGTACATCGACAAGGCGCATATTCGTGCAGTCAAACGCCATGGCCGATTCAGCCCTTGTATAATGCATTCGACAACACATGATCCTAATCATTTTTACGCCTCCTTGATTTTCTATGGCATGGACTTATTATGCCACATAAACCTACCGTGTCAATAGGTTATTTCTGAATTAGATTTTTTCTTTATTCTTCCTGTCTTGATTCGTAGTCCTTAAGTGCAGCTTCAATAGCTTCCTGCGCAAGGACTGAACAGTGCATCTTATAATCCGGAAGTCCGTCAAGTGCTTCTGCTACAGCCTTGTTTGTAAGCTGTCTTGCTTCTTCAACAGGCTTGCCCTTGATGAGCTCTGTAGCCATTGAGCTTGATGCGATAGCGCTGCCGCATCCGAATGTCTCGAACTTAACGTCCTTGACTATATCGTCTTCGATCTTGAGATACATCTTCATGATGTCTCCGCACTTAGCGTTACCTACTGTGCCTACACCGTTTGCGTCTTCAAGAACGCCTACGTTTCTCGGATTTCTGAAATGATCCATTACTTTCTCACTATATAAAGCCATGTTGATGCCCCCTTATAAAATGAACTGTGTCTTTCCTGCTACGAGGTCTCTCCATACCGGCGAAAAACCTCTCAGGTATTCAACAACTTCCTTAACCGCTTTAATGATGTAATCGGCTTCTTCCTCAGTAACATCTTCGCCGAGACTGAGTCTCAATGAACCATGTGCAACATCGTGTACTCTGCCGATCGCAAGAAGAACGTGTGAAGGATCCAGTGATCCTGATGTGCATGCGCTTCCCGAAGATGCTGCGATACCCTTATCGTCAAGTAAGAGCAAAAGTGATTCGCCTTCGATACCTTCGAAGCAGAAGTTAACGTTGCTCGGAAGTCTTCTTTCCTCATCGCCATTTAATGCTGAATGAGGGATCTCCTTAAGTCCTTCGATTATCCTTTTTCTGATGGGAAGGATGTGTGCTGTATTCTTATCCATATTTGCGACTTCTTCCTTAAGAGCAGTAACCATCGCAGCTATTCCCGGAACATTCTCCGTACCTGCTCTCTTGCCCTTCTCCTGAGCGCCGCCTTCGATAAGATTTGTAAGCCTTATGCCTTTTCTTGCATAAAGGAATCCTACGCCCTTAGGTCCGTGGAACTTGTGTGCGGATGCTGAGAGCATGTCGATATTCTCTTCAACTACATTGATCTTAAGGTGTCCTATTGCCTGAACTGCATCTGTGTGGAAGATAACTCCCTTTGCTCTGCAGACAGCACCGATACCTTTGATGTCCTGAACAGTACCGATCTCGTTATTTGCGTACATGATCGTTACCAGGCAGGTATCTTCACGGATGGCTGCTTCTACTTCAGAAGGATCGATGATGCCGTTCTCGTGAACGTCAAGAAGTGTAACTTCGAATCCTTCATTCTCCAGCTTTTTCAATGTGTGAAGAACAGCATGGTGTTCGAACTTGCTTGAGATGATGTGCTTCTTGCCCTTGAGCGCGCCTGCCTTTGCAGCTGATATGATCGCCTGGTTGTCAGCTTCGCTTCCGCCTGATGTGAATATTATTTCCTTGGCATCAGCACCAATAAGCGCAGCAGTATCTTCTCTTGCCTGCTCCAATACTTCCTTTGCCTTCTGGCCGAACTCGTAAAGGCTTGAAGGATTTCCGTAAGTTTCTCTGATAAGAGTTGTCATTGTGTTGATTGCAGCTTCACTCATTGGAGTGGTTGCCGCGTTGTCAGCATAAATCATGTCTTTCCCTCGTCTTTCTCTATTTATCGTACGTATATTAATTCCATTAACCCACTAAGTCAATAGGTTTATTGAAACAACAATACAAGTTGACAGGCTAATTTGGATTAGCTATAATCTGGCTAATTTGGATTAGCCAGTATTTTCGAGAGGTGATCGAGAGGTAATTATGGATACAAAGCAGAGAATCCTTGATGAAGCACTTACACTCTTTTCCGAGAAAGGTTACGCGAATGTCTTTGTCGGCGACATCGCTGAGCGGGTCGGAATTAAGGCGCCGTCACTATATAAACACTATAAAAATAAAAGAGCGATTTTCGACGCCATAATCGATCTGATGAATTCCAGATTTGCCGAACAGGCCAAGGCACTTCAGATCAGCGGTACCGATGCTGCCGTGGATTCGAAAATATATCAGAACATGTCTGAAGAAAATCTTCTCAAACTCGGACGCGAATTCTTCCTCTTCTATCTTCACGACGACTACAACAAACGCTTCCGGAAGATGCTCACGATTGAGCAGTTCAACAGCAAGGAACTTGCAGGGATCTACACAAAACTTTATGTCGATGATCCGCTCTCATACCAGAGCATGCTTCTCGGAATGGTCGCAGCAGCAGGAATGCTTCACACTGACAACGTGGAGATAATGACCCTCCACTTTTACGCACCGATCTACTTCCTTCTTACGATGTGCGACAGGGATCCGGAAAGAGAGCCCGAAGCACTCAAGACATTAGACGAACACATAATACAATTCAACAGACATTACGGGAGAACAAAATAATGAAGATCACAGTAATCAACGGCACCGAGAAAAAGGGCATCACATACTTGGCAAAAGAAACATTCCTTGAACCATTCAAAGGCAAGGCAGAGATCACGGAATTCTATCTTCCCAAAGACGGCCCCGGCTTTTGCATCGGCTGCATCCAGTGCTTCGGCAAAGATCAGAAACTCTGTAAAGATGCAGAGAAAGTTCAGAAGATCGAGAAGGCCCTTCTTGAAGCAGACCTCCTGGTCTTCACTTCACCGGCTTACGTGATGCACACAACAGGCGCCATGAAAGCGCTGCTCGATCACTTCGGCTACCGCTGGATGCCTCACCGCCCCGCAAAGGAGATGTTCGGCAAAAGAGCGGTCATTATCACCCAATGCTTAGGCGCCGGTGAAAACAGCACAGCCAAAGACATCAAGGACTCACTCTCCTGGTGGGGCATCACCTGCATCAAGACCTGCGGCTTCAAGCTCATGAGCGACATCAAGTGGGAAAGAATTCCCGAAAAGAAAAGGAACAAGATCACAAGAAAGCTCACAAACTTAAGCACCAAAATGGCAAGGATCGATTACACCAAACCTGCCCGCACAGGAATACTTGCCAAAGCGAAGTTCCACATCGTCCGCAAGATGCAGACAGGCCTTGGAAAAGACAATCCCGAATACACCGACTTCAAGTACTGGAAAGCAAATGGATGGCTTGATAAGGAAAGGCCGTGGAAGGGGTAAGGAATCTCTTTAACATATACCCGGCAGAAGCAGTAATCACAGTCCCATAATTTGGAAATTAAAGGATAAATTCAGATTATGGGACAGATTTCGTATATTTATAAGAATTTCTTACAAATTTATAGGATTTACTATTGTATCTAAATCTGTAACTTCTGATACTTATATAAATTTAGTTGTTGTAAGCAGTTCGTATAAATCATCTTATTTATCAGAAACAAATCACATTATCACAGGCAGTTGACTGATAACTGTTACGTTGCAGGTTACATGTAATTATGATAAAATCATTTCAACACAAAGGTCTTAAAGATTACTTCTATACAGGCTCAAAAAGGGGAATAAAACCGGAACACGCCAATCGTTTGGGTAGAATGCTCGACAGATTAGATGCGAGTTTATCACCTAAAGATATGGATCTGCCGGGATATGATCTGCATCCGCTTAAGGGTGATAAAAAAGACATGTGGTCTGTTTCCGTAAGCGGAAATTGGAGATTAACATTTTACTTTGAAGATGAAGATGCATATCTAGTAGATTACCTAGATTATCATTGAGAGGATTATCTTATGAAAACTATGACCAGAAAACCAACACATCCCGGTACTGTATTTCTTGAAGATGTGATGAAGCCTTTAAACCTTTCTGTAACCAAGACTGCACAGATCCTTGGTGTAAGCAGAAAGGCTTTGTCTGAATTTATCAACGAGAAATCCTCGTTAAGTCCTGATATGGCATTACGAATCAGTATAGCAACCGGAACTTCAGCTGAAAGCTGGATGAATATGCAGCAGAAGTTAACACTCTGGCTAGCCGAACAGGATGCACCATCAAATGTTGTTCCGTTTTCTTTGAAGAAAGCGAGTTAAAAATATCGCACTCGATTAGATAACTAATCTTCAGTAATTATTATCGCATCGATAGCATAACCTTTTTATAAGTATGCTACTCCCCATCCTTCATTATTCCCATATCGGCAACAATTGCTGCAGCTTCACCGACGAAGTCGTTGCATTTGCCGTTGAGGAAACCCATGAGCTGGACGCACTTTAAGTGCTTGTATTTTTCTTTGAAACGTCTTTCGAATTCTTCCACGTCTGCTTCTGTACCACCCATCTCCCTGATGGTCTGTTCTGCTGCAAGTACGGCTCCGCATTTGCCTTCAATGGATCTCGGGAAAGGCGGTTCTGTTATGTTGGGATTATTAAGTCCGAGCGCATCATAAACTGCGGCTGAGCAGTTCATTCCGCCGCGGTGATTGTTTCTTGCTATGGTCTCGTAATCGATCATGAGTAGATCTCCGGTAAAGTTATATTTGCTATAAATAATAACACGTTGTAAATCCCACGAAGAAATCCGTCACGTCCATTCATAATGTTCTCCGAATAATTTTTAATGATTATCGTTAAATTCTTGTTGACAAAGATTAATTAGCAGAGTATAGTGAAGCCATCTTCGAAGGTGATAGATTAGCATTTTAAGGAGTATGGATTTATGAATGAAGAGAATGTAAAAATTGCAAGGATCAAAAAGAGCTGCCGGGCCGGCAAGATCGTATCAACAGTGATATGTATCGCTTCAGTGTTCACACTAATTATCGGCATCATCGGTTCGATCAAAGTGTTCAGCATGGGTAAAGAATTTGACGAGATGTTCAGCACCGGAAGATTTGCAGGAGTCATCTCCACTTCCGACGAGATCGGTTCAGCATCAGCAATCAAGATCAATCTTGGAGCTGTACCCGGAGAGATTCACTCGGATATTCCTGCTGTCCAGGCGGCAATAGATGATCATCCGCTGTGTATGCTTTATGGTTCTTATATACTTGGTGCAACCATAATAATGGCCATATTCACAGTCTTGATCTTCCTGATAAGATCAGTGTTTGCGATCATCGAGAAAGAATCGACACCATTTACAACCGTTGTAAAAAAGAGAGTTACTCTTGTACTCATCATTACATCTGTTGTGCTCTTCCTCACATCAGGAACTGCACCCGGAGTTCTCTGTATTCTCCTCACATGGGCTGTTAATGCTATACTTGATTACGGCGTAACCTTACAGGTACAGTCAGACGAGACTTTGTAAGGAGGAACAGATATGGGGCAGATTATACTTAGATTAGACAGAGTCATGGCCGACAGGAAAATGTCGCTCAATGAATTATCCGAGAAAGTCGGAGTATCAAACGTTAACTTATCCAAGATGAAGAACGGAAAGATCTCCGCCATCCGCTTCTCAACACTGGAAGCAATTTGCGATGCACTGGATTGTCAGCCCGGAGATATTCTGGAATACAGAAAGTAATTAATTGCGGTAATAGGGATAGAGAAAAAACAGGGATGTCGTAACTGACATCCCTGTTTGTAATTACAGATCCAACTTCATAAATACATCAGCAAATAAATTATCGTTGTATTGTTCAGTGTTTTTGAATCCCGTCCTCTCATATAATCTCAATGCATCTTTGTACTGAGACATAGAATCCAGAACTATACTCTTATAACCTAACCTTTTTGCTTCATCTACAATTTTATTCATCAGATGATGGCCAAGACCTTTGCCTCTGTAACTGCGGTCAAGATACATCGCTTTTAGTTCAACTGTATTCTCATCAATCTTTTTTAGTGCGACTGTTCCGATTAACTTATCCTGATCAAACAGGCAATAGAAAACCACAAAATTGTCACCAATGTTGTTATAGAAATCATGTCTTCCATCCGGCTCGAATTTCTTACCTAATTCTTCAAAACACTTATTGGTAAAATCAAAAACCTGCTGCTTAAATGAATCATTATACGGAACGATATGAATACCATCATTAAAGAAAGAAACAATATCATCGATTAATGTAGAATCATTAGACAGCGGATTAAATATCACTCCCATATGACCATCTGACCCCGTATCAAAAAGCACATTCTTAACATTATTTCTTTCAAGCAATTTTTTGAAATCGTAAGACATTGCTTTAAGCTCATCTGATTTGTTTGTGATGATCACAGTTGAAGGCAACTTCATGATTTCATCATTTTTATCAAACATAAGATGGCAATATCTCTTATCGTCTTTATACCCTTTGGTAAATACCATGTTTCTCATGCCGTTATATGCAACACTGCTCTTATAGAATTGCATAAGACCGCAATCAAGAATGAGACCGTTATAGGAATAATTCCTTGAATCAAATCCATAATCACTTCTCATGTTTTCACTCAGACTTAACAGAACTTCAGCAATAGCATTTACCCCTCCTGATGAATGTCCTGCTATGAACATTTTTGAAGTATCAGCTTTAAATGCTAAGGCGTTATTAACTATCCAGCGTGTTGCTTTATCTATGTCTTCGATCTGATCGAAAACATTATGTTCAGGATATGCAAGTCTGTAATTAATTGTGAAGACAACAAAACCTTTTTGAGCCATAACATTTGCAAACACGCTATCTATTTTCTTATCATGGGAAATGAACCCACCGCCATGAACATCAACAAGAACCGGTTTCATCTTGTCATTGTCAAGATAATAAACATCGAGTGTATGTTCAGCATCATTATCACCAGCATAATTGACATCATTCTTTACAGTGACAAGATTGGACTCAAGCGAATGGTCAAGGCGCTCTAAATCCTTAACATATGCTTTGTTTCCACTATCTTTCATTATCCTATTTATCACTACTGTCTCCTCATCTTGCCAGAGCAAAGATTATAACTTATTGCACGCTTCAACTATCGGATCGATGTATTTAATATCTGTCCAATCTTTGCCTATGTCGACTGCTTCAACGAGTGCTGTTTCCCATACGGCATAGTCTTTAGGATCTTTCCTCTCGAGTGATTTTCTGAGCATCTTGCAAAGTGTTTTATCCTTGAATGACATTCCGTCCAAACTGCATGCTCCGCGGCAATAGTACAACGGAACGGATGCCAGTTCATCCTTCAAATTCATATTGCGAATCTCGTTCAGAAATGTCTCATCATAAGGTGATGCACCGCAACAAAATGCGATTGCTTTTTTCCCGTTTAACGCGACGATATTCTTCTTTAAAAATGAGATGCCCGCAATGCCTGATGCATATATACCGCCGCCGAATATTACTGTATCGTAATCAGCTAATTGTTTTGCATTAATCTTACCTGATTCCACACAATCAAAACCGGTACGTTCTGAGATCCACTCAGCGTACTTCTTTGTCGATCCGTATTTCGACTTATAAATGACTATACCCTTCATCACTATTCCTCTTTCATATTGCTTTCTATTTTCATTATCGTTTGGATTGTTTTATTGATATCTTTTTCGGGAATACCAGCAAACATCTTCTCCATAACGTCTTTTCCGACGTCATCGTTTTTGGCACAGAAGTTCATGCATTTCTTTGTAAGAACAATGCGCTGTTTGCGTTTATCTTTTGCATCCGTTTTGAATGCGACAAAACCTTTTGCTTCAAGCTTTAAAAGGATCTGTTTGACGTTCTGATGTGAGCTTCCGAGCACATCTGAGAGATCGTTTATCGTTGGTGCTTCTTTGCACATCTGTATACAGATGATAGCGAAGAACTGTTTCCAGCTGATCTCCCCCATCATCTTATCTGCCATTGCCTGGAAGCGGTTCTCAAACGCGCTTAAAAGACCGAGCAGAAAATACTGCGGCGGTATGGCGGAAAAGTCGACTATGTCATTATTGACGAGTTCATTGATCTTCATACGCAGACTCCAAATGGGTAATATGTTACCAACAATGTAACATCTTACCTATTTCTCGTCAAGTATGATTATCGATCAGGATTACTTTCTCAGGATATCCTGATTTAATAAGAAAGGATCAGGTAATGCCTCCGCCCAGGAACAATAATGCGGCTTTCTCAACAAACTTACCGAATGACTTAGGCCACTGACCGTTGATCTTTCCGGTCTGTCCGTTGATAACGATCGTATATAGTTTGTTATCGTAGAAGAAAGAATTGATCCAGACAGGTACGATCAGATATTTATATTTGAGATTGAAATAATCTGTTGCCATCTCAATGCCCATGATATAGCGCGAATCGCCCTGCTTGTTTACCTGCTGCTGAAGGTGGAATCTCAGTTCATCTCCAAGACTGTTCCATGCATCAGTAAGACCAATGGAATAATGCTCGCACGGGAATCCAGCCAATGCTTCGGGTGTATATGGCTTTGCTTCTCTTGTCCAGTATTCTTTTATAATAGATAAAAGGAGTTTATCTGAAGAGAGCTGCTTACTTGCAACGACCGGGAAATCGTCAACCTGATACTGGAATTTTCCGCTCTTGAAAAGAGTTCTGTTGTTCTCGTTATAATGGCCTGTGTAACGGTTCTCTGTAAGCACATCGAACGTAAACATAGGGACATAGATTCCGTAGAATTTATTAAGCTGCGCATTCTGTGCGAGGAGATCAGGAGCAAGTGTTCTGTCCTTGATCCAATCCTTGAAAATATACAGGGCGCGCTCTTCGGTAATCTTGAAAGGAATAACTCCGTTAGGAGCCATAATGTCTTTTTCAGGATCTGCCTGTTCGACTGTAGTGGAACCGCAGAAAGGACAAAGGCCTGAGAGCTGAAGCCTGTTCTGGATCGTCTGGGCACCGCACTGCTTACAGACAACAACCTTTGCCTCCATGCCCCAGTCATGACTTGCAGTATTCTGGGCTGTCAGGAAATCCAGTTCTTCAACAGGTATTTTCGATACCAGTTCGGGAATGACTTCCTTATGACCGCAGGACTGGCACAAAAGGCTGTCCCAGCCGGGTTTGAATATCATTGTACCGCCGCATGAAGGACACTTTCTTGTCTGTTCCATCACAATATCCCCCTTATCTCTTTCCTGTCTGTATAAACTTTATAAGTTCTTCGATATCTTCAAATTCATCGTAGTCGCCCATTATGCCTTCACGGTGATATACGATGCATCTTCTATTATACAAAAAAGAAGCAGTCTTACGACTGCTCCTTATTATCTTCACCTGAATTTTCCTGATCCTGTTTTTCCTGTTTCTCGTGCTCTTGTCTCTCGTGTTCTTCTTTTTCTTCCTTCTCGAAGCGCTTGTGAATGTTTACGATATCTTCTGTGGTTCCTCCGCCCACATCGTCAGGAGCTCTGAATCCTCCCCTGTCGACTATCCTTAAGAATGCTTCAACAACGTCCTCCGTGAGCTGCGTTCCGGATGCGCCCTTGATGATGGATACGACCTTCTCGAAATTCATTCTCTTTCTGTAAGGACGGTTGGAATACATCGCATCGAAAGCATCTGCGACACCGATTATCTGGGCAACTCTCGGGATCTCGTCTCCCTTGAGGCCTTGAGGATAGCCCTTGCCGTCAGGTCTCTCATGGTGGGATTCCGCACCGACTGAAAGTTCCGGCATAATGCTGATGTCTTTCAAAACGTTATAGCCGAGCACCGTGTGTGACTGGATCGTTTTGTACTCTTCGTCATCAAGCTTGCCGGGCTTGTTCAATACTTCTCCGGGAACACCGATCTTGCCGATATCGTGGAGAAGAGCGATGTTGTAGTATTTCTCGGTCGTCTCTTCATCGTAACCGAGTTCACGGGTGAGCATTGCCGTATATTCGGCAACTCTTTGTGAGTGGCCGTTCGTGTATTTGTCTCTCAAGTCGATCGTCTTCGCGAATGCCTCAACAATCTCTCTGATGAGGATCTTGTCCTCTTCCTGTTTCTTTAAGAGCTTTTTGGTCTTCTTTCTGACATAAAGATAGACCACGAGTACGATCAAGGCAAAACCAAGTAATGAAACGCAGAGTATGAACCATGTGTATTCATAGATCGCCATCTGCTTAACAATGGTTATCGAGTAACTGTTGCTTCCGTGTCCCATCGCATCGGAGATGGTCATGCTGAAAGTATATGTACCGCCCTTGAGATTGGTGTAGTCGATGAACGTCATGTCAGTTCTGTGAACACTCATGACTGTCTTATCAAAACCTTCAAGGTTATATGCTACGGTAGGATTCATAAGCATATATGAGCAGATGAAAGGATGGATCGTAATCTTCTTTACATCATGAGCAACTGTAAATATGCCATTTGCATCAGGATAGACCTTAACACCATCTGCCTCGATATAAGGAATGGTCATCTTAATGTTGTCGACAGTCTCAAAGCCCTTTTCGATGTTTACTTTTGCAACACCGGTAGTACCGGCAATGTAAAGATCGCCTTCATCAGTGACACAACTGTAGGAATTGGATGTTGCTATTACCGGAAGGCCGTTTTCGATGCCATAGAAGACAGGACTCAGCTCGCCATTTGCAATAAGGTTTTCAGCTTTGTCAACGTAAATACCATCGCTGCTTAACACCCAGATCTCTTCCAGTGAATTCTCGTAAAGATCGAAGTTGTTTGAATACGGGAAGTTGTTGATAGTAGTTATCTTATAGTCAGCCGTCATATACGCCAGCGAGTTGCTCGTTACGATCCAATAGATATCGCGGCTGACATCTTTCTTGATCCTCAGGACAACGTCAGACATAAGGCCGTTTGATGTATCAAGATGACTTACTTCTGCAGAAGGGCTTATAACATAGATTCCATCACCATCCGTTCCTGCAAGGATATCCCCGTTAGAGCCTTCGGCAACAGTCAGGATCTCGATATTAGTGATTCCGGAAGATGCATCATATATCGTTTCCACCTTATCGTCTCTGATGACAACCACACCGCCTGTACAGGCAACGATATACGATCCGTCACTGCATTCCGAGACAGCCCTAACTCTTTTTGAAGGGATTCCGTCATCAACACCGAAAGTGACCAGGTTACCGTGATCGAACCTGACAAGACCAAAATCACTATAGGTAGAGAACCACAATCTGTCCTTACTGTCTTTGATAATGGATCTGATCCTTATACCCTTCATCATCGAAATCAATTCAAGATATCCGAGATGCTCGCCTGCAGCGGTCTGCGCATTTTTGATCTCAATGCTGGAAACTACGCCTTCTTTATCAAGTACAGTAAGTCCTGAATCCGCACCAATAAAAATCTTATCATCACAATAGCATGTGGTGTTAACAACAGTTTCGTCGAGATCATTGGCATCAAAAACATCCGTAAACTGGTTTGGAACGATCTTCATGACACCCTGTCTTGAAGAAACGAACCAGAGATTACCTTGGAAATCAGCCATGATACCTTCAACGTTCGATGTCATGGGGACATTTTTGAGCATCTCCACTTCTTCGTCTCTATATACACACGCACCATTGTTGGCGCAGATCCAGATACGGTCGCCCTCACATTTGATTGAGTTAATGTATTCAAGCGGAGTAATATGTATCCTCTGGTTTCTGGGGAAGCCGTCTTCAAAGCTGCCGTACCAGACATTCGATCCCTTTGTACCAAGATACAGATAACCGGGATTGTTGGGATCTGTTGCCAATGCATGGACATCCTCAACGCCAAAATCTTCAGCCTTGTGGTAACTTTCCAAAGCCCTGTCCTTAATAGTAAAGATATCGCCGTCTACCGTAAGGGCATATATAAGTCCGTCAACACCTGATTCAAGGCTTTTTACGTATACGCCGTTGACATTGGGATCATCGATCTTATTAAGGCTGCCATCAGCATTTACATAAGAAATTCCCTGCGTGGTAGCAATATAGATATCTCCGTCGGGACCCTCGGTAAATGATCTGACGGAAGCGGAAGGAAGACCTTCAGGCTTTCCGTACATCGTAACATTTCCAATATTATCCATAACGGCTGCACCGTTATCGTTTGTGCCTATCCAGAGTCTGTCAGCGCTGTCTACAAAGAGACTTACAACGCTCGCGATTCCCGTGTTGGATTGATATCTCTCGAAATTGTTGCCGTCATATCTGATAAGTCCGCCATAGCTTCCGATCCAGATAAAGCCGTCTGATGTCTCAGCTATTGCATTAGCTTCCGATGTGGGAAGACCTGTTGTGTTGTCATAAAGGAATGCTGCGTAGCCCTCTTTCTTTCCCGTAGGATCTACAACATGAGGTTCACCGTCCGCATTGACGATAACTGGGGCAGCGGTAATAAGCACGCACAATGACAGGACCATTCCCAGAACGGCCTTTAAAAACCTGCCCTTGCTGTTCCGCTTTTCCAACATATACCAATTCTATCACTTTGTCAGATTCTTTTGTCTTTTTTAAGTGAACTATATGTTAATTATATAAAACAAAAAAACCGCGACCGGGTTAGCCGCGGGTAAATGCATCATTTACTGTGTTTGGGTGTCAGACGCTCATCGGTGAATGTAGAGCCTCGTCGGCTCTGTCTCACCGTCGCCGTGGGCCATACAGTAGAATTCCCAGCCGTAACGTTCATAGAAACCGGTGTGGTCGGTTACAAGGTAAATCGGCGTAACGCCCTTGGATCTCATATCCTCTACTGTCATGTTCAGAAGATTGCCCGCTATACCCTGTGAGCGGTATTCCGGCTCAGTGAAAACGGCGCAGACATTTGGATTCAGATCCTTTCTGTCATGGAAGTCATTATCGATCACGCCCATGCCGGCAACGATCCTGTCTCCATCCAGACAGATATACCAGCCGTATTCTGTCGAACCGTCAAGATAAGCGTTTATGCATTCAAGATATGCTTCCTTGGGCACTCCCCAGCTCTTGTTAAACCATTCAGCGGCCGCTTCGTTAAGCTCAGGACGCTCTCTTAATGTAATGTATGTATATTCAGACATGGCAGTAATTCCCGTATATATTCAAGATTATGCCTTTACTATACACCTGTTATCAATATCGGCAACATGCGAAAATCCTGTACAACTCATGACAAATCTCAGTTCGTCGTTAACTCCCTTAATGAACTTCGATACGCCTTCGACGCCGCCCTCTTCAAGTGAAGGGAGCATGGACCTTCCGACTGCTGCGGCATCCGCGCCTAACGCAAGACACTTATACACGTCAGAACCGCTTGCGATACCGCAGTCTACGATTATCTTAACGTCTCTTCCTTCAAGAGCCTTCTTGATCAAAGGCAGGACCATCATGGGCGGAACGGCATAAGGAAGTCTGCCGTGATGGTGGCTGACGATTATCGCCTTTGCGCCAAGGTCAGCACACTTTACGGCTTCTTCTTCGCTAAGCACACCCTTGATAACGAACGGCAGCTTTGTTGATTCGATATAAGATCTGATCATGTCGGAAGTCTGTACTGCCATCTGTTCGCCGATGACGAAATCAAGTCCGTCATTTCCGAAGATGTGATCGATATCCATTCCGATACCGAATGCGCCGCAGTCTTCGGCAAACTTCATCTGGTCTCTTACCTTTTCATTGTCAGCATAAGGCTTTACGATGCGGACCGTTTTCGCGCCCGTATCAGCGATGCGCTTGAACATGTCGTTTTCCATCATGCCGACGAAGTTTAAGATGTTGAGGTTCCTGGCGGCGATGGAGTATTCCTCAAGACCGGACAGATCGCGGCCGCCAAACTCTTTAAGATGCGAGAACGCAGGAGTCATTACAGGACTCGAAAATGTCTCGCCGAAGAACTCGATGCTTGTATCTGCGACGACGGAATCAATGAGACGCTCTTTTATCAGGATTGAATCCATGTAGCGTGCCGTGATCTCGTTCGCGTCGGAAATCCTGTTATATGCCATTTAGCACCTCCTTGAGGTAATTCATGTATGTGATGTATTCTTCGTCAGTATTAAGGTGCTCCAGGATTATGGGCATGTCCTTGTCGAGCGAATTCATTTTCGAGACGTAATAGCGCAGAGGGTATTCGCCTTTGCCGGGCGCGCACTCTTCCAACTGAAAAGTATATTCCTCCTTAAGATGAACATCCTTGATGTGGCAGCTGCGGATCCTGTTTCCAAGAAGTTCAGCACAGCGGTCGATGAAGGCTTCCGCTTCATAGTAACGCTCCAGGGAATTGGTCATGTTGATGATGTCCATGTGGACCGCAAAGCGCTCGCGGTCAACTTCTTCAATGAGCCTTACATAATCTTCAGGACCTGTCGGTATCATCCAGGGCATGGGCTCCAACGTAAAATACGTGTTGGTGATCTCTGCGCGGTCGATTATTTCCCGGACCATCTTAACTATCTCTTTCCTGGTTTCGGCGGAAAAGTTTTCTTTATAGTGTCCGTCCCATCTGGGGCCCATCGCACCTGCAACATTTACGGCACAACGTGCGCCTATCCTGTCTGCGAGTTTAAGCTGGTTTACGCAGTAATCCCTTTGCACTTTTCTGTCCTCGGGATCTTGCGACATCGCGTTTCTCCAGATGCCCACTTCGGCAATGAGAAGACTGTGCTTTTTTGCTGCATCGACATACTCATTTATCTTCTCTTCGGGATCATCTGACGAGAGCGGAAAAACAACCGCGCGGCAACCTAAAGCCGTCTGATTCTTTGCCCATTCTTCTGCTGAATTGTGCATTAGCGGACTTGAAGTTCCGAGTCTCATAATAAAACCTCCCTGACAGGCCGTAATACTTTGGAATAATTATATCAATGGATATAATTATATTATTTATTAAACTCAATTATTCATGCTTCATAGAATTGGATTTTTAATAACACTGAATTATTTCGATTGTTATTCCATATATTTTATTGTGGTAATTCCAACCTTCTGCTAGCCTTTCAAAACCATATGCTATATAGATGTTTTGACAAAATTAATTGTTGCTGAACTGAGAGCAAAATCGGATTACTTCAAGCAATTTGATAAAATTATTGTTTACTATGATTATGGTCAGGATGAACTGGCAAGGATTCTAGTAAGTGTTTTTAATGCATTATTTGTTAATGTTGAATTTAGAAACGATAAACCGACGGAAAAGACTTTGCTTCAAGTAGCTAATCTTATTTGTACTGTTCAGATGATTTCTGTTAAGGACACTCTAACTAAATCTGAAATCGATTTTTTCATTCCAAAAATGAATTTAGAAAAAACATTCTTAAGCAGATAGATAAAAAGAGACTTTAAGATTATTCAATTGAAATAGTGTATAAAATGTCATTTTTACCTTTTAGAATGCAAGGATTGATTAATGAATATACACCGCTAAACATATTAGGTACTAATCCAATATAGGTGCGTCTTATTGGATTAGAAACTCCCTCATCGCTTTTTGACAAATAATCACTAACCAACAAATATGGCATTTTACATTCCTCAACTAAAGATATATAACCTTCATTACCAACAATAAATACTATATTGTTGGTATCGTAATTATATGTAGTAGTATTCCCATCAGAACTGCTAACAACTATCTTTTTGTCCCGTTTTACCTTTTTTAATCCATGTTGTTTGAAAACACGATTATCTATATCGCCATTCTTTATTTGATCCTCACTCAAAAAGATGTATTTTTTATGGTAAAAAGAATCCAAAATTTTCAAAAAAGCAACGCATCGCTCTTGGATAGGCAGATCATATAAATATATAGAACCATTTTCTTTCCACGAATCAAGCCATATTTTTTCATCTTTGGGTATACGTTTATATCGCCATATATATCCGCACGAATGACATATATTCAATGGTATTTTAGGATCCATTTCACCAGGGACGAACACTAATCCATGTTTTTTACAAAGTGGACACTGATACTTTGGTTGATAACCATAATCTTTTAAAATCATCTCATAATCCATAAATTACCTCTTTGCATTTATTAAAAGATTCTACTAGCTAATTTGCTAAATTCACTAAAGCACCATGCAAGTACTGTTACTTCATCTGAATTGACAATCTGTGATAAGTAATTCAGAGAATACGAATTATAATCGTATAATCTTACACCGGAAAGATTGCATAAATCCTCTGCTAGGAATTTCAAATTTTGAACAACTTGTCCGTTCTGTCCTCCATCAACACCTGAAATGACATTAATATCACTTCCTAGTTCTTCATACAACCTAACAACATCGAACTGATCAACTGGTTGATTGCTAACCCATATGGTTCCACCATTAGAATTCAAAACCTCATTAAATGGTCCACATGTCTGTCCTGTATAGTTTAACTCAGCTGTTTGTTTGTTGAAAATCTTATCTATCCATTGGAATACAATGGAGCCAAATTGTATTATTAAACCAAATAATACTCCCCAAATCAGTGCCAGCAATTCAATAGATAGAACAACTAACACTGCAATCACAGCATATAATATTATGTTATTAACTAAACCCTTTATGGAATGATTCTCCATTGTAGGATCCGTAATGAAGGCATCAACTACATAAGTTAACGCTCCACACATAGCTCCAATGCATGCCATCACACCACATTCTTCTGCTAAAGTCATATGTCCGCTAGGATCACAGTACATAACCGGATTAGAATTAGCAAACAGATACTTGTGTAAGCTCATCGGATCTGACAGGCTTCCACCATATGTATCCATTGTGGTGAACGTTCCTGTTACTGGATCCATGTATCTTGCTCTCAGGTAGTAAATCCCGGTTGCGTCCTGTTCTTCGCCCTGGAATCCATATGGATTATCTGTTGTTCCAGTCCTACATGTCTCATTACCGAATGCGTCAAAGACAAGGGTATCTGTTACAGTTCCTGCTTCATTCGTTAATGCTCTGACAGAGAGACCACCATCGTATACATAATAGGATGCAACAGTTCTTTCTCTTCTGGAGATCAGTTCGAATCCTCTGGTGTAGTAAACAGTGGTATTTCCGTCTGTTGCCTTAAGAACCTGACTGCATCCGGAAGACAGATCGGTAGTGTATTCTGTCGTTACTCCGCCGGATGTTTTTGATGTTCTGTTGCCAAGATAATCATATTCATATGTCTCTACAACAGACGAACCATTTCTGTTTACGTTCGCTGATACCATTCTGTTGTGGCAGTCGTAGGTATAGGATGCGACAAGAACGCCTGTAGTCGTTGTCTGGCTTACAAGATTTCCTGCGTTATCCCATGTGTAGTTAACATTGCCTGCCCTCGTTATCTGGTTCAGCTCGTTGTAATCGTATGTAGTAG
>Ga0256404_1000358_pt1 | contig 119052 bp, 97 predicted proteins | sample RumenRJG_01DNA_FD_185990 | JGI IMG/M metagenome (GOLD analysis project Ga0256404, IMG submission 185990) | Bovine rumen microbial communities from Lethbridge, Alberta, Canada - RJG_01 | ecosystem: Host-associated > Mammals > Digestive system > Stomach > Rumen | place: Canada: Alberta... | reverse complement strand
CAAATTTTTGGGCGTTTTGGGCGTAAAAACGCGATTTTCGTGCTGAAAATTGAGCATGTTTTATTTTTAGCACCACTTTTAGGTGCAAAAAAGAGGTTACCTCGACAGTGGGATGTCTGTCAACCGAAAATCAGGAAAAGACAATGTCATTAGTCATTAGTCATTAGTCATTAACGTTTTTGGAATGTCAAAAACGACCACTATATAATAAAATGTATATATTTTATTATATAGTGAGCAAAATGACTGAATTCGAAATTCTTAATGACTAATGACTAATGACTATAATGACTGAAAAAAATATTTGATATTTTTCGTTTCCAACCCTTGCACTTTTCGATTTTATTTTGTACCTCTGAATTCGTCGAAGATAGGCTGCATCTCAGAAAGATTGTGCTGTAGACATCCGCTGCATCGGTATTGAACAAGCTTTGCGCTACGCAGCGATATTGCTCGATATCTCAGACTTGAACAAGGAAGATTTCGACGAGTTATTGATAGAGCAAAAATCTCATGTCATCTGGGTTCATTTTGCAGTGAAGCCGAGTTGTAATCGCAGGCGCACGAACTTTAAGAGGTAAGACAATAAACAATGGGATTGCCGAAAGACAACCCCATTGTTTATTGATTGTAAAGCAATGAATTTATTTTACAGAGTAATGATTTTGAAGCGGACACGGAAGGACTTTTCGTGCTCATCCCAATTGGTGCCCAACATTTCGAAACGACCTATCTGAGCAGTAGAACGGACATGTTTGCCAATGCAAGGACACACATCATAGTCGCCAATACGAACCAGACGGATGGTGTCTGACACAGCGTCAGGAAGACGGTCGAGCGAGATTTCATCGGGCAACTCGCTGAGCTTGCAGAACTCGAAGGTGACGGGCAGGTCTTCGTCGATAAGACGCTGCATCTCGTGCTCTATCTCCTTCTCCTCCTGACGGGAGGGTTTGCGGTCGAGATAGAAACTCATCTTGCTCTTCTTGCGCTCGATGTGTGCATTATAGGAACGCTCGCATCCGAAGAGACGTATCATGGTCTGGTTGAGCAAATGCTCTGCCGTATGGGCAGGGGGAAACTCATCCTTGTTATGCTCGTTTAAAACAAAATCATCGCTCATATTTTCTTTTACAATTTCACTTTCCAAACTCGTGCGCTATTGGCTTTAATCTCCATGCGTACAGGACCATCCTTCTTCAACGAAACAGCCAACTTCTCCTTGGTCAGCAAGTCGACAGCAATGGCTTTCTTCTCCTTCATGCCCAGATAGTCGAAGGCATGACTGGGAACGTTGACATCGATGGTGACATCGTGAGATTCGAAATTGACTACTACCAGCAACAGCTCGCCCTTGACATGACGCAGGAAGGCATATTGGCGCTGGAGGTGTGGATTGACATACATGAGGTCGAAGAAGACTCCCTGGCTAACAGCCTTTTCCTGAGCGGCCAACTGAAGGGTCTTTGCATGGATGTCGCTGAGTGCCTGTTCGTCGCTGGTCAACTGATGGTTGGCAGCACGACACAGGGTGTCGATGTTCCAATAGTCGAAGATGGTGGTGCGTCCGTCGTTGCCACTGAAGCCCTCACGATCCATGCCTCGTTCGCCATACTCCTCGCCAGCATACAGCATGAAGGGATTCTGTTGCATGAGCACAGAGGCTACCATGGCTGGCACGCCCTTCTGGGCACTGGCTGCAAAGAAATCGCTGGCAATGCGCTGTTCGTCGTGATTCTCGAGGAAGTAGAGCATGTGGTCGCGGATGTCGTCAGTCTGTTGCCAAGCATGGGTGATGGCATGGGTAGAAGCATGTCCGCAAATGACACTGCGCATGGTGTCGTACATGCCCACCTTGTCGTAGAGCCAATCGAAACCGGCAGCCAGATAGTGACGATATTCATAGGGGTTATACACCTCGCCAACAAAGACAAGGTGCTTATATTTCTTCTTGACGATGGTGGTGGCATACTGCCAGAACTCGGCAGGTACCATCTCGGCCATATCGCAACGGAAGCCATCGATGCCCTTCTTGGCCCAGAACAGCAGGATATCGGTCATCTTCAGCCATGTGTCAGGAATGGGGTCGAAATGTCCAATCTTGCCAGCATAGTAGTCCACGCCATAGTTCAACTTCACGGTCTCATACCAATCGGTACGGCCTGGAGCATTGTCGAAATGGTCGTTACCCGTAGCCTTGGCTGGTTCTTCGAGATAAGGTTCCGTTGCGCCCTGATAGAGGTCGAAATAGGGAGTGAAGCGCTGACCAGGACAATAGTAGAAATTGTTCTGAGGGTCGAAGCCATGGGCTGTATTGTCCGTCTCGCCCAAATCCTGCACCTTCTTAGGCTTGCAGATGGAGTGATACTGACGAGCCACATGGTTGGGCACAAAGTCGATGATGACTTTCAGACCAGCCTCATGGGTGCGTACTACCAAGGCCTCGAACTCCTTCATGCGCTGTTTGACATCGACAGCCAAGTCGGGGTCAATGTCATAATAGTCGGTAATGGCATAGGGTGAGCCTGCCCTACCCTTCACAATGGCGGGGTGCTGACGAGGGATGCCGTAACTTGTGTAGTCCGTCTGTGAGGCATGACGGATGACACCTGTGTACCAAATATGGCTCACGCCCATCTGCCTGATATTCTTCAGGACAGTGGGCGTGAAGTCGTTCAGTTTACCACAACCGTTGTCGGCTATCGTTCCATTCTCTTTGCGAGTAGTATTGCGATTACCGTATAAACGGGTGAAAACCTGATAGATGATAGTTTTACTCTGCGATTCCATGAGCGGAAACTTCCTTGTTGATTTTTGCAATCATGCCTTGCAGGGCCTTGCCAGGACCACACTCTGTGAAGTCGTCGGCACCATCGGCAATCATATTCTGTACGCACTGGGTCCAGCGTACGCTTGAAGTCAGCTGAGCAATGAGGTTAGCCTTGATCTCAGCGGGATCGGTATGGGGCTTGCCATCTACATTCTGATAAACAGGGCACTTAGGAGCCTTGATATCGGTCTTCTCGATAGCTGCCTGCAATTCGTCCTTGGCAGGCTGCATCAGTGGAGAGTGGAAAGCGCCACCCACCTTCAGAGGCAGAGCACGCTTGGCACCAGCAGCCTTCAGCTGTTCGCAAGCCTCGTTGATAGCCTCTACATTACCAGAGATAACCAGCTGACCAGGATTGTTATAGTTAGCGCAAACCACTACGTTGCCCTCGCGGTTGATACCTGCGCAAATCTCTTCTACTTTCTCATCGGGCAGACCGATGATGGCGGCCATGGTGGAAGGAGCGGCCTCGCAAGCCTTCTGCATAGCCATAGCACGAGCGTAAACCAGCTTCAAGCCATCCTCGAAAGACAGTGCGCCAGCAGCTGTCAGGGCTGAGAACTCACCCAGAGAGTGACCAGCAGTCATCTTGGGGTCGAAAGCGTCGCCCATGCAGATAGCGCTGATAACAGAGTGCAGGAATACTGCAGGCTGTGTCACCTTGGTCTGCTTCAGGTCCTCATCGGTACCCTCGAACATGATGTCTGTAATTCTGTAGCCCAGAATCTCGTTAGCCTTCTCAAACAATTCTTTTGCCTTCTCATTGGTGTCGTACAGGTCCTTGCCCATACCAACAAACTGTGCTCCCTGACCGGGAAAAACAAATGCTTTCATATCTTACTTTTAATTAATATGTTTCAAAAAACGGGTGCAAAGGTACGAATAAGCGAGCAAAAAACCAAATTTATTTGAGTATTTTCGAGCGAGAGTACCTAAGACGACTGTCAAAGGTACGAATAAGTGAGCAAAATACCAAATTAATCTGATTTTATTTCTACAATTCGTCAAGAAATGACAATATGAACACAAAAACTGAATAAAAAAGAGAGTTTTCTGCGAAAAATTTAGTAATTTTGCACCCGATTTGTACAAATATAAGGTTTTTTAGAAGGAAAAAGTTAAAAAATGGAGTTGGTAAGGAACGATGTAAACATTGTGCGTGTAAAAACCAAGCAGGAAATGAAGGATTTCATCCACGTTACGGATGACATCTACTGCAACTGCCCACAATACGTGCCCGATTGGGAACAGGACCTTGTTGACTTTTTCGTTCCTGAGAAGAACCCTGGACTAGATTTTTCTGACGTACAAGCCTTCGTGGCTTATCGCGACGAGATAGCCGTTGGTCGCATAGTGGGCATTATCAACCACAGGGCTAACGAGCGCTGGCAGTCGAAGAACGTCAGATTCTCAATGATTGAGTTTATTGACGACCCCATCGTGTCGAAAGCACTGATAGAGGCTGTAGAGGAATGGGGAAAGGAGAAAGGCATGGACACCCTGCAGGGTCCGATGGGCATATCAGACTTTGACAAGGAGGGTATGTTGATAGAGGACTTCGACCTGGAGGGCTCGATGAACACCTACTACAATCCAGAATATTACCCCAAGCACATGGAACAACTGGGCATGGAGAAAGAGACCGACTGGTTACAGATTCGCATCAACATACCCCAAGAGGTGCCTGCGAAATATGCCCGTGTGGCACAGTATGCGAGGGAGCAGATAGGTCTGAAGGTGGTCAAAAAGACTGCTCATGACATCTTAAATGGATACGGCAGAGAGATGTTCAGTCTGCTGAACGAGGCCTACAAGCCGATATTCGGATATTCGAAGCTATCGGGCAAGCAGGTGGACGAATTCCTGAAAAAATACATCAGTCTGATAGACCTGAAGCTATTACCCGTCATACTGAACGACAAGGACGAGATGGTAGGTCTGGCTGTGACGATGGGTAGTCTGAACAAAGCATTGCAGAAATCGAAGGGCAAGTTGTGGCCCTTTGGATGGTGGCACATGCTGAAGTCGCTGAAATGGAAGAAGGAGGATCATGCGGAGATGTTGCTCATAGCCGTTCGTCCTGACTATCAGGGACTGGGCGTGAATGCGCTGTTCTTTGACGACTTAATACCTATTTATAATAAATGTGGATTCACATGGGCAGAAACGGGTCCTCAACTAGAGAACAACATGAGGGAACTGACACAGTGGAAACCACTGAAGCCCCTGTTTGTGAAACGTCGTAGGTGCTACACAAAGAAAATTGAAGAATAAAGGTTAAATCATAAAAACAACATGGAAAAAAGAGTAGTAATTACAGGAATGGGCATCTGGTCGTGCTTGGGCACGACGCTCGATGAAGTGCGCCAGTCGCTGTACGAAGGCAAGAGTGGTATCATTTACAGTCAGGAGCGCATGGACGCTGGTTTCCGTTCGCCTTTCTGCGCCAATGTACCCAAAGCCGATTTGAAACCATTTGTCAATCGTAATTTCCGCCAGTTTATGCCTGAGGAGGCACAGTATGCCTATATGGCTACAAAGGATGCGCTGGCAGCTGCCCACTTGGAGCAGGACTATATTGACAGCCATGAGGTAGGCATTATCTATGGTAACGACTCCGTAGCCGAGGCCACGATGGTGGCGCTGGACAAGTTCCGTCAGTTTGGTTCTACAGCTGCTTGCGGTAGTGGTGCCATCTTCCAGTCGATGAACTCGACAGTAACCATGAACTTGGCTTGTCTGTTCCACCTAAAGGGTATCAACCTGACAGCCTCAGCAGCTTGCGCATCAGGTTCACAGTCTATCGGACTGGCTTGGTTGCTGATTAAGAACGGCCTGCAGGACTGCGTGGTATGCGGTGGTGCCCAGGAGGCTAACATGTATGGAGTAGCTTCGTTTGACGGTATCCAGTCGTTTGCCCTGCGTGAACAGGATAACAACCCACTGAAGGCCAGTCGTCCTTTCGACAGAGACAGAAACGGACTGGTTCCTGGCGGTGGTGCTGCAACACTGGTAGTTGAGAGCTACGAGAGTGCTGTAAAGCGTGGTGCTCCCATCTTGGCAGAAATCGTAAGCTGGGGATTCTCTGGCAATGGCGATCATATCTCAACACCTAACGTAGAGGGCCCTGCCCGTTCGTTGGAGCTCTGTCTGGAGAAGAGCGGTATCAAGGACATCAAGGAGATTGGCTATGTGAACGCACATGCCACCTCAACCAAGATTGGCGACAGCCGTGAGGCTCAGGCTATTGCCCGCATCTTCGGCGACTATCGCGTGCCTGTGACATCGACCAAGAGTCAGACAGGACACGAGATGTGGATGGCTGGTGCATCGGAGATTATCTATACCATGCTGATGATGAAGAACAACTTCATTGCTGGTAACGTGAACTTCGAGAATCCTGATGAGGAGACTGCCTGCGTCAACGTTATCCCTGAGACCATCGAGGCTCACTTTGACACATTCCTGAGCAACTCGTTCGGATTTGGTGGTACCAACTCGACACTGATCGTGAAGAATATGTAAATTGGAAAATAAATAGTAAATTGTAAATTAACATTATGACAAGAGAAGAAATTATTGAGCAGGTAAACAGCATGCTCGCAGAAGAGTTCGAAGTAGAAGAGAGTGAATTCACCCCAGATGCCAACCTGAAGGAGACCCTTCAGCTGGACAGCATCAACTTGGTAGACCTGATTGCACTGGTACAGATGACCTACAAGATTACCATTCCTGTAGCCGACCTGAAGCAGATTCAGACCTTCAGCGACCTGTACGATTACATTGAAAGTCATCAGGCATAATGCACTACAAAGGGGAGGATATTAAGAAACTCATTCCTCAGCGCTATCCGTTTATGATGGTGAGCGAGTTTGAGTCTGGTGATGACACTCATGCCATCACCAGACTTACCATCGCTAAGGACAACTACTTTATGTTGCCCGATGGAACGATGGCTACAACAGGACTCATTGAACACATGGCGCAATCGTGCTCGGCACTGGCTGGCAGCAATGCCAACAGCGAAAAGGCACCCATAGGAATGATTGTGGAAGTAAAGAACTTCCACTGCGAGCGTCGTCCGAAGGCTGAAGAAACGCTGGAGACCAGCATCAGCTTCAATTTCTCGTTTGGAAACATGACGCTGGCACACTGCGACTGCAACGTAGGAGAAGAGAAAATTGCAGAGGTTGACTTAAAAATCTTCGTGGAATAATGACGAAAGCTTTCATCAGGTTGTTTGACTATTTCCAAAACCATAAGGCTGCCTATTGGGCATCGATGGTGGCACTCTTCGTGTTCTTTGGCTATTTTGCCATGCAGATACGCCTAGAGGAGGATATCGACAAACTGATGCCCTCATCGAAAAACGAGGATGGCACAACAAAACTGGCATTTGCCGACCTGAAAATCAAAGACAAGGTGTTCCTGTTGTTTGCCAAAGAGAAGGAGGGTACAAGCTATGAAGAACTATCAGCTGCATGTGATGCTTTCGTAGACTCACTGCAACAGGACTCTGCATTGGTAGAGGATATCTTCTATCAGTTGAGCGAAGACCTGATGCCCGAAGGCATTGACTACATGATGGAGCATCTGCCTGCCTACATTGATTCAAAGGCTTATGAGGGTTTCGACACACTGATGAGTCAGGAACACATGGTGCAGCAGATGGACCAGAACCGTGAGGACTTGGCAAGCGAGATAGGCGAAATGTTTCCAGAACTGATTCAGATGGACCCGATAGGCATGCGCACCGTTCTGGCAGAGCAATTGAAACCACTGCTAAGCGCTGGCAACTATCAGACGCTGGACGGACATTTCTTCGTACCTGATTCAACGGTATGTATCGCCTTCCTTACACCCAGATTCTCGTCAACCAATACAGGACAGGGCTCGGCATTGTTTGAACGATTGAATGCGCTGAGAGCACAATTTGCCAAAAGCCATCCTGACATTGACATCAGCTATCATGGCACACCAGCCAGTGGCTATTACAACTCATCACAAATCAAGCACGACCTGACAACAACCATAGCAGGAGCATTGGTACTGGTACTCATCTTCTTGCTGGTATGTTTCCGCAGGGTGGACACCATTCCCCTACTCCTTCTGCCCGTTGTGTTCGGCACCTTGTTCGGACTGAGCATGATGTATTGGTTGAAGGGTGAGTTCTCGTTGTTGGCACTGGGCATTGGTGGTGTGGTACTGGGTGTGGCACTCAGTTATGTGTTGCACATATTGACACATCATCAATATGTAAGCAATGGCGAACAATTACTGAAAGACCAAGTTAAGCCCGTATTCCTGGGGTGCTTGACAACCATTGGTTCATTTGCAGGCCTCATCTTTATCAACACGGCATTGTTGCAGGACTTCGGACTGTTTGCAGCATTCGCCATCATGGGCACGACATTGTTCTCGCTGGCTTATCTGCCCCCATTGCTTAGAAAAGGAGAAGGAGGATTCCCTGCCTTTATAGAAAAGATTAACAACTATCCCTTTGACCGAAAGAAAGCATTGCTGATCATCATCAGCATCCTATCGATTATCTGCATCGGTGCTTATGTAAAGGAGGGTACAAGGTTCGATGCCGATATGCATAATCTAGGATACCTGGAAGACATGACGGAGCACTCGGAGCAGTTGCTTCGCGACAAGACTTATACGGGCGACAAGCAGAAATACTTCGCCTCGAAAGGAAAGACCATGGAGGAAGCCATCGAGCATTTTGCCGTATTGGACAAGAAGTTGGACTCGCTGGCTAAACTGGGATTGGTGAAGAGCTATACGCACACCAACCAGATATTCGTTTCGCAAAAGGAACAGCAGAAGCGCATTGACGCTTGGCATAACTACTGGAATGAAGAGAGATTGGCAAAGGTACGCCAACTGATTAGCAAGACAGCAACTCAGGCTGGTTTGAACGCAGATGCTTTCAGCACCTTCTTCGAAGCTGCCACAAGAGACTATAAGCCTGACAAGTTATACGAAGTCGGACTGATACCACAGGGTTATCAATCAACGTTGATGGAACAGTCGTATGATGGCAACTATCTCTGTTTTACCAGTGTGCGTTGCCAGAACGACTCAGTGCGTAGTGCTGAGAGCGACTACATTCGTATTTGTGATGCCATAGCCAGCGATCCAAACCTGCTGGTGCTGGACACCTATTATTATACGACGGATACATTGCTACAGATGAGCAGCGACTTTGATGTGCTACAATGGTTGTCCATGTTGTTTGTGTTTGTGGTATTGCTTCTCTCGTTCCACTTTAACATCAAGCATACGATATTGGGATTCATGCCCATCCTGCTGAGTTGGCTCATCGTACTGGGCGCCATGGTCATAGCCGATGTGCGTTTCAACTTGATTAGCATCATCATATCGACGTTCATCTTCGGTATTGGTGTCGACTATAGTATATTCGTAATGGACGGACTGACGAATGGCAATAAAGAGAAGCTGGCTTATCACAAGACAGCCATCTTGCTATCGGCAGTAACCCTGATTGTAACAGTGAGCAGCATGCTGATAGCACAACACCCTGCCATCAAGTCGGTAGGATTCTCAACACTGGTGGGACTGCTGTCTGCAGTCATCCTGTCGTATGTTCTGCAACCAGCCGTCTATAGATGGCTCAACAGAAATAAGAAATGAAGTATGACATCTGCATCATAGGAGGAGGCTTCGGAGGTCTGATTTGTGCTCGCCAATTGGCGAAGGCAGGACGATGCGTACTGTTGCTGGAAAGACAGCAACAGCTGGGAGGCTGCATACAGAGCTATCAGCGTCACGGCATGCAGTACGACACGGGGCTACACTATGTTGGCGGATTGGCTGAGGGGCAACCATTGAACCAACTGTTTACTGAACTGGGACTGATGGAGTTGTCTTGGCAAAGACTGGACGCAGAGGGCTTTGACCATGTGACGATAGGCAATCAGACCTATCAATTCCGTGAAGGCTATGACAACTTTGTGGAAGGTATGAGCGACTATTTCCCTAAAGAGAAGCAGGCGCTGAAGCGTTATGTGGAAATGCTCCAGAAGGCTGAGCAGGTTACCTTCAACAACCAAGAGGAAGCTTTGAAGATGATGGAGGTAAATGCCTACGAATATCTGAACGAGCTCTTCAAGGACCCATTGCTGATTAACGTGCTTTCAGGTACGGCACTGAAAACAGAACTGAGAAGACAATCGCTGCCTTTGTACAGCTTTGCTCATACCACAGGAAGCTATATTCAGAGCAGTTGGCGACTGAAAGGAGAAGGCAACCTGATGGTGAACAAATTGGCTGATGACATCAGAGCAATGGGAGGAACCATACGATGCAAGCAGGAGGTTGAAGAACTGATAGAACAAGGAGGAAAGATTACGGCTGTGCGTTGTAAGAATGGTGAACAATATGAGGCCAACACGTTTATCAGCGATGTACATCCTGCTATAACCTTTGATTGGGTGAAAGATTCGTATGTGCTGAAAGGCATGTATCGCAGAAGAATGAAGGCACTGGAGAACACGTTCGGAATCTTTACCGTATCGCTGAAGCTGAAGCCAGATGTATTGCCTTACTTCAACCATAATAAATATGTATATAAGAAGCCTAACGTCTGGACATTCTATGAGGATGTAGGTGGTATAGGTGGCGTAATGGTAAGTTGCAGGGTGCCTGAAGATGATAAGAAGGATGCACAACAAGTTGACTTGCTAACGCCTATGCCCTGGACATGGTGCCAACCGTGGAAGGATACTACTATAGGTCATCGTGGCGAGGGATATTTGAGCATGAAGGAACGCATGGCCAACGAGTGTATCAAATTGGCAGAGAGAGTGATTCCTGGTCTCAGCGAGATGATAGCAGAACAATATACCAGCACTCCCCTGACCTATCGCGACTATACGCTAACCCCTGAAGGTTCAGCCTACGGAGTGAGAAAAGATTGCAGGAGCGTGATGCTGACCATGTTGTCGCCACAGACTCCCATACCCAACTTGCTCTTGACAGGACAGAATCTGATGTTACACGGATTGGAAGGTGTGGCAATGACAGCAATGAACACAACGAATATAATATTAAAATAGAAATAAACAGAAAAGTATGAAATATGCATTGGTAACAGGAGGCAGTCGCGGCATTGGTCGTGCCATCTGCCAGAGAATGGCCCAAGAGGGTTATCAGGTAATCATCAACTACACCAGCAATGATGCTGAGGCACAGAAGACACTGGAGTTGATTGGTGGAAAGGGCGAGTTGATGCGCTGTGACGTCAGCAATAGCGAACAGACCCGTAAGGCACTGGAGCAATGGCAACAACAGCACGATGGAGAATACATCGAGGTAGTTGTCAACAACGCAGGTATTCGTCGCGACAACGTGATGGCTCTGATGCCTGAGGATGATTGGCATAGAGTACTGGACATCACACTGGCTGGTTTCTTCAATGTGACACAACCCTTGTTGCCAGCCATGCAGTTGCATAAGTTCGGACGCATCATCAACATGGCAAGTGTAAGCGGACTGAAGGGTTTGCCTGGACAAACGAACTACTCTGCTGCCAAAGGTGGCATCATTGCTGCTACAAAGGCTTTGGCCCAGGAAGTAGCTCGTCGTGGTATCACGGTGAACGCTATTGCCCCAGGTTTCATCAAGACGGACATGACGGAAGGACTGGACGAGGCAACACTGAAGAAAACCATTCCTGCCAACCGTTTCGGCACCCCTGAAGAGGTGGCTCATGCTGTGGCTTTCCTGGCTTCTGCAGACGCTGGTTACATTACTGGCAACGTGATTTCAATTAACGGAGGATTATATACTTAAAAGGTTAAAGAGATGAAAAAGATTGTTTTGTTCTTATTCTGCCTGATGGCACTCACAGCCCAGGCACAAACGGTCACCAAGACAACACACAAAAAGGCTGTCAAGACGGATGTGGTGACAACAGGTACAGTGACGATTCGCAAGCCCGACTATATCTGCATTTCGACAGACAATGACAAGGACCAGCTCATCATGGACGGAACACAGTTCACCATGACGATGGGCAAGCGTAAGCATGTGACGGACAGCAAGAAGAATGCGCAGTTTGTTACTTTCCAGCGTGTGTTGACAGCTGTCATTAACAACCAGCCCATTCCAACGAGCGAAGAGCTGACCATTCTTACAAAAGGTGGACAGAAAATAGTGACCATCACACCTAATGGCAAGAAAAAACGTCAATTGTTTACCTCATTTGTACTGAGCGTTGATGCCAAGACCTCTGCTTTCCGCACCCTTCGTATGAATGGACGTGGCGAAGATTACACAGAATACACCTTCTCTGGAAAATAACACTCAATGAGCACATTGCGACATTTTATTATCCTACTATTCAGTCTGCTAAGCATTACTGTTCATGCTCAGCAGATTTACGGTACCGTTACTGATGACGAAACAGGTGACAGCATTGCTTTTGCCAGCGTGGTCTATAAAGGTCATAACATTGCTGCCATATCTGACATCAACGGACAATATAAGATTGGGCGCCATGAGGGATGGAACATCACGTTCAGTGCCGTAGGCTACAAGACGCGCATCATTCCCATTACCAACAAGACCAAAGCTCGTCTGAACATCAAGCTGAAGCCCGATAAGCAGATGTTGGCGGAGGTTACTGTGAAGGCAAAACGCGGACGCTATAGCAGAAAGAACAATCCGGCTGTTGAGCTGATGAAGCGCGTGGTGGCAGCAAAGAAGCAGACCGACCTCAGCCAGAACGACTATTATCAGTATAATAAGTACGAGAAGATAACCCTCTCCATGAACGACCTGAAGCCAGAACAGTTGGAAACAGGTATCTTCAAGCGTCATCCGTGGTTGATAGACCAAGTGGAGGTAAACCCAACAACGGGTAAGATGATTCTTCCAGTGAGTGTGGATGAGACCGTTTCGCAGAAAATCTATCGTAAGGATCCTCGTTCAGAGAAAACCATCATAACGGGTCAGACATCAAAGGGTGTGAACGACCTGTTCCAGACTGGCGACATCATCAACAACGTACTGAAGGATGTGTTTACCAATGTAGACTTGTACGAGGACCATATCCGTCTGTTGCAATATCCTTTTGTATCACCAATCTCTAACGAAGGAATCGGATTTTACCGCTATTACATAGAGGATACAATTAAGATTGATCGTGACTCCTGTTTCCATCTGCACTTCCTGCCCAACAACCTGAATGACATGGGATTCAGGGGCGATTTGTACATCCTGAAAGACTCGACATTGCACGTTAGACGTTGCGAGATGACCATTCCAAAGCAGAGCAACGTGAACTTCGTGAACAATGTGAAAATTCTGCAGGAATACAACAAACTGCCTGATGGACAATGGGTGCTGACACAGGACGACATGACTACGGAACTGGAGTTGCTAAGCTTCGTGCGCAGTTTCACGGTAACTCGTACCACCCGTATGAGCGACTATGCCTTCAATCCTATTCCGAAGAAACTGTTCAGAGGAATGGCCAAGGAGGTGACAGAGGCTGATGCAGAGATGCGTGATGATGCATTCTGGTCACAATACAGACAGGTAGAGTTGACGAAGAGCGAAAGTTCAATGGATAGGTTTATCCATCGAATAGAGAATATGAAGGGCATCAAGTACGTCATCTTCGGACTTAAGGCTCTTTTTGAGAACTCTATAGAAACCAGTACGCCAAACTATATCGATATCTGCCCAGTCAACACCATTCTTACCCATAACTATGTGGATGGATGGCGTTCAAGACTTTCGTTAAAGACGACAGCTAATCTGAATAAGCACTTCTTCCTGTCAGGATACTATGGTCATGGATGGGGAAGCAAGAAGGACTATTATAATGCCGAGTTTACCTACTCGTTGAATCCAAAGAAATATCTGCCTCACGAGTTCCCACGTCGTACTATAACCATTCAGTCGACAAAGGACGTCTGCTCACCAGGCGACAGATTCATGGACACCGATAAGGATAACTTCATGGTGGCACTGAAATGGGCAGAGATTAATAAGATGATGTTCTACAATCGCCAGCAGATTGCTTTTGAATACGAGACTGATTGGGGACTGAAAGCAACATTGATAGGAAAACTGGAGGAAAACGAGAGTTGTGGACACATGACTTTCACTACACTCGACCAACCGCTTCCTACAGAATTCAAAAAGACTGGCAACGGCGACTTCATGCGTACCACAGAGGTTAGTGCCAAGTTGCGCTATGCTCCTGGCGAGACCTACATCAATAACAAGTTGCGTCGTCGTGTGATTAATCTGGATGCTCCAGTATTCAGTTTGTCACACACCATGGGATTTGACGGCGTGCTTGGTGGCGAGTACAACTACAGTTACACAGAGGTTGGACTACATAAGCGTTTCTGGATGGGTAATAGTTGGGGAAAGCTGGACTTCTACCTAAAGGGTGGAATTCAATGGAGCCAAGTGCCCTACCCCTTGCTGATATTCCCTGCAGCCAACCAGTCATACATCATTCTGCCTGAGACATTCAGCCTCATCAACACGATGGAGTTCCTGAACGACCGTTTCTTCTCGATGATGATGACGTGGGACTTGAACGGAAAGCTGCTGAACCGTATTCCATTGGTAAAGAAACTGCACTGGCGTGAGATCATTGGTGTTCGCATGCTTTGGGGTGCACTGAGCGACAAGAACAATCCTTTCTTAGCAGAGAATCAGGGTAGTTCTCGCCTCATGTACTTTCCAGACGGAGTGAACATCATGGAGTCTAACCGTCCTTATGCAGAACTGGTAATTGGCATCCATAACATCTTTAAGTTCTTCCACGTAGAATACGTCAGAAGATTAAGCTACAACGAACTGCCTACCAGTCCGAAATGGGGTATGCGCTATGTGATAGCGTTTAGCTTCTAAACAAAAGAGACTGTGTCAACACGTAAGAAAGTAACTCAGTTGTAACCAAATTCAGTGAATTTACTGACCAAATTCAGTGAATTTACCGACCAAATTCAGTGAATTTGCTGGATAAACACAGTGTACATATCTTGTTGACACAGTCTCTTTTATCTGTTTATCGTGGGTTGTTCTCTTCGAAGATGCACATGCGCTCTTCCAACTGAGCATACTGATGTTCCTCGATAAACGAGGTGCAGACGCGCAGTCCTTCTTGATGAGAGCCTGTAGTAATCAGGCAAATAGCTGACACACCATAGTACATCAGTTCCTTAGCCAACTCTCCGCTGGTCATGCCTTTATAGCCAATGGTGAAATAGAATCCATCAGCCACAGGCTCGTCCAGGTCTTTGTCGTAAACCACATGGAAACCGTGACGACAGAAAATCTCCTTCAGCTTGTGGGCACGCTCGCCATAGACACTCACTTCCTTGCGGAAGTCGTATTCTCCATCGGTTGCAGCTTTCAGCATAGCAGCCATTGCGTATTGTGCAGAATGGCTGGTACCAGAGGAAAGGGCATAGAGCATACGGGTTGAGAACACCAAACCAAAGGGCAGTCCCTCATAACGCTCGGCAAGATCAGCGAAATGGCGATGGAACAACTTGTTACTGATACAAGTCACACCAATGCGTTCGCCAGCATAACTGAAAGCTTTGGAACCAGAAATCAACAGCATGTAGTTATCTGTATATCTACCTACAGAAGGCTGATAAGGTGGCTCAAAGGGTACACTAAGGTTCTGGCGGAAGTCCATTGCAAAGTAAGCCAAATCCTCCATTACAATGGTATCATATTTGGTGGCCAAACTTCCAATAGCCTTCAGCTCGTCTTCGTTCAGACAAATCCAAGCAGGATTGTTAGGATTGGAATAGACGATGGCACAGATGTTACCATTCTTCAGATAGCTCTCCACTTTGGGACCCAGTTTCTCACCTCGGAAATCATAGACATCAAAGGTTTCGTACTTAACACCCATCACTTGTAACTGCATCTTCTGAACAGGGAAACCTGGGTCGATAAAAAGCACCGTATCCTTTTCTTTCGAAGCCTGTGAACAGGTAAGGAACGAAGCATACGTGCCTTGCATAGAACCTGTTACTGGCACGCAGCCCTCAGGAGCAACATCCAGTCCGATGAAGGCTTTCACAAAGCGAGAAGCCTCCTGCTTCAATGCAGGTAATCCCTGGATATCAGGATAGCTATGGGCAATACCCTCTTGTAGGGCTTTCACCTGAGCATCAACACCCACCTGAGCGGCAGGCAGTCCAGGAATTCCCATCTCCATCTTGATAAACTCTACCCCACTGGCCTTCTCTGCCTTAGCAGCTACTTGTTTCACTTCGCGAATGGTAGCCTTGGCAAAATCATTAATGCCAAGTTCGGCTATCAAGCCATCCACAATCTCTTTTTTAATCGGAGTCTCCTTCATTATTTCTGCGCTTCTTTACCGATTGCTAAAGCTTTGATGTTAGCCTCGACGATGGCATCACCTTTACGTCCGAATACACGACGGATGGCATCCTCCAATTTCTCGTACTCAATGCCCAATGCTTTCTGGGCAGCACCCAACAGAATAACGTTGGCAGAACGGGGCACTCCAGCATCTTTAGCCTTCTGCTCAATGTCGAGCATAATGACATTAGGCAACTTGTTTAAGTCATCCTTAATTGTCTCAATCTCAGGATAATTCGGTATATTGACAAAAGGAGTACTTGACGTAATAATCCAACCCGTTTTCGAGAGGAAAGGCAGATAACGAAGAGCCTCCATAGGCTCCATTGAGATGATAACATCTGCTCCACCCATAGGTATCAAATCACTCTGAATGGGGTCACTGGAGATGCGCAGGTTCGACTGCACATCACCTCCACGCTGAGACATTCCATGAACCTCGGCCTGCTTGATATACAGGTTTTCCTTCATGGCAGCTTCGCCAATGATGGTGGCGATAGAGAGGATTCCTTGTCCTCCTACTCCGCACAATATAATATCTGTCTTCATTTTGCTGCTTTCTTTTGTTTGAGATGACGTTGTAATGTTTGCATACACTCACGACGAGGAATGATGACACTGACACCATGATAGTTGATTTCCTCATCGATGGTCTTCTTGATTTCCTCCATGTTCTTGGGCAAGGGAACAACCACCTTCAGATGGTCTTCGCTAACACCCAGTCCACGACAGATAGCCTCAAACTTGTTGGTACCAGCAGAGTCCTGACCTCCTGTCATTGCGGTAGTAAGGTTATCAGAGATGATAACAGTGATATCAGCATTCTCATTAACTGCATCCAAAAGACCTGTCATACCAGAGTGTGTAAAGGTTGAGTCGCCAATGATGGCAACAGCAGGCCACTGCCCTGCATCGCTAGCACCCTTGGCCATCGTAATGGAAGCACCCATATCAACGCAAGAGTGAATAGCCTTATAGGGTGGCAGGAAACCGAGAGTATAACAACCGATATCGCCAAAAACACGCGCATTAGGATAGTTCAACAGCACCTCATTCAAAGCTGCATAAACATCGCGATGTCCACAACCCTGACAGAGTGCGGGTGGACGCGGAGCCACATCTTCGCAAGGAGCATAGTTCTCACCAATCTCCATACCCAGAGCTTTCTTAATCAAATCAGGATTCAACTCACCTGTACGAGGCAGTTCACCCGTCAAACGACCCTTGATAACTGCATTTCCAGGCATGACGCCACGCACCTGATCCTCGATGAAGGGCTGACCTTCTTCAGCAATCAATACATATTCGCAATCGTCAGTCATACGACGAATCAACTTCTTGGGAATAGGATACTGGGAAATCTTCAGCACGGGATATGGACAACCGTTAGGGAAGCACTCCATGAGGTAGTTATAAGCAATACCGCTGGCTATGATGCCTAACGACTGATCTTTTCCATCTACATATTTATTATATGCGCTGTCAACAGCCATCTGTTCTAACAAAGGCTGCTGGGCAGTAACGATATCATTGCGTTTGCGGGCAAAAGCAGGCAGCAACACCCAATTTGAGGCCTTAGCATTATAGTTGAGCTCATTTTGCTGACGAGGTTCATCAGCACACTCAACGACAGCACGAGAGTGAGCCATACGAGTGGTGACACGCATCAAGACGGGCAATTGTAACTGCTCCGACATCTCATAAGCCTTCGACATCATGTTGTAGGCTTCCTGCTGACTGCTGGGCTCCAACGTTGGAATCATAGCAAACTTTCCATAGAAACGGGAGTCCTGCTCATCCTGAGAAGAGTGCATGGAGGGATCGTCAGCAACCAAGACAACTATACCACCGTTAGTTCCCGTCATAGCAGAATTGACAAAGGGGTCGGCACAGACATTCAGTCCGACGTGCTTCATGCATACCAAAGCACGTTTGCCCATGTAAGACATACCCAGTGCAGCTTCCATCGCAGTTTTCTCATTGGTTGACCAGCGACTGTGCACACCACGCTCTTTAGCCAATGGCGACATCTGAATGTACTCGGTAATTTCCGTAGAGGGAGTACCTGGATAGGCATAGACACCACTCAAGCCTGCATCGAGTGCACCTTGAGCAATAGCCTCGTCTCCCAATAACAATTTCTTCATATATTCCTTGCTTTTGTGATAAATAGTAACTTTTTAGTCCTGCAAAGATACAATTATTTTTTTAATAGAGCAAAAAAAAGAGCCGCAATCATAAAGATGCAGCTCTTTTTATGTCGCTTATTAAGCGATTTCGCTTACTTAACCCTGAGCCTATGGCTCGAAGTTGCTTGCGTTCGGAAGAAAGAACGCATTCTTTTCTTCTCTTACTTACTTGCAACTTTAGCTACGATAGCCTTGAAAGCCTCAGGATTGTTGAGAGCGAGGTCGGCGAGAACCTTACGGTTGATCTCGATGCCAGCCTTTGAGAGAGCTCCCATCAGGGCTGAATAGCTCATACCTTCCTGACGAGCGGCAGCGTTGATACGCTGAATCCACAGGGCACGGAAAGTGCGCTTCTTGTTCTTACGATCGCGATAAGCGTAGGTAAGACCCTTCTCCCAAGTGTTCTTGGCTACTGTCCAAACATTCTTGCGGGCACCAAAGTAACCGCGAGTGAGTTTCAGAATTCTTTTACGTTTTGCACGTGATGCTACGTGATTTACTGATCTTGGCATAGTTTTCTAATACTTTTAAATGTTTGACAATAGGTGAATTAACGGAGACACAACAGGTCACGAACCTGCTTCATGTTTGTTACGTCAACGATAGTAGAACCGCAAAGGTTGCGCTTCTGCTTCTTTGTTTTCTTAGTCAGAATGTGACTGTGGTAAGCATGGTGTCTCTTGATCTTACCTGTACCGGTGAATGAGAATCTCTTCTTGGCACCGGAATTTGTCTTTACTTTTGGCATTGTTTTATAAAATTTAAATTGTTATTAATAATCGGCGACTACGCATATACCGGGCGCGCCACCTTCTTTTCTCTTTTGAACTTTGAGCTTTATGATTACTCATCAGTCTCTGTCAACTTCTTCAGCGCATCAGCACTGATCTTGGCATTGGCAAAGAGTCCGCTATTGGAGGGTTTTTCCTCAGCAGCCTGCTGCTTGGCATTTTCCTTAGCCTCAGCTTCAGAAGCCTCACGGTCGCGAGCCTGTTGACTCTTTTTAGCCACACCAGCCTTCTTAGGTGCGAGATAAAGGAACATCTTCTTACCTTCCAGCGAGGGCATTCCCTCTACCTTACCGCACTCTTCCAAGTCGTTGGCAAAACGAAGCAGCAAAACCTCGCCTTGTTCCTTGAACAGGATGGAACGTCCGCGGAAGAATACATAGGCGCGAACCTTATTACCTTCCTCTAGAAATTCCTTGGCATGCTTCAACTTGAACTGGTAGTCGTGCTCATCAGTCTGGGGTCCGAAGCGAATCTCCTTCACCTCTACCTTCACCTGCTTGGCCTTCATTTCCTTCTGGCGTTTCTTCTGCTGGTAGAGGAATTTCGAATAGTCGATGAGACGACAAACGGGAGGATTCGCGTTAGGCGAAATCTCTACGAGATCAACACCTTGGTCGCGAGCCATATCAAGAGCCTGACGAGTAGGAACAACTGTTGAGCCGTCCTCACCTACAATTCGTACCTCACGAACACGAATCTGCTCGTTTATACGGTACTGATTCTTCATTTTGTCGTTCTTCATCAACTGTTTTTTTCGAAATCGGCTGCAAAGTTACTAAGATTCAGACAAATAACAAAATAAAATTTGATTTATTTTCGCCAATATTGGTGGTTTTTTCTTTATTCGTATTTTTTTTCGCTTATCTCATAAAATATTGCACATATTTTTTGCAAATGTGCAGAAAATGAATTACCTTTGCACAAAATTTTGAAAACTGTGCAATGAACAATATACCAAGTTTCAATTCTTATATTGAAAAAACGATTGTTGATAATTGGTTGCTCGACGCGCTGACGGATTACAAGGGCACAACCCTGCAATATCATGATGTAGCCCGTAAAATAGAGAAGCTACACATCATGATGGAAGCTGCAGGCATACAGAAAGGAGACAGGATAGCGCTGTGTGGAAGAAACTCTGCACACTGGGCTGTAGCATTCTTAGCCACGCTGACCTATGGAGCTGTTGTTGTTCCCATTCTTCACGAGTTTAACGACGAACAGATTCATAACATCGTAAACCACTCAGAGGCTCGTTTGCTTTTCGTAGGCGATTATATCGTGAACGTGATCAATCCAGACGAGATGCCCCAATTAGAAGGCATTATCAATCTGCCCGATTTCTCACTGCATACTTGTCGTACTGATGAATTAATGTATGCGCGCGAGCATTTAAATGAAATGTTCGGCCACAAGTATCCCAATGCTTTCCGCAAAGAGGACATCCATTGGTATAAAGACTCGGCTGAGGAGTTGTGTATGATTAACTACACCAGTGGTACAACAGGATTCTCAAAGGGTGTGATGCTACCTTATCGAGCACTTTGGGGCAACGTGGATTTCTGCCAGAAGAATCTGGGAGACAAGATGCCGAAGTTCAGTCGCACACTGAGCATTTTACCCATGGCTCATATGTACGGAATGGCTATTGAATTCCTATTCCCCTTCTGTTCAGGTTATCATCTTTTCTTCCTTACCCGTCTGCCTTCACCTGCCGTTATCGCAGAGGCATTCAAAGAAGTTTGTCCTGACGTAGTAGTAGCAGTTCCCTTAATTATCGAGAAGATTATCCGCAAGCGCGTGTTCCCCAAAATCCAGAGCAACACCATCAAGATTATGCTTCAGATGCCCGTTGTTTCCAAGAAAGTGAAGGAACGTATTTGCCGCGAAGTGTATGCTGCATTTGGCGGAAAAGCCTATGAGGTAATTGTGGGTGGCGCTCCTCTGAGCCAAGAGGTTGAGTTGTTCTTGAAGAGCATAGAATTCCCTATTACGGTTGGATACGGCACAACGGAATGCGCCCCTCTTATTTCCTATAGCGACTATCACGACTTTGTACCAGGATCGTGCGGAACACCTCTGCCTTGCATGGAAGTGAAGATTTTATCTCCTGACCCAGAAAATATCGAAGGTGAGATTGTAACCCGAGGCACAAACTTGATGCTGGGATACTATAAGAACGAAGAAGCCACCCATGAGGCTATTGATGAAGAAGGTTGGTACCATACTGGCGATTTGGCAACGATGGCAAGCGACGGTCATATTTTCATTCGCGGACGACTGAAGAACATGCTTTTAGGAGCTAACGGTCAGAACGTTTACCCCGAAGAGATAGAAGACAAGTTAAACTCTATGCCACTGGTCAGCGAGAGTCTGATTGTTCAGCGTGGCGACAAACTCGTTGCATTGGTATATCCAGACATGGACGAGGCCAAGCAAATGGAATTCTCACAGGAGGATTTGGAGAATATCATGGAACAGAACCGTCAGGAACTGAACGCTCAGTTGCCCGTCTATAGCAAGCTGCAAGCCTTTGAACTACAAGAAGAGGAATTTAAGAAAACTCCTAAAAGGAGCATTAAACGATATTTATATAAATAAGAAAGATATATGGAAAACGTACCCAGTTTTAACCAACTCATACAGCAGAGCATCATCGACAACTGGGATCTTGATGCACTGACTGATTATAAAGGTGCCACCCTCCAATATCATGACGTGGCTCGCAAGATTGAAAAGCTGCACATCTTGTTTGAGAACAGCGGTGTGGTGAAGGGTGACAAGATTGCGCTGTGTGGACGAAACAGCAGCCAGTGGGCTGTTGCCTTTCTGGCCACACTGACTTATGGTGCCGTTGCCGTACCTATTCTGCATGAGTTCATGGCCGACCAGATTCATAACATCGTGAACCACTCTGATGCCAAACTCCTGTTCGTCGGCGACCATGTAGCAACTCAGATAGATCCCATGCAGATGCCACATCTAGAAGGCATTATCAACAACCCAGACTACTCGCTGATGATTAGTCGCACGGACAAGTTGACCTATGCGCGTGAGCACCTCAATGAACTCTACGGCAAGAAGTTCCCGAAGTATTTTAGAAAAGAACACGTACATTATTATATAGAGGAGAACGGTGAGGAACTGTCCATGATTAACTACACTTCTGGAACAACAGGTTTCTCAAAGGGTGTGATGATTCCCTATCGTGCCCTGTGGTCTAACTACGACTTCGCCGATCATGTTTTGGGCAAGACTATACAGCGTGGCGACCGCATCATCAGCATCCTGCCAATGGCCCACATGTACGGAATGGCTTTTGAGTTCATCTTTGAATTCCTGCATGGTTGTCATGTCTATTACCTCAACCGCATTCCTTCTCCCGCTATCATTGCCCAGGCTTTCTCCGACATCAAGCCGAAGATTATCATTGCCGTGCCTTTGGTTATCGAGAAGATTATCCGCAAGAAAGTATTCCCCAAGATTCAGAACAACCGTATGCGCCTCTTGCTCTCTATGCCCGTTATATCTAAAAAAGTACGCGAGAAGATATGTCAGGAGGTTATCAATGCCTTTGGCGGCGAACTCTATGAGGTAATTATTGGAGGTGCTGCCTTCAATCAGGAAGTAGAGGCATTCCTCAAGAGAATTGAATTCCCCTACACCGTAGGTTATGGAGCGACAGAGTGTGCACCAATCATTTGCTACCGCGACTGGCACACCTTCGTGCAGGGTTCGTGCGGACAGGCTGCTTACCATATGCAGGTGAAGGTGAACTCTATAGACCCTGTCCATATTCCTGGTGAAATCATGGCAAAGGGTTTGAACGTGATGTTAGGCTACTACAAGAACGAAGATGCAACAGCAGAAACACTCGATAAGGAGGGTTGGTATCATACGGGCGACTTAGGCACCATGGACTACGACGGTAACGTCTTTATCAACGGACGTTCCAAGAACATGTTGTTAGGTCCAAGTGGACAGAACATCTATCCTGAGGAAATCGAGGACAAGTTGAACTCTATGGCTATGGTAGTTGAGAGCGTTGTCGTACAGCGCGACACCAAACTTGTTGGTTTGGTATATCCCGATTATGACGAAGCCAAGAACATGCGTTTCACCGAGGATGATCTCAAGAACATTATGGAGCAGAACCGTCAGCAACTCAATGAGACGTTGCCAGCCTATGAAAAGATTGCAGAAATCGAGATTCGCACCGAGGAGTTCGAGAAGACACCTAAGAGAAGTATTAAACGCTTCCTTTACACCTAAAAGGAAGCGCTTAAATACAAGAAAGAGAGACGATTCGAAAATCATCTCTCTTTTTGTTTGTGATTCCGGCGAATTGACTTTGTCGAACCCTTAGCCCTGCCACGGGCTAATCATCAAAATGCAAAAAAATAACGAGCTAAAGTAAAACTTTGCTCGCTATTTCCTGCATTTTGTGATTCCGGCGGGATTCAAACCCACAACCTTCTGATCCGTAGTCAGATGCTCTATTCAGTTGAGCTACGGAACCTCGTTTGGCTCCTCTTCTATTCCGACTTGCGCTAAACGCAGCGGTCGATTTCTGATTTGCGGATGCAAAGGTACGGACTTTTTATGTAACTGCCAAATATTTCTGCAATTTTTTTTAGAAAAAAGTGCAAAATCCTCGGAATTTGTCCTATTTAATTATTTATTTCCCTTAATAATGACGTAAATAATCACTGGTGCACCAATTAAAGGAGTTACGGCATTAAGAGGGATTACCCCACTCTCGCCCGGCAACACACAGAGCAGATTACACATCAAGGCGACAATGCTTCCCATTAAGATTGTGGCGGGTAATAGCGAACGATGATTATCCGTTCGAAGCATCAGACGAGCAATGTGCGGAACAGCCAGTCCGATAAAAGCTACGGGACCACAGAACGCAGTGACAATCGCAGTCAACAAACCCGTAACCAACAACAACCAGTTGCGCACCTTCACAATATTTACGCCCAGATTCTCCGCATAACGATCGCCAAGCATCAGGGCATTCAGTGGTTTAATCAACAACACACTGCCAAACAATCCGAACAGCGTGACGATAGCGAAAGCTGGCATCATGCGCATAGACACACCACCAAACGAACCCATTCCCCAAACCATATACGACTTCACCCCCTCGTCAGTAGCGAAGAAGTTGAGCAACGAGATGGCTGAGTTGGAGATATAACCTATCATGATGCCGATGATGAGCAACATGACATTATTGCGCACCAACGTAGAGAAAAAGAAGATGATCACCATTACCGTCATTGCACCGATAAAAGCAGCAACCAATACTGCCACAAAACCTGACACGCTCACGGAACCTGCAGAAAAACTACCGCCTAACAGCAACATCACCAAAGCCACGCCCAAACCTGCACCACTGTTAATGCCAAAAACACTGGGACCAGCCAACGGATTGCGGAAAGCAGTCTGCAACATCAATCCGCTCACAGCCAGTGCTCCACCAGCCAACAGCGCTGTGATAGCTTGAGGCAGTCGCGATTCCAAAATGATATATTGCCACGAAGGTTTCACCTCATCGCCCAGCAATATGCGCAAAGTATCAGCAACAGGAATTGACACTGAACCTACAAAAATGTTCAGGGCGAAGAGCACAAAGATGACAATGCCCAACAGCAAACAATATGTTGTTCCTTTACTCACCTATTTTCTGATAATAACGCAAAGGCGGCAGATTCAGTATATCTGGATGTAACATTTTTATGAAGTCAGTCAGCAACCAGTCCGGACGGAATGGTGCCTCTTCGTAGAACAGCGACAGCTCCACATTACAGCCATACGCCTCCTTTTTTCGGAAAGCCTTAAACTGATTATAACCATGATGCTCACTCAACAGTTCACGATAAGTTATCGGATGATCACTGCTATAGCGGAACAGCCAAACATCGCACTCTCCTGCCCTTTCCAACACCGTTTCAAAAGGCAGTGACACGCTACCGCTATGCTCATCGTCTGCCCATGGATACTGGCTCTGCGCGTCTTTCAACATCTGTCCGATGGTGCTATGTCCTCCCGGAACATACCAAACCGAACCCGTCACCTTATCCAATACGACAGAGCGCTGTATCTTCGAGGTCTTTGCCACCTCTTTCAGCGCTTGATAACAGCTGTCAACCACCGCAAACAAGCTGTCGGCACGCTGCTCACAACCGAACAGCATTCCGTAAAAACGCATCCATTCTGCACGAGCCAACGGCGTCGCCTCCATATACTCCGCACATTCTATCAGCGGAATATCGATATCCTCTACTTTTCCATAACCACCGCTATTCTCAAAGGGCGACAGGAAAATAGCATCAGGATGCTGGTCTATGATTTTCTCAATGACCGGACTCATGGCATCACCACAGTCCATGATGCGACCTTTCTCCACCTGTTCGTGGATAAAGGGAATTTTGATATATTTCAAGTCTGCCACACCAGCAATACGATCCTCCCGATGTAGCATCTGAATCAGGGCACAATGCACCGTGGTAAAGATTACGCTGCGCCTTAACGGCGTGCGGACGACGGTACCCTCGGGCATGGAGGAAGGCAAGGCAGAATCGGACGGGACAAGGAGGTAGCGATGGAGCACCTTACCCTCATGCCACGGATTCTGCAAAATAACCTCCGTATAACCGGGATGATGCACAACGGTCAGCTTCCGGGCATATTTGAAAGCTACGGTGTCACCACCGTCCTGTTGCATAGCAGTCTGTCTGCCGCAGGACGATAGCAACACCGTTGTGAGAATCAAGAAAAAAAGATGGCGCATCTTTTATTTCTCAATTGCCATATCGTCAATGCAAATATAAGCTGGAGTATTTACGCCATAATCTCCGCTGTCAGAACCAGTAAATACGAATTCCAGCTTCACCACCTTGCCCAGAGACGAGAGGTCAGCCCACTGCCAAGAATTCACATAAGTACCATTTTCGGCAAGCTTGATGTCCACAGTCTTGGTAGAATTATCAGCGGCAGTTCCGACAACGGTACATGTCAGCCAGTCTGTATTATCAAACTTATGGGCATATGAATTACCGTTCTTGATCACCTCAACGGTATAAGCGCTGTTGGTAAAGTAGAAGCCCTTAACCACTGCGCCACCCTCAATATCAATAGCCTCACCGTAAGTTGTAACCACACAGAACTTCTCGCCAGAGTTAGCCTTACCCGTTATATTGTTATACTGGTCGGGAGTCAGTGTTGCTTCAGAGAAGGTGGTCTCAGTACGGCTGGAAATGGCAAAGCCAGACCAGTAGTCATACCCCCATGTCGAAACACTATAGTTGGTGTTGAACTTCACACCGCTCTCAGTATAAGCACAAGGATAAGTTGTCGTAACACCCCCGTAACCATCGTCATACGAATAGCCCGAGCCCTCAGCTGTACCGCACCAGAATCCCTGGTCGTTCAGTTTCTGATTCTCAAAAGTAACCACACTGAAAGTAGGTTCTGCAGCATTGTCTTGCTTTGAACATGATGTGAAAACAGTCATTGCCAAGATAGCAGACGCTGCAAAAAACAAATGTTTTTTCATAATTGTTAAAGTTTTAATTAGACAAAATGTTTATTTAACGATAAATTTCTTTCCGTTTCGGATATAGAGCCCACGATGAGTAGGCGTAACCTTCCTTCCCGTTAGATCATAGCAGACACCATCAGCCCTGTTTTGCATATGGACAGCGTCAATGCCTGTAGCCGAATCAATGAGTGCCAATGATTCTGTCAAATGAGCATCTTCCACTATTTCCACTTCGGTGGAAGTCTCACCAATCATCGGATATCCTTGGTTCGTGGCACAATAGATGCGCACGAAATCGATGAAATCCAGGTCTACCGGTTTCCGGTCGGCATCTACTGCGTCGGCAATATCGAACAGGGTGTCGTCAGGGCGATTGTCCACATACCCACACCGATAGAACAGCTGGATGAATCCGGTTTTAGACTTCACGCCACTCTTCGGCAAAAGGGTACCTCTGAACTGTAGTTGGGCATCGTCAATCCATAGCGGGAAATACTCTTGGCTATGATACTGATTACGTGTTATCACCCCCGACTGTCCCTTACTATCTGTCCACGGAATATTCTCCATCGGTTTCCTGGTATAAGTTATCTCATAGTTATAGTCCACCTTGCCAACGCTGTCCACATCAGCACTACCGGACAGCTCATACCACGGGTCGTCGGGCAACCAGTTGTGGTTGACATCCTTCGAAACCATGATGATGCCTGGCTCTGACGCCCCACCTTTGTCGTTTCCCGCCTCAGCAAAGGCATTACCGGTGATCTTCAGGTCGGCACTCCCTTCGACATTCGCTATAGAATGGTCAAAGTGCAAGGTGATATAGCCTCCGTAGGCACCCAGTGCAACTAATCCATGATTGTCTTCATCGCCTGTAGAATTGGCCTTCAGGATCGTGGCGCACTTTTCTGCCATCTTCTCTTTCGTATCGCCTGCTTCATACTCGGGCATGATATTTATAAACTGTCCCGGTGCGGGCATATACTCATCCACCGCCTCAATATAGGCGTTATAACTAGACTTGTCGCGCTTTTGCTGAGCCTCAGCAGTCAACGTGCCCATCAGGGCTAATATCATCAATATCTTTTTCATCATTTCTTGGGTTTCGTTAAAAATACCGCGTGGGCAGGAATATCTCCCGTTCGCACCTTATAGTCGAATGTGCCGTCTTTCTTGAAGTGCAGCAAGTCACCACTCGACACGTAGTTCTTCGCATCCATCAGGTAGAAGTCGCGCTCATTCGGATTGACGATGATGCCGTAAGGTTGAATCATGGCATCCGCCTCCGGCGCTGTTGTCAAGCGGTTGTTCGTCACCTCATGAGTCGTCACATCAATAATGCCCAGTGTCCGCTCGTTCTTCATCGTGTTATAGTTGAACTGCACACCGATGAAATACAACGAGTCGCCTACGATACATATATCTGATATAGGCACATCAATCCTTCCCATTTTGTGCATCTGTCCGTTGACATCCCGCTGCAACCAGCAAAGATGCGAGGGCTCCTCATAATAGTCGCCTCGCGAGCTAACCCACAGCTGTCCGTATTGGTCGGCTCTGCAACGATGCAGGTTCACGGCCACATCTATCTTCCTTTCCTCCGTAAACGTCTTCAGGTCAATCACGCTAATGGTGTGGTCGTAATCGGGCACCATATAACCGCCACTATTCGCCACATACAGCTTGTCGTCAATCACTGCCATTTCCTCTGGCTGATAACCCACCGTCACCTTTGCCACCGTCTGCAGTGTCAGCGTGTCTATCTTGTACACCTCGCCCAACGGAGCATCCTGACTTACACTCACTGGTCCGACGTACGAACTGACATAAGCATAGCCTTTGTGGAAAGTCACATAGCGACAATTGGGTACGTCTATCTTTCCTATCTTCACGGCATCACTCGCCCTCAGCACCTCCACTTTGTTCGAACAGTTGATGACCAGCCACAACCGCGAACCGTATATCTTCGCATCGTTGCCTACATCGCCCAGTTCCTTCACCTCACTAGGATTGCGCTCTGCATAGATGTTACGCAGATAGTGAGCTGTCTCGCCCGAAAGGTCAAGATAGTCCAACGTACATTTGTTCGAACCCATGTTACCCTCGTTCAGCACATACATGCCGAGCACATCCGTTGGTTCGGTCTTGATGCCGATGTCCTCGTCTTCCATATAGACGATATAGTCGTCCGTACGACAACCGACGATGCTCAACAACAGGGCTATATATATAATAAGGTGTCGCTTCATATCTTCACGTCTAATGTTATACCGTAGTTGCGCTTAGGCATCGGATAGTTCAATATCACGTCGTAGTCTTGCGAGAACAGGTTGTTCACCTCCAGCATCACTCTAAACGCTAAACTCTTAATGCTAAACTGTCGCGATAGCGACAAGTCGCTCGTGTACCACGGCTGCATGTAGTTATACTTGATGTTCTCCTGCTGGTTATATCGTTCGCCCGCATAGATAAACGAGTAGTTCAAGTCCCAGTTGTGATACTGCACGTTCAGGATAGCCGAACCGGAATGCCAGGGAATGTAAGGTATCTGGTGCTTGTAGAAAGCATCCTGCGGATTCGTCACATCCCTTGCGTCCTGATACGTGTATTGCAGCCTGCCCGTTACCAACAGTCCTCTCACTGGAACCATGGTCAGCTCCGTTTCCACGTCTATTCCCTTGATGTGCACCTTACCCAGATTCAGCATCGTCCATCGGAACTGCTGTCCTTTCGGATAAGCCACTATCTTGTCGTGTACCGTATTGTAATACGCATCAGCCTGCAAGTGGAAATAGCGCACCAATCCCCTATCCCACTGATGATCGTAGCTCAGTCCGCCATTATACTGAAGGGCTGTTTCCGGTTCCAACTGCGCATTGCCGATGTCCGTATAATAAAGGTCGTTGAACGTAGGCATGCGGAAACTCTTCTTGGCATACAGACGAACGGAGAGTTCGCGCGATGCAAACGGATAGATATTCATAAACAGGGCGGGCGTATATTCCACCTTCGACTCGGGCGACAAGGCATACTTCACATGGTCTTTCACCGTTGTCATCAGCACTGAGCCCTGCACCTTCATCCAGTCCAGGTTCAAGGCCGTAGCCAGCGACACGTAGTTGCTGAATCTATGGGGATACACAAACTGGCGCATGTCGGCATCCAACTTGTTCCAACGGAAGTCGTAGCTCAGCGAAGCGCTCCATTCAGGCAGGATGTTATAGACGTTCGACGTCGAGAAATAAAACTCCTGCTGCTTATAGGTATTGTCCACCTGCAACTGACTCGGGTCTCTGTTCACATAGCGGGTGTTGTAATAGGCATACTTGGCCACAGCCTGTGTGGTAAACTTCTCGCCAATGCTCTTTTGGAAACGGGCTTGCGTAAAGGTGTTATGGTCCCACTGTCGCTCGCCCCTGCGCCACACGTTGTTTACGATGGCACCAGGAATGCCTCGCTCCGAGTGATACGTATATACCTTCAGCTTCCAGAAGCCTTCATTGATCATTCCGTGCAGATTGCCTTCCGCCCTCACTGCCCAGATGTCACCATTCTGGCGAGTGGCCGTTGTGTCGTAAGCCACCGAACCGTCTTGTTTCTTGCGAAGATAGCGGAACTTATATTTTCCACTGGCTGTCAGCACCTCAGCCGAAAGCGATGAAGACACCCGCTGACTCAATCGCTGTTCCCAAAGTGCTGAGAAACGGAACAAATCGCTCGACCCATATTTCGCCTTGAACCGCAGGTTATAGTTCTTGCCTTCCTCAAAGCGGGGAGCTCGCGTGCGGATATAGATGGCTCCTGCATGTCCGAAGTCGCTGGCAGGTTGCAGAATGGCACTCTTCTGTCCGTTGAACAGCGTAATTTCCTCCACATTGTCCAGAGAGAATTGTCCCAAGTCTATCTGTCCGTTCTGCGCATTGCCCAGTTCCACACCATCGTAGCTGATGCCCAGATGGTTCGTTCCCATCGAACGGATGTTCACCGTCTTGATACCGCCTACACCACCATAGTCTTTCAGTTGCAGACCCGAGAAATAGCGCAGGGCGTCAGCCACCGAGTTCGACGATAGCTTCTCTAATTGTTCGCCCGTCAGTGTCTGCGACGGAATCACCTCTTTATGGTTATAGCGCGACGTAACAACAACCTCATCCACGTGCTGGATGCTGTCAAAACGACTGCGTTGGGGCTGCTGGGCATAGGCAAATGAGAAATGAGAAATGAAAGAAATGAGAAATGCAAATGAAGAAATGAAGAAATGTGCTACACGAAGCTTCTCGCGTAGCGATCTCCAAAGAAAAGAACACAGCGACATGCCATTGTCAATTATTTCATTTCTCATTTCTCACTTCTCATTTCTCATTTAAAAAGGTGGGGAGATTCGTGTCTCACGACATAAGTCTCCCCGAGACTTAATATAATAATACACGTATTCGCACCTTCGACCTAACCCCAGAGGTCTGAAAAGTGCATTGATGCAAGAGGAGGTCTTCTGACTTACAGTCCGGTAGCAAGCGTCTTCCCAAAAATATCAGTGACTTTAGTGCTTACACCGCTAATGACCGCTTACAGCTGCGGGACAGTTGAGGATTCTCACCCCATTCCCTTACCTAATGCGAGTGCAAAGGTAGTGTAAATTAAGGAAAACGCAAAATAAAAAACAACTTTTTTGTTTCTAAAAGGATTATCTAAGCATTCTATAGGCTACAAAGGCGATGTCAGCATAACAATAAAGACAAGTACTATGTGTCTTGATGACATCGGTGTGGAAATGGCGTTCATGCTGAATCTTCTTGATTTGTTGGAAAGATGCTGTAAAAGAACGGTTATAGGCTGTTGCAAGAAAACACACCTGTTCCTTCTCGGACAATTGTTCGAGCTGTGGATGGCGTTGTTGCAAAAGGCGGATGAAGATTGCCAGATAACGACATTGTCCCTGCATATTGCTGAGTCGTCGGATGCGCGATCGCCGGGCCTCGTTGTTTTGTTGCAGATTAAACACAAAACCATATTCTTTCGACAATGAGGAGCGGTTCCATTCCTGTTCTATCTCTTCCGCAAACGAGGGCTTCATCTGGAAACGACCTATGGAGAAGTTAGCCCCATCTGTGCCCTTGCTGACGTACAATCCATTAACCGCAGCACGTTCTATCTCATCTTGCCACATGGAATAGCGGATAAGTTCGGGGAAGACAATCGCCACTGCCAACCGAGGGTCGACGTCAAATTGCTCAAACTCCCTACTCCATTCGTCGTGATGCTCCTTCACATAGTTTATTGCAGATGTCCAGTCGTTTCCAAATACCTTTGGGTAATTGGCTGAAAAAACTGTGGCGCTACTCATCACAAGCAGCAGCCACAGTATATACATATGTTTCACTCTTATCATCTTATAGTTTATACGTACACTTCACTATCTTGCTTCCGTCTATGATAATCCATTCCAAGCGGTCTGGATAGGCTGTAAAAGCAACCGGTGCATAGTTTGTCATACCATTGATGATGATTTCGCCCGTTTTACTATACTCCACCTTACGCTTTCCGCTACGGCTCTTGAAAACACCGTAAGGCGGAGTTTTACCCATATTGGCACCCTTCTTTTGACGAGCATCAGCCTTTTTATTAATTTCTTGCAGTTCGTTCTCGTTAATCTTACGGAACTTACCTCGTTCTACAACGGCATACTCATTCGTATCATCGTTCCAAGCCAGCAGAGGCCAGTCGGAACCAGGAGTCTTGAAGTCGCTGACATCTCCGATATATCCGCGACACTCCCAGGAACCGAACTGCCAGCCTTTCTGCAATTCATAGATTGTCTCCTTGCAGACAGGCGACGCCTCCAGTTCCGGCAGTTCGTCGTAAGCATCGTCCAATAAGTTAGCAGCCATGATAACAGCATTGAGGTCTGTGCGTGCAACAGCACATGCTGGCAAGTCACCTTTCTGCACCACCTCTCGTGACAGACGAGCAAACTCAGCAGCAAACTTCTTGCTCTCCTGAATCTGGCGCTGCAACGAAGCACGATACTCTTGGGCTGCTTCCAAGCGATAATTGTAGAGCAATTCATCGGCCTCAGCATACAAAGCATCGATCTTGGCAGCATCGTTGGTGGCACATATCTGGTTATATAGTTTCTGCAATTTTCCTTCATACTTACGGGCAATGCCATCGTAGCTGTGCTTAGCCTCGTTCTCCATCATCTTCACATGATCCACCATCAGCTGTCCTATCTGGGTCTCGTAAGTATTTATGCCACCTGTCATTTGCTGTACTTGTTTGCTGAAATTTCTTGCGTTTTGTCCCATATCCATCATCTTCTGCACAAATTCAGGATGAGCCTTGATATATGCCTGTTGCTCTTTCTCGCTCATCTTCTCAAAGCGTTCCATCTCGTTCATGTCTACGTTGCCTCCCATGATTTTCATCATTATCTTTTGCTGTATGGGCTCTTTCTTTGATTCCGGAGCATTCTCGTCGTTCAGAATGGCCATCTCTTCTTTTGTCAGTCCGAACAAATCCTGAATCTTGTTCTCCCATTTATTGCGCAGTGCCTCCATATCAGCGTCAGAGCATTCACGGGCGGCTGCTTGTAACTGTTCGGCACGTGCCACCACAGCAGCAATCTTCAAAGTGTAGGCGTCACGCTCTTCCATTGTGCTTCGCGCCATCTTCTCGGCTGAGGGCAACGGAGGCAGTTCGCGCATCAAAGCTTGGGCAGAGGATGCAGAACTTGGAGTAACAGTGCCGTCCCATACGATGGTCGATGTCTTGCGCTTGGGCACGATGTCACTACCCTGCGCTACTGTTATCTTTGGAGAACTGGACGACTCGTTGCTGTCGCCGTCGTCGTCGCGACTGCTGCGCTTACTCTTTGCGGCCTTTGAGGAAGAATCACTATCACCCAGCAGACCGTCCATCTCGCTGTCAACGGTCTTGTCTACTTTATCTTCTATTTTCTTTTCTACTTTTTCCTTGACCTTATCCTTCAACTTTTTCAGGAAACCCTGAGCATTCGCATCAACGGAACTGAGCAGCATCACAGCTGCCATCATCATCATGATTTTCTTCATAGCACCTATACCTTATTTATTTTTTAATGAATTCCACACGACGGTTCTGAGCTCGGCCTGCCTCGGTCTTGTTGTCGGCAACAGGTTCGTGAGAACCCTTGCCTACAGCACGCAGATTGAAAGCATCGACACCCAGACTCTCCAATGCCTTCACGACAGACTCGGCGCGCTGCTGACTGAGCGGGTCGTTAATCTTGTCAGAGCCCTGGTTGTCCGTATGTCCCTGCACTTCGAAACGGGCCGTTGGATTCTTCTTCATGTAGTCGGCCACTTTCTGAATCTCAGCCATTGACTCTGGCAACAAGTCGGCCTTACCTGTCTTGAACAAAATGTTGTTGGTAACAAACTTACCTGTCTCAGCAATCGCCTTCTCAACGGCAGTCATGCTTTGAGCATTGCGGTCGTAAAGAGCAACGGCACCTTTGGCCAAAACGACATTGCGGATAAATGTCAGGTCGTGATAATCACCAGGAACCTCGAAACAGAACCATGTGGGCTGCTGAACTCTTGGCAGATTGACGACACGATTACCATCAAAGTAAACCTTCAACGCACGCTTATTGAACGATAATGCCACATGATGCCATCCCTGCGTAAATTTATAATCGAAGCCACCAGATTTCGTTTCTCCCCAACTTCCATTATTATAATCATACCCGTGATCGGATCCATCACAGACAATATGCTTCAATGTGAAGGCATTGTCGCTGGGAGATAATGGATTCGCTGAACGATCGTCCTTATTGGCTAGGCAAAGTTTGATGTCGTTAAGACCTATATCCTCCTTTCTGTTCCAATAATAAAAGTCGTACTCAATGGTAAATTCCTCAGGCAGATAAGCACCTTTCTCCTTAATCAACGGAGTAATGATACCACCATTAGTAACCTCTATAGCCTTCTTGCCACCAAGCGTTTTTACTTCTGCAGAACCTTCTATCAAGTCCCATTTAGATGGAAACTCACCAACTTGCTCGGCAGTAACATCATCTTGGAACATCACTACAGAGCCACGCTTGAAATCGCTTGATGTTGCGGCAGTCGGGGCATCCTCCTTAGGCTCACTTCCCCAATGGTCGTCAACATCCTGCTGATTTGCTTTCTTTGTTTCAGACTTCTTTCCATCGCCCAGCAAGTCATCAACCTCGCTGTCAACCACTTTATCAACCTTATTCTCAATTTTGTTCTCCACTTTTTCCTTCACCTTATCCTTAAGTTTCTTCAGAAAACCTTGGGCATCGGCTCCCATGCTTATTGCAAAGAGCAAAGCAAAGGCAATTTGTAATCGTTTCATGTTCATAGTTGTAGTAATTTTAAAAACTTTCCTCCAAATTTAGGCATTTTATCACTAAACTATGCCACCCAAAAGGGTGGAATTATAACAAATGGTTTAAAATTCCCCCCAAAAGGGTGGAATTTGTGGAAAGATTTGACTATCTTTGCACTCATCATGAACATACGGAAAACGTTAACCATCTTGCTATTAACGGTCTGCCTCTACGGCAAGGCCTATAATGATTATCGAAATGCCAAAGTGGACTCGCTGGAGGCATTGCTGAAAAGCGCAAATCCCCCCAAAGGTGATGACTTGCTGCGAGCTTACGACGAACTGATGCGTGGTTGGTTGCCCTTCGACGGTGCGAAGACTGTTGATTATGGAAAGAAAGCACTGGCGTTGAGCTATAAGCGCAACGGACTGAGAGTCCGTCAGGACATTCTGCGCCGATTTGGCCTGATGCACTATGCCCGCGAAGAATTCGACGAAGCCTTGCGCTATTTCAACTGGGCACTGGCTATCGTGGACAGCATGTCGCACGACAAGCGCTACACACAAGAGAACATCGACGATTGCTACTCCTGTCTGTATGGTGCCATCGGCAACGTCTATAATCTGCAGGACAAACACAACCTCGCCATCCACTATTACCAATTGGCACTGCCCATTTTCGAAAAGTATAACTGGTTGGAGAGTCAGACCATACTCTATCATAATATCGGCGAGCTCTACCTGACAATGGGAAACCTGCAGGAGGCTGAACGCAACTACCAGATGGCTTTGAAGAAGAGCGAAGCGTCAGGCGACTCGCTGATGATGGCATTGGGGCGAAAAGGACTCATCAAGATATACATGGACCAGGACGATTACGAAAAGGCACGGCGCACAGCAGAGAAATGCTATGCTTACTACCACGCCCATCGGTCGGAAGAGAAGGAAGACTATCCAGTGGTGCTGGCTTCGATGGTTCGCCTGAACTTGATGAAAGGACATGAGAATCTTCCCTTGGCCAAGACATATGCGAAGAAAGCACTATCGCTGGCCGACAGTCTGCTGTTTGAAAACCAAAGCGACGTCTATGCCGCCTGTGCTGAGCTGGCAATGGCCGAGCACCAGTGGCAACAAGCCCTCAACTATGCTCTGCACGCCATTCATCCTGACTCGTTGGCAACCTCTGCTGATGCCAGTTGCTATCGACTCTTGGCTGAAATCTACACACAACTGGGGCAAAAGGACAAGGCCTGCCTATATATTAATAAGATGTATGAGGTGTTGAACCGCTATGCCACAGATCATTATCAAAGCGGACTCTCGCAGATGCAGGTGCTGTACGATACGGAGAAAAAGGAGGCACAGATTGCCGCCCTCGACAAAGAGCGTACACTCTATCGCTGGCTGTTGCTTGCTGCAGGATTCGCAATCGTCGCATTAGTGGCCGGATGCATTCTAATCGTTATTATGCACCAACGCAAAAAAGCACTGTTGGCAGCAAAAGTAGCACTGAAGACGGAAAGCAAGGAGCGTCACATCCTGGCTCGCGACCTGCACGACTCGTTAGGCGGCATGTTGTCGCTGCTTCGACTGAAACTGGAGACTAAAGAGGACGGTGCGATGCATCTGCTGGATGACACCATTGTGGAACTGCGTCGCGTATCGCACCATCTGATGCCTGAGGAATTGTTGCGCAGCGGATTGACATCAGCCCTGCGCGACTTCTCCATCAGTATTCCAGGCGCACGATTCCAGTCAACAGGACAAGCAGATATGAGCAAGGAACAGGAATTGGTACTTTACCGTTGTGCTTACGAATTAGTGAACAATGCACTAAAACATTCCAAAGCCAGCCATATTGACATACAACTGATGATGGAACAAAAGCAGGCAACACTGACTGTGAGCGACAACGGACAAGGACTGCCCCAGACCTCTCACCAAGGGATGGGACTGCAGAACATACGCGAGCGCATAGAACCCTACCATGGAGAACTGCGCATCATTACCAACGAAGGACAAGGAACAGAAATAAACGTGACACTGCCACTATGAAGAAATACCGCATTGATGTCTTTATTGCAGACGACCACACCATGCTGAACGAAGGACTAAAAGAGGCCATTAACCGAAGTGAAACGGTCTACGTCAGTCGCACATTCACGACACTGGCCAAGTGTAAAGCAGCTTTGTTGGAGCATCATCCTGACGTATTGTTGCTCGACATATCAATGCCCGACGGTGATGGAACAGTCTTTTGCAAATGGGTGCAGGAGAAATATCCAAAAATCAAGATATTAGCGCTCACCATCCACGATGAGTATGCCGTCATCCAACGATTATTGGATAGTGGTGTGAATGGCTACATACTAAAAAGTTCGCCTATCGACGAACTTCTCTGTGCCATCGTCGCAGTCTACCAAGGCAAACAATATATCAGTGCGGAAGTGGAGGAAATCATCCGTCAAGGCAGTGCAAGCGCCGTTATTCTGACGTCTGTAGAACGGAACGTCCTGCAGTTGATATGTGAGGGGCAGGCAAATTCAGAGATTGCCGAGCACCTGAACCTCAGCATTGAAACGGTCAACTGGTATCGCAAGCGCCTGTTGGCAAAATACGGGGTCAAGAAAACCGTCCAGTTAGTCAGTCTCGTACTCAAAGAGGGAATCTTATAATCACTCCATTAATATTTTCACGATACGCTCCGCTGTTCGGCCGTCCCATCGGTCGGGCAACTGGGCCTGTTTCCATTCTCCTTGATTCAGTTGCTGCATCGCTTCGCGCAGTTTTCCGGCATCTTCGCCCACCAGCACGTTCGTACCCAGCTTCACCGTTTCCTGGTGTTCCGTATAACTGTTCAGCGTGATGCACGGCACATTGTTGAACGTAGCCTCCTCAGCCACATTGCCTGAGTCTGTGATGATGCCTTTGGCATGAGCGGTCAGCCAACCGAACTCCAGATACGACAGCGGTTCCACCACCTGTATGCCTCCATGTCGTTCTACTATTTCCTTGGCCTTGCCTCTCAACGGAGCAATCACCGTTCTGCCTCCCGCTGTTTCCACGATCGCGTCCAGCATGCGGTTCAGGTTTTCCTCGTCGGCTATCAGTGCTTTGCGGTTCAGCGTGAACACCAGATAGTCGTCCGTTGTTACACACGCAGGTTTCGTCCATCGCAGGTGGTTCGCTCTCAACGAGTCCATCAGGATGTTTCCCACCATATATATTTTATGCATCTCGGCTCCTTCGCGCGTTACCACACTGCTCGAACCTATACCTGCCGTAAACAGCAGGTCGGACAATCCGTCAATCACCAAGCGGTTAATCTCCTTAGGCATGTTGATGTCAAACGAGCGCGTGCCTGCCACTAGGTGAGCCAGTCGCAATCCGTGCTTCTTCGTCACAATGGCTGCCGCCATCGTCGAGGCCAAGTCGTCCACCACAATCACGGTGTTCGTGTCGTGCTGGTTCAGATAGCGATCAAACTCGCTCATCACCTTGCCCGTCAGCTCGTTCAGGTTCTCACAATCCACGCCTAAGAACACGTCAGGGCGTGGCATCTGCAGGTCGCTGAACAGGCTTTCTTCCAACGTCGGATCGTCTTCCCTACCCGCATACACCAGTTCATAGCAGCAACCTTCCGTCTGCTGAATGGCTCTAATCAGCGGAGCCACTTTCACGAAGTTGGGTCGTGCACCCGTAAATATACAAATATGTTTCATCACTCAAAATTCTTTGACCAAGGTCGAGTCCTCATTTCTCATTCCTCATTCCTCATTTCTCATTTCAAAAGCTCTTCCTATCAGTCTTTCGTATGCAGGCGACTCCTGAACGATGGTGAAGTCATAGTACATATTCTCCTCGTCAAACGTCAGAAAATGTTGCTTGCCCTGGAACTCGTCCTTCGATGTCTCCCAGAGAATGTTTACATAGGATGCCTCTTCGTCCTTCACTTCTGGGGTTCTCAGCAGACAGTTCTCGAAAAGGTAGCTCAGCACGCCAAAACTATCTTTATCACTCTTGTCACTCAGCACCACATTGTCCTCGTAGCCTGTCACCAACGTATTCCTGCAATTCAGCGTCATATCGCGTTTTGTAGGTCCGTAGTGCAATGCAGCTCCCCTGCCACCGACCAGCGGATAGAACTGGGCTAGCGTGCAATGGTCAACAACGGCTTCGCATCCTTGGAGCAACAGACAGTCTCTCTCGGCATTCGACAACTGCACATAGTCGAGCACCACATTGGAATCATGGGCATTAAGGGCATAACCTCTGCAATTATGTATCACGCTGTTAGTCAGCACTACCTGCGTGCTGTCTGCCCAAATGCCGTCCCAGGCATTGCGCACCTCGGTGTTTGTCAACCAACAGCCCGTGGCATTGCAGAGAATATCAATGCCTATCCACTGGCCACTGACACGGTCGTAGGGCAAATTGTCAAACATGTGGTCCAGACGGTCGCCTCGCAACAGACAGTTGTCAGCCACCAACCTTCCCTCTACTAATATGCCGGCCGCGCTGTGGAAGAAGAGTTGCGTATTCCTCAGCGTCAGCGTGGCATCTTTGGCTATGTGAATGCCATCGCCATAAATCACCAGCGGTTTCTCTGACTCGATGGTCATGTCCTCCGTCACCTCCAGATTGGTCACCTTCTCTGCATCCCAACTATAGGTTCGCAGGTTCACCTTCTGCACCGTTCCACTCTCCAGCGTCAGCATCAGGTTGTCTTCCACCAACTTGGGGTCCAGACTATGTGTGTCGTACGAGGTAATCTCTACGAACACCCTCAGGCTGTCGCCCTTACGCACCTCAAAGTTCCGTCCCACAGAATTCAGGAACGTTCCGTCCACATTCACACGGAATCCCGTCTGATTACCATTCTCCAGACGCGCTTCCGTGATGCGCAATCCGTCATTGGAGTTGTTGTGTACCCAGAAAGTATATGTGACTGAGGGCACCTGCGAAAACAGCGTGTCCAATCGGATGGTATCACTGGAGAACGACAGGCGCTGGCTGGGGTCATTCGTAAACGAATCGTTGTCCGAACAAGCCGTCAGCAGCACAGCTACCGTTGCTATTAAAAAGAAAAGCCGCTTTATCATACAATGATAAAAACGGCCTTTTTCTCGATTTATTGCCTAGATTCTCCAGAATATCTGGATTGTCAGGCTTACTTAAAATATCTCTTCAGCAGTCCAGCAAAACCAGCACCATGACGAGCCTCGTCCTTAGCCATCTCGTGAACGGTGTCGTGAATAGCGTCGAAACCAGCAGCCTTGGCGTTCTTGGCAATGCGGAACTTATCCTCGCAAGCACCAGCCTCAGCAGCAGCGCGCTTCTCCAGATTGGTCTTGGTATCCCAAACGCACTCGCCCAAGAGCTCAGCAAACTTTGATGCGTGGTCGGCCTCCTCGAAAGCATAGCGTTTGAAAGCCTCGGCAATCTCGGGATAGCCCTCACGATCAGCCTGGCGAGACATTGCCAGATACATGCCAACCTCGCCACACTCACCATTGAAATGGTTGCGCAGATCGTCAATCATCTCCTGGCTGACACCCTCGGGCTTGCCATCACCAATGCGGTGAACGGTTGCATAGGTGGTCTCGCCATCGTCCTTCAGTTCAGAGAACTTGGAGGCAGGAGCCTTACAGATTGGACACTTCTCGGGAGCAGCATCGCCTTCGTAGATATAACCACAAACGGCACAGATAAACTTTTTCTTCATAACTCAGTATTTGTTTAATTAGTATAAAAATGAATTTCTTTCGCAAAGATAAGGAGAAAAATCCTATCCTCCAACTTTTTCTGTGGCATTTTTCACAACTTATACATTTTCTAATCAATTTTCTCGCAGAGAAGCCTGATTTCCGGAAATTGCGTCCAGTCCTCATTGTCGCGCGGACAAAGCGTCTGCATGCCCAAAGTCTGTGCGGTCCTGATGTTCACCTCGCCATCATCTACAAACAGCGTCTCTTCGGGCGTGGCCTGCTGACCTTCCAGCATCATGCGGAAAATCTTCTCGTTGGGCTTCATCACGCCGCACTCGAAACTCAGATACATCTTGTCGAAATAATAGCTGAGCGGATGACCCTTGCCGTCAAACGCAGGACTGTCGGCCCACATCATCATAAACGGATTCGTGTTCGACAACAAACACACCTTATAGCCTTTCTCCCTCAAGCGCATGATGCAGTCCAGGTTGCGTTGCGGCACATAGTCAGCATAGCCGTGCCAAGCCTCGTAGCACTCCTGCATGCTCACTTCCCTACCCGTCATTCGGCACATCTCGGCCCTAAACTCCTCCTTCGTGATGCGCCCGGTCTCCAAGTCGGCAAACACGCCCTTCTGCACAAAAGCATCCAGTCGTTGTCTGGCATCCTTCAGTCCTATCCTCTCGAACCCCTTGATACCTCCTTCCAGACTCAGTGCCAGCACTACGCCGCCCAAGTCAAACGCTATATTCTTAATCTTCTTCGGTTCCACCTTATTATATATATAGTTCCGCTGCAAAGATATGAAAAATAGGTGAGACTTAAAAGCATTTGCATCTTTTTATTCTCACCTCCTATGATTAAAAAGGAAATCTTACGCCATCATTTGGCCGTTCCGGATGTTGTTTGGGATCCAAGGGGACTGGTACCTCTTACATCTTACATCTGACATCTTACATCAGACATCAGCCCTCAGCCATCTTTTCGTGTCCTTTTTACTCTTTTAACGTTGGGGCGGTGTGTAAGAAATCAGAACAGTCTATAGTTTTCTTATTTTTCTTGCAAAAAACTTGCAGTTTACAAAAACTTGTCGTAACTTTGCCCTCAGAAACAATATGATTAAAGAAATGAGCACAAAAGAGAAAGAAGTAAAGGCAAAGGAGTTTTGGGAGTATTACGAGACAACACAGGGTACAATTACAATAACTGATCCTGTTGTTCTTGACTGATGCGACTATTACTTGACACAAATATATATGTCTTTATGATCAGCGACCGCAAGTGTTCTATCGTAAACAGGGATTACGTTTGATAGAGAACAAATGATTCAAGTTTCCTTCTCTCCTGAACTCCGTAGACAGAGATAAAGATTCTGCGGAAGATATTCGTTTGATTCGTGAAATTCGTGGTCGTTATAATACATCCCTCATCCCTCTTCCCTCTTACATCTTACATCAGACATCAGCCCTCAGCCATCTTTTCGTGTCCTTTTTACTCTTTTAACGTTGAAATAGTGGGTAATATGAAAATTAATTCGTAACTTTGCGGCCGAAAGCCGCGAGCCTGCTCACGCTTAGCCATTGATGCATTGCATCATGCCCTTCGCTGAAAAAAGTACCTGTAAAGGAGCGCGACAATTGGTATCTGATGGGTGGCGGAGTAACTTGGGACTCCTGCCCTGAAGTTATTCATATTGAGCAGATTCTGGGCAATTATCAGAACTATGCCCACGAAATGGCATAAGATATATAATGTAGAACCCTAAAAACAGAAATGCCTATGGGCTAGGAAATAGATATACGGACATATAGGATGAATATCCACTTTTAGATTCTGGTCACAGGGTGACAGGCACGGTGTGATGTCAAATAACGCGGCTCTGTGTTTCATTCTATATTACACTCTCAATATATCTGATAGTCTCTTCATCTGAGATCTTGAAAAGATGGAAGACAATATCATTTATCTTTTCTTGTGTTGTTTCTGATGGAGATTTTATCATTATGTCAACCAAATCTGAGATTTCCTTCTCATCTTCCTCTGTGGGTAAAGGGATATAAATCGGATGGAATGCTTGTACACTGACCAAGGAATCACCAGTTCCTGTACGTGGTGTGTATTTGAGCAAATAACGCCCCATCTTAGAATTGAACACACCACATAGAAACTTTATTCGATTACCTACAGCTATACATGTGCTATCTAAAGTGAAGATTCCTGTTTCATCATAGGCAAAACGTACATCAGAACCAATACGCTTCCATATTAGTTTTGGTTTGGAAAAGTCTCTCCAGAATGCAATGCTGTCCTGAAGTTCAAACCAGTTGTGAGATGTATGCTTTCTTGCCTTTATGGCTTTCCCGTCTTTGCCAATCATAACAGGTTCCCCGTTAATTTTAATATCAAATCCTGTTTGATATAATCGTTTCCTACAGAATTCTTTTAGTAGGTTCTCATCATCTGCTATCCACGAATATCCTTTTGCGCGTAGTTCATCGGCAGCAAAAGTCTCAAGGTGTTTTCTTACTGCAGGATATAAGCCAAGTTCATGTTTGATGGATGGAAATGTAGTTATTAGATACAATCCAGCCCATTCATATCCATATCGTTTCACATCTTCACCTCTGACTACTTTTCGAAGTAAACGTTTTGTATTCTCCAGTTCTTTATCGGTTGAGCAGTCTGAGAGTATTCTCTGGTATTTTTCTTCATTAAGAACAAAGGCGTTGTTACAACCTGTCTTAATTCCAAAGTTTACCTCTAATCCCCATATGTTATCTTTTAAAGGTTTACCGACTTGTAGTACATGATTTCTTATGGTCTGGTCTCTTGGTTCAAGAATATACCAGAAATCAGGTGTGTTAAATTGACAAGGTATAAGATTGTCAGCCAAGAAAGAATCCAAATTCGCATAATCTTCTTTATTCACGTTCGCAGCCATTGTACTTAGCTGATTGGAACTCCGCTCAAAGAAGATAATGTTCGTCTCGACAGTAACATTTTCAAAAACTTTAAATCCCGTAAAATCTACTATTAATATTGGGTTGGTGTTCTCTGATAGGAACTTGCGTGTATTTTCTCCAAATCTTGTACGCATCCAGCTATTAGACACGATGAAACTTACCAGTCCACCTTCCCTTACTAACATGCGTCCCAATTCAAAGAACAGGGTCAAAATATCACCAGAGGCATCATACGTCTGGAAAGTCTTTCTTGTTGCGCTCCTACCTGGTAGATTTTTGTAGAACTTGGACATTTCTCCCAGTTTCTGCATGTTGATATAAGGAGGATTTCCTATAACTACATCGAAACCCAAGAATCGAGCTTCGTCATCAAGCACTTCAGGAAAGACAAGCATCCATTCTGTCGAATTGTGATACGGATCCTTGTAGTCTATGATTTCTGTATCCGTATCCCATCTTAATTCTTCAGCAGAAAGAAATTGGCGTTTTATTTGTTCAATTTGCCTATTTATTTCTTCGCGTTTGTCTTTGTTGCTATTCTGTTTATAATCACTGACAAGTTGCTTGTATCTGTTGATGTTGGCTTTTAATTTCTTTGCAAGTTGCGAGTTCAAATTAATGGGTTCACCCACTTTGATTGGAAATTTAGAAACCAACGAATTACCAGGCTTGATGTTTATATCAATATTGGGCAATGTTTGGAGCTTCCCGTTTTCTCTGTCATAATACGTACTTTTCAGAAGTTCTATCCATAAACGCAAACGACAGATATTGACGGAGTTCTTATTGATGTCAGTTCCAAATAAACAGTTCTCAATAATAGTCTTTTTCTCGTTGAATATAACCTCCTGAACGCGTTGGCTGTCTTTATAATAAACTGAACGATGATACTCCATTTGAATGCCATTCAAGTCAGTAATAACCAGTTCGTCATTCTGAACTTCTACCTGATAGTCGCGCAGTAACTTCCCATCTTTATCTTTGAGTATTCCCAATTCGGCCTTGATAGCTATTAACTCATTAAGTGCAGATACAAGAAAGTGTCCTGAACCTACAGCAGGGTCACATATCCTTAAACTGTTTATCACATCATTAGCTTTATCAATGCCATCAGGCTTGATGTAGTTGTATAGATGCTCGAAGTCTGGACAGTTAAAATCTTCAAAAGACAGATTGAATTTATCTACGACAGCTTTCCTAAGTGCTTTGCGACACATCATCATGGTAATCTTTGCAGGCGTAAAGATTGCACCATCATTGTATCCATTAATCTTTTCGAAAATAAGGCCGAGAACTGAAGCAGAAATAAGTTGCTTTTGCTTGTCGTTTTCACCTTTCTTTTCTTCTTCTCCGAAATTGTAAGAATCAAGAAACAACAATAAGTATTCTAATGGAGAAAGCTTCTGTTTCGTCCTCCGCACATATTCTTTAAGCACGCTTCCCGTATAGAGAGGGAGCTCCACATCGTTATCAAGTCTTGATATACGAGTTGCGTAGCTTTCTAACTTTGACACTTCGAACAGGGAACTGTTCAGGTATGGAACGTTGGGATACTTTTTCTTGATATTCAGGGAACGTTCTTCTTCTGGAACAGCCAACACTCTAAAGAATAATGTATCTATATCATTATAATTCTTTAGTTTGTCGATTGTTAAGAAGTCAATATCGTCCCGTCCTTTGTTATAAGAACGGAGTTGTGCTTCTAATAGCTTTAGAAAGAGCAATCTATTAATCCATATAATAGACAATTGAAGAGCTGCATTAAATATCCGTTCCTCCTCAGTTTCACCTTCGATGTTTAGATAGGTAACCGGATTCGTCTTTATTTGTTCAATAGCATTCTCGATGAGTGAACCTTCATTCCTTTCTGTTTTTCTTCGTATTATTTTTCCATTGTCGCCATCAACTTCCTCAAGGCCCATAATATGAAGTAACTCCATATAAAAGCCACGATTAAGATGGTTGTTATCGTTGCGCTCATATTGTTTAAACATGAAGCTTGATGATAACAATTTATAGATTGCATTAACATTCTTCTTTGCCTCTTCGGTTTTTTTCAACGCCTGTTCCTTAAGATTGAAGAAAATATAATGAATGCAAGATCTCGACTCTTTTACAAAAGTAGCTATCTCCTCATAGAATTGTCCTCTGTCTGTATAAGATAACTGCCCATTGATAAATGCTATGTATTTTTTTCGAAAATATTTATCCCTCCAAAACAATCTGTCATATTCAAGAGCATCAATCACACACCAGTCATTCATATTGGTAATAATGATATGCTTAAGCTCATCATTATGTTTTTGACGCTCATTCATGTAATAAAGAACCGTCTCGTAAAATGCCTTGGCTTCAAGACTGTCCATCTTGACCATTTCTGTCGAATCTACCTTCTTTGTTTCTATAAAGACATAGGATTTTTCATTTGGATCATAGGCTCCTTTTATCGACAGGTCTTTTTTATCCTCTTCCTCAACTATTAGGTATTTGTCTTTATAGAATGTATTAACAAGAAAGGTCTTGAGGAAACCTGCTTGGGTTCTCTCTTCCTGACCGATTTTGACAAATCCAAAGAACTCTTCAACGTTTTCTCTAAATTCATCAATATCATCTTGCGATATCTTTTTATATAAGGACGCCTTTCTTACAACACCCTTAACATCGATAGTCGGTTCAAATTTCATACGAATAACAATTACCTAAATTCATAGGGCATCATCAAAGCCAAGCAAGCCGAATAAGATTCAGATAACAACAGTTTCCGCCAAGCACCTATAGAAACAAGAAGTGGACACCTTGAACCACATCTCGTTCGGAGGTACTTGGCGGAAACCTAAGAAAGTAGATGTAGTAGTGCCCACATTACGTGAGCATCTACTCTTTATCCTACTTCCTTGTTCTTTCCACCGTCAAGTTTCCCGAACGTTATTGAATAAACAGCAAACGCTTATTTCTTTTACCCTCAAAAATCTCACTTGGCGCCTCCACCGAGGCTAAATGACCAGTGATTAGGTGCAAAGGTAAGCATTTTTGCGGAAAAATGAAAGTATTTTGAGAATTTCTTTGTATATAATTTGAAAATACAAGATAAAAATTGTAATTTTGCATGATTTTTAGCCAAAGGCTAATTTTAACCAAACTACCTTGTAAATTTATAACAAGTCATATTACAAAATGCAAATGTGTGCAGAACCTAACGAGGAAGAGCAAGATAATATACGAAGGTTTACACTGGACGAGATCGTGGAATATGCTAAGGAGAACTTGACTATAGAGACTGCTTGTCATATTCAGCTGATGTTGCACACGTTGATGCAAGATGACAGTACCATGGAGGAACGTAAGAAGGTCTCGTCTATCTCAGCGTATATCCGCAATCGCGACAGGCCAGCACCTACTCACATTGACCATCAAACGTTTATACCGAAGGTGGAGCATTTTTACGATAAGGTAGATAAGGTAGAGAACAAATTCCCGTCCATACCACCAATGGATGATCCGAATAAATTGATAGAATGAATATGGCAGACAATATAGAGAAGAAAGGCAACCACAATTATGCCATGATTTGGAACTATTACAACCATGTAGGCGAGGTAAAAAATTACTTCGGTGCTGCGTCAAAGGATGATTTGACAGAGTCGAATGCCGACAAGATAAAGCGTCAGGAACTAATAAGAACCAACAAGGTGTTGAAACTGAGCTTTGCACCAAATGACAGGATGGTCGATGTACTTACTTTGTTCCGATTTATAGAGAAATATTTTGTCAATGGTATCAGACATAAGTATGAGTGGTATGCCTTGCGTCGTTTTTTGGACAAGAATAAATTGCTGCAACTTTGCGATAATGTGTTATTTGCCGAACACATGAACCAGAAGGCGTGGTATGAGCATGCCTCCAAGTCGTGTGAGCCTAACGAAATGAATATCTATAATTTCCTTAATGAAATAATGCCAGAAGGATGGTTGAACTGTCAGATTCCTTATGGCAGCAAGGCAACACCGTCGAGTTTGCAACGATTATATATTTGCTATCATGAATTAGAAGACAACAAGGCCGAATTAGAGAGATAAGTAGGAAAATTCAGTTCGGTTTCCGTTTCGATTCAGTTTCTACATAGCATATTTCAGTTTGTGATTTTCAAATTGGAATGTGCTATTTTTTTTGTTTTTACTTTTGCCGCCAGAAAGCGCTTTCACAAGGAAAATAGTAAAAACAAAAAAAAAGTTATGATTGCAAAGAACAATATCTTTAACATCCGAACAGGAGCGAAATGGAAGGGAATGACGGGAGCGAAGAACGGCTTCGTCGAGTTTGAAACACGCGAGCATGGAATACGGGCGTGGATCGTGCTGATGCACAACTACCGAGTGAAGCACAAATGCGCCACAGTGCGCGCCATCATTACGCGTTTTGCGCCGCCCAGTGAGAACCAGACGCAAGCGTACATCAAGTATTGCCGAGAGCGGGTGTATAAGTCGGAGATTACATGGCTCACGACTACGGCCGACTATGTGCGACTGGGATGCGCCATGGCGAAGATGGAGACGGGCACCGTGCTCACCGCGCAGGAGATTTACGACGTGATGCGAAAGTTTAACGTGACCTTTTTGTCGGATAAAGAAATTAACAATTTGGATTGATATGGAGAAACAGAATCTGAGTGCCGACGAGCAGATGCGACGCCTCGGCAATAGATGGGTGTTCGACTGCGCCAACCGACTGATGGCCGACGAGAATATGGAGCGCAAGGCAGCCTTCCGACAGGCGGTCAGAGCCTACCACTTGCTGGAGCAGTTGGGCAAAGGCGAAGTGCGATTTGAATACCTGAAAGTGAACGGCGAAAAGCGGCATGCGCGCGGCACACTCTGCCACGGCATTAGCGCCGAGTTCGACAACTATGAGTTTAAAAACGACAAGCCCGACGTGGGACAAACGGACTTCGGAATCATCGTCTACTTCGACCTAGACAAGCAGGAATTCCGCTGTCTGCACATCAGAAATCTAATGTAAAAGTTATGGACAATTATCCTCCTGGAGCAGCGCACGACCCGAATGCTCCATACAATGAAGAGCCGTGTCCAGACATCGATGTGACGGTGCGCGCCACACTGGTGAAGGACACGGTGCTGACGGGGCGCTATGAGCACCGCGTGGCCGACTATTTCAGCGACCAGCAGAAAGCGCCAATAGAGCTGATTCGCGTGCTTGAAGAGATAGTGAGACAGCTGATGCGTGACGGTCACCGCAGCTACGCTCACAGGTATTTACCCTGTCTGCTCGACAATTGCGAGGGATGGGAACAAGAAAGTTTAAAATTTGAGTTATGAACAAGAAACATCTAACAGAAGCGGAGCAGCAGGAATTGCTGCTTCGCATGAAAAAGAACTATACTTACGACACAAAGAGCGGACGATTGACAAGCAGCCGATATGGCCGAGCGATAAGAGGAGCAAAAATAAATAAAGGTCGCTACTTGGGTGTTGGCTGCATAATGAACAAAAAATACGTTCATGTTTTTCTGCATCATGCCGTTTGGGCTGTTTGTAAAGGCTGTTGGCCGAAACAGCAGCTTGACCACATCAACGGCAATAAGTACGATAATCGTATTGAAAACCTGCGCGAAGTAAACGGCAGTGAGAACAACATGAACATGCTCCATCCTTGGAAGCCGAATGCAAAAACGGGATTGCCTGGGGTACTACTCGACAAAAGAGGTTTTCGCACAAAGAGTCATGGTAAACGATATTATTATCATAGCCCTTACGAGGCATTTCATCACTTAACATTAATCGGGAGAAGGTTTAAATAATTATTACAAAAATGAAAACAAAAGAAGAAGTAAAGAATTACATGCAACATGCATTGAAGAAAATGAGTCAGCACGAGCGCCGTACTATACTGCGCCGAGTAGATCTCTATGTGTCACACTTGGAGTATGTGCAGCAGATGGACGTGGTAATGCGACTTTCGTATTGGGAGTGCGCCTACGCCGTGTTCGAGTATCTGTACCGCCACAAACAGTTGGGAAGGAACGTCGGCAAGTTTGATGCCGAGGTAAAACAAGTGTTAGACGATATAATACGTGAACTTTGGTATGATGGACCAACAGAAGATTGAACGCTATGTCGAAGACCTGCTGACGGTCAGCGGCATCCTGAAGGATGGTGCGGAGCAGCCCGTGTGGCTGCTTCTGCACCACCTTTACTCGGCCGTGGCAATGTATGAGCTGATGAACCCTCAGCAGCGTGCGCTCATTGCAGGCATCCAGCGCAAACTGCGCTATTTTTTTGATGCAAAATGCGACTTAAAAGAGAGAAAACGAAAACAAGAAAAAGAAAACACTCCCCCACACCCCCTTTATAAAGAAAAAGCAAGAAAAGAAAAAGCAGAGAAAACGAACGAACGTGCTGAAAGCGGGGTGTCGAGATCTCTCGATGAAAGAAGAGAATCTTTCCGTCAGGAATGCCTGCAGTATTGCGGGAAATACGACAATGAGCAGGTGGCCGACTTCTACCACTATTGGGCTGAGGAAAGCGCGAAGACGGGTAAGATGTTGTTCGAAATGGAGAAATCGTGGAACACAGCATTCCGCTTGGCTCGCTGGAACAACAATCAGTATTCATCCGCAACAACCGCTGCAGCCATCCGATTGAAGCGCACTCAGAAAAAGCATGCGCCCGGCGGTTCAGTTGCCGAACAACAGGCCATCGCCGCCAAGCGCGCTGCGGACAACGCCCGTTTGGAGCAGGAAATCCGAGAGCGCAAGGCCAAAGCCGTATCGCACGAAGAATATCTAAAAATGATAGGAAAATGAAACAGCAGGAATTCATCATCAAGTTTTATGGCAAGTCGGAACTGGCCATGCTCTATTACGACGGCGACAGCCCGGAGAATGCGATGAGCAAGTTTAGAGTGGAGCTGAAGCGCAACCCGAGGCTCTGCCATCTGGTCAACTCCACACACCGCTATACCCCAAGGGAAGTGCGGATAATAGTCGACGAATTAGGGCCACCCTACTGAGAAAGAGTGGAAAATAACGGAGAATAGCGAGAAATACTGGAGAAGACTGGAGAATACCGATACTGCCAATTCTGAATACACTATCTTTGCACCGTCGAAACAAACGGAGCGGCTCGCCACCATCTGCCGATAGGCTCGAGACAAGATGCGCATAGGCTCGGGACTACATGCGGACGCGCTCGGCACAAGGTGAGAACGCACTCCGTGAGTGAGACAAAAGTGAGTGAAACGAATTTAATGTTTAATGTTTAATGTTTAATTTACAATGAGTCAGAAATTTATTAAGAAAAAGCAGACAAGCCCCAAGTCATTGGGTTACGGCAAGTTCTATGCCAAGGCAGTGTATAACCAGAAGCATATCACCACGCGTCAGCTGGCGGACTTCATCCAGCAGCAGGCCTCGGTGAAGCGTTCGGACTGCATCGCAGTATTGGATGAGTTGGGCTACGCCCTGCGCCATTTCATCGGACTGGGCGAGAAGGTGAAGATTGACAACGTAGGCATCTTCAAGTGTGGACTGCGCAACCAGCGCGGTGGTTTCGAGGACGCGAAGGACCTGACCGCCAACACCCTGAGCCCCCGCATCCTGTTCCAGCCTGAGTATACCACCTCGACGCAGAACGGCGTGACCCGCGCTGCTGTGGCCATGCTGGGCGACATCACCTTCGAGGAAGCCACGGACTACGAGGCCCCTAAGGAGGAAAAGCCTGCGGGCACTGGAGATTAAGCGATAGCGCCTTCGGGCGCTTCGCTTTCACGGAATAACTGATTTACGGAAAGGAGGTAAGAAATGAAAAAGGAGTCATGGAAATGGGCGCTGCAGATGCTCATCAGCATACTGACAGCAATCGCAACGACGATGGGAGTCACGTCGTGCATGGGACTTTAAAAAGCGGAAATAGGGTTTGGCGAATCATCGTCAAACCCTATATATTATAACGGTGAGATAAACAAAAAGAAGAAGCTAATGGACTTCCTTAAATAGCGATTATTTAATGAAAATGACTAAAAAATCGATGAAAGTTTGGAAGATAAAAGAAAAATGTCTATCTTTGCAACATGAAAGGAACCTATTTAGGGTAAGAGCCCCGGTTGGTCCGGCAAGCGACTTATTAAAATAGAAGCACTTTTACGCTCCGTTTAGGACAAGAGCCCCGTTTGAATCGGCAAGCGACTTGTTAAAACGGAGTTCTTTTTATTTTCGTAGTTCACCAATACCTGCATTGAAATTTCGAATAAAGCAAGAAAAAGCGATTATTATTTACTAGAAAATATATGGCCTGACGAGTGATTCGCCAGGCCATATATTATTAATAATGTGTAATGCTTGCGATTAGAAGAAGAGGTAGCGGTTGTCTACCACATTAGCCTTCAGGTAAAGCTCGTTCATGAAACGGCCGGCAGCCTGCATAGCCATCTGGCGCAGCTGCTGAGCCTGCTGCTTCTCGTCGAACTTAGCACCCTCGCGCTGCTTCTTAGAGAGTACCTGGAACAGATAGGCTGCACCATTACCCTTGACAACGGCGGGGCTGAACTGACCCTGCTTAACGGCTGCAACGGCACCACTCAGAGCGGGCTCGCTGGCACCAGCAGAGGCTACGAATACAGGAGCAGAGAAGGTGATCTGACGAACGCTGTCGACAACAGCACCCTTAGCCTTAGCAGCGGCGATATCCTTCACGCCAGCCAGCTTCTCAGCAGCCTTGGCGAACTTCTTGTCGCGGATAACCTCCTGCTTCACCTGCTCCTTCACAGCACCGTCGAGGTCACGATAACCAACGGGGTGGATAGCGGTGAGACCGATAACGAGCAGGTGGTCGTTGTTGCCACACTCGTAGAGAGGAGAAACATTGTTGTTCTTAGCATCGAAAATCCACTTCATAGCCTCACGGGTAGAACGGATGCCTGCCACGGTGTGCTCTGAGCTATAGAGGTCCTGACGCTCCTGAACGCGGAAGCCGAACTTGGCAGCGTTCTTCTCAAGACCTTCGATGGTATTGTTCTCGCTGACATACTGGCTGAACTTGTTGTAAGCTTCAGAGTAGGTCTGCTTAGAGAAATCGATGGTGTGCTTAACAACAGCTACGTCGTACTTGGTAACGAAAGCCTTGCGAGCAGTAACCTGCAGCACGATGTTGCCCTGAGAGAACTCGAGGTTCTTCAGCTGACCTGCCTCCAGAGAGTTGAGGGACTGGATGTAAGCCTTGGTATCGGCATCGATGGACTGAGCGCGCTCGTACATAGCAGAGGTCATCCACTGCTTAGCGCCTGTCTGACCATACTTCTTAGCGATAGCCTCGAAATCGGCACCACCCTGCAGAGCAGTGTAGATGCTATCAGCGGTCTTGCGAGCAGCCTCAGCAGTCTCGCCACCTACCTGAATCTGACGATACTCAACAGAGTCGGGCATCTGAGCCTTGTTAACCAGCTTCACTACGTTGAAGGTGTTGTCGTAAGCAGTCTCGAAAGGAGCTGTTACCTGACCAACGGCCATAGAGTCAATCTTAGCGGCGATGTCAGCGGGGAATGCTGAACGGGTAGCGAAGAGACCGGTGTAAGCAATCTGAGACTGAGCCTTGCGAACGGCCTCAGCGGCAATCATGCCTGCAGAAAGGTTCTGCTGAGCTTCCTTCATGGTCTGCATCAGAGCATCGCGGTCGGCCTTAGAGGCTACAACCTGGAAGTCAACATACTTGATGTCGCGGCTCTCAACATACTGCTTGAACATCTCCTTCTCCTCGTTGTACTTATCCTTGAGGTCAGCGTCTGAAACCTCAACCTCAGTATCCTTGATGGTGCTGTAAGGCAGAGCTGCCAAGAGCACGTCGCTCTCTTCGTTCTGAGCCTCGAAAGCCATCTTAGCAGATACGGGGTTGCTGAAGAGACACTGAGCCAACAACTGCTGGTACTTCTCAGCCAGCAACTGCTGACGGATGTTCTTCTCCATAAACTTCCAGTACTTGTAGATGCGATCGTACTGTTCCATCATCTGGGTATTGCCCTGTGACTGCGACTGCATCTTCTTGTAGTCGTCGAGGAACTTGGTGAGCTGGCTGGCGTCGAAACGGCCAGTCTGCTGATTAACGAACGGAGTCTGCATGAGCATGGGGTTGGTACCAGCCTTCAACAGATTCTGCATCTCCTGATCAGTAACGGTCAGACCCAGCTTCTTAGCCTCGGCCTCCAGGATGGTGTTGTTGACAAACTGCTGCCAAACCTGATCCTTCACCTGGTTGAGCTCTTCCTCAGAGAGGTTGTCGCGACCCTGGGTCGTCTTGATAACTTCCTGGTAATCGTCGACGAGAGCCTGGAAGTCCTGTACTGAGATTTTCTTACCTAACACTTCGCCTACTTGCTGACGACGCTCGTTGCCTGTTGCCTCGCAAGAGCGGAACATCTCTTCAGCGATGAATGCAAAGAGGGCCAGACCAATCACCGTAGCGAGTACTGGTCCCCAGCTTCTAATTTTTCCAATTGCTGCCATTTTTAGCTATTAATTTTATTATTATTTTATTTATTTTCAAATTCAGCCGACAAAATTACGAAATTTGCGCGAATTAACGGCAACTTTTCATAAAAAAAATGCCTTACTCGCAGACTTTTAGTCGTACAAGCTCGATTTTTGTCTGTGTATTCTTGATAATTTTGAACTCGAAACGCCCGAATTTCACCACTTCGTTGAGTTTAGGGAACGACTGATATTCGTGGAGGATGAGTCCACTGACGGTCATGTAATCGTCGCTCTCAGGCAACTGCAGGTCGAACAGTTCGTTGACCTTCTCAATCTCCAGGCGGGCAGACAGCACATATTCGTGCTCGTTGAGCTGCTTAGCCACGTATTTCGTATTGTCGTGTTCGTCCTCGATATCACCGAAAATCTCCTCTACGATATCTTCCAGGGAAATGAGTCCGCTGGTTCCGCCAAACTCGTCGATGACGACACCTAGCGATTTCTTCGTCTGAAGGAAGGTCTGCATCATTTTCTGCGCAGCCATCGTCTCAGGGACGTAAGGCATGGTCTGCACGTGCTTGGCAATATCGGTAAAGGGCTTGAAAAGCTCAGAGGAGTGGATATAGCCGATGATATGGTCGATGTCCTCGCGATAGACCACAAGCTTGGAATGTCCGCTCTCCACAAACTTCTGTTTCAGTTCTTCGATGGTACATTCGTCAATGTCAATGGCCACAATCTCCGTGCGAGGCACCATACAGTCGCGCACCTTGGTATCGTGGAAATCGAGGGCATTATGGAATATCTTCACTTCCTCCTCTATCTCGGCATCGTCCTTGGCATTGTCGATGCTGGACTGCACCAGATAGTCGAGGTCGACCTTCGTAAAGGCCTTGTCGGCAGTATCTTGTGGCATACGAACACCAAACAGCCGGAGCAGGACTCGCGACAGGAAGGTAGCGAAACGGGAGATGGGCCACAGCACCACATAACAAATCCAAGCGGGAATGGCAAAGATGGTGAGCATGGTGTTGGGATTAGACTTGAAGATGCTCTTGGGCAGGAATTCGCCTGTAAAGAGCACGATAGCCGTGGAAAGCAAGGTGTCGCAAACGACACGACCTCCGTCGCTAAGTTCATAGAACAGCGTGGCGTCGAAGATCTTCGCGAAGAGAATACCATATATGACCAGGGCGATATTATTGCCAACCAACATGGTAGACACGAAATTGTTGGGATGGCGATAGAATACCTCAATGGCACGCTGGGAAGGTCCTCCCTTCTCGCGCTCCATCTCAGCCCTCAGTCGGTTGCTGGATACAAAGGCTATCTCCATGCCTGAAAAGAAGGCGGAGAAGACCATGGTGGTGATAAGTCCAATGATTAACGGTGTCATGGGCGGAAATCGGGTTTTTGTGTGGCCTTATGGCGTGTAGCTGCCTTACGCACGGGCACTTCCACCTTAGCCGTATCGGGCTTGGCAGGGGCGCCACCAGCGGCAGGCTGAACGGGAGTAGCAGGCTGAGCAGGCTCTGGCTCCATATCGGCAGCCTGGAAAGAACCTACAGAGTTAGTAACTTCATAATGGGTCATGTGCTCGTCGCTACGGAAATAAGTACCTTCCATGGTGCGTTCTGGAGTAACGACACGCGAGAACTTATGAGAATAGAACTCGTGCTTGATGCCGTCCCAGAAAAGTTCTTCACTACGGAAGATAAGGCCGTTGACATTGCGGATATAAACACGACCACGCAATTCCCATAACTTCTGCTGGTCATAATACCAAGCCGAATCTGCCTGGACATAACCCTCGATGTGGAACTGCTGGTCAAACTGTTCCATAAAGATGCCCTTCTCGAAAGTCCAACGGGGAGGATTCTTAATGGTATTCACATCCCAGCGCTCTGTGACAATCCTGTATTTGATGACACCAGAGTCGCTGATGAGTGTATTCACGCCATAGCTGGTCATCATGGACGCAGAGTCGCGGTCATGAACAGCAGGGGCTGTATGACTGACTGTTTCGCTGCAGGCAGCGAAACAAATGAGAAATGAGAAATGAGTAATGAGAAATGCAAAAGAATGCACCTCCCATTTCTTATTTCTACATTTTAATTGCTCATTTCTCATTATTTTAATCTACTTTCCACTTAGCGAACCAACGCTCGTTGAACGTCAGGCCGATATTGATTCGGAACGTATTCTCACGAATGAGGTTGTCGGCAGAGCGGTTAACCCACTGGGCACTGATGTTCAGCGTAGAACGGTTGTTCCAGGAATTAACCAAAGGAATGCCGAAACCTGCACTCACACTAAACTCACGAGGTCCCTTCACACCATTTACATTATAATAAGGTGTAGCATAGGACACGCCAAAACGATAGTGTACGTGACTGAAGTAGTTACGACTCATGGGATTGGGAATCCAATCGGTGCCCAACGTAAACTTATGACGGTCGAGAAGCTGACCACCGACCAAGCGATAACCAAGTTTATGACCATCTATCACATTGCCGCTGGCATCCTTCAGCACATCGCCCTGCATCGGATAATCGATATTAGCCCACTTCTGGAAATTATAGTCGACACCAACGGTCAGACTGTTCTTGTGAAGCAAAGTAGCACCGACGCCAATGGAAAGTGGCAACTTAAAGGCATCGGGCACACTGTCGGAAGTGGAATAAGAAAGGGCATTCACATTGTCATAGTTTGTGGAAATGAGCTTCGCATCAGCACCGAGCTTATGACCTAAACCAACGGTTGCACCAACGGTCAACACATTATCTTTATTAAGGACCTGCTGATATTGCACACCAAAATCGAGCTTATAGCTGTTGATGGAAGCGGAATAGGTCTTGCTCAGTGTATTCACGTAAGCATCACTATTGGCAATGGTGATTGTCTTCGTGTATTTACCCCAGAAATAAGAGACGTTAAAGCCGACAGAGAGGCCTTTCAGCACTTCCCAACCAATACCGACATAAGCCTGACTGAAACCGCCATCGCCCGTATAAGTCTCGTTGTAATAGGTGTCAGTCGACGTCTGATAGTAATTATTGTATTCTGCGTCATAATAGCTGTAGCCTATATTAGAATAAGGTACGACACCAAAGCTACAACCAACCTTCGGCAACAGGCGGAAAGCAGTAACAGCATAGTCGAAGGTTGCTGTCTTGGCATTCACACGGCGACCACCTTCCTTGAAATTGGTGATTTGACCAGACACGCCAGCATCGAAAATCATGGTCAGCGAGTCAACGGCTGAATAAGAGGCTGGATTCTGCATATTCACAATCTTACCATCGCGAAGTCCTACAGCAAGACCACCCATGCCACGGTTAAAGCCCTGCGACTGGTCTGACAAAACACCCAAGCCAAACTGGCTATACGGAGACAGCGTGCTGCTTACCTGCGCCATGGTCACAAGGGAGAAAGCGCCCAGCAGCAAGCCTGTAAATAAACGTCTTTTCATCTATCTTTTTTAATTCAATTCAATTTCGGGTTGCAAAGGTACGAATAAGTGAGAACAATACAAAATAAAAAAACTTTTTTTTAGTTTTATTGTCGAGCGTGAGTACTTTCGCAGTTATCGTACTGCAAAATTATTGAAAAAAAACGAAATAAACGCACGATAAGTGGAAAATATAGGTTAATTTTGCATCGTGAAACATTTAAAAATTATTTTTAATGCTCTGAAAGGGGTTCTTTTAACATTGATTTTAGTGTCTTCCACACCTGTTGCTGCTCAGGAAGACATACCCCCGATGGACTCTGTAGAGTTCAGTCTCTTAACCTGTCAGCCACATGACGAAGTATATAGTCTTTATGGTCATACGGCCATCAGATACCACGAGTTAAGGCCTGGCGGTTTAGATTGGGCGTTCAATTATGGTGTGTTCGACTTCAAGAAGCCGCACTTTGTGGCTCGTTTCGTGTTCGGACTGACAGACTATGAACTGGGAGCCTATCCGTATAAATACTTTGTGAAGGAGTACCGACGTTTTGGCAGTATGGTGACAGAACAGGTACTCAATTTGACAGACGAGGAGAAGATGGCACTGCACGACGCACTGGCCATCAACCTGCGTCCGGAGAACAAAATTTATCGTTATAATTACTTCTATAACAACTGCACAACGAAGGCTCGCGACATCATCGAGAGTTGCATCAACGGAAAAGTGGAATATGCTGGGCGTAAGGATTATACACCTTCGTATAGAGATATGGTCCACAGCATGACAAGGAACAATCCTTGGTCAAGATTTGGTAATGATTTATTACTAGGCATTAAAGCCGATTGGAAGACCGACTTGCGCCAACAGGAATTCTTGCCAGGCAACCTTATGTACGACTTTGACCACGCTCAGATTTACAGCAACGGAAGTTATCGCCCATTGATTAAGGAGCGGAGGATTGCAGTACCAGCCGGTGTGCAAATCATCGAAAGCGGATTCCCCCTCACTCCCCTAGCCTGCGCAGCTATCTTACTGGCTGTTGGCATCGTCATTTTCTTCTTTGAATGGCGCAAGAAAAGGGTTTTCGTGCTTTGGGACGTGCTGTTGATGATAACCACAGGCACCATTGGCATTGTGCTGACCCTGATGCTTTTCTCGCAACACCCGACAGTAAGTCTTAACCTGCAAATCATATTGTGTAATCCCCTGCCCTGGCTGTTTCTATGGTCTGTTATCAGAGGTCGCGAGACACGCTATTGGAAGATTACTGCCATCTTGGCTGTATTATTCCTCATTGGCAGCTTTTTCCAGTGCTACGCAGAGGGAATACACGTCTTGGCATTGTGTTTGCTGATGCAATGCTATGCAAATATGAAGATAAAAGCGCAGAAATAACAAAGAAGTTATTGGAAATTTGTGCGGAGTTACGATTTTTTTTAGTAATTTTGCACCCCGTATAAATATAAATAGGAAATAATAATAAAATAAGATATGAATTTCAACAAGATTTTACGCTCGTTGTTTGGCGATAAGTCTTCTCGTGACATGAAGCTTATTCAGCCACTGGTAGAGAAAGTGAAAGCAGTCTACCCGGAAGTACAGAAGCTGGACAACGACCAACTGCGCCAGCGCACCAAGGACATTCAGCGCCAGGTGCAGGACTCTGCCCTGAAAGAGAAAGAAGAGATTGAGAAACTGAAAGCAACCATCGAAGATACACCTATCGATGAGCGTGCCGACATCTTTGCCCAGATAGACAAACTGGAGAAGGAAGTGCTGGAAATCTACGAAAAGGCGCTGGACGAGGTGATGCCCGAGGTTTTCTCTATCGTGAAGGAAACGGCCAGACGTTTCGCTGAGAACGAGGAAACGATTGTTACCGCTACCGACTTCGACCGCGAACTGGCTTCAGACCCCCGCAAGGACTTTATCACCATCGATGGCGACAAGGCTATCTACCACAATCACTGGACGGCAGGTGGCAACGACCTGAAATGGGAAATGGTACACTACGACGTGCAATTGTTTGGTGGTGTCGTTTTGCATCAGGGTAAGATAGCCGAGATGGCAACGGGTGAAGGTAAGACGCTGGTGGCTACACTGCCTGTATTCCTGAATGCATTGACGGGTAATGGTGTTCACGTAGTAACGGTGAATGACTATCTGGCCAAGCGTGACTCTGAGTGGATGGGTCCGCTCTATATGTTCCACGGACTGAGCGTCGATTGTATCGACAAGCACCAGCCTAACTCTGAGGAGCGTCGCAAGGCTTATCAGGCAGATATCACATTCGGTACGAACAACGAGTTCGGTTTCGACTACCTGCGCGACAACATGGCCATTTCGCCACAGGACCTCGTGCAGCGTGCCCACAACTATGCTATCGTCGATGAGGTTGACTCGGTGTTGATTGACGATGCCCGCACCCCATTGATTATCTCTGGTCCTGTGCCCAAGGGCGATGACCAGATGTTTGAAGAGTATCAGCCACTGGTGGAAAAGCTGGTGGGTGTTCAGAAACAGTTGGCTACACAGTATCTGGCTGAAGCCAAGCAGAAAATCAGCGAAGGCCGTGAGAAGAACGACCAGAAGCTGTTGGACGAAGGTTTCCTAGCACTTTACCGCTCACACAAGTCAATGCCAAAGAATAAGCCGCTGATTAAGTTCCTTTCAGAAGAAGGTATCAAGAGTGGCATGCTGAAGACGGAAGGCATCTATATGGAGAACAACAACCGCAGAATGCCTGAGGTTGTGGAGCCCCTGTACTTCGTGGTTGACGAGAAACTGAACTCATGCGACCTGACTGACAAGGGTACAGCATGGTTAGCTCATCAGGTAAATGATGCCGAACTGTTTGTTTTGCCTGACATTACAGGTCAGCTGTCAGCTCTTGAAGGTCAGACGAATCTGACGGACGAAGAGCGCGTAAACAAGAAGGACGAGTTGTTGCAGCACTATGCCGTTCAGTCTGAGCGTGTTCACACCTTGCAGCAGTTGCTGAAAGCTTACTGCATGTTCAATAAGGACGACGAATATGTTGTGATTGACGGTGAGGTGAAGATTGTCGATGAACAGACAGGCCGTATCATGGAAGGTCGTCGTTGGAGCGATGGTCTGCACCAGGCTGTCGAGGCCAAGGAGCACGTAAAGGTGGAAGCTGCCACGCAGACCTTTGCCACCATCACCCTGCAGAACTACTTCCGTATGTATCACAAGTTGGCAGGTATGACCGGTACCGCTTCTACGGAGGCTGGCGAGTTCTGGGATATCTACAAGCTCGACGTCGTGGAGATTCCAACCAATAAGCCCGTTATCCGCAACGATATGGACGACCGTATCTACAAGACGGCTCGTGAGAAATATCGTGCTGTGATTGAGGAGGTTGTGAAGATGCGCAATGCAGGACGTCCAACCTTGATTGGTACGACATCCGTTGAGATTTCTGAGTTGTTGAGTCGTATGCTTGACATGTATGTTGACCCAGAGACTGGCAAGCGCGAGGGTATTCCTCATCAGGTATTGAACGCAAAGTTGCACCAGAAGGAGGCTGACATTGTAGCTTTGGCTGGTCAGTCGACAAATGGCAAGGGTGCCGTGACCATCGCCACCAACATGGCCGGTCGTGGTACGGATATCAAGCTGTCACCCGAAGTGAAAGCCGCTGGCGGTTTGGCTATCATCGGTACGGAGCGCCACGAGTCTCGTCGCGTAGACCGCCAGTTACGCGGTCGTGCCGGACGTCAGGGTGACCCAGGTTCTTCTTTGTTCTTCATCTCTCTGGAGGATAAGCTGATGCGTCTGTTCGGCTCCGAGCGTATTGCCTCCGTCATGGACCGTCTTGGTTTCAAGGAAGGTGAGATGCTGGAGAGTCCGATGATTTCGAAGCAGGTGGAACGTGCCCAGAAGAAGGTCGAGGAGAACAACTTCGGTATTCGTAAGCGCCTGCTGGAGTACGATGACGTGATGAACAAGCAGCGCACCGTGGTCTATTCGAAGCGCCGTCACGCTCTTATGGGTGAGCGCATCGGCATGGACATCTCGAACACCATCTGGGACCGCGTGGTGAACATCATCGAAAACAACGACTACGAGGGCTGTAAGGAACAGTTCATCAAGATATTCGCCATGGAGTGTCCCTTCTCCAGCGAGGAGTTTATCAACAAGAACCACGAGGAACTGGCCGAGGAGACGTTCCAGGTGGCTATGGGCAATTTCAAGCGCAAGATGGAGCACGTCCAGGAGGTCGCTATCCCCGTTATCAAGCAGGTTTATGAGAACCAAGGTCACATGTACGAGCGTATCGTTGTTCCTTTGACCGACGGTCGCAAGATGTACAACATCCCCTGTAACCTGAAGGAGGCTTACGATACAGAATGTAAGTCGGTTGTGAAGGAGTTTGAGAAGCAGATTCTACTCCACATCATCGACGACGCTTGGAAGGAAAACCTGCGCGAGCTGGACGAGTTGAAGCACTCTGTGCAGAATGCCAGCTACGAGCAGAAAGACCCGTTGCTCATCTTCAAGTTGGAGAGTGTGAAGTTGTTTGATAACATGGTGAACACCATGAACAACCGCTCTGTCTCTATCCTGATGCGTGCCCAGATTCCTGAGATGCAACAGATACAGGAAGCTGCTCCTGAGGAGCACACCCAGCGCCAGCAGTACACGGAGTCGAAGCAGAGCCTCTCACAGGAACAGATGACTGATCCTAACCAGGCTGCAGCCGCTGCTCAGGACACCCGTGCCCAGCAGCCTCGCACTCCAATTATCAAGGATAAGTTGCCTGGACGTAACGATCCTTGTCCCTGTGGTTCTGGTAAGAAGTTCAAGCAATGCCACGGACGTGGACTGGTATAATTCATAATTCATAATGCATAATTCATAATTATGATTAAGATTGAGAATCTCAAAAAGCAGTTTGGCGAGACAATAGCCTGCGATATTCCTTCGTTTACCATTAACGATGGCGACATCCTAGGCTTGGTAGGAAACAACGGAGCAGGAAAGACTACGCTTTTCCGCTTGCTCCTCGACCTGCTTCAGGCAGATGAAGGTGCTGTATTTTATTCATTTAGACGTACTTCTATCGACGAGTCCGCTCTCACTAACATCAATCCTGCTGAATCTGAAGCTTGGAAGAATGAAGTAGGCTCTTATATCGACGACGGATTCCTCATTGACTTCCTGACTCCTGAGGAGTATTTCGCCTTTCTGGGTAAGATATCTGGCATGACCCAAGCGGAGGTAGACCAGCGTTTGGAGGCCTTCGAGCGCTTTGCTGGTGGCGAGATATTCGGACAGAAGAAGCTGATTCGTAACCTCTCTGCTGGTAACAAGCAGAAGGTGGGCATTATCTCTGCCTTACTTCGCAAGCCCAAGACGGTGATTCTCGACGAGCCCTTCAACTTCCTCGACCCCACTAGTCAATTGGTGCTGAAGCATCTGATTACGGACTACGCCAAGGAGACGGGGGCTACTATTATCATTTCCAGTCATAACCTGCAGCATACAGTGGACATCTCCACACGTATTGCTTTGCTGGAGCACGGACAGATTATCCGCGACCTGCCCAACGACGAAGGCTCTGCCACGGCCGAACTCCAAGAATACTTTGGAGCGGAATAATAAAAATTACTCCAAGAGAAAAAAATATTTCTCCAAGAGAAAAAAGATTTTCTCCGAAAGTAATCAAAAATACTCTGAGAATAAAAAATCTCCTGCCGATGAAGCAGGAGATTTCTTTTTATCTAACGGTAATGTGGAAGCAACCTTGCTTCACCTCGTATTTTACATAGCAACGACCTTCCTCGCGCATGTCTCGCAACACCTCTGAGAGAACCCATTTCAACGTGTCGTCACGAACAGGTTTTACTACAGGATGATAGCGATTATAACAAATATCGAACGTAGTACCGAAAAGATGGCACGAACGGTCAGTAGCGTTCTGATTGTGGCGCTGCAATTTGGCAACATCGTCCATCGAGCGCATCACACTGGTCACAATCAACTGGTTCAAGGGAACACCCTTCACATAAAGACTGTCATAGAAAGCCTGACCGATATCTTGTAACAAGTTGGCAGCACGAGGCACCAGATACGGAATCGAATTGTTCAACTTGTCCACATGAAAGTAAGGACTAGCTGCTACATACACCAACTCATTCTTGCGCTTCTCCGCATTCTCGCGATTCTTCACAGGACGAACACCCCACTTTTCAGCAGCCAGAATCTGCACATCCTGCCCATCAGGAAAAGCATTCTTGTAATTGGGAACACTCCAAATACGATGAGGTTTGTCAATTCTCAGATTGGCTAAATCAATCTGCACCTCTTCTGCTGAAGCATCATTCTGTGACAAGAAACGCCCTAAGGCCAGCAAGGCAACAACGAGAGCGAAACCCAGCACATACTGTCGCTCTGTGGGAACCTTGATTTCACGTAACTTCTCTACTATTTCTAAAACCGTTTTCTTCACTATTTCTAAAACAGATTTCTTCATTATCTTTTGCATTTTGTATACCACTCCCAAAGCAAACCATGAGGAATGCCACGTTTCACTGCTGCGTCAAGCACTCGACGAGCCTCTTTCCTGCGCTCCAATACCAACAACAAATCGACGTGAGAAGCCACATATGTAGGGTCGCGAGGCGACAGCTGTTCTGCCCGTTGCCAATCATAAAGAGCTGCATCGTCTTGCTTCATCTGTCGCTCCAGATTCGCACGAGCCGCATAAGCCACCGCAGAATCAGCATGCTGTTGGATAAGCTGATTCAGATTGTCCAGCGCTTCCTGCTTACGTCCTAACTGCTGCAAGACAATAGCCAGCGAAAGACGAGCCTCAAAATGGTTGGGAACCACTATCAGCAGGTCGTTCAAATCGTTCTTCGCCAAATCAAAATGGCGCAGATGCGTATTGGCATAAGCACGATAGAACAAGGCTGCAGGGTTGTGAGGCTCCTTCTGCAGAATCATCGCATATTCATCAATCGCATATTGCCACTGCTTCAACTCCAGATTCACAGCAGCCTTGCGCAGATGCAGGTCTGTTGACCAAGGCTGGGTGTCAATCATCTTGTTCAGCACCGTCAGCGAATCGCGCCATTGCTGGTTGTTCTGGGCCTGCATCGTTAGTTGACATAATAGGACAACCAACAGAACTACGCCTTTTTGATATAATCTACGATCCATGCTCCAACCTCTTTAGTACCATATTTCGCTCCACCTTCCACCTGGATTTCAGGAGTACGCACGTTCGCATCCAGCGAAGCATTGACAGCCTCACGAACCAGCTTGCCCTCCGCATTCAGTCCGAAGTGCTCCAGCAACATGGCTGCAGAGAGAATCTGTGCCAACGGATTAGCCAGGTTCTGACCCTTAGCCTGCGGCCAAGAACCGTGAACGGGCTCGAACAAAGGCGTGTGCTCACCCAACGATGATGAAGGCTGCAAGCCCATAGAACCCGTGATGCAACTGGTCTCGTCCGTCAGGATATCGCCGAAGGTATTCTCCGTCACGATTACATCGAAGAACGTAGGTTCCGTCAGCACACGCATTGAGGCATTGTCGATGAACATATAATCGGTCGTCACCTCAGGATATTGGGGCTCCATCTCCTTGGCAATCTGGCGCCACAGACGACTGGAAGCCAAGACGTTAGCCTTGTCCACCACGGTCAGATGCTTCTTACGCGTCATCGCCATTTCGAAGGCAACCTTCAGGATGCGCTCAATCTCTGGACGTGTATAGATATCCGTATCGTAAGCCTTGTCGTTGTCCTGGTATTTCTCGCCAAAATACATGCCACCCGTCAGTTCGCGAATCACCACGAAGTCGGCACCACGAAGCAACTCGTCCTTCAAGGGTGACTTGTGCAACAGGCAATCAAAAGTAGCCACAGGACGAACGTTGGCAAACAGACCCAACTTCTTGCGCATGGCCAACAAACCCGTTTCAGGACGCATTTTCAGCGTAGGATTATTGTCGTATTTCAAATCACCAACAGCAGCAAACAGTACCGCATCAGCATTCATACACACCTCGTGAGTCGTCTCAGGATAGGCATCGCCACAAGCCTCAATGGCACAGGCGCCAACCATTGCTTCCTCATACTCAAACTCATGGCCGAACTTCTCAGCAATAGCGTTCATCACGGCTACGCCCTGCTTCATGATTTCCGGTCCAATACCATCACCTGGCAATATAGCAATCTTCAGTTTCATATCAATGTTTGTTTTTTATTGTTTATTGTTTTTGTCATTCTCCACAATGTTCAGCATCTTGAACGTAGCCTTGATGGCTGCTTCCGTCTGGTCAGCATCCAGTCCGCGCGTGCGCAGGATACTATCTTTATAATGCCACGTGATGACCGTCTGTACCAAGGCGTCCGTGCGTCCTCCTGGCGGAATACTTACCTGATAGTTAGCCAGAATGGGGAACGTGCGATTCAAGTATTTCTTATAGATGTAGCGCAAGGCCTTTACGAAGGCGTCATACTGACCGTCGCCCGTAGCTCCAGCTTCATATTGCTTGCCATTAATCTCCACACGGATATTGGCACCAGGCTTCAGTCCGTACGATGTATTCACCACATAGCTAATGAGTTTCACCTTATCCTCCGAGCCATCGTGCTTCAGCACATCGCTCACAATGTAAGGCAAATCCTCCTGCGTCACGATCTCCTTCTTGTCGCCCAGTTCCGTAATGCGCTCCGTCACTCTTCGTGTCTGCTCAGGAGTCAGTTCCAGTCCCAGTTCCTCCAGATTCTTGGCGATATTGGCGCGCCCAGAGTTCTTGCCCAGCGCATATTCACGCTTACGACCGAAGCGCTCAGGCATCAGCTCGTTGTAATAGAGCTTATCTTTCGTATCGCCATCGGCATGAACGCCAGCCACCTGCGTAAATACATTCTCTCCTACAATAGGCTGATTGGGCGCAACGGCTATGCCGCTGAAACTCTCCACCATGCGCGAGATGTCGTTCAACTGACTCTCCACGATGTTCGTCTTGGCATGGAACTGGTCTTTCAGAATAGCCTGCACACTGGCCAGCGGAGCATTGCCACAGCGCTCGCCCAGTCCGTTTACGGTGACGTGCAGACCCTTCGCTCCACTGAGCACAGCAGCCAGCGAGTTAGATACGGCCAAGTCGTAGTCGTTATGGGCGTGGAAGTCGAAGTGCACCTTTGGATAGCGTTTCTTCATCTTGCGGAAATACTCAATCACCTGCAATGGATTCATCACGCCCAACGTATCAGGCAACATGAAACGCTTGATACTTTGAACTTTGATATTTGAACTTTCTCTCTTTGAGAGCGAGCGGAGCTCGAGCGGAACTTTATGATTTGTCAAAGCGTCCATCAACTGATACACATATTCTGGCGAATCCTTCATGCCATTCGACCAGTCTTCCAAGTAGAGGTTCACGCTCAGTCCCTTCTCTTGGGCATAAGCCACTTCCTGCAGAATGTCCGCAATATGTTCCTCTGGAGTCTTGTGCAACTGATGGGTGCAATGCTTCAGCGAACCCTTTGCCAGCAAGTTGATGACCTTACCACCACACTCGCTTATCCAGTCGATAGACTTTCCACCATCCACAAAGCCCAGCACCTCTACACGGTCCAGACGATCTATCGAAGCTGCAAAGCGACAAATGGCTGTCACCGCTTCCTTCTCGCCTTCCGACACACGAGCCGAAGCCACCTCGATACGGTCTACGTTCAGGTTCTGCAACAGCTTGCGAGCCATCACTTGTTTCTCGTGAGGCAGAAAACTCACGCCATTGGTTTGCTCTCCGTCGCGCAATGTCGAGTCCATGATCTCCACAAAGGGAGGTATCCGTTTATAGTGGTTTACTTGTTGCGCTGTTCCCATGCTTCTGTTTTTGATTGGTTCTCTACCAAGAAATCAATATCATCCAGTCCGTTCATCAGACAGTGTTTCTTATATCCGTTAATCTCGAACCGCTCCTGTCTGCCCGTGGCCTTGTTGGTAACGGTTTGGTTGGGCAAGTCCACCTCCACTTCCATCTTCGGATTCTCCTGAATGCTCTGAAACAATTCACGCAGGAAGTCCTCTGACACCTGAACGGGCAATACGAAGTTGTTCAGTTCGTTGTTCTTGTGGATATCTGCGAAGAACGACGAGATAACCACACGGAAACCATAGCCCGCAATGGCCCAAGCGGCATGCTCACGACTACTGCCAGAGCCGAAGTTCTTGCCAGCCACCAAGATGCAACCTCCGTACTTGGGATTGTTCAGTACGAAATCCTCAACCACACTACCGTCAGCACGATAGCGCCAATCGCGAAACAGGTTGTCGCCAAAGAACTTTTCCTCTCTGGTGGTAGCCTTCAGGAAACGAGCTGGGATGATCTGGTCAGTGTCCACATTCTCCAGAGGAAGGGGCACGCATGTAGATGTTATGATGTCGAATTTCTGTTTCATAATAGTGTTCTTGGGTCTGTTATTACTCCTGTTACGGCACATGCAGCTGCTACTAAAGGCGACGCGAGGATGGTGCGCGCACCTGGTCCCTGTCGGCCTTCAAAGTTGCGGTTCGAAGTAGATACGGCATACTTGCCCGCAGGCACCTTGTCGTCGTTCATAGCCAAGCAAGCGCTACAACCTGGTTGGCGAATCTCGAAGCCTGCATCTGTCAACACTTTATCTATGCCCTCGGCTTCTATCTGCTGACGTACAGCCCATGAGCCAGGCACCAGCCAAGCCACCACATCGGGCGATTTCTGACGACCTTTAACGATAGAAGCAAAGGCGCGAAAGTCCTCAATGCGCCCATTGGTGCAAGCTCCCAAGAATACATAGTCTATCTTCTTGCCCAGCAACTGCTCGCCAGCCTTGAAGCCCATGTAGTCCAGTGCTTTCTGGAAACCTACTCCACCCTCTGTGGGAATGGCTTCTGTAATGCCGATACCCATACCTGGATTCGTGCCATAGGTCACACGAGGTTGAATATCGCAGGCCTCGTAGGCCAGTTCTTTGTCGAACACCGCATCATCGCCACTCTTCAGCGTTTTCCAATAGGCCAGCGCCTTGTCCCACGCCTCGCCCTTGGGTGCATATTCTTTGCCTTTGACGTATTCAAAAGTCACTTCGTCAGGAGCTATAAAACCACCACGTGCGCCCATCTCTATCGAGAGGTTGCAGAGCGTCAGACGGCCTTCCATCGACATCGCCTTCACCACATCGCCCGCATACTCCACGAAGTATCCCGTAGCACCGCTGGTGGTTAGTTTCGACATCAGATACAAGGCCACGTCTTTCGCAGTCACGCCCTTGCCCAGCGTTCCGTTGATGCTGATGCGCATCGACTTGGGTTTCTGTTGCAGAATGCATTGCGAAGCCATCACCATCTCCACCTCACTGGTTCCAATGCCAAAGGCTACGGCACCCATGGCTCCATGCGTCGAGGTGTGCGAGTCGCCACAGACAATCGTCATTCCTGGCAACGACAATCCCTTCTCAGGACCTACCACGTGAATGATGCCGTTATCCTTCGAAAACATGCCGAAGTGCTTCAGTCCGAAGTCCTTGGCGTTCTTAGCCAATGTCGACACCTGCTTGGCTGACACAGGGTCCTCGATGGGTTTGTCCTGGTCGTGCGTTGGGGTGTTATGATCGGGCATGCAGACAATCTGCTCAGGACGGAAACACTGTAGTCCGCGAGCCCTCATCCCCTCGAAAGCCTGGGGCGAGGTGACCTCATGACAATACAGTCGGTCTATGTATAACTGCGTGGGGCCGTCGTCCACCACCTGCACCACGTGCTTGTCCCAAATTTTATCAAACAATGTATTCATAAAGTTCAAAGTTCAAAGATCAATGTTTAAACTTGTTGATACAGTCGATATATGCTTCCACAGAAGCCGTCACGATGTCGGTATTGGCACCAAAGCCATAGTAGAGACTACCGTCGTACTCTACCTGCATGTGCACCTTACCCACATCGTCGCTTCCTTTCGAGATAGCCTGAATGGTAAACTCCTTCAGCGTCATCTGCTTCATGATGATTTTCTTCAGCGCCTTGATGGCTGCATCCACAGGACCGTTGCCTGAGGCAGCTGCCTCGAACTTCTGGTTCGAAATGTCGAGTCCTATTGAGGCCACACTCTTCACACCCTTGCCCGTAGTCACCTGCAGGAAGTCCAGTTTCACAGCGTGTACATCAGCCGTATCGGCACCTGCCAACATCAGCACATCGGCGTCGCTCACCTCCTTCTTCAGGTCGGCCAATTGCAGGAACTTGTCGTATATCTTGTCCAACTTTGCCTCGTCGTTCACGTCCACACCATTCACCATCAAGCGGTGCTTCAAGGCTGCACGACCTGAGCGAGCAGTCAGCACGATAGAGTTGTCGTCGATACCCACATCCTTGGGGTTCATAATCTCGTATGTGTGTACATTCTTCAGCACGCCGTCCTGATGGATACCGCTGGAGTGCGCAAAGGCGTTTCTGCCCACGATGGCCTTGTTGGGCTGGATGGGCATGTTCATCAGACTGCTAACCATTCTCGACGTAGGATAAATCTTCGTGGTGTTGATGTTCGTCTCGATGTCCAATCCCTTGTGACATTTCAGAATCATGGCAATCTCTTCCAAGCTTGTGTTACCTGCGCGCTCACCAATACCGTTGATGGTCACCTCTACCTGACGGGCACCCGCCAGCACACCGTTCAGCGTATTGGCAGTAGCCATTCCCAAGTCGTTGTGGCAATGGGTCGAGATGATGGCATTGTCTATCCCGTCCACATGCTCCTTCAGATATTTTATCTTCTCGAAGTACTCCTGAGGCAGACAATAGCCCGTGGTGTCTGGAATGTTCACCACCGTAGCGCCCGCCTTGATGACAGCCTCTACCACGCGCGCCAAATATTCATTGTCCGTACGGCCTGCATCCTCGCAGTAGAACTCCACATCGTCCACAAACCGCTTGGCATACTTCGTAGCAGCAATAGCGCGCTCCAGAATCTCCTCGCGGGTGGAGTTGAACTTATACTTGATGTGCTCGTCGCTCGTACCAATACCCGTGTGTATGCGCTTGTGCTTAGCATACTGCAAAGCCTCGAAAGCCACGTCGATGTCATGCTCAACGGCACGTGTCAACGCACAGATGGTAGGCCACGTCACAGCCTTTGAAATCTCTATCACCGAATTAAAGTCACCAGGGGAACTAACGGGAAATCCTGCTTCAATCACGTCCACGCCCAACTGCTCCAGCGCCTTAGCCACCTGAATCTTCTCTACCGTATTCAATTGGCATCCAGGCACCTGCTCGCCGTCGCGCAGTGTCGTGTCGAAAATGTACAATCTGTCACTCATCTCTTTAAATTTTTCACTGTTCACTATTCACTTTTCACTAGGGCGAAGCCCGCTATTACAAAAAAAGCCTCTCTGCACCCGGAAGTGAGAAAGGCTCTGTATCGTTCTATGTTCAATGTCAATTATCTGCACAACCCATCACTTCCGGCTACTTTTACGCAGTCGAATAATAATAATGTTGCTAATCAGATTCAGACTTTTCATCGTTCACATTTCAATTTCGGTTGCAAAAATACACATTTCCCACGAAACACCCAAACAATTTGCTACTTTTTTACGCAAATACGCAATAAAATTATTACCCAGTCCACACCTTGCGAGTAAAGAGCTGGACTCTGAGTTCAAAAGGCAAAACACTGGAGTCCAACACACAAAGTACCGCAGTACAATAGGCAAAGTACTGCGGTACAAGTTAGTGGGAACAACGAATACAGACTACGGAAACAATGTCAATAGTCTATACTTGTATTGTGATTACAATCCGCGAGCCTTGAGAAGGCTGGAGGCATCGGGCTGTTGCATGCCCGTGAAGTCGGAGAACATCTGCATGAGGTCGCCAGTATTGCCACGACTCAGAATCTTGTCGCGCATGTCCTGACCCGTTTCGGGCTTCAGGGCACCACGCTGGGCAAAGACGTCGGCAATGTTGACAGCGAGGACTTCGGTCCACAGATAGCTGTAATAACCAGCGGCATAGCCCCCACCCCATACGTGGTTGAAGTAGCTGGTGCTATAGCGAGGCGGAATCTGTGGGTTCAGCAGTCCGATCTGCTGGAGGGCAGAGTTCTCGAACTCCTGCGCCTTGTCGGGTGTAGGAACATCCTTGGCGGGCAGCATGTGCCAAGCCAGGTCGAGGCAGGTGGCTGCAAGGTTCTCACCCAGGGCATAGGCCGTCTGGAAGGTGATGCTCTTCAGCATGCGCTCCTTCAGTTCGGCAGGCATCTGCGCACCCGTCTCGTAATGGCGAGCGAAGTGGTCGAACACCTCAGGAATAGCTGCAAACGACTCATTGAACTGCGAGGGCATCTCCACGAAATCGCGATAGACATTGGTGCCTGCGAGCGTCTGATATTCGCAGTTGGACAGCATGCCGTGAAGGGCGTGACCAAACTCATGGAACATGGTGGTTACCTCGTCCCACGTCAGCAGGGAAGGCTGACCCTCAGGGGCCTTAGCGGTGTTGCAGACATTGAAGATGATGGGCAACAGATTCCAACGATGGGTCTGCTCCTGGAAGGCATCCATCCACGCTCCTCCGCGCTTGGTGGGTCGACGGTAGTAGTCGCCATAGAACAGGGCCAGGGGCTTGCCGTCCTTGTCGATAACCTCGAACACGCGCATGTCAGGGTGATAGGTAGGAATATCGGTGCGCTCCTTGAAGGTGAGTCCATACACCAGATTGGCTGCATAGAACACACCATTGACCAGCACGCTGTCGACATTGAAATAAGGCTTCACCTCATCGTCAGAGATGTCGAGCAGGGCCTTCTTCATCTTGGCAGAATAGTAGAAACGGTCGTAGGGCTCGAGGTGGAAATCGGCACCCTCAGTCTGGCGGGCAAAGTCCTCGATAGCCTTGGTCTCAGCATCGGCCTTGGGCGAATATTCCTTGATCAGGTTCTTCAGGAAGGCATAGACATTCTCAGGAGTCTTGGCCATCGTGTTCTCCAAGGAATAGGCAGCATAGCAGGGATAGCCCATAATCTCAGCCTGCTCGGCACGCAGCTTGGCAATCTCGCAAACAATGTTGAAGGTGTTGTGCTCAGCCTTGGTACCATCGGCACGATGAATGCTGGCTTCGAAGACACGCTTGCGCAGGTCGCGATTGTCGAGGCTGGCAAGGATAGCCTGCTGGGTGGTGTTGACAATGACGATAGCGTAAGGCGCCTTGCCTCCACGACTCTCGGCATCCTTCTTGCACTGGGCAATGTCAGCATCGCTCAAGCCTGCCAGGTCTTCCTGCTTATCGACCCAAACCACAGCGTCGTTGGTAGCAGCCTGGAGCTGGTCGCCCCACTGCTGTTGCAGGTCGGAGATGCGCAGGTTGATTTCCTTCATGCGCTTCATCTTATCCTCGGGCAACAGCGCGCCCTTGCGAACGAAATACTTGTAGATTTCCTCCAACAGCTTCTGGTCTTCGCCCTTCAGCGAGTCGTGCTGTTTGTCATAGACCTGCTTAATACGCTCGAAGAGAGGTTTGTTGAACGCTATCTCGTTCTCCAAATCGGTCAGCATGGGCTGAACCTTCTTCTCAATCTCGCCAATCTCAGGAGTCTTGTCGGCATCCACCAGAGGGAAGAACGTGCGAGTGACACGGTCGAGCAACTTGCCACTATCCTCGAAAGGCAGGATGGTGTTCTCGAACGTAGCCGAGTCAGGACAATCCACAATCTTCTGGATATTCTCACGCTTATCCTTGATACCAGCCTCGAAGGCAGGAAGATAGTCAGAGGTCTGAATCTTGCTGAAATCAGGCGCGCCAAAGGGCAGAGAACTCTCTGCCAGCAGAGGGTTCTCGCGAGAATTCTGCTGGCAGGAGTTAAATGTTAGCATCATAACGGAAGACATTCCGATAGCTAAAATAGTTCTTGTGTTCATTAATTTTTCACTTATCACTTATCACTATTCACTAGCGAAGCGCTTACTGGTGTTGTTCGCGCAACAAGTCGTTAACGGTCTTAACGGGGTTGAAGGTAGAGAGAGGCACCTCAACGAAGATGGTAGACCAGTCGCTCATAGCACCATTCCAAAGACCTGGCAATTCAAGTGCCTGGAGCTCCTTACCACTCTTTGACTTCTGAGAGATGAAGCCCGTGGTGGGGTCGACGAACTTAGGCAGGTCGAAGGCATTGCCCTTATAATCCCTGACAGCACAAACGAGGTCAACGGGATTGAAGTGAGTGCCCTTGGTGAACATCTCCATATACTCCTTGTTAGACTTGTCAATCTGTGAGCTTTCCAGAATCTGGAGGCTAACGGTACCATCCTGATTATAGGTCAGGAACGGGCCACCACCAGGCTCGCCTACATTCTTTACTACGCCACACACGCGCATGGGGCGATTGAGCTTCTTGCGCAGGTAGATAACCAAGTCGGCATCTTCCAACTCCTTGATGTCAGCCTTACGACAGCAGAGGTCGTTCTGTACGAAGCGAATGATTTCCTCAATCTGCTCGTGGGTGTACTTGCCTGAATCCAACAGCTCGAGATATTCGAAGGCTTTCTTCTGCAAAGTAACCAGAACACCAGCAATGATCTGTTTCCACAGAACGGTATCGCCCTTCAAGCGGTCGGGCACTACATTGTCAATGTTCTTCACAAAGATAACGTCGGCCTCAATCTCGTTCAGATTCTCAATCAGCGCACCATGTCCACCAGGACGGAACAACAAGGAACCATCTGAGTTGCGGAATGGAGTGCCGTCAGGATTGGCAGCAACGGTATCGGTAGAAGGCTTCTGCTCAGAGAAGGTGATGTCGTAGGCAATACCATACTTCTTAGCATACATGTCGGCCTTCTGGGCTACCTTCTGCTTGAACAGCTCCATGTGCTCGTGAGAAACGGTGAAATGCACGTGGGCCTCGCCATTAGAGGCAGCATAGAGTGCACCTTCGACCAAGTGTTCCTCCATCGGAGTACGAGGACCCTCGGGATAGTTGTGGAACAAGAGCAAGCCCTTGGGCAACTGACCATAGTTCAGTCCTTCAGCCTTCAGCATGTTGGCAGCAACAGCCTTGAAGTTACCCTCCTGAATCAGCGCCTTGATGCCCTTGCCATTGTTCTTCTGGCAAACAGCATCCAACTCACCGTAGAAGGCAAACTTGTCGATATTGTCAAAATACTTCTTCTCAAAGTCCGTTGTGGGTTTGTCGTAATCGGCATCCACGAAAGCGAACATATCCTTGAACATACGGCTTGCTGCACCTGAAGCAGGTACAAACTTCACCACGCGCTTGCCAGCAGCCTTATACTTCTGCCACGCATCTACATACTTTCTTCCCTCGTCAGAGGTAGGAGCCACGATGCCATGTCCGATAGCAGCAGCAGCCTCCAGTTTCAGGAATGGGAAACCAGTCTTGAACTGTCCCAGTTGAGTCTCAATTTGCTGCTCAGAGATTCCCTTCTGAGCAAGCTGTTTCAGGTCTTGTTGTGTAAGCATATTGGTATATATTAAAAATAATGTACGCGCGATTATTATATTTCGTCTCTCTACTTAGAAGGGCAGGTCGTCTGTACTACCCTCGCCTGCGGGTTCCTGAGCAGGTGGGAAGGGAGCGTTGGCGTCCTGTGGTGGGAACGGTGAAGCCTGAGCGGGAGCAACGCCTGGAGCAGCTGCTACGGGAGCCTGGCCACGAGTGACGTTGTAGGCACGAATCTCATTGAACCAACGTCCATTATACTCATGAGCATCAATATCGAAGCTAATGGTGATGTCCTCACCCATCTGAATATTAAACTGCTTGATGCGGTCTTCACCAAACACACGGAACACACATTTCCTAGGATACTGACCAGGAACCTCGATAACGAATTCCTGAGACATCCAAGGGTTACCTGTACGTGAAGAAACGCCACTGTTAGCGGGCAATACTGCAATAATTTTTCCTGTTAAATCCATAATACTTTATACGTTCTTTTTGAATTAATTTATTGTTTCAGATTGCGAAATTACGGAAAATAATTCTAAAATGAGAATTTTTCCTCGATTATTTTTGCTATTGAGCCAGACTTTTTGTATTTTTGTGCTCAATTAAGAATATGGAACAAAACTAAAAGTATAAATACTCATGAGATTTACCGTATCAAGCACTGCGCTTAGCAGCAGACTCAATGCTCTTTCGAGAGTAATCAACAGCAAGAATTCACTGCCTATCTTGGCTGATTTCCTGTTCGACATTCACGACAACGTACTTTACCTGACAGCCTCTGACAGCGAGAACGTCATGAAGACACAGCTCGAACTGACAGAGAGCGACGGCAACGGACGCTTTGCCATTGGTAACCACGACTTGCTGGAAGCTGTAAAGGGCTTCTCAGAGCAACCCATCACTTTCGATGTGGACCAGACTACTAACTTGGCAAAGATTTCTTATCAGAACGGTCTGTTCTCACTGCCCATCGAGAATGCCGATGAATACCCACAGCCTCAGGGCATGGAGTTTGCAGCCCACGAGATTACAATCCCCAACGCTTTGTTGGCTGAGAACATCAACCGCACCCTGTTTGCCACCGCTCAGGATGAGCTTCGCCCTGTGATGAATGGTATCTACTTCGACCTGACACCTGAGTGTCTGGCTATCGTTGCTTCTGACGGACACAAGCTGGTGCGCAATCGTCTGATGACTATTCAGGGCGAGCCTGCTTCCTTTATCCTGCCTAAGAAGCCTGCTGGTCTGCTGAAGAACTTGCTGGGCAAGGATGGTGGCGACGTAGTGATTCGCTTCGACGAGCGCAACGCACAGATCAACTATGGCGAGGGCGAGATTATCTGTCGTCTGATCGAGGGTCGCTATCCCAACTACAACTCAGTGATTCCACAGAACAATCCTAACCTGCTGACCGTTGACCGTCTGGGTTTGCTGGCTGCTCTGCGTCGTGTACAGCCTTTCGCCAACGATTCCAGCAATCTGATTCGCTTCCACGTGGAAGGTGGTACCCTGCAGTTGAATGCTGAGGACTACGACTTCTCGAAGACAGCTACAGAGCGCATTGCCTGCGAGTATAACGGACAGCCTATGAGCATCGGATTCAAGGGTGCTTCGTTCATCGAGATTCTGAACAACTTCGAGTGCAATGAGGTTATCATCAAGCTGGCTGACGCAAGTCGTGCAGGATTGGTACTGCCTTCTGAGCAGCCAGAGAATCAGGATGTGCTGATGCTGATGATGCCAATGCTGATTAATGATTAATGCATAATTCATAATGCATAATGCATAATTCATAATTATGAAACTGAATCTTAAGAAACCACTGGTGATTTTCGACTTGGAGACTACGGGCCTTGACTTGGTTAAGGACCGTGTCATCCAGTTGTCATATATTAAGGTATTCCCTGACGGAAAAGAGGTGCGTGGCGACGAGCTCATCAACCCTGAAAAGACGATTCCTGAGGTGGTCGTACAGTTGACAGGTATCACCAACGACGATGTAAAGGACAAGCCAACCTTCAAGCAGTTGGCTTCGAAGCTGAACGAGGTGTTCGTAGGCTCCGACATAGCAGGATATAACTCCAACAATTTCGATGTGCCCTTGTTGGCTGAGGAGTTCCTGCGTGCGGGCATTGACTTCGACTTCTCGAAGTGTCGCCTCATTGATGCCTGTGCCATCTTCAGAAAAATGGAGCGCAGAAATCTGGCTGCTGCCTACAAGTTCTATTGTGGACGAAAGATGGAGGATGACTTTGAGGCGCATCGTGCTGACCAAGACACGGAAGCAACCTATCGCGTGCTGATGGGCCAGTTGGACAAGTATGCCCCTGGTGCCAACGAAGACACAGAGAAGGTGTTGGAGAACGACATGGATAGTCTGGCTGAATTCTCCAAGACAAGCGACAATGTGGACTTTGCAGGTCGTATTATATGGGCTGACGTCAATGGACAACGCACAGAGGTGTTCAACTTTGGTAAACACAAGGGCGTGCCCGTAGCCGAAGTGCTACGTTTCGACCCTGGATACTATAGCTGGATACTGGCTGGCGACTTCACCTATAACACCAAGCAAGTGCTGACACGCATTCGTCTGCGTGAAGCCAACAAATAAACAATGCTTAAAGGAAAGAAAATCGTATTAGGTATAACGGGCTCCATCGCTGCCTACAAGGCTTGCTACATCATCAGAGGACTGGTTAAAGCTGGTGCCGAAGTGCAGGTAGTCATCACCCCTGCAGGCAAGGAGTTCATTACCCCCATTACCCTATCAACGCTCACCCAGAAACCTGTGGTGAGCGAGTTCTTCTCACAACGTGACGGTACTTGGAACTCACACGTCAAACTGGGCTTGTGGGCTGACGCCATGTTGATAGCTCCCTGTACAGCCTCAACATTGGGAAAGATGGCAAATGGTGTTGCTGATAACATGTTGGTAACCACCTATTTGTCAATGAAAGCTCCTGTGTTCATTGCACCCGCTATGGACTTGGACATGTACCAACATCCCACCACGCAAGCAAACATGGATCGTCTGCGCTCGTTTGGCAATCAGATCATCGAGCCCCAGAGTGGCTTCCTGGCTTCTGGCTTGGAGGGCAAGGGACGTATGGAAGAACCTGAGAACATCGTGGCTTATCTGGACAATTATTTTGAGGAGAAAGACTTGCAGGGCAAGCGCATCATGATAACAGCAGGTCCTACGTACGAGAAGATAGACCCCGTAAGGTTCATTGGCAACTACAGCAGTGGGAAGATGGGCTTCGCGCTGGCTGAGGAGTGTGCGCGTCGTGGCGCTGAGGTGACGCTGATTGCAGGTCCTGTCAGCATGTCGTGCTCTGCAAACATCCATCGCATAGACGTGGAGAGTTGCGAGGAGATGTACCAAGCTGCTACCACCACTTTTGCCAACATGGATGCAGCCATCCTTTGTGCTGCAGTAGCCGACTTCCGTCCAGAGAACGTTGCCACTGAGAAAATCAAGCGCGAGAAGGACGATTTGGTCATCCGACTGAAACCAACGCACGATATTGCTGCCCAACTGGGACAGATGAAGAAGCAAGGACAACTGCTGGTTGGCTTTGCGCTGGAGACAAACGACGAGGAGGCTAATGCACAGAAGAAATTGCAGAAGAAGAATCTCGACTTCATCGTGCTGAACTCGCTACAACGCAAGGGCACTTGTTTCCAGTCGGACGACAATCAGATAAGCATCCTTTCAGTCAACGGACAAGTGGACTTCGACAAGAAGCCCAAGACAGAGGTGGCCAAGGATATCGTGAATGAGTTGAGCAAACGACTATAAGCCAAAGATGAGACGAGGGACGCTGACATACAGGTTGATGATAACCGTTATGATGGTGCTTGGTGGCGTGATGGCCTCTGCACAGGAGTTAGAGGTGAAAATCAACCTCAACACGCAACAGATTGAGCGCACGGATAAAACGGTGTTTGACAATCTGCAACAGACGTTGGAACAATGGATGAACGATCGTCAATGGACTGAGTTGCAGTTTCAGAAGCACGAGCGTATCACAGTCAACTTCAACCTGACCGTTACGAAGTATGATCCTTCCTCGAATCTGTTTGAGTGCACAGCGCTGATTCAGGCCAACCGTCCTGTCTTCAATGCTACGTACAACTCCACCTTATATAATAATAAGGACGCGCAATTCAATTTCCAGTTTGCGCAGTTCGACCAGCTGAACTTCAACGATGAAATGGTAGACAATCAGCTGACTGCCCTGATGGCGTATTATGCCTACCTCATCATCGGACTGGACCTCGACAGTTTTGCGCCCATGGGAGGAACAGACATCCTGATGCGATGCATGCACCTGGTGAATAATGCACAGGATTTGGGCTTCTCAGGATGGAAATCGTTTGAGGACACTCGCAACCGCTTTGCCATTATCAACGACTATCTGGACGAGCAGATGAAACCCTTTAGGCAGTTGCAATACGACTACTATCGCACAGGATTGGACGAAATGGCAAACAACGTGGAACGTGGACGCACCAACATTTCAGAGGCTTTGGAAAAGGACTTGAAAGTGGCTCACGAACAGAAGCCTTTGAGTCTGTTGCCACAGATTTGGACAGACTATAAGCGCGACGAGATTGCCAACATCTACGAAGGAAAGGGAACGCAGAAAGAGAAACAGGCTATTTACGACATGCTGATGAGCATTAATGCTGCACAGAATGAAGCCTGGGAGAAAATAAGAAAGTAAAGCATGTTACAACAACTATATATCAAGAACTTTACGCTGATTGATGAGCTCGACATAGAGCTGCATCCTGGCTTCTCTGTGATTACAGGTGAGACGGGTGCAGGAAAGTCTATCATTCTGGGAGCCATCGGACTCTTGTTAGGACAGCGAGCCGACTCGAAGAGCATCAAGCAGGGAGCAGACCGTTGTGTGATAGAAGCACACTTCGACCTGTCGCGCTACGACCTGAAACCTTTCTTCGACGAGAACGATATTGAATACGACGATCACGACACCATCATCCGTCGTGAGTTGACAGCTGCAGGCAAGAGTCGTGCCTTTATCAACGACACCCCTGTGGCACTGACGATGCTGAAGGAGTTGGGCGATCAGTTGATGGATGTTCACTCGCAACACCAGAACCTATTGCTGAACAAGCAAGACTTCCAGCTGAACGTAGTCGATATTCTGGCTAACGACAGCAAGGAGCTGGAGGAATACCAGCAATGCTTTGCCAACTATCAGCAGAAGACGAAGGAGCTGAACCAGTTACGCGAAGAGATAGAGCGCAACAAGCAGAATGCTGACTTCCTGCAATTCCAGTATGACGAGCTGGAAGCTGCACAATTGGTGGAAGGCGAACAGGAAGAATTGGAACAACAGAGCGAGACTATGTCGCATGCTGAGGACATCAAGACGGCACTCTATGAGGCAGACAATGCCCTGAATGGTGATGAAAGCGGAGTAGTTTCTCAAGTAAAATCAGCCTATAACGCACTGAATGGCATCAGCAAGGTAATGCCAAAGACCATAGAACTGACAGAGCGCTTGGACTCTTGTCGCATAGAACTGAAAGACATTGCTGACGAAGTAAGCCAGTTATTGGAGCGCACCGATTTCAACCCTGCAGAACTGGATAATATCAACAATCGTCTGGACCGTCTTTATGAGTTGGAGAAGAAATTTCATGTTGAAACCGTTGAGGAACTCATCCAGCAGCGCGACGACTTGAAGCTGAAACTTTCGCATATTGAGAACGGTGACGAAGCAGTGAGCGAGATGGAAAAGGAAGTGGCCAAGCTGCGGAGCCTATGCGCACATCGTGCCGAGACTATATCGACCATGCGCCGAGCCACTGCGGACAACATGCGGAGCCAGTTGGCACAACGTCTCGAGCAACTCGGCATGCCCCACGCACGCTTTGACGTGAGCATCACGAAAACAGAACTGGGAAAGAACGGACAAGACAGCATCTCGTTCCTCTTTTCTGCCAACACATCCACCCCACTCCAACCTGTATCGCAGGTGGCCTCAGGTGGTGAGATTGCCCGTGTGATGCTATCATTGAAAGCAATGATCAGTGGAGCAGTGAAACTGCCCACCATCATCTTCGACGAGATAGACACAGGTGTGAGTGGAAAGATTGCTGAGAAGATGGCACAAATCATGCAGGAGATGGGACGCACAGAGCGACAGGTTATATCCATCACCCACCTGCCTCAGATAGCTGCTTTGGGCAGTCATCACTATCGTGTTTCCAAGGAGGAAACCAAGAATGGCACTGTCAGCCACATGACAGAACTGAACAACGAAGAGCGCATCACTGAGATAGCCCAGATGCTGAGCGGAAGTGACATCAGCGATGCTGCCATACAAAATGCAAAAGAACTTTTAAAGATATGAAACGACTATTTTTCATGATAGGCTGTATGCTGTTGGCTACAGTCTCTTACGCACAAAATCCCGCTTGGACAAAGAAAGCAGCGCAGGCAGTATTCACCCTGAAGACATTTGGCGCTGATGGCTCATTGTTGGCCAGCGCCAATGGTTTCTTTATCGACGAACAAGGTCAGGCAGTCAGCAGTTTTGCTCCTTTCAAGAACGCCCAGCGTGCTGTGATTATCGACGCACAAGGCAAGGAGATGGAGGTAGATTGTCTGATAGGCTATAACGACATGTACGATGTGGCCAAGTTTCATGTGATAGCCAAGAAGACACAAGCCTTGAGCATTGCCCAGAATGCTGCCAGCAATGGTGCCACGCTGTGGCTGATGCCCTATGCTGTGAAGAAGGTTCCTGCTTGTACCAAAGGAACGGTAAGTAGCGCCGAGCAGTTTGGCGAAGGCTATACTTATTACACCTTGGATATGGAGACATCCGATCAGCAGGTGGGTTGCCCCATTCTGAACGAGCAAGGCGAAGCAGTAGGCATTCTGCAACCCTCAGCCAGTGGGAAATCGACTACAGGTTATGCTGTCAGTGCCCGCTATGCTAATAGTCTTCGTATGTCTGCACTGAGTCAGAACGATCCCGTTCTGCGTACTGTGAAGATTGCAAAGGCTTTGCCCGATGATCAGAGCGAAGCTACGTTGGCACTCTATGTTTCATCCTCAACGATGAGCACTGAAGAGTATGACCAACTTATCAATCGGTTCATCGAGAAATTCCCACAGTCTTCTGATGGCTATATCTACAGAGCTCGCCAGAAGGTGGCCAAGGACGATTTCCAAGGTGCTGACGATGACATGAAGCAAGCTATCAAAGTGGGTGATATGAAGGACGATGCGCACTATCAGTATGCACAGATGGTTTTCCAGAAAATACTCTATAAGGACGACAAGCCCTACGAGCCTTGGACACTCGACTTTGCATTGGAAGAGGCAAAGGCTGCATACAAGGTAAATCCCCAGCCCGTCTATGAACAGCTGCAGGCTCAGATTCTGTTTGCCCAGCAAAAATACGATGAAGCCTATAACATTTATATGGAACTGGCTAAGACTGATATGTTGAAGGCAGAATCCTACTATGCTGCAGCCCAGTGTAAGACGCAGATGAACGATAAGGAAGCGGCACTTGCCCTACTCGACAGCGCTGTCAACACATTCACCAAGCCTTATATCAAGACTGCTGCACCTTATCTTTATGCTCGTGCACAGGCACTCTTCGAGGCCAAGAAATATCGTCCTGCAGTGAACGATTATAATGACTATGAGACGCTGATGGCTGCACAACTGGGTGCCAACTTCTATTTCCTTCGCGAGCAGGCTGAGTTTGCTGGTCACCTTTACCAGCAGGCTTTGAACGACATTCGTCGTGCTGCTGAGATGGAACCCAACGAACTGGTTTATCGTGCAGAGAAGGCCAATGTCGAACTGCGCGTCGGAATGACTGACGATGCCATTGAGTCAGCAAAGGGTTGCATCAGTATGGCCCCAGAGGGAAGCGATGGTTATCTGTTGCTTGGACTGGCTCAGTGTGTGAAAGGACAGAAGGCTGAAGGTCTGAAGAACCTCGCCAAAGCAAAAGAGCTCGGCAACAGCCAAGCTCAATCACTGATAGATAAGTATTCTAAATAATTTCAGAAACAAATAAGGAATCAGAAAGGCAGTGGACCTGCTGGTTCTTCAAATCCTCCGAATGGTGATGCATCAGCTGAAGGCTGTGCGTCATCATTCATTTTACTACCCAGTATCTCACCTCCATTATCAGGACGCTTTGAACCCAGACGACGATCTTCAGGATTCTCGAAACGGGTAAACTCGCCTCGGAAGGTCAACAGCACATCGCCCGTAGCACCCTTACGATGCTTGGCAATGATAATCTGCGCCATACCATGCAGGTCGCGCCCATTATCATCCTGATAGATATGGTAATACTCTGGACGATGCACAAACAGCACCATATCCGCATCCTGCTCAATGGCACCTGATTCACGCAAGTCTGACAACTGAGGGCGCTTGCCTTCCAATCCTTCACGACTCTCCACACCACGATTCAACTGCGAGAGCGCCAAGATGGGAACATCCAACTCCTTAGCCAATCCCTTCAGCGAACGAGAGATGGTTGACACCTCCTCCTGACGAGAAGAGAATCGCATACCATTGGCATTCATCAGCTGTAAATAGTCAATCATGATAATCTTCACACCATGCTCACGAACCAGTCGACGAGCCTTGGTGCGTAGTTCAAAAACAGAAAGACCTGGGGTATCGTCCACATACAGCGGAGCACCCAAAAGTCCATTTAGTCGTTTGTCCAGTCTGTCCCACTCGTCTGGTTGCAATTGTCCGTTCAGTATCTTCGAACCCTGAATCTCACAACAGTTTGAAATCAGACGGTTCACCAACTGAACGTTCGACATTTCCAACGAGAAGAAAGCCATTGGCACCTTATAGTCTGCTGCAATATTCTTGGCCATAGAGAGGGCAAACGAGGTCTTACCCATTGCAGGACGACCTGCAATAATCACCAAGTCGGAAGGTTGCCATCCAGAGGTTATATCGTCCAACTTATGATAGCCTGTAGGCACACCCGTCAGACCATCCTTGTTGGCTGCAGCCTTCTGTATCACGTCTACCGCATTCTTGATGACAGGGTCAATCTGCGTGTAGTCCTTCTTCATGTTTCGCTGACCCAACTCAAAGAGTGAGCCTTCAGCTTCCTGCATCAAGTCATCTACATCAATCGTCTCGTCAAATGCCTTTGTCTGGATATTGCTTGAGAAGGATATCAACTGACGAGCCAGTGATTTCTGGGCAATGATTCGCGCATGATACTCGATATTGGCTGACGAAGCAACTCGTGAAGATAGTTCAGTCACGTAACCAGGTCCACCAACATCCTCCAAATCACCTTGTTTCGCCAATTGCTCGGTTACTGTCCATACGTCTACAGGCAACTCGTGCATCGAAAGTTCCATGATGGCACGATACACTTTCTGGTTGCGAGGCTCATAGAAACTTTCAGGCAACAGCATTTCACAAACCACCGCATAGGCGTCCTTGTCAATCATCAAGGCTCCTAATACAGCACGCTCTATCTCTGTAGCCTGTGGCTGAACATGTGCATACGTATTGTCTACTGGCTGTTGTCTGCGACGACGCTGTCCTCCGCTATTGTTTGTTTGTTCGGGCATAGTTTTCTAATTATTTTCGGGCTACAAAAGTACAAAAAAAAAATGAGAGCACTATCATTCATGCTCCCAAACTTTTCGTCATTTTATGATTTTTTGGAAAACCACTTACTTGCTATTGCCTAATAACTGAGCAATAGACATTTTCGAGTTTTTCGTCATATAGTCAGCTATCCTATCTACATATTCATTCGTGAACACCTGTCGCTTCGTCATCTGATTGACTACCCACTGGATTTTTCCCATGTGGTTGTCGCGTTCTTGCTGTGACTGCTGATCATTAAAAGGTAATGGATACAGACTGAGTATATAGAAAGCCAGACAGTCAGGCACAATCATCGAGCGAACCATCAACTGACGCTGTTCTTCCGAATAATGTGACACATAGAAAGGATAGTCAATGCCCAGATATTTATCCAGACTAACTCCCAGCGTATTGTTACCCACCACAATGCTCTGGTCAAACGAACCAATCTGAGTGTATATCTCAGGAATCTCCATATCGGGCAATTCCTCTTTCAATCGCTCAAACGAAGCAGCCATTTCCTGGTTCACATCGTCCATATCTGCAAATTCATGCTGTACGTCAGACAACATCATCTGCAACGTAGAATCCTGGAAGAAATACAGGAACTTACTATTGATATCACGATCGTTCACCTTTCCTAATTGCAGCACATCCTCCAGCAACATACGGGTCTGTGTGGGATAAACGGTATTCATCTGTTGCAATGCTGAATAATCACCCGTTGTCAGATACAGGGTCTCTATACGGTCATAACGCTGGATGCTGACACGCTGTTCTTCAGCGTCAACATCATTGGGCTTCAACTGCCACTGACAGCCGATGCACAATAGCATTATCATGAATAATATTCCGTATATTTTGCCCATTAGGATCAGGAAAAGCCTTTAAATAATTTTAAATTACTCTGCAAAATTACTAAAAATTGTTTTAAAAACCAAATTTTAAACTAAAAAAATTAAATATGAAGGGCATTTTTACCTTAAATTCGTTTATTTGTGTGAAATTTGCAAGAAACAAAACAACTTTTTAGCACAATGAGAAGAATATTTTCACTCCTCGCGCTGACCACATTCAGCACGCTGGCTTTTGCCAACCGAACACTCACTGTCAGTGTTACCAATCCCAGTAATGTTGAACGCACTGATGTGCCCGTTGTACTCTCTTTGGCTTCCTATGGTGAAGTGCGCTCTGCCCTTGTCACCCTGTCGGGCAAAGAGGTTCCTTGTCAGTTGGACGACTTGAATCAGGACGACACCTTCGATGAGCTTTGCTTCTTGGCCGATCTTGGCAAGAAGGAGCAAAAGGAATACACCATCACACTGATGGACGAAGGCGAGCCTCGCACCTACCCTGCCCGTACCTATGCAGAAATGGTGCTGGCCAATACCAAGGACAAGACACTGAAGAAACACCAGCAGAACAACTACATCGAACAACTTACTGCTCGTGGCGATGCTGCTTATACCTATAATGTTCAGCACCATCATGGTGTCGACTTTGAGAGCGAGCTCAATGGCATCCGCATTTACTTCGATGCTCGTCAGACTCTCGACCTCTATGGCAAGTTCCATAAGCAGTTGGAGTTGAAGGAAACACAGTTCTATACCCCTGACGACCTGAAGGCTAAAGGCTATGGCGATGATGTGCTATGGGTTGGACAGACCTTCGGACTGGGTGCCTTCCGTGGATGGGACGGTCAGAAGCCTACGCTCGTAGAACCCGTTCGTACACGCACCCAGCGTGTTGTCAGCTACGGACCTCTTCGTGCTATCGTTGAGATTGTCGATCGTGGATGGAAGGCAGACGCCAGCAAGTCACCCATCACCATGACCCTTCGCTATACACAGTATGCAGGTCATCGTGATACGGATGTGGATGTTTTCTTCAACAAGGACGTATCCGACTATCGTTTCTCTACGGGTATCATTAATGTGAAAGGTTCTGAGGAATTCTCCGATAAGAAAGGACTTCGTGCTTGCTGGGGTACCGACTATCCTGCTGCTGATACCACCAAGTGGAAGCGTGAGACTGTAGGACTGGCTGTACTTGTTCCACAGAAGAACATTGTCAGCGAGGAACCTGCCAACAAGGACAACTATGGCTATGTGCTCAAGGTCAACGGCAATAAGATGAGCTACAAGGTAACCTACACCTCTGCCAATGAGACCTTTGGTTACCATTCAGCCAAGGAATGGTTCAATTACTTGAAGACGTGGAAGAAAGAAGTTGAGCAACCTGTCAAGATTACAGTTCGATAATCACCTCTTCAAACTTTCCTTCCTTATTGATGATATAGCGGCGAGTCTCCTCCAATTCGGGATTCGTCGCTTCATGTGACAGATAGTATTTCATCAGCGTTATTTCCCAATTGCTGGTGATATAATAATCCATCGATGTCTTACCGAAATCGGCAGCTCTGTCCTCTGCTGTCTCTTCATAAATACACAGCTGGTCAATCGTTCTGTGCTGACGATTCATGGTATAAAGATACAATGCTGGGGTGATTGAGTCCTGCATTTCCAGCAACATCACCACCTCATGTCCTGTAGCTCTGGGCATTGCCATCACCTGCAGTTCCGTATTCGACATATAACCAAACTGGTCATTTAATACGCGAGGCACCTTTGTAAATTCGCCCAGACGTTGCCATTTCTTTCCTTCCGATTGCAAGGGCAGCGTACGCAGACTCAACTTCAGGAAGAATTCTTCCAGCGGATCACCATCGGTTATACCCGCTTGGCGTCGCAACTCTTTTACCTGCTCCGCCTTCCTGATACTGTCTACCATCATTTCATAATAGGCAGCATCCTTCTTCTTCTGTCCGCATGATGCCATCAGCATCACCATGAGACTAATCGTCAAAACTGCAATCTTTCTCATATCTGTTTGCAAAGATACGAATTTTTTCATTATCTTTGCACCATGAAGATACGATTTTTATTCTTCCTGCTCCTCCTGGCTACCTGCGGATGGGCTTCCAACCGCATCTACTCGCCAAGAGTCAAGTCGCTTACCAGCATTGTCAATGGCGACTGGCTCAATCGTCCTGTGATGACGCTAAATAGTTCCGATAAGCTGGTGGTAGGGTTCGACGAACTCTCTCACGATTTCCACCGACTTACCTATCGTTTAGAACATTGCGAGGCCGATTGGAGCACCTCCGAGGATATTTTCGAGAGCGATTGGCTCAATGGTTTCAATAACAACCCCATTGACGATTATCTTCACTCCATCAACACTACCGTACTCTATACCCACTATCAGTTCAGCATTCCCAATGAGCGTTGCCAACTGAAATTAAGTGGCAACTATCGCATTACCGTATTCGACGAGGATGCTGACAATGAGCGATTACTCGAAGTGGAATTCTATGTAGTAGAGCCTCTGACCAGTGTAGGTCTTGAGGTCAGTTCCAATACAGATATTGATCATAATGTAAGTCATCAGCAAGTCAGTTTCTCACTCAAATACAACGACCTGCACATCAACCAGTTTGAGGACGAACTCTATACCGTAGTCATGCAGAATTGGCGTGAACAGGATGCCCGCACCAATCTTCGTCCCACCTTTGTCAATAATCAGGGAGCCTCTTGGCAACACAATCGTCAACTCATTTTCGATGCTGGCAACGAGTTTCATAAGTTCGAAGTGCTCGATGTAAAACACACCACCATGGGACTGGACCATATTGAGTGGGATGGTCACTACTTTCAGGCCTACCCTTTTACCTCAACCGTTCAGCGTAACTATCTCACCGATGTCGATGCTGATGGTGCATTCGTCATTCGCAATAGCGATAATGTAGAATGTGACTACACCTGCGACTATGTCTGGGTAAACTATTCACTGCAAACACCCTATCAAGGCGACATCCAGCTTTGGGGACACTGGACCATCGACCACAATCCGGATGCATATAAGATGACCTACGATGATACCACGCAGACCTATTACGCTTCCGTCTTGCAAAAACAGGGCTATTATTCCTACCAATACCTTACATCCGCTGGAACCATTGCACCTTCCGAGGGCAACTTCTTCCAGACGGAGAACCGCTATCAAGTATTGGTATATTATAAGGAAACAGGCGCGCGCACGTGGCAACTCGTGGGCTATAGGGCATTAGATTTCCGATAGTCCTCTGGCGTCATTCTGAAATGATGGAAGAATGCTGCAAAGAAATAGTTTGGCGATACGAAGCGACATTCCTCAGCAATCTGCTCAAAACTCATTTCCGTTGTTCTTACCAATCGGGCAGCTTCCTCTATGCGTAACAGACTAATCAACTGACTTGGGTTCTTATCGATATTAGCTGACAGCAACTGATACAACTGGGCCCTTGGCACTCCAGAATTCTGTTCCAGTTCCTTCATCGTGATATTCTTAACATCCTTCTGATTAATCACATAAGGCACCAATTTCAGCATCACATTGACAAAGTCACGGCTCATCACCTGATGTGTCTCTTCCTCATCTCCTTCCTGCATCAGTTTGTTGGGTGCCAGCTCTTCCGTCCTCTGGGCCTCACAGCGATTGGCAAACTGCATCACACGACGAACCACATCAGTCTCCTCGTTATGACGCATCATTCGCATCTTCACATTCCTGTTATACAGCAGGAAGTTAGCCAGCAACACGCTGAACAATACCAAAGCCAACAGATAGTAAATACCTGTAGTACGCCACCAAGGCTGATGCACGGTGATAATCCATACATAGGGCTCTGCAGGCCATTCGTCAGGCGTCATCGAAGCCTGTACTTCTACCTCGTACTGACCTGAGTCCATGTTCAACAGCGTCAGTCTCATCATGCCGTACTTATCTACGACATCAGGAGTTAGTCCGTGCGAGAAAACCTGCCAGTCATCATATTTCTTAAATCCTTTTATCCTTACACGGTAATAGGTCTGCATGGGTCGGAAATAGTTCAGTGCCGAGAACTCCAGCTTCACAATATTCTGGTCGTAGTTCAGATTGATTTCTTTCGAACGTGTCACGGCCTTCTCTAGAACCATTAATCCGTCATACTCTTTGCCTGGTTCTACATCCTGTCCGTTCATTTGCAGATGAACCAGTTTCGGGTATAATATAAACTCATCCGTTGTCAGCGTATGGAATGATGCTGGATTGAATATCACCATGTGATCCAACGACTGCATGATAATGTTACCATCGTCCATCAGCGCAGCGGCACCATTGACAAAAGCTTCAGCGGGCACATCGTCCATGTTTACATACGTCTCTACTCTGTATACGGCAGTATCATTCACAAACAAATGCGAGATACCGAAACTGGTACTTACCCAGATGTCATGAGTGGCATCCTCCACCACCGCATGCACCATTTCGCTACGTAATCCATCCTTCCGTTTGAACATGCGCTCTTTTCCATCCGTTGTTTCCAACTTCAGTCCGGAGTAAAGTCCAGTCCATTTCCATCCCCTACTGTCCGTATATTCACAATTCACGTGGTGACGATAGGGTCTGGGCGTCATATCCAGCTTCTCAGCCATTCTTTGGTATAGAGTTCTTGATTCTGGATTATTCCACGAATAGGCATGGAAAGGTGATGGGTAAGGTTTGGCGTACAGCAATCCTCTCATCTCCGTACCTATCCACATACCTCCTTGACGGTCAAAGGCTATCGTGTTAACATCGGTTTTCAGCTTTCTGCCTTTGCTCAGTGTCAGCTCATCCACTATCTTTTTCTCACCAGTAGCCAGGTTATATATCCAGTATCCGAACTGTGTTGCCACATAGAGCTTACCCTTATGTACCACCACATTGTTCAGTCGGTAATTAGGCGCCATCACCGTTGTCCACTCACGCTTTTCAATGTCCAAATAGCGCAACATACCTTCTGAGGAACCGTTTCGAATCTGGTAGAATCCCTTTTCATATGGATACACCACCGATGATTCCATGTATTTCTTAGCCTCTGTCTCTGGACACACGATGTCAAAAACGTGTTTACCCGTCTGCAGGTCATAGGCTGACACCATTCCGTCGGCATAGAACAGTAATGCGAACATGTCTTCATACACATTCACATCATGCAGGGCTACATTCTGGCGCACAGTGATGATCAGCGGACGGTCAGGACTCGACAACTTGTCGCCCGACAGAGTCCAAAGCATGTTCTCACTGTCAGTAAACAGGTCATCTACCGTTTTCTTGATACCCATTTCCTCGAACACTGCCCTCACATTATGCGCAATCTGCTCCATCGTCAGATTCACACAAGCAACATTATACCGATCCTTCAGCCACAGGTGGTGATGCTTGTCAAACATCAAGCGGTAATGACCGCTATATTTATCCAATGGATATAGGTCACCGGCTTGTGGGGAAATATGGTCAAAGGAGTATCCGTCGTAGAAGTTCACATGGCCTATCGTTGTTATTACCATGCGCCCTGTCTTGGTACAGAGTATGGTCTGTGCACCGTTTGCTGCCAAGCCATTAGAGGCATCGAACATGAAAAACACATGTTCGTTGTCCTGTCCATGAATGCCCGACACCATGCTCAGCAAACAGACGAGAATACTTATTTTCTGCACCAAATTTTTAATCATTACAGGTTTTAGGCTGTAAGTTAATTGGTTTATGCTGCAAAGGTAAGCAAAAAGAAACTAACCTCCAAATTTTCGGGCAAAAAAAAATCTTTCCTCACTATCTCAGCGAAGAAAGACCCAAAAACCTAAAACTTATTAATTCTAGTCGAGGTGACAGGACTCGAACCTGCGACAGCCTGGTCCCAAACCAGGAACGCTACCAACTGCGCTACACCTCGGTTGCCTTAAAAGCGGGTGCAAAGGTACGCATTTTCTGCGACCCGTGCAAATTTTTAGGCAATTATTTTTTTATTTGATGATTCCCTGCTCTACGAAGATCTTCTTCAGGGCCTGTACAGAGCGCTCAACCTGCTCCTCTGTATGGGTAGCCATCAGTGCGTAACGTACCAGCGTATCCTGTGGAGCACATGCTGGTGGAATTACGGGATTAATGAATACACCTGCGTTGAAGGCCAGTGCAGTAACCAGGAATGTCTTCTGTGCGTCGCGCACATACAGCGGAATGATAGGACTCGCTGTATCACCAATCTCAAAGCCTTCCTCGCTGAAGCGCTTCAGGGCATACTTGGTCACACTCCACAACTTCTCAATGCGCTCGGGCTCTTTCTGCAGAATGTGCAGAGCTTCCAAAGCAGCAGCTGTAGCAGCTGGCGTGTTAGAAGCAGAGAAGATATAAGTACGACAAGTATGACGCAGGAAGTTGATGGTATCCTTATCCGAAGCAATGAAACCACCGATAGAAGCCAGCGACTTCGAGAAAGTACCCATAATCAGGTCAACCTCATCAGTCAGTCCGAAGTAGTCGCAGACACCACGTCCGTGGTCACCGAACACACCAATACCGTGTGCCTCGTCTACCATGATAGAGCAGTTATACTTGTGCTTCAGTTTTACGATCTCGGGGAGTTTGCAGAGGTCACCCTCCATAGAGAATACACCATCTACCACAATCAGCTTGATAGCCTCCTGAGGCAACTTCTGCAGCACGCGCTCCAGATCATCCATGTCGTTGTGCTTGTAGTGCAACTGGCGGGCGAAAGAAAGGCGGCGTCCGTCCACGATAGATGCGTGGTCACGATCGTCGCAAATAATATAGTCATCCTTTCCCACTACCACAGCCAGCACGCCCTGGTTTACAGAGAATCCTGTAGAGAAGCAGAGGCAGTCATCCTTATGGATGAACTCTGAGATTTCTTTCTCCAGTCTTACGTGCAAGTCCAGCGTACCATTCAGGAATCGGCTACCTGCACAACCAGAGCCATATTGATCCAATGCTTTCTTAGCGGCGTCGATAATGCGCTGATCACCGGTCAAACCCGTATAGGCGTTCGAACCGAACATCAGCACCTTATGTCCACCCATCTCTACTTCAGTTCCCTGCTTGCCGGTAATCTCACGGAAATAGGGATATACGCCAGCCTCCATGAATTTCTGAGGCTCGCGATAATGCTTGTACTTTTCTTGTAATTGTCCCATTTTTATATAGGTGTAGCTATGCTACTTTTGAAATTTGGTGCAAAGTTACACAATTTTTATCAAACAGTGCAAAAAAAATCATATATTTCGCCTTTTAGCACAAATTTATTCCCTTTTCACCCCATTTTTCATGCTTTTTTTGTAATTTTGCATCACGATGAGCAACAAAAAACGCATTATATTCATTATAAATCCCATATCGGGCACGCAGAAAAAGGACGATTTTCCTGAACTTATCGACCAGATGCTCGATCATTCGAAGTTCGATATTGAACTGCGCTTCACCGAGTATAGGGGTCACGCTGCTGAGATAGCCCGTCAGAGTGCTGCTGACGGCATTGACGTGGTGGTAGCTGTCGGAGGCGACGGTACTGTCAACGAGGTGGCTCGCTCGCTGGTACACACCAATACCGCCTTGGGCATCATTCCTTGTGGTTCCGGCAACGGGCTTGCGCGTCATCTCTGCATCCCCATCGATGTGCGTGGTTCCCTTCAGCTTATCAACAACTGCGCCATCGAATCCTTCGACTATGGTGTCATCAACGGTCAACCCTTCTTCTGCACTTGCGGCATGGGCTTCGATGCCTTCATCTCGCTCAAGTTCGCAGAGGCAGGCAAGCGCGGACCCATCACTTATATTGAGAATGTACTGAAAGAAGGACTGAAATATCGCCCTGAGACCTACGAGATTGTCGACGATTCAGGCACTACTCGCTATCGCGCTTTCCTCATCGCCTGCGCCAATGCTTCCCAATATGGCAACAATGCCTATATTGCTCCGGGTGCTACCATGAGAGATGGCATGATGGACGTTATCATCATGGAGCCCTTCGATGTTCTTGATGCCCCGCAGATTGCTGCCGACCTGTTCATGAAGACGCTGGGCAACAATTCCAAGATCAAGACCTTCCGCAGCAAGAGCATCCATATCCATCGCGCAGAGCCTGGTGCCATCCATTTCGATGGCGACCCACTCATGACCGGTAAAGATATCGATGTCAATATCGAACCCATGGGCATCCGCATCATCACCAATCCCAATGCCCCTGAGGATACAGCCCAGCCCAATCAGGTGCTTAATGCCTTCAGCGACTTCTTTAATAATATTAATAATGTACGCGAGGATATTGTCGACGACCTTGAAAAAGGAGGGCGAAAGATTCAGGCCATCAACAAGGTGCTGTTGCGTAAACTCAGGAGCTAACCAGACAGAGAACCCATGCAAACACTCCTGGTCATACTAGTCCTTGTCGTCGCCGTTGGCTATGCTTCCCTGCGCATTTTCAGGATGATAAAGGGCACTACCGACCCCTGTGACGGGTGTGAACTGAAAAAAAACTGCAAAAAGTTTGGTCAATCCCGAAAAATATAGTACCTTTGCATCCGCTAAGCAAGAAACTAAGATATTTATGGTGCCTTGGATGAGTGGCTTAGTCTACGGTCTGCAAAACCGTCCACGGCGGTTCGAATCCGCCAGGCACCTCTTAGTAAGTTCGGGGATTCCTTTAAACAAAGGAGTTCCCGATTTTTTTTGCCAAAATTAAAGGCCTTAATGCATTTTAAACGGTTCATACAGATTGTTTCTCCGAAAAGTTTTGTATTTTTGCAGGCAGAGAACTATAAAAAATTGCAATATGAAAAAACAATTTCTGATTATTATCTTTGCACTCGTTGCATTATCAAGTAGTTGCGACAACAACGACAACCCCTCAGTCAATCCACCGTCGAAGGATTTCTTCCCATCATGGAACCAATGTGAGGCACTGACCCTCCTGCAGGAATATGTCGAGGACGTCACCGATCCGCGTTCTGCCAATTTCATCAGTGCCGAAGACCGTATTGCCACCTTCGACATGGATGGTACGTTCGTGGGCGAGCTCTACCCTACCTATTTCGAATATAACATGCTGGAATATCGCGTCCTCGACGATCCTTCCTATAAGGACCAGGCACCCGCTGATGTTCGTGAAGCCGCTCAGAACATCCGCGATTTCGTGCGCAAAGGCACCCCACTCCCCAACCAGTTCGACTTGAAGCATGCCCGTGCAGCTGCCAAAGCCTATGCCGGCATGACCATTGCCCAGTTCGACGCCTATGTGAAAGCCTACGCCGCCTTCCAAGCCAACGGCTTTACGGGTATGACCTACGGTGAGAGCTTCTATAAGCCCATGCTCGAAGTCTTCGACTATCTGAAGGCCAATGGCTTCACCTACTATGTCGTTTCCGGTTCCGACCGCTTCATCTGCCGTTCACTCGTCGAATCTATCGGTATCGACAAGAACAGAGTGATTGGTATGGATGTGTGGTATAAGTCAAGCAAGCAGGGCGATAATGCCGGTGTCAACTACAATATGGGCAGCGACGAAGACCTGATTCGCACCGACAGTCTGCTTATCAAGAACCTCAAGACCAACAAGGTGCTCCAGATTTCGCAGGAGATTGGCAAGGTACCCGTACTGTCCTTCGGCAACAGTAGTGGCGATGAAGCCATGCACAACTATTGCAAGGGCAACCAGAAGTATCGCACCGCCACCTTCATGCTCGTAGCTGATGACGACGTCCGCGACCATGCCGACTTGGCCGAGGGAGCCCGACGTGAGGCTAAATGGCGCCAAAACGGCTATACCGTCATTTCGATGAAGAACGACTTCAAGACCATCTACGGCTACGGCGTTCAGAAGACCGATTTCATCTTCCCCGAGGAATAAATATAGGTAAAACTTACTTATAGTCCATCGTACTCCATGATGGCCTTTCGCCACTCGCTGGAGAAAGGTATAGACTGCTTATGCTCCAAGTCATACAGCACCAATATCGACAAGCAGCGGCTCTTCACCTCCTGCGTATTGGTGTCAAAGATTTCCTGTTCCAGATGGAAACTCTTGTTGCCAAGTTTGACGGTACGGGTGCGGACAGCAATCCTGTCAGAGCCTTTTATCTGGGCAAAGAACTCTACCTCTATTTTCACCACGAAAATGGCATACAGATCCCAGTCAAAACCTTTGCACACAGTGGAGACATAGTCAGTCTTTCCAGAGTCGTAGAACTGAAAATATATGGTGTTGTTCACGTGCCCGAACTTGTCAACGTCATTGAAACGTATCTGCAGTGGCACCACATTATGAAACTCGTTATTTATTTCTTTCTCCATTTTTAATTAGTTCCAATAACCCACGGAAACTCCGCGTTATCTCAATTATTCTGCAAAGATACACATTTTTTTAGTTTCTCCAATCATATCGTATACAAATTCTATGAATGTTACGCTTTTAAACACAATTTTTCCTTCTTCCCTCTTCCTTCTTTCTTTCCCATGGTTCACTCATTATTTTGATGATTGAATTTAGAAAATCTCTCAACTTGGCTGCCAGTCAGCTTGAGAACCATTTAGACTATGCTTTGGAAGAGTTCGGACAGAAATGTGTGAGACCAGTCCCCTGGTTCACACTGACGGCTATCACAACGACCTCGTGCATGGGAGTAGGACCCATCGCTCTTTAATCACAACAGAAAAAGACCCGGGCGAGGATATCGCTCGGGCCTTTTCGTTGTTATCATGCTAAATGGTTGCCATTTGTGTCAATGCCAGGAGCGTAGCCCAGCCAGTCGTCTGTTTCTTTCGAATCAGGCGGAGTGGATTGTGGGTCGCTGGCGCAAAGTATCATCGTATGGTGTTTTAGCTCGTAAACACTACATGTTGGTTTCTCGTATGTTTTCTTTTTCATTGTTGTGTCCTCCTATCGTTATTTGATTACTACCTTACGTCCGTTGTTGATATACAGTCCCTTCGTGGTGGGTTTGCCGTCGAGCTTGCGACCGCTCATGTCGTACCATGCATCGCTGTCAAAGGTGACGTCGCCCGTGGTGGTGTCGAGGGTACCGATGCCGGTCACTGTGCCGTTGGCACCAATCAGCTTGACGACGATGCTTTGCGGCAGTTCCTCCGTTGCCCTGTGTCTCGGGGCGCTGTTGGGCGTGTCGTTCCATATCAGGTAGGCGCACATGGGTCGTATCTTGGCGCCGCTCTTCACTTTCACGAAGTCGCCTACGTTGATGCCTTCCTTCTGTACACCTGCAAATCCATAGACAGAGCCTATCTCGGCTGAGTTTGCACCGTCTGCAATCCATTCCTTATAGGCGTAGGTTCCCTTGAATGTCCAATGGCTGCCGGCATCGGCTGTCTGCTTATTGCCGCCGCCCGTGGTGTTCAGGGTGACGCCCTCACTGGGGATGGTGAACGTAATGCTGGTTCCAGTCGGCATGAACAGATACGGCATGTTGGCAGTCAGTGTGCCTGCATTATTCGCACCGTCGCCTGTCGCCTGCATGGTGGCAACCCAGGTGTTATTTTCTTTCTCCACGCCTACGAAGCGGTAGAACGTGCCGCCCTCGTTGTTGTTGCAGGTGTAGTCGAACGGCAGCATTACCGTCGATGCCTTGTCTGCGCTGAACGTGCGGTTCAGCGTTACCCGCTTCACACTGATGGGAGCCGGTATGTTCACGGTCTCGAGTGATGTGCCGTCGAACGTGGCAGTCAAATCTTCTCCAACAGTAGCTAACGTTACGCCTGTGGGTACGAAAGGCTGTAGCGTCTGGGTGGCCATGGCAGTCAACTGCTCGCTGGTCAGTGTGCCGCTATAGTAATTCGCGCCGTCGGTCAGCGTCTTGCCGTCCGCAATGGTCACCGTGCCGTTGTAGCTGGTGGCCGTGATGCGGTCGGTAGTGTTGGTCCAGCTGAGGTTGACGGTGGTAGGTGACTTGTAAGATGGTCCCGAACCAATACCGAAGCCGTCTGTTGAGCCGCCGCCATAATCAATAGCGTTTGCTGTGATGTTACCACCATGAATGTTCACAGTACCACCCGTGCTTTGGTCGCCACCTCCGATGGCTGCTGCCGTAGCACCGCTGGTGGCATTGATGGTTCCACCATAGATGTTAACAGTAAAGCCTGTGCAGCCGCTACTTCCACCGATGGCAGCTCCCATACCGCCTTGGGCTGTGACTGTGCCGCCATAGATGTTGACAGTACCGCCAGACGATCCATGAAAGACTCCTCCTTCGACATATGTGCCACCGCCACCGATACCAGCTCCTGCCCACGATGTGGCAGTCACTTTACCACCATAGATGGTGATGGTACCGGCACTGTTGTTGACACCTTCACCCCCTTCGTTACCACCTCCGATGGCAGCTTGATTGCTGACTCCTGGCTGTGCTGTCAGTTTACCTGTGCCACTGCTCTGTCCCCAAATGATAAGGCTACTGTTTTCAGGTACGTTGACACCTGCAGAGGCAGTAAGAGTCTTGCCGTCAGCAAGGATGAGGTTGACTGTGCCGCTGACAACGATACGATTACTGAAGGCAACATCCTCACTCACCACATACCATCCACTAGCGAGCGCCTCGTCGCTGCTGGTGAGTTCATTGGCCCCATGAGTCTGAGCTATACCATTCTCGTCGATGTAGCTGGCATTGAAGAGGAAAACCGCACCGATGGTCACGTTCTCATTTGGCATGGTGAGTGTAGCGTGGGTATCGTCAGTCTGGTTGAGGGTACCGGCAGAAGCAGTGTAAGTAGTTGTGTAGCCTGACTGACTGAGAGCCAGCGTAAGGGCAACTTCATCGCCGTTGACGGCACAGACGTCATTACCTACCATGATGCCCTTGCCGGCGCCATAGAACTTGATACCGCTAACGTTATACGTTGTTGTTGGTGTGGTGCTGATAGCGAGGCTGGTGACATTCGTACCTGCACTGATGGTGTGCGCTGCTGTGCCTTGAGTAGTAGGCAGATTCTCAACAGGAACGTAGTAGCAGTTATTGAAAGTTGCAGTTTCACTATAATATCCGAAGGTATTGCTTAACATGCCTGCAGACACGCTGCCTGGCTTCACAACGCAATTGGTGATAGTAATCGAACCTCCAGCCACAGCAAAGAATCCACCGCAACTTTCATCTTTTTGAATCGTAGTGAAAGAGCCATCGAAGAGGCAGCCGGTAATCTGACTACCATTTAATCCATGAGGAATGTATGCAACGAATCCGGCATGCAGACCAGAGTATTCGTAGTTGCAGTTGATATTCACGCTGCTTCGGCAGTTTGTAAGAGTGATAGGCAATTCCTCTACGTTGCCTACGAAACCTGTAGCACACTGGTTGGAAGTATAGATATTACCTGCAACATGCAGATTCCGGATAGTAGCACCCTTCACATAGCGGAACGGGGCGGCATACTGTTCGCTGAACCTATTCTCACTGGTTCCATAGCCGACGGTCAACGTATTTCCTTGTCCATCGAATGTTCCCTCAAATCGTCTGTAAACCCAATTATCACCATCGTAAAGAAAGACACCCGCCATCGTGGTGACAGGATCTTGAGTCGTACCGATGTTGGCGGTCAACTTCACGGTTGCGCCGCTATAGGTGCTAAGACCATTGTTTACACGTAAGCAGAAGAGATCCCAGTCATTGGCATTTTCTACAAGGTAGTTATTTTCATTATCCTTGTTCAGTTCCCTCATTTTCCATGTAACACCGATGGTCACGTTCTCATTTGGCATGGTGAGCGTAGCGCTGGTGGCACTGTTTGTCGTGATGCTACCTGCAGAGGCCGTGTATGTGTCAACGATGTAGTTGGTCGGAGGATTGGCAGTGAGTGCGAGGTCCACCGCATCGCTGATGCCCGCATAGACTGTGCTACCGTACTTGAGACCATTAGAACCTTCGTATGCGGTGATGCCGCTGACGTTATACTCAGTAGCCGTACCGCCGATGGCGACGCTGGACACATTCTCTCCGGCAGTGATAGTGTGAGCCTCCTTACCTTGGTTCTCAGTCAGATTATCGACATGGACATAATAGGTGTTGGTAATAGTCGGAGCCGTATCACTATTGTAGCGAACAAATGTCTTCTCCAACATACCGCTGGAGACGCTTGTTGGGGCTAATACTGAGTTGCTGAGGGTCGTTAGGGAAGAATTATATGACCATCCAATGAATCCACCGCAGTTGTTGGTGCCATTGGTAGTCGTAATAGAACCGTCGAACACACAACCCGTTATGTTGACATTACTGTTATTATCATGATATAAAACGCCAACGAGGCCGCCGTGGGTACCGTCGCCAGAAACGCTGCTGCTAATGGCAACGCTACTGCGGCAGTTCTCGATAGTAAGTCCGTAATGGGCCTCTGACACAAAGCCTGCCGCAAACTGACTGTTGGCAGTGATGTTGCCTGCTACATGCAGATTCCGGATAGTTGCATTGATAGTGCCTTGGAACGGGGCTCCGTCAAAGTAGTTGACTGTCAGCGTGTGTCCTTGACCGTCGAATGATGCCTGAAAATCTTTGAAATTACCTTCAACCCAACCTCCAGCTTTGGTGGTGACAGGATCTTGAGCCGTACCAATGTCGGCTGTCAGTTTGACGGTTTTGCTCCAATAATTATTGCCGCTATTTACAAGCGCGCAGAAGCGATCCCAGTCGTTCTTGTTATTGATGACATAGGCGCCGTCGCTTGGGTCAATGGCAAGCTCATCGGCTGTCCATGTAGCTGTGTAGTGGCGGTGACCCGTAGAGCCTTGAGCGATGGTGACCGTCATCTGGGCACCGTTGAGGCCCGTTCCCGTCCATCCTGTAAATGTCCAGCCCTCGCGTGTCGGGTTGTTCAGCGTAATGTCGCTGCTGGCCGAAGTATAAGTGGTGGGGTTGGGCGTTGCCACCGTGCCACCGTCCAGATTATAGCTGATGGTAAAACTATAGCCGGCAGTAATGGTGGCGGTGCCGTCGTCAAACGCAGCATCATCTTTGCTGATGGTGAAGCTGTTACCTGGGAGCGGAGTGCCGTCCAGGCTGTAGGTTACAGCTGCCTCGGGGTCGTTGTAGCCCAGCGTGACCGTGCCATAATGGTAAACTTCGTTCAGGAACGAACAAGTGCTACCCGACAGGATGCTGATACCCTGTCCAAGACTCAGCTGGCTGACCTTGGTGCCATCCGCAATAACAACACCCGCATCGGGATTGTTTTGAGGATTGGCAGTATAGAAACAGTTCGTGCAGGAGAGGGTACTGAAAGGACTTGAAGTATTATATTTCATGCCAATCGGATGGAAGGTACTTGGACCAGAATACGTTCCCTTGAACAGACAATTGGTCATGGTGAGACTCTTGTTTGTGCCATTATAAAAGCCTATGATGCCTCCGGTTAAATTATTTTTATTTTGTGTAATGGTTCCGCCATACACAACGTCCTTGATAGTCAAAGATTCATCGAGGCTACCCACAACACCTCCGCCATATCCATTCAGCGTGACATTGGCGTTCACCACACAGTTCTCAATAAGATTATTATCACCATCCATAAAGCCAACCAGTCCACCTGTGAATTGACCATTGCTTGTCACACTTCCTGTGACGGTCAGGTTCTTGATGGTAGCTCCTTCGATACTTTTGAAAGGTGCACAGTAAGATTGTCCATCAGTTACTGAAATCGTGATATTCAGCGTGTGACCACCTCCGTCGAAGACACCTTTGAAAATGCCATTCATCCTAGTACTGGTCGTGATGTCGGCTGTCATCTTGACCAATTGACCCGAATAAGAGTTTCCTCCATTCACATTCGTACAGAAGGTTTCCCAGTCGCTGGCGCTGGCAATGGTCATGCCAATCGGTTTCAGGTTGATGGTATAGCGTTCGTCCAATTCCGTTCTGTTTTGAACATTGCCCCCTACAATTTCAAAGGTAGTCAAACTAATCTGGTACAGACCGGATTCCAGCCCATCTCTATTGACATCAAACGTGACTTCGGCCCCTCCTGCCAGTGAAGGCTGCAGAACACCGATGTCATAATCAGAGTTTAACATCACAAATTGGGAACCGTTCCATTTCTTATAGGTAAGGGTAATATATTTACCATTATAATTATAATTAGAGGCTGAGAGGTTCTTAATCGTCACCTTACCCTTCAGCATTGATCCATAGACGTCAATACTACGGGTACCGTTGCCGTCTATCTGGAACGACTGGTCGTCCTGGCCCTCTAACTGATAATTCACGATGGCCAGTGTCTTTCCTGCCAGGCTGGCATCGGTTGTCGCGGTAACGCTGGTTGAGCCAACCACATTCGTGCCTGCCTCGTCGGTAGTAGCCCAGATGTAATAGGTCGTTGCTGAGGTCGGCGTCCACTCGAATTCGACAGACGTAGGAACACCCGTCGGTGCACCCAGACCACGTTGGGCCACAAAGGCTCCCTTGTTATTGGCATCGGTGCTGACGAAGAAGTAAGCCATGCCGTAGTATTCCTCACCGTTGTTGGTGAATGTGACGTTGGTATATTGTGGCGTATTGACAAATACTGTTCCAGGAATAGAGAAAGTGGTATTCTGGAAGTTCGGCGCAGGATGAGCCGTCAGCGTAGGCACACCATAGGCATCGTAGACAGCGCTGAAATAATTGATGTCGGGGTCGGCACCGGGTATCCAGGTAGATGTCTCTGATACTCTGGACATGGGTATCAGCTTTCTGGTTTGGTTGGCAAAGTCAGCACATATAGCACTTGCTGCTACATCAGGAAAAGCGCTACCAGTAGATAGAGATTGACTGGCAATGAGTTTAAACAGCGTTATCGAGCTGCCGTCGTAAACGCCTACTCCAATATCAAAACTGTTGGTCGTACCTGTGAGGTTGCCTGCCGAGAAATGGATGTCCGTTCCTGCCACACGGTAGCTATCCATGGTCAAGCTCGCAGGATCTGTTGTTCCTGATGCTCCGACATGCTGGATGCCGACAATAGCCTGCTGGTCAATGGTGTAGCCATCAGTACCAGCAGCAGCACCCGTCTGACCAGCGTCGTCGGGGTTCAGGACGGACAAGGCGAAGTAGTCGTCGAGATAGCCTCCCCAGCCCCAGTTGATATGGAATAATGTGTTGGTTGCATCGAAGCCGTCGGCCACAAAGGCGTGTCCGCCAGCTGCCCTGCCTGCGCCTAACACGACAGGACGACTTGCCGCTACCTCATTATAAATAAGGTTTACCCAATCGGCATAAGAATAATCTATGCGGCGGACGAAGCGAGTCGTGTTGTCAAAGCCGAAATAATTGATCAAGGCATTGGCAACGTAGGCAGTCTGTGTGCCGGACGAACCGGCGGCGTAGTGCATCTTCACGGAAGTACCACAGTAATACATCAATTGGGCAACAGCCGCCTTTTGTTCATCTGTCCCTGCGTTATTGGCATACGAATTCAGCAGCAAGTCCTTGCTTGGAATAGCAGTACCAGATGGAATGGCACTCACTGTGATAGTCGTATTGGGAATGGTATATCCGGGAATCTCCGCGATGGTGGCGGCAGGACCATGATCATTTTGGATGTGGTAGTTCACCACCTGAGCCATCGCAGTAGCCACACAACCGGTTGCAGAGCGCTGACTGTTATCCAAAGGACACTGATTATTGTAGGGTGCTCTTTGGTTCCAAGTAGTGGTCATCAATACACCAACATTACTCATAGAACGCCGTGGAGCGGCCTTGGTGGGCTGGTAGTTGATAGACTCCAGATACTTCATCTCGTCGATGTAGCCCTGCAGGAAGACACGCATGTTATCGGGCATGTTCTGCTCGTCGAAGTTACTGACGTCGCTATAGCCCAGCACGGCCTTGAAGCGCTCGTCACCACTCACCAGCACGAAGCCATCATGCTGGGTAGCACTAACGGCATAGAGGTAGGGCTGTCCCGCCATGTCCTTGGCATCAAAGACAACGGCTGTCTTCAGTGCGCTTGCTGCCGGAGCTGAGCGTTTGCCGCCCGTTCTGGCATAGTTTGCCTTCAGAAACTGTGAGGCCTTCTCTTTGGCCTGTTCAGGAGTCACATGCTGTGCCCATGTCCCCATGACTGCTGTAAGCAGTAGGAAGAGAATTGAAAATAGTCTTGTTCTCATAGGTTATTATTTTTTATAATTTTTCTCGTTAGCTAAGTTCGTCAAAAAGAGCGATGGTATCGCTATTCTGACAGCAAAAATAGGAAAAAATGCGCGGACTGCCAAGTTTTTTGTTCATTTTCTCAATCTTTTGTAGCATTATTTTGATTTCTTGTGGCAAAAGTACGAAAAACCGCCCATAGGTTTGTTCTCGTGGCGCACAATTTTGTTCTCGTGGCGCACAAGCAACATTTTTTTACGCAAAATCTGCATTTCATTGGATTTTTTTGTAACTTTGCCCCATAAATGCAATGAATATGAAAAAACTTATCTTCATCTTTGCAGCGCTGATGGTGCTGGGCGCTTGTCAGGAAAAGAACCAGTCAACAACTGCTATGCCATCGGATGCCGACAGCATCTACACCTATCTGTATATCAAGATGCACTTCGTGAAGGAGCCGGAACGCTGCCTGGGACTCATCGACACTGCCGAGATGAAGGGTACGATGACTGTCGATAGCTGTAACATGATGCGCGGCTACGTGTACAACACGGGGTTGCAAGACCGCAAGCAGGGCCGACACTACATGCGGTTAGTACTGGACCGCAAAGGAATTGACAAGACGAGTGACGTCTACCTGTCGGCACTCGACGGCTACACCACGATCTGTATGTCGGAAGGGAAGGCGGAAGAGACACTGAACGCAGCACTGGAAGGCATAGAACTGGCACGCCAGCGCGGTTTAAAGCGACAGGAGGCATCCTTCTACGCTACAGCAGGCTCGGCCATGGAGCTGCAGCGCCCTGGTTCGGGTGAGGCATATTTGAGGAAAGCCATCGACATCATCAGAAGTATGGACGATGCAGGTGCCCAGCCCAAGGCTTCGTACTATATGAGTCTGCTGGCCCAAAGGCTTGGCGAGAACAAGAAATACGCCGAAGGGGCACAGGTATGCCGCGAGCGGCTGGCCTTCATCGACGAGATGGAGCAGAAGGGTATCAAGATGCCAGCAGGCTACTACGAGAAACAGCGGGGCGGTGCCTACTGCGTGCTGGCCTGCTTGGAGGCGGAATTAGGACACATGGACGAGGCGCGACGCGCTGCCGAGAATTTTGAAAAAACATCATACGCCATGACGCCCACAGGACAGTTTAACATTCTTCCCTACTATGTTAAGACGGGTAACAAAGCCCGCGTGGAAGAGCTAAGCGAGCGACGGGAGAAATTGCTGCAGCAAGGCGACACCATCAGCATGCTTTATCGCACGTTGTTCATCAATAAGGCCAATCTATATAAGGCATTAGGTGACTATCGTCAAGCCTTCGAGGCCACCACGCGGGCCTCTATCATCCAGGACAGCCTCACAGTCCGTGAACGCAACAGCAAGGCAGAAGAGTATGAGGCGAAGTTTAAGACGCAGGAGGCTGAGATGGCTCTGAAAGAGAAAGAAACCACAGAGCGTATACACCTTATTATTATCATATCGCTTGCCGCTATCCTGCTGCTGGGCGCACTCGCCTTGTGGCGCATCATCTTGGACAGACGCCAGCTGAACAAACGCAACCGTGACCTGTACGACACTATACAACAAATGCAGGAGAAGGAGAATGAGGCTGAAAAAATGCTGGAAGAGACGCCTATGACAGCACTATCGGGCAACCAACAGCTGTATCAGCGCATTGTGAGCACCATGAAGGAGCAGAAGCCCTATACCGACAGCAACATGAACCGCGACAGTATGGCCCAACTGCTGGGTACCAACTACAATCTGCTGGCTGATGCCATACGAGAATGTGCCAACGGACAGTCGATCGGTGACTTTATAGATGAGTGGCGACTGCGCCACGCCGCAAAACTGCTGGCTGAAACAGAAGACTCAATAGGTCTGGTTATGTATGCCAGCGGATTTGTCAGCCGCAGCCACTTCAACACGCTGTTCCGCAAACGCTACAAACTGACACCTACTGAATATAGGAAGATTTCGAAAGGCTGACGCAGTGAAAACTTACTTATAGTCCATCGTACTCCATGATGGCCTTTCGCCACTCGCTGGAGAACGGTATAGACTGCTTATGCTCCAAGTCATACAGCACCAATATCGACAAGCAGCGGCTCTTCACCTCCTGCGTATTGGTGTCAAAGATTTCCTGTTCCAGATGGAAACTCTTGTTGCCAAGTTTGACGGTACGGGTGCGGACAGCAATCCTGTCAGAGCCTTTTATCTGGGCAAAGAACTCTACCTCTATTTTCACCACGAAAATGGCATACAGATCCCAGTCAAAACCTTTGCACACAGTGGAGACATAGTCAGTCTTTCCAGAGTCGTAGAACTGAAAATATATGGTGTTGTTCACGTGCCCGAACTTGTCAACGTCATTGAAACGTATCTGCAGTGGCACCACATTATGAAACTCGTTATTTATTTCTTTCTCCATTTTTAATTAGTTCTAATAACCCACGGAAACTCCGCTTTATCTCAATTATTCTGCAAAGATACACATTTTTTTAGTTTCTCCAATCATATCGTATACAAAATCTATGAATGTTACGCTTTTAAACACAATTTTTCCTTCTTCCCTCTTCCTTCTTTCTTTCCCATGGTTCATGTGTTATTTATGGTTATCAAATTTGGATGATACTGTTTTTTTGATTATCTTTGCAACCGGTTTATAACATTAATAACAGAAACAATATGAAAAAGATTTTGCTCAGTGCCATGATGATCATGGCGATGATGTGCGCTACAACAAATGCCAGCGCTCAGGATCATAAGTGCGACAAGAACAAGAAAGAATGCTGCGAAAAGAAACAGGCTTGCTGCGAAAAGAAGGACGCCAAGGCTTGCTGCGAAAAGAAAGAGGCTAAGGCTTGCTGCGAAAAGAAAGAGGCTAAATCTTGCTGCGAGAAAAAAGACGCTAAATCTTGCTGCGAGAAAAAAGACGCTAAAACCTGCTGCGAGAAAAAAGAGGCCAAGGCTTGCGAGAAAAAGTGCAAGAAGTAATCTTTTAAACAATCATACAGGGGGTTATTCCCCCTGTTTTTTATATGAGACAGGAACCAGTCCCCTGGTTCATTTTTATCCTTCTTGCATTTTAATATAGCCTCGTGTCACCTTATTGATTGCGATTTCTTTTAAATAGCCCTGTTGTACTAAGTCGGTAAGATCCTTTCTTGCTGTCATAGAAGAGACGGAGAACAATTCCTGCACGTCCTTCACCGTCATGATGGTGTCTGGCTCTTCTGTCAGTCTTTGAAGAACCAAAGCCTGCCTCTGATTAACGTTACCTGCCAGCATAAATGCATTAGCGGCTTTCTTCTCCTGTTGCTTCCGCTGAATATAATCACGAAGTTGCTGGAAGGAGATTTCCAACGCTTTCAGATTGTAGGCGACAAAATAGCCCATATCGTTTCCATCGTTCTCTGTATAGCGAAAAGATTTCTCGTAACTGGCTTTTGATTTAGAGATAACTCTGGAAATAGACATGTATTCAGTCAGTTTATAATTCTCTTTCAGCATGTACCAATAGAACAAAGCACGAGCCGTCCGTCCATTGCCATCCACAAAAGGATGCATATAAGCCAACATGAAATGAATGATGATGCCTTTAATGATAGGATGAATGAACGTCCTTTGGTTATCGTTGTTGAAAAAGTCGCACAGCGTTTCCACAAATTCTGGAATGTCTGTAAAGGTAGGAGGTGTATAAATAATATCACCCTCAACCATATCAGCCACAACAACTTTATCATTTGTTCTGAAGCATCCTGCATCATTTGGATTGTCCAAAGTTTTCTCCGTCATCAGCCTATGGATATATAATAACGACTCTTCTGTCAAAGGCTCGTCTTTATGGTCAACAATATATTGAATGGTACTATAATTGTTGGCTATCATCTGTTGTGCTTTGTTTTGAGGAGACTTTTTTTTCCTTAACATCTCCTTTGCCACAACACGAGTTGTGGAGGCCCCTTCCATCTTACTGGAATAGATAGCCTCTTCCATCAAAGAACTCGACAGATAGTATTTTTTTTCCGGGCTTTGGGTGTCATTGTCGGCTTCCCAGAAGCTGCCGAACTTCATGTCAAATTCATGACACATACGCAGCATCTTGTTTGTAATACAGAGATTGATGCCGTATTTGTCCCACACAGGAATCATGCTTCTAATTCGTGAGGCTTTCACTTGTGTCCAAAGCATTTGTGGAGTATAGCCTTCAGGTAGAGACTTATATTTTACTTTATCCCAATACTCGTAGTCTGAATTGATTTTGTCTACGAGTTTCTCTATCTCCGGATTGCTTTTCTTAAACAACACGTTAATTAGAGTCTTCCTGTCTATTTTTGGAGGCAATTCTATCATAAATACATCATATTGTAAATCTGCTGCAAAGATACAAAAAAGAATTTAAAATTCTGCCAATTCTTGCAAGTTTTTGCAAAATTAGCAAGAATTTGTTAGTTTTAGAGTCTATAACCTAACTTCTCAAAGAGGGCTTTTAGTGTCTTACCCTGAAAAACGTTGTTTTTGATTCAACGTTTTTCAGGGTAAGACAGTTCGTCTAATGTTTCCTTCATAGCGTTATCCCTTCATTCATTACGTTAATATAGAAAGGTGTTTTAAAGGGACGATTCTCCCATTGCTTGCGGAGCATTATCATGGGACTGATTAACACGCCTGATTTTAATTCCAGTTCATATAATGCTCCTGAAACAGCTGATTCCTTTTTCAAATCTCTGGTTTCGCCATCCAGAAGGATTAGCACATCAATATCACTATCGGGACGAGCATCGCCTCGAGCTTCAGAACCATAAAGAATTGCTGTTGCAGTAGGTTCTGTCTTGTGAATCGTTTGCTTTATCTGCTCAACTATTTCTGGTCTTTGCATCTTTACACATTTCTATTTCACACCGCAAAGATAAATAGTTTTTTCGAACTTAACAAACTTTTGAGAGAAAAAAGTGGTGATCGAGGGGGGATGGAAAGGTTACACTGTGCTGGCACGGTGTGACTTTTCGTTGCAGTTTGGACGTTTTCTCTTCTAAAATTTGGAGGATATTGAAATAATCGCTACCTTTGCAGTATAAAATACATTAGTCATGGACGAAAAGAATAAGGATATCAAATCAGAAGGCATGATGGCTCAGGAACCTTCGTTAGCCGAAATGACTCTTACGGAACATAAAGAAGTGGATTACACGTTCGGTAATCACGACTTTGGTTATCCTCATACCCTTGAGGAATTGGAGACTGCCTTGGACAATGCAGATGCTCAGCGCAACGATCCATCGAAATGGATATCCTCTGTAGAATTTCATACTCGGCTTGAAAACAAATATCCATGGCTAAGATAAAATGGAACGACTTCTATTTGTTTCATAAGTCTTCCTCGGCAGCTTTCAAGTAATTCTCACTTTCTTCTTCCATCTTGGGATATTGAACCGTCTTGGCACCATGATCCTGTAACCAGATGTGGTTTAGAGTAAACGCCAGCGATTCCAAGGTCTCTTCACGCTTCGATGATTTCAACTCACATTCCCAAACCGTGATGCAATGCCAACCCATTTCAGCCAGCTTACGCTGTTCCTCCTTGTCACGCTCCTTATTCCTGCGAATCTTAGCCACCCAGAAATCCCTGTTCGTTTTCGGAATTTTGCAGCATTCCGAGTTCACAATAACATCTTCCATCTTCCCTCTTCCATCTGACATCACATTGTGTCCATGCCAAAAACATCCGTTGATGAAGATGCAAGTGCGATACTTGCGAAGCACCAAGTCCGGATGTCCAGGCAGCCGTTTGTGATTTAAGCGATATCGGAATCCCCTACTCCACAGTCCACGCCGCACAATCATTTCCGGCTTCGTATCCTTCGAGCGGATAGCAGCCATGTTTTTGTGCCGTTGTTCTGTGGTGAGTTTATCCATATTACTTCAATGCATCTAGAAGTTCGTCTATTGAGCAACAAACCTTATTGAACAACTTGTACATCAGTTCCGGCTCTTGTCTTTCTGGGATATAGGCAATCGTCAGTTTCCCACGTCCTGCGAACCATCCTGCTTCCGTATGAGCACTACGTCCACAAGGCAACACAAGAACACACGTATCGCAAGCCTCCATCGCCTCAATATCGTTCTTGAATTGCTTAACAGCCTTGGGATGCATCAGATGATCTCTATATTCCTCAGGCGACCATTCCATAAAGCGAGGATCCACATTGCCCCACTTAAACCCAGGGTCACCCGATGGAGGATTGCGGAAGTCATAGACCTCGTGTCCTGCCTCCCTCAACTTGGCCACCACTTCAGGGTAATACCCATTACGCCAGCTGCTTGCTACATATATCTTGCGTCTCATGACTGCAAAATTAAGAAATATATTTCGATTATCCAAAATTTCTTTGTAACTTTGACTTCTTCGAAGGTACTTCCGCTCGAGAATACTCACAAGAAAAACGATTTTTCTTTTGGTATTCTGCTTACTTATTCGTACCTTTGCACTCGAAGCATCAAGAGCAGTCATCTTCGGATGGACTCACCAACCGAGCTTATATGATAACTTGGCCACGGTGGTAAAGGTACGATGCGGATAGTTAATTATTAAACTTCAAAAACAAAAAGTTATGCAACAACACATTTATTACACGATGTATGCCCTGCAATTCGCAGACATGCAAATCACCGAGTTAGTAACCTCTTTTAATCACGAAGTCAAGAACCCTGGGTGGTCTTCCATGCGTGCCTATCACGATGCAGCTCTCATCGACGAGTTTCAACGACGAGGCATCGACGTCTCATGCATCCATGATGGTCACACCATCCACTTTAATCATCACGTAAAATACAATCTATTTGAAAATAAGCTTGAAACGATAGACTAACGTTTCACCTTATTATAAAATAGCTCCGCCCTCAGCAGTCTGCTCTTTTGCTGGAGGCGGAGTTTCCTATACAAACAAGAGATTTTTATGCTATAATACCAGAACGCATCACGTATCGGTAAAGTATTGTGTCTAGTTACATTTGCAAAGGTTATCGAGGAGTTCGGATACAATGTTCTCCAGTTCTTTCTTGGAATTCGCTATAGCCCATTTTTCTTTTCCAGAACTGGTCTTCACCAATGCTCCGTACTTCTTGAGTTTAGTGTGATATTTTGCCACCTCGACCCATGCAGTACCACTTTTGTCTCGCATATTCGTGAGGGTTATGTTCTCGATGTTATCATCATGAGCACTCACTCCGCTGAAAACCGACTTGCTGCCCGCATACAATATCCATACTACTAAGCCTAGCAGTATAAGCAATCCTGTTTCTGGTGGCAATAAATACATCATAATAAGCTCCCTTTCTTATTCTACTGCGAAAACACTAAGTCTTAGGTGCTATCAGCACTAAAATAAACCATGCAACCAACAGTATCAAGACGATTTCCATACTAAGCACCTTTCCTTTTCTGCTGCAAAGATACGAATAATTATTGAAAAGAGTACACAACGGGACGATTCTTTTTGTGTACTTGACTATAGTCCTTTTCTGAATTTCAACAATTCACTACCTTTTATAAATATAGGCCTTCCTTCTGGATACTTCTTCAATATAGACCTGCTTTGATGAATCTCTGATGAATAGTTGATACGATCTGTTGATATAAGGCGCTCAATGTCAAAGGTTCCAAGATTCACCTCTTCGTCAAAGTAATAGCAATAATACCTGTCGTGATGTGGCGAGGGATAGCCTTCCTTAATCAAATCTTCCTTTGTCTTCACTTGATAACCTTTTACTCGGAAAGCTTTAAACACACCAAGGCTTTCTTTGTCGAATTCGTATAAAAGCACAAACTTGGCTTTTTTGTTTTGAGTGTCCTGAATATTTATACCTCCCTCAACGTCTGTGCCCAAGCGAACATTATAGGCATCGTCAACCTTTCCTCCTGCATGTCCAAACATCCACTTCGTCTGTTCTTCCCTAAATCCACCAATCAAGAATGGTACATCCATATAGTTTTCTACATAATGAACAGTAAGTAGATTTTGCGGGACAGTCCTTTGTGTACGAGGCTGTACCTTTGGCAACAAGCCCTTTGGATCAACCCCCAAAGCACACGGCTCAACATAGAACGCCTGTTTCAGTTGGAACATAACCTGATCATTCTCGCTCCTCACTTCTGCTTTCAGTTCCCGCTCCTTCTGTTTGTCTTTCAGTTCTATCTTGTCTGGGTCACGTAGTGCCAACGAGAAATACTGCTGACTTCCCTGATTCTCAAATGGTTGGAACACCTTACCCAATAGCGTCTGGAAGTTCTCCTTAATAAAGGTATTAGGTTCCACATCTTCATGGGCTGTCATCGCATAGAACAGGAAGTGCTTCTTCAGCATATCTTGTATCTCCATTCGGAACTTTTTTCTTGCTTCTAAACGCCATGCAGCTTTGGCCGTCTCCTTGTTTCTTCCATACAAGCCCAGCACAAAAAGGAAGTTGACATCGTAGTGAGCCAACATATAGGTATCACGGTCGAACAAACGGTTCTCAAACTGGCGGTTCAGGTGGTATTGCTTCTTATCCTTCGATAGTTCTATCTTGTCATCTGCCGTCAGGTCGTTTTGTTGGGCTGATATGAAGAAATTGGGGATTACGTTGTATCCTTCCGTCACGTCATCTCTCAGTTTGATATGGCCTTTCTGCTCGTCCTTCGTTCCGTCATTGAAGAGGTCAAGGTTCCATTGGATAACATTCCGGGCATACGTAAATTGCTTGCTGATAGATTTGCTATCCAATTGATTGCCTCGCTTGTAGTATTTCGAGTCACCTATATAATAGACGTCATCATCACTGTCGTTGTTAGTCAGCACACGATATTGGTAGATGTGGTCAACAATCTTTCCGTCCGCCTGGTCTTTCAGACCGTCTGGCAGTTTCTGGTCGCCTGCTATCAGTTCGTCGATGATAGCCTCAAACACTATCTGGAAGTCCTTAGCCAACAGATACTCCCTGCGGTCCACATTCAGGTTAATGTTTTGCGGCTGTTCAAAGAATGCATAACACAGTTCCCATAATTCCAATGCCTTGTCCGAGAAATACTTGTATTTTATCTGGCGCAGTCGTCGCTTACCCTGCCCGTCAAGATACTTTTGGAACTTCTCACCGCGAATTAGCGGGAAGTTGACATTCATGATGACCGGCAATCCGTATTTCTGCTGTATGTGGTTCAGAATGCTATAGTAGATAATGAGCAACTCCTCGTCGAAGTTCACCCTTCGCTTTTTATTCACAGGGTTCAGATAAGCCACACTTTGTGTTCTTTGACCTGAGGCTTGCTCAATGATGGCCTGTGAGTGCGCAATGGTTCGAGTCCAATTAATCTTGTTATAGCCCGCGTGCATATTCTTTACGATAAACGTTACGAACTGCTGGTTCCGCTGGTTCCATTGCTGCAAAGCCAACAAGATATCGAGAAATGTACTTGCCTTGCGCTTCTTCATCCGTCCCATAACGGGAGCCTGTTCGTAGAGGATGATGGACGGACGTTTCTTCTCACCGCCAAAGCGGTCATACTCATGTTCACGGAATACGGATAGCGCACGATAAATCCATACCGACAGGTTGTAGATGAATCGGTATTCCTCCTTGCTCAGCTCGTTGCATTTCTCTGGATTGATAAGGTCGCGAGGCTCTATATGCCCGAATACCTTTTCATGATAGCGTTCACCTTCGAGCAACACCTTCGGAAGAATAAACACGCAGTCATTCAGCTTCGGGTTGAAGTAATAGCCTACCTTGTCGAGGCTTACCTTTCCCTCAGCATCATGGAACAACAGCTCGCCTAACACCTCCTCGCTGACGTCCTCACATTGATACGGGTATTCCTCTATTAGGATTCGCATATACAACCTTTCAGTTTGAGGTTATTCTGTTTACACCTCCGTCTCGGTATAGAGATCTGACTGCTCACCGAAAACATTATGCATAAATGTTCTGAGAGCCGTTGTGTCGACAATTGTTTTGCCACTCTCGTTTTCCGTATAAAAAGCATCAAACGATGGGTTGGCTTTGCCTTCTGTCACCTTGAAGATGAGGTTCTCTTCATCTTTGAACACATCATTCCAAAGATAGAAAACGACTTTGCCAACAAACGTCTCGCTGTCAATCTCCTTACTGCCTTTTGTCTTTGGTTTACAGAAGAAGTACCCCAGTTTCTTGTCGTCAGAACTGGTAGCGGAAGCAATCTTTTCGTTGATGGCCTTGATAAACTCCCACCAGCTGCACTCAAAGGTATATTGTTTCTCTTCATCCATGAAGTTGAACCTCACAAGCCAGTTCAGCAGTTCTTTTGTGTCTGCATCCCTACCTTCTGATATCTTGATGTATTTCCAATCCCAGCGGCGTTTGAAAGCAGAGTCGATAGGAAACAGACTTTGGTCAGAAGTATTCATCGTGGCCCAGATGTAGAGGTTCTTGGGGAGAAGCAACAGACTGCCATTCTTGATGTCTTTTGTAATTCCGTTGGGATAATGTTTCCTGTATAGGTTGTCTATCTCTTGTGCTTTGTCATCGGCAAGGTTCCATTTCTCCGAAAACACCGCTCTCAGTTCGTTCTCAGCATCAGCATCCGTCTTGATGGGATAACTTGAAAGCCCTTCTTCGTTGCGGTCGAGCAGTTGGAAGATGTCGCCAAATATCTGGGCACAGTTGCCGCGATTTATTTCTTCTATCACAAGGTAGTGTTCCTGTTCAGGCTGTTGCCAAGCATCAATGTAAGCTTGCAAGAAAGCCTGACAGCTATACTTATATACGATGCGCTTTTCCTGCTGTGGCTCTCCTTTCTCATCCCTAACAATCTTAAGCGTCTCGCCAATCACGGTAGTCATATCTGTCTCTTCCATGTGAGGCTTATAGCAACCTACAAATGTAGAATAGTCGGTATCAGGATGGAACGTAGTACGAATGACATTCTTCCCCTCCGTCAGTCTGTTGATCTCATGCGATTTGCCTGTGCCTGGAGCACCGTAGAAAATTTGCTGTAATGAATATGTAGGCTGAATATCTGATACGTTTTGAGCCATATTAAAGTCTGATATTGATATAGATGCGATAGTATCGTTTGTACTTAATTCAAATGTCTCTTCCAACTCGACAAATGGGAGGTCTGACAATGGAAGGAGAGTATCCACTAATAATTGTGTATAACTACTGGTAAGTTTTTCCCTTAGCGCATCAAGACTTGTTTCCTGAATATCTCCATTTCTTCTAAGAAGCCATATAGCCAAAGCAAACATAGAATCCTGCGTTGGAAGGTAGTTCTTTAGTTTCTCGTATAATGACTCATCTCTATACACATTACCTCTTAATGCATATATCAAAGGGCTATCTCCTTGTTGAGGATACACAACTTTTTCCGAACTGTTCCTTGATATTTCGACTGAGCTACCTCCAAAGAAATTACTTTGTATCGTTCCTTGAATTGTTTTGCTACCAGAGTATAACTCTTTGAATGATTTAAGATAACTTCCATCATCAAAAGATATCACGTCAGCAACATACGACATGAACAACTTCTTGGCATCTTTTGAACTGCCATCCAGATAGATATCAACAGGGTCTTCCGTATCTTGATGAATGATAGATGAGCCTATTTCAACCTCTTTATGACGATAATATCTGTCCATTGCGATAAAATATTGCAATGCACTAAAACATGGAATTGACACTTGGGTCTCAACATTCTTGATACATTGAAGAGACTTTACTATGGTTTGTTTGGATAAGTATGCCATAACTATTCTGGTAAGAAGTTTAACAAAGCTCTTGCTATAACCCATCCCAAAACGGGTGGTACTGCGTTCCCAATAACCTTATATTGTGATTGGAGTGGAATGTTCCCAAAGTGATATTCATCAGGGAAGGATTGAATACGAGCACATTCTCTGACAGAATATCTACGATTCTCGACAGGGTGTGTTATACCGCAATTCTCTGGCTGAGCGGAAGCTGTAATAGTGCCATTTATCTCACCAAATGCAAAACGTCTGAAGAATTTTGGCGCATGATAGCGTTTGGGATCATCTGCTATTCTCTTGAATCTCGGTGATAACAACTCGTATGGTATGTCTTTCCATGAACGTCCCTCAAACACAATTTCTGGCAAATCTTCTTTGTGAAAGCCTGGAACAAAATAATTGAAGGCTTGCATCCCGTGACGGCACCCTCCAATCAAGTCTACAGAGTGTTGAGTTGTCTCGCTATAGTTCCAAACAACATTGTCTTGAACCTCGTGAACGCCTTGAAGAATACTTCCAAGCAACAGTTCTTCGTCTCTACCGAAACTTTTAGAAGGTATATGGTGGTGACGAACAACCTGCTCCATCATGTGGAAATCAAATGCGCCAATACCAAGTTCTGTATCGATACCAATAATAAGAACCCTGTATCGTTGCTGAGGAACGCCATAATCACTCGCACAAACAAGTTGCATACTCATTTCATATCCCATATCATGCATTCTATTCGAGATTTCTTGTGGAACTGTAGTAATTCCATCCGGCATCTTGGAAGAAAGGATGCCTCTTACATTCTCGAATACAAATGCTTGCGGACGATGTCCATTTGCAATTTTTGCCCTAATTATGCGCTCACACTCTTCAAATAAGGTTCCGCGACCATTAACATCATTGACACCTCTACGATTGCCTGCATTAGAGAATGGCTGGCAGGGGAAGCCAGCTAAGAGTATGTCAAAATCAGGAATGTCATCTGCATTCACATTCCTTATGTCTGCTAACAAGCATTCTGCTCCATCCTCGACTAATAAAGGATTGTTATTATAACATGCCTGAGCATCTGCATCAAAATCATTTGCAAAGACAATCTCTGTATTTAACCTCTCGTAATCCCTTCCCATAAAATGGAATCCACCTGTGAAGCCTAAATCTAATCCTCCACAGCCAGAGAAGAGTGATGTTACAATCTTTGGCATATATTTGCTTCATGGCAACTTAAAGCCCCTGCGTTATCCGAAGAAGCGCAGGGGTGCCATGCTTGTGACATAAGCGACTGGAAACGCTGCAGAATGAAGCATAACGAATCCCCCACGCTGTTCGTGCGAGGTCATTATCCCTTTCTGCTTCTGCGTTATTTAGTTTTCCAGTTCTATGTCACCAGAAGTGAAATGAATCTCGAATTATGGTTTTATCAGTTACTCTTTATTGCCTTATCCTTATACTTTTGTTCTGACAAGCACCTAAAGTCAGATGGATTAATTCTTATTTCAAACCACATACAAAAAAACGTGGTGCTTAACATCTGCCTGTTCGATGTTCTGGCCTACCACAGCCATAGAGATAAACAGACAGAGTAAACACCAACGCTGGAGCATATAGATACACCGTAAAGTGTGCCTGAGGCAATAATGCCTCGCAGCACACTACGGAGATGCTAATACACACCCCGTGGAGTCACCTCTACAATGTTTTTGATCTCTTGTCGATGTGGTAGTTCGAACATCCAAAAACAAAGCGTCAGTAACGCCTTTCAATATGTAGTGCTCCACCCAGCGGTTCCATCCTCCTCAGAGGACATCACAGCCACCATGGGCAGATTGCATTTGCAAAGATAGCGATAAAAATCTATTCTTCCAAACTTTTGAGAGAAAAAGTGGCGATAAGAAAGTGGGAGAATGATGTTTTAGGGGTGTATTTTGAGAGAACCTTCATGTGTGCTGTAGCCTTGTTGTTCAAACAGCTCCATGATGGCCATTTCCAGACTGTGTTCGTTAAAGCTTGACATAGGCTTATTGTTTTGTAAGTTCTTGAAACAGTATCTGTCCCTTCAACGTCAACAAATATTTCTGGCGTGGATGACGAGGCTTATCGGGATAAAGCAAACAGACGTAGCCCTCAGAAATAGCAGGAACAAGGTGATACTCCAAAAAGTTTTTCCTGTCCTTTAGTCCTACACCTTCCAACATATCCTTGATACTACATTGGTTGTTTCCAATGAACTTTACTAGATTTCGAATCAACGGATTTTCTGTCTGAAGCATGTCATAAGCTGAACTTGTGGGGGTACTTATGGGGGAACTTGTGGGGGTATTCCATTCCTCAGGTGGATTCACCAGCATATATCTATTCTTTAGCTCATTCGTCTCGCCCAATAACAGATTACGGAAAAAGCGTACCAGGAATATCGGTTCAGCATTGATTCCCTTTTGCACATTGCGATAGTTGGCACGTACCAATGCATTACGGAAATACCAGGAATAGTGCTCAAACATATCATTATTCACGCTAAATCCCAACGAGCGAAGATACTTAATGGTAAAGATAGCCGTAGTTCGAGTGTTGCCCTCACCAAAGGGATGAATCTGCCACAATCCGGCCACAAACTTTGCCAGATGCTCTATCATCTGATCTTTGTTCAGGGCTGTATAGTCGAACTGTCGCTCTTGTTCCAAATCGTATTCTACTGTCATACGGAGGTCTTGCCAGCGTCCATAGAGCACAGAATCGTTTCGCAGCACCCATTCCTTTTTCGAAATATCATAATCGCGGAAACGACCTGCATGCTTAAACACACCTTCAAAGATAGCACGATGAATAGCTGCAAAGCCTGCCACACTATATGTAAAGGCATCTGTCTGAAGAAGTTTTGAGATGTTGCTCGACACACGGTCAGCTTCTTCCTTGTCTGCATCGTCATCATCGTGAACTGTCTTTTTGATGTAGTAATCCTTCACTAGTTCGCGTGCTTCGTCGATGGTAATTTCACCTTCAATATTACGACGTGCTGTCTCTTGCAGATATTCTGAGGTTTTCAGCCCATCTACAGCCTGCAAGCCAATAGCCACGCGCCAGGCTTCTGCTCTATCTTTCTTCTCTGGTTCTCCTTGGCGAATATATTCGTCGAAGTCCAGATACAGTTGCTTTATATTCTTGTCTTCTGACATATCCTTATTGTTTCTCAGCCACAGGTATTGCCTCTATAATTTTAGTAACTAATACTTGATTGCAAAGATAGCGATTTTATTCTATTTTCCCAAACTTTTGAGAGAAAAAGTGGCGATAAGAAAGTGGGAGAATGATGTTTTAGGGGTGTATTTTACTCAGAGGGTTCAGATTCTCTATTTCATTAAAAAATGGGCAAAAAAGGCCCAAGGGGGATTGTCCGTGGCGGACGGATGCCGCTGCCTAACCAAAGAACTTGATATGATAGCGTGCTAAAACTATTTTTTTTGCTTACCTTTGCGGTCATGGAACAAGAAAAGATAGAC